>Ga0114939_10001804_pt1 | contig 16601 bp, 12 predicted proteins | sample AshMeaCrysSpring_FD_87196 | JGI IMG/M metagenome (GOLD analysis project Ga0114939, IMG submission 87196) | Groundwater microbial communities from Big Spring, Nevada to study Microbial Dark Matter (Phase II) - Ash Meadows Crystal Spring | ecosystem: Environmental > Aquatic > Deep subsurface >... | reverse complement strand
CCGGAGCTCCTCGCGCCCAACGGCTTCCTGCACGCGGCGAGCGTGATCGCGCTCGCCGACACGGCCTGCGGCTACGGCTGCATCGCGCACCTGCCCGATGGCGCCGACAACTTCACCACGGTGGAGCTGAAGACCAACTTCCTCGGCACGGCGCGCGAGGGCACGCTCGCCTGCGTCGCCAAGCCCGCGCACCTTGGCCGCACCACGCAGGTCTGGGACGCGACGGTGACGCGCAAGACCGACGGCGCCGCGATAGCGCTGTTTCGCTGCACGCAGATGATCCTGTGGCCGAAGGGGAAGTGAAATGGCCGATCAGTCCATTGCCGCGACGAGCGAAGCGTTGCCGCCGCCGGCCGTGGTGTTGACGCTGACGACGCGTTCGACGACAAGACGCGCGGGGGGATAGCGCGGCGGGTCGCCTGCGGGCTCGATCACCGGCAGGCGGGGACCTTCGCGAGCGGCGACCCTGCGGTTGGCTTCGGCGGCGGTCTCGGGATCGGCGGCCAGCACGCCGGCGATGTCGGTGAGCGCCGACCAGTCGCCGGTGGGCGAGAGCACGTCGATCGGCGACGGGCCCTTGGCGTACGCGGAGGCGGTGATCTTCGCGGCGACGAAGCCGGCCGCACCCGGCGCGAAGATCACGCGGTTGCCGACGCGCAATGCGGCGTCGGCTTGCGCGCGCCACACCCCTTCGCCCTGGTCGCCGCCGCCGAGCGCGACGAGGCGTCCGCGCGGCTCCGCGCGCCACGTGTTGGCTTCCCCGGTCGGGCCGGGGAGGGCGAGCGTCGGCGAGAGCCGGGGCGATGCACCTGCCGCGCGCGAGGTTGCGAAGGCCTCGGCGGCGGCGGCACCCGACGTCTCGAGCGCAACCTGCACGGGCAGGTCGCCGGGATCGCGGGTGAGGCGCGCGACGTACAGCGGGCCGCCGGCCTTCGGCCCGGTGCCGGAGAGTCCCTCGCCGCCGAATGGCTGCACGCCGACGACCGCGCCGATCATGCTGCGGTTCACGTAGACGTTGCCGGCTCGGGTGCGGTCGGCGATTCTGCGCACCTTCGCTTCGATGCGACTGTGGATGCCGAGCGTGAGCGCGTAGCCGGTGTCGTTCAGCGCGTCGACCAGCGCGTCCTCCTCGCCGGAACGGTAGCGAAGCACGTGGAGCACCGGGCCGAACACCTCGCCCTCGAGAACCGACAGCGTCGGTATCTCGAACGCGGCAGGCGCGAGGAAGTGCCCGCGGGCGGCCGTCGCCGGGTCGAGGGGCGAGCGTGCGATGCGCTTCGCCAGGCGCTCGAGGCGCACGACCTGCGCAGTCAGTGCTTCCTTCGCCGCCGCGTCGATGATCGGGCCGACGTCCGTCGCCAGATCGGCCGGGTCGCCGACGGCGAGCTCGCGCATCGCGCCGGCGAGCATGTCGATCACCTTGTCGGCGATCTCCCGCTGGACGCAGAGCACGCGCAGCGCCGAGCAGCGCTGGCCGGCGCTGTCGAATGCGGAGACGATCGCGTCCTGCACGACCTGCTCGGGCAGCGCGGTGGCGTCGACGATCATCGCGTTCTGGCCGCCGGTTTCGGCGATGAACGGCACGTTGCCGCGCTCGGCGAGCGCCCGGTGGATGCGCGTCGCGACCTCGGTCGAGCCGGTGAACACGACGCCGCAGGTGCGCGGGTCCGCGACCAGCAGCGCGCCGACGCTCTCACCCGTCCCGGGAAGGAATTGCAGCGCCGCACGCGGCACGCCGGCGTCGTGCAGCGCGCGCACCGCCTCGCGGGCGACGAGCGGCGTCTGCTCCGCGGGCTTCGCGAGCACGGCGTTGCCCGCGGAGAGCGCGGCCGCCACCTGGCCCGTGAAGATCGCGAGCGGGAAGTTCCACGGGCTGATCGCAACGATGGGTCCGAGCGCGTCCGCCGGGGCCCGCTCGCGGATCTGCTGGGCATAGTACCGGCAGAAGTCCGCGGCCTCGCGGACCTCGCCCACCGCATTGGCAATCGTCTTGCCAGCCTCGCGCACGGCGAGGTGAACGAAGGTTGCGCGGCGCTCCTCGATCAGCCCTGCGGCGCGCTCGAGGATCGCCGCGCGCTCCACCGGCGGCACGCGCTGCCACTGCGCGCCGTCGGCCGCGGCGGCCGTCATCGCGGCGTCGACGTCGTCGCGCGTCGCCTCGACGACGTGCCCGACGACGCGGGTCTCGTCCGCCGGGGAGCGCATCGCACGCGCGAGCGATTCCTCGCCCCCGGAGCGGCCGGCGACCTTGGGCTGCGCGACGAAGGTGCGCGCCGCCTCGCGGTCGAGCACCTGCTGCAAGTCGGCGAGCGCGTGCTCGTCGGCGAGGTCGATGCCGCGCGAGTTGGCGCGGTCGGGGTAGAGCGTCGCGGGCAGCGGCACGCGGGGATGAGGCGCGCCGGCGAATGGCGCCGCGGCCGCGACCGGATCCTGCGTGAGGCGCTCGAGGTCGACGCGCGCGTCGACGACCTGGTTCACGAACGACGTGTTCGCGCCATTCTCCAGCAGTCGCCGCACGAGGTAGGCGAGCAGCGTCTCGTGCGTGCCGATCGGGGCGTAGATGCGGCAGGCGAGGCGCATCGTTTCCGGCCCGACCACGTGGTCGTAGAGCGACTCCCCCATGCCGTGCAGGCACTGGAACTCGAAGCCGTCGCGATCGCCCGCAAGCTCGAGCACCGCGGCGAGCGTCGCGGCGTTGTGCGTGGCGAACTGAGGGTAGACGTGGTCGCGGTGCGCGAGCAGGCGCCGCGCGCAGGCGAGATAGGCGACGTCGGTGTGCGCCTTCCTGGTGAACACCGGGTAGTCGGCGAGGCCCGCGACCTGCGCGCGCTTGATCTCGCCGTCCCAGTACGCGCCCTTGACCAGCCTCACCATGAAGCGCCGCCGCGTGTTGCGCGCGAGCGCGAGCGTCCACTCGACGACCTGCGGCGCGCGCTTGAGGTAGGACTGCACGACGAGGCCGAGGCCCGTCCAGGGCGCGAGCGACGGGTGGCGGGCGAGGGCTTCGAAGAGGTCGAGCGAGAGGTCGAGGCGGTCGGACTCCTCGGCGTCGATCGCGAGGCCGACGTCGTAGTGCATCGCGAGCTCGGCGAGCGCGACGACGCGCGGCAGGAGCTCGCGCATCACGCGGGCGTGCTGCGCCCGGGCGTAGCGCGGATGCAGCGCGGAGAGCTTCACCGACAGTCCGGGTCCGTCGACGACGCCGCGCCGGTGCGAGGAGCGGCCGAGCGCGTGCATCGCCGCCGCGTAGGCCTCGTGGTAGCGCAGCGCGTCCTCGGAGGTGAGCGCCGCCTCGCCCAGCATGTCGTAGGAGTAGCGGTAGCCCTGGGCCTCGCGCAGGCGCGCGCGCTCCAGGGCCTTCTCGACCGTCTCGCCGAGGACGAACTGCTCGCCGAGGAAGCGCATCGCCGCGCGCATCGCGGCGCGCACGGCCGGCTCGCCGACGCGGGTGAGCGCGCCGGTGAGCGCTCGCGAAAGCGTGCCCGCATCCGGCGTCTCGGCCACCAGCTTGCCGGTGACGACCAGCGCCCAGCAGGCGGCGTTCACGAACATCGAGTCGGAAAGTCCCGCGTGCGCGCGCCAGTCGCCGCCGCCGATCTTGTCGCGGATCAGCGCGTCCGCGGTGGCGGCGTCGGGGATGCGCAGCAGCGCTTCGGCGAGGCACATCAGCGCCACGCCTTCCTCGGAGGAGAGCGCGAACGCGTGCATCAGCGCGTCGGCGCCCGAGGCGTCGTGGCGCTCGTCGCGCACCTTCGCCGCGAGGTCGCGGGCGAGCGCCTGCGCGCGCTCCCGCTGCGCCTCCGGGAGCGTCGCGTCGGGCAGCAGCGCCCGCACCGCGTCGGGTTCCGGCAGCCGCGTCGCGCGGGTGATCGCGTCGCGCTGCGCGTCCTGCGGACGGGCGAGCGCGTAGCCGAACGAGGGGCTCGGGCGGAGCATGGCCATGGCGTGACGGCGAGTCTAGCACCGGCCCCGCGTCGCGCGCGGCCATCGTCCGTACGGCGGATGGAGGGCAGCGGCAGGTTCGCGCTACGTTGGCGGCCACGTCCGAACCGGCCCGGGGGGCGTTGCGCCCGGCGTTCCGATGCCGCTCGTCCTCCCGTTCCTCGTCGCGTTCGTGCTCGGCGTCGCGTGGCTGCAGACCCGCGTCGAGCTGCCGGTGCCCGGCGCTTGGCCGCTCGCGGCGGCGGCCAGCGCGCTCGCCATCGGCTGGGCGCTGCAGGCAACGGGCGCGCGGCGTGGGGGAGGGGTCCGCGCCTTCCTGGGCGCCTCCGCGTTGCTCGCCGGCGCGGCGCTGGCCGGCTTCGGCTACGCCGGCTGGCGGGCCGAGGTGCGGCTCGCCGACGCGCTGCCCCCGGCGTGGGAAGGCGAGGACCTCGCGATCGTCGGCGTCGTCGACGACCTGCCGCGGCGGCTACCGAACGGCACGCGCTTCGCATTCTCGGTGGAACGCGTCGAGACCGCGGGCGCGTACGTGCCGCAGCGCATCTCGCTCGCCTGGCAAGTGGCATGGCCCGATGCCGAGCGCGGCGTCGAGGTCCCGGCCCTCCGGGCGGGCGAGCGCTGGCGCGTGACGGTCCGATTGCGCCGGCCGCACGGCAACGTCAACCCCGGCGGCTTCGACCTCGAGACGTGGCTCCTCGAGCGCAACCTGCGGGCAACCGGCTACGTGCGGGTCGGCGAGCCCAACGCTCGGCTCGACCCGTTCGCCGGGCGGCCGCTCGACCACGTGCAGCGCGCACGCGAGCGCGTACGCGATCGGATCGCTGCCGCGCTTCCCGGCGGCGCGCATGGCGCGGTGCTGGCTGCCCTCGCGATCGGCGACCAGTCGGGGCTCGACGACCGCCAGTGGGGCATCTTCAACCGCACCGGCACCGGGCACTTGATCAGCATCAGCGGGCTGCACGTCACCGTGTTCGCGTGGCTCGCGGGCGGCGCGGCGCTGGCGATCGCGCGGCGCTCGACGCGGCTCACCGCGCGCGTGCCGGCGCGCCGCGTGGCCGCAGCCGTCGGCTTGTGCGCCGCGATCGGCTACGTGCTCCTCGCCGGCGCCGAGGTGCCCGCGCAGCGCACGCTCGCGATGCTCGCCGTGTCGACGCTCGGCCTGTGGCTCGCGCGTCCCGGGACCGGATTCGGCGTCTGGCTGTGGGCGCTCGTCGCGGTGCTCGCGATCGATCCCTGGGCGGTGCTCGCGCCCGGGTTCTGGCTGTCTTTCTGCGCCGTGGGCCTACTGATCTACGCGGGCGGACACGGCACGCCCCCGCCACGCATGGGCCGCGTCTCGCGGGCGTGGCGACGGCTCGCGGCCGCGGCGCACTCGCAGTGGGCGATCACGCTGGGCCTCGTGCCGCTGTCGCTCGCGCTGTTCCAGCAGGTGTCGCTGATCGGGCCGCTTGCCAACGCGGTCGCGATTCCCGTGGTGACGTTCGCGATCGTGCCGGTGTCGCTCCTCGCGGCATTCGTTCCCTTCGACGGCCTCTGGTCGATCGCGCACGCGATGGTTGCGCCGCTGATCGGCCTGCTCGAGAGGCTGGCTGCGCTACCCGGTGCGGCCTGGGCGCAGCACGCGCCCACCCCGTGGACCGTGGTATGCGGCATCGCCGGCGTGCTGCTCTGCCTTGCGCCCCAAGGCCTGCCGGGACGAGCGCTCGGGGCGCTGGCGCTCGCGCCTCTCTTCGTCGTGCTGCCGCGGCCGCCGGAACCGGGCACGTTCCGCGTCACCGTGCTCGACGTTGGGCAGGGCACGGCGATCGTCGTGCGCACGGCGGCGCACGCGCTGCTCTACGACACCGGGCCCGCCTGGGGCGGCGCGACCGACGCGGGCGGTCGCATCGTCGCGCCCTGGCTGCGGGCTGCCGCAATCCGTCGGCTCGACGCGATGGTGGTGAGCCACCGCGACAGCGACCACTCGGGCGGCGCGCTGTCGGTGCTCGCGGCCGTGCCGGTCGGCGCACTCATCACGTCGCTCGAAGCCGACCACCCGATCCTCGATGGGAACGAGCCGCGCGCCCAGCACCTGCGCTGCCGCGCAGGGCAGCGCTGGGCGTGGGACGGCGTCGACTTCGAGGTGCTGTTCCCGCAGCCACTCCACTACGGGGACGCCTATCGCAAGCCGAACGACCTGTCCTGCGTGCTTCGCGTGAGCGGCCCGGCCGGCCGGGTGCTCTTCGCCGGCGACATCGAGGCGACCAGCGAAATCGACCTCATCGTGGAACGTCGCGAAGAGCTCGCCGCGGACGTGCTGGTCGTGCCGCACCACGGCAGCCGCACGTCGTCGATGCCCTCGTTCGTCGAGGCGGTCGCGCCACGGCATGCGGTGTTCACCGTCGGCTATCGCAACCGCTTCGGCCACCCGCGCGCGGACGTCGTCGCGCGCTACGAGCGGGCGGGTGCCGCGCTGTACCGCACCGATCGCACCGGTGCGTTGACGTTCACGGTCGGCCCGGGAACGGCCGACACGCCCGAGTCCGCGCGCGCTTCCGCGCGCCGATACTGGCACGAGCCTCCCGATTGACCGGGCACGCGCGAGTTGGCCCCCTGAAATCCCGAGGCGCGCGCCCGCCGCCCGGCACCGCCCTCGAGCGTGCCGCAGATCAAGGTCGGTGCGCGGGCGAGGCCTATCATTGCCGAGGGGATTCGGGACGAGAGGCGCGCGATGAAGTCGGTTCTGGTGGTCTACGGCACGACGGAGGGACAGACCCGGAAGATCGCGGAGTTCGTCGCCGACGCGCTGAAGCAGCGCGGCGTGAAGGTCGAGCTCGTGGACAGCGCCTCGGAGGCCGCGGCCCAGGTCCAGCCGGTGCACTCGGCGGCAATCGTGTGCGGGTCGATCCACCAGCACCGGTACCAGGCCTCGCTGCTGCGATTCGTGAAGCAGAACAGGGACTGGCTCGCCGGGCTGCCGGCGGCGTTCGTGTGCGTCAGCCTGGCGTCGCTGCTGCAGGATGGACGGAGCGCCGAGGAACAACGCGCGATCGAGCACGCGTTCCACGAGCAGACGGGATGGACGCCGGCGATCACGCGTCACGTCGCCGGTGCGCTGCGGCACCCCGAGCACGACTATCTCAAGCGGTTGATCATGCGGCTGATCGCGCGGCACCAAGGGGTCGACGTGGACACCTCCCGCGATCGCGAGTACACGGACTGGGACGACCTGGCGCGCTTCGTCGACGAGTTCCTGGCCGCCACGTCCCAGCAGGAGGGCGGTCACTCGGCGACGAACCGCTGATTGCCCGGACGCGCGCCACGTGCCGCCGCTCGCTCCGGCGCCGGGGCGCGGGCCGACGAAACGCTACAGCGGCCCACGACGGGTCGGTGCGCCTTCGGCGAGCCGCCGCAAGAGACGAACATGTTGAACAAGGCCTGGCTCAGAAGCTATCCCGAGGGGATGCCCGCGCAGATCGACCCCGACCGCTTCCGCTCGATTCCCGATCTGCTCGAAAAGACGGCCGTGAGGTTCGCGGACAAGCCGGCCTCCCACAACCTCGGCTGCACGATGACCTACGCCGAGCTCGACCGGCAGTCGCGCGCCTTCGCCGCCTTCCTGCAGAGCCTGCCCGGCATGGCGAAGGGCGAGCGCGTCGCCGTCATGATGCCGAACCTGCTGCAGTACCCGGTGGCGCTGTTCGGCGCCCTGCGCGCGGGCATGGTCGTGGTGAAACATCGGCGGCACCACCGGCGTGTCGAAGGGCGCGATGCTCACCCACCGCAACGTCCTCGCGAACATGGAGCAGACGGGCGCATGGGTGTCGCTGATCTTCGAGGAAGGCACCCAGGTCGCCATGGCGCCGCTGCCGCTCTATCACATCTTCTGCCTGACCGCGACGCTCTCGTTCATGAAGTGGGGCAGCCTCAACGTGCTGATCACGAACCCGCGCGACCTCGCGGGCTTCGTGAAGGAGCTCGGGCGGTGGCGATGGACCATCATGACCGGCGTCAACACGCTGTTCAACGGGCTGCTCCATGCGCCCGGCTTCGACCGCCTCGACTTCTCCTCGGTGAAGGCGGTCATCGGCGGCGGCGCGGCGGTGCAGAAAGCGGTGGCGGAGCGCTGGCAGCAGGTGACCGGCTGCAGCATCACCGAAGGCTACGGCCTGACCGAAGCGTCGCCGGTCGTCTGCGCCAATCCCATCGGGACGCCCTGGAACGGCACGATCGGCATTCCGTATCCGTCCACCGAGCTCACGATCCGCGACGCGGTCTTCGCCGAGCTTCCGCCGTGGACCGGGGAGGGCGACCTCGAGAACTACACCGGAGAGATCTGCGTGCGCGGACCGCAGGTGATGAAGGGCTACTGGAACAATCCCGCGGAAACCGCCAAGGTGATGCAGGACGGCTGGCTCCGCACCGGCGACATCGGCCACACCGATGCCCGTGGCTGGTTCACGATCACCGACCGCAAGAAGGACATGATCCTGGTCTCGGGCTTAAACGTCTATCCGAACGAGGTCGAGAGCGTGGTGGCCATGCTTCCCGGCGTGCTCGAATGCGGGGTCGTGGGCGTGCCCGACGCGAAGACCGGCGAGGCGGTGAAGGTGGTCGTCGTGCGCAGGGCTCCGGGGCTCGACGCGGAGACGGTGATCGCGCACTGCAAGGCGCACCTCACGGGCTACAAGGTGCCCCGGCACGTGGAGTTCCGCGACGCCATGCCCAAGTCGCCGATCGGCAAGATCCTGCGGCGGGAACTGCGCGACGCGCCGCCTGCGTGACCGGGCGACGGGCTCCTGACGCCGGCACTTTGGTACAGTGTGAAGGCAATCAGGAAACCGAGGAAGCGCATGCCGAACGTCGCAACCGTGCTGAGAGACGAAATCGCAAGGCTCTCCCGCAAGGAGATCAGGAGTCACGTCGACCCGACGAGAAAGGCCACCGCGCAGCACCGGCGCGACATTAGTTCGCTGAAGCGCCAGGTCGCGCAGCTCGAGCAGCAGGTCAGGCTGCTGTCGGGCAAGGTGCTGGGGACGCGCCCGGCGGTGCCATCCGGCACGGCGGCCAGGCCCCTGAGGTACTCCGCCAAGGGGCTGCAATCGCAGCGAAGGCGGCTCGGCCTTTCGGCGACCGACTTCGGGATGCTGGTGGGGGTCAGCTCCCAGTCCATCTACAACTGGGAGCGCGAGGCGTCTCACCCGCGACCCGAGCAAATCGGGAAGCTGGCGGCGCTGCGCGGGATCGGCAAGCGGGAAGCCGCGGCGAGATTGAAGGAGCTGGTTGCGGAAGGTCCGCCGTCGCGGCAGTGATACCGATCATCGTGGCGGTGCCGCGGCGCTTGTCGAGGGCGCCGGGACCGGCGTGCCCGGCAGCGAGCTTCGGCGACCGGTAGGCTTTCGTCCATGCCCGCCAACCTCTCCCCCGAGTACAAGGCCGCCGAGGCGGCCTACCGCGCGGCGCGCGACCCGCGCGCGCGCCTCGACGGTCTTCGCGAGATGCTGCGCACGATCCCGAAGCACAAGGGCACCGAGCGCCTGCAGGCCGACATCAAGGCGCGGATCAAGGCGCTGGTTGAAGAGCTCGAGGAAAACCGCAAGGGCGGGGGGCACGGCGGCCCGGCGCTCGTCGTGCGGCCGGAAGGCGCGGCGCAGATTGCTCTGCTCGGCCCGCCCAACGCGGGCAAGTCGACGCTGCACGCCCGTCTCACGGGTTCGGAAGCGCACGTCGCGCCCTATCCGTTCACGACGCAGTTTCCCGAGCCGGGCATGCTGCCCTTCGAGGACGTGCAGTTCCAGCTCGTCGACCTGCCGCCGATCGCACCCGAGCACCCGGTGCCTTGGCTCGGAGGCACGCTGCAGGGCGCCGACGCGGCGCTGCTGGTCCTCGACCTCGGCGATCCGGCGGACCTCGAGCAGTGGGAGGCCGTGAGGTCGATCCTCGCGCGCCTGCGCGTCGTGCTCACCGGCTGCTGGCCCGTGGACGACGCCGCGTCCCTGCGCACGACGGCGACCCATCCCGGCGAGTCGGACGCCGACGATCCGTTCGTCGTGACGCTTCCGACGCTGGTGCTCGCGAACAAGGCGGAAGCCTTCGCCGATCCCGACGCCGAGCTCGGGGCGCTTCGCGAGCTCACGGGCTCGGCGTTCCCCATGCTCGCGGTGTCGGCGCAAACGGGCTTCGGGCTCGGTGCGATCGGAACGTGGCTGTTCGGGCACCTCGGCATCGTGCGCGTCTACACCAAAGTGCCGGGGCACGCCGCCGACCGCTCGCGGCCGTTCACGCTGCGCCGGGGCCAGACCGTCGGCGACGTCGCGCGGCTCGTCCACCGCGACCTCGGCCACACGCTGCGCTACGCGCGCCTGTGGGGCGCGTCGGGCCACGACGGGCAGCAGGTCGGGCCCGAGCACCGCGTCGCGGATCGCGACGTGGTCGAGCTGCACGCCTGAAGCGTGTCGTTTCGGCTACTTGCCGTCGTACTCCCTCACGGTGTCCCACGCCGTCTGCTGCAAGTGCGCGGCGACGTCGGCAGGAAGGCCCGCGGTGTAAGGATTCCCGACGGGCGAACGGCCGAGCAGCGCTGCGTACACCGTGCAGGCGGCAAGGTAGGTGCCGGCAAGGCTCGGGTGGCGCTTGTCGGGCACGTAGAGCTCGAGCGCCGGCCGGCGCGCGATCGACTTCGCGAACGCGAGTCCGGCGGGCACGACCTGCGCGCCGTTGGCCTTGCCCGCCTTCGTGTACTGCTCGGCGAGCTTCGCGGTCATCTCCGGCCTGTCCTTGTACGCCCACGACATGAACAGGATCGGGCGCGCGCCGCTGGCGCGAATCGTCTCGGCATGCTTCTTCGCATACTGGTGGAAGACCGGGCCGAGCTGCGGGTGGATCGGGCACTGGCTGCAGTCCATCAGCATCACCGCGTCGAACTGCCGACCCGGCGGGTTGAACCGGATCTCGTTGTCGCCGACGAACGAGTACTTGCCGATGCGATCCGGACCGAGGTAGCTCGCGACGTCGTGCCAGTCGATCCCGGAGCCGCTGATCGTCACCGAGACGCCGCGGTGCGTGATCGACTTGTCGCCGCGCACGAGCTGCGCGACGTGCCCGTGCATGCTGTTGTTGTAGTAGAAGAAGCTGTTGCCCACCCAGAGCAGCGACTTCGGCGGGCCGCTCGGGACGGCCTGCGCGGCGGGCGGGACGGGTGGCTGCGATGCGCAGCCGGCGATCGCAAGGAAGACGACGAGCGCCCCGAGGGCGCGGATGGGATGGTTGGTCACGGTCTTCTTCTCCCTTTGCCGGCTCGCCGGCGGCGTGGCGCAAGGACAACGAAACCCGCACCCGTTGGCGATCGCCCGTGCGGCGCCGCGTGGCCGGTCAGGCGCGGCGCACCGCGTCGATCGACAGCACGCCGGCGTCCTTCGCGCCATGACCTTCGGCGATCAACCGGTCCATGCGCGCGGCGATCCCGGGCAGCGTGGCGAGCGGCCGCGAGCCGATCGCTTCCAGCATCAGCCGCACGTCCTTGCGCGCCATCGCGAGCTCGAAGTTCGGCGTGAAGTCTCCGGTGGACATGCTCGGCGCGCGCCGGGCCATCATCGCGTTCATGTCGATGAACCCGAGGAGCGTCACCGCGTCGCCGCCCTCGACGCCGCAGGCCTGCGCGAGCGTCAGCACGTCGGCCAGCACGGCCCAGGTGCCGATGATCATTGCGTTGCCGAGGAGCTTGTCGATCGCGGCCAGGTCGGTGCGCTCGCCCAGGTACTCGAGGCGACCGGTCATGCGCGCGAGGTCCGCCTGCACGCCGTCGAACAGCGCCCTCGGACCCGCCGCCAGCATCAGGCCCTGGGCGTTGCGGGCCGCGGGCGGCCCCATGAACACCGGACAGTGCAGGTACCGCACGCCCTGCGCCTGCAGGCGTGCGAAGCGTTCCGCGGTGAGCTTCGGCAGCGTCGTGCTGTGGTCGATCAGCACCGCGTCGGGCGACAGCCCGGCGCGTGCCGCGGCGATGACCTCGTCGACGACCGCGTCCTCCTTCAGGACGATGTGCACGCGCACTGCACCGCGAACCGCCTCGGCGGGGGTGGTCGCCGCCCTGACGCCGAACGGCGCGAGCGCGCGCACCTTGTCCGCCGAGCGGTTCCACGCGGTGACGCTGTCGCCGCGCTTCGCGGCCGCCTCCGCGAAGGCGCCGCCGAGGAGTCCGGTGCCAAGGAATGCGATCTGTGCCATCGTCGTCGTCCTCTCGGGGATCGGTGGGTCAGCGCGATCGTACCGCAGGCGGCGCACGCGTCGTGCGCCGGTCGTACGGCCGTGGCCCGTTCGACCGGCTATCATCGTTGCATCGGCCCTTCCGGGTTCGCCGCGATGCCGCTCCGCCTGAGCCCGCTTACGCTGGTCTACCTCACCCTGCCGCCGCTCTTCTGGGCAAGCAACGCGATCCTGGGGCGCGTGACGGTCGGCGGGGAAGATCCGCTCGCCTCGCCGCTTGCGCTCAACGCGCTGCGCTGGGCGCTCACGCTGGTCCTGCTCTTGCCGATACTCTATCTCGTATGGTGGCGGTCGCCGGTGCACGCGGCGGCGCCGGCCGCTTCGCGCGCCGCATTTCGCGTCGGCCACGGCGCGTGGCGAACCTACGCGGTGTTCGGGCTCCTCGCCGTGACCAGCTACAACGCGCTCCAGTACGTCGCGCTGCGCACGTCGTCGGCAATCAACGTGACGCTGATCGCGTCCGGCGGGCCGCTGTTCGTGCTGATCATCGGGCGCGCGTTCTTCGCCGCCCGCGCGCGGCGCCGCCAGTGGCTGGGCGCCGGGTTGTCCCTGGTCGGCGTGTTGGTGGTGCTGACCGCCGGGGACGTCGAGCGGCTCGCCCATCTGCGCCTGGTCCCAGGCGACCTGCTGATGGTGGCGGCGACGATCGTGTGGGCGCTCTATTCGTGGCTGCTGCGCACGCAACGCCCCGACGTGCCCGCGCTGCTGCTGCTGTCCATGCAGACCGCCTGGGGCGTCGCGCTGTCGGTGCCGCTGGTGGCGATGGAGTGGCTCGCCGGCGACTTCGCAATCCGGGTCGAGCCGTCGACCGCGGGCGTCGTGCTCTGGCTTGCGCTCGGTCCGTCGCTCGCGGCCTTCTGGTGCTGGGACCGCGGTGTGGCGCACGCGGGCCCGCTGCTGCCGTCGTTCTTCGCCAATCTGACGCCGCTCTTCGCGGCGCTCATGTCCGCCGCGCTGCTGGGCGAGCCGCCGCGCCCGTTCCACGCGCTCGCCTTCGTCCTGATCGTGACCGGCATCGTGATTTCGCAGCGCGGAGCGCGCGCGACGTGACCCCGACAACGTCATCGACATCGGAGGAGACCTTGATCGACATCGACGATGCCCGAGCCGCGGCCGACCTGCTGCTGGGCCACCGCGCGGCCGGGACGCGGCTCGCGCAACTGCCGGAGCGGCTCCGCCCGCGGTCCCGCGCCGACGGCTACGCGATCCAGGCGCAGTGGTTGCGGCAGACCAGGTCGCCGCTCTTCGGCTGGAAGATCGCGGCCACCAGCGCGGCGGGGCAGCGACACATCAACGTGGACGGCCCGCTCGCCGGGCGCCTCTTCGCCGAGATGGTGCGCGACGACGGCGCGACGGTGTCGCTCACGCGCAACCTGATGCGCGTGGCGGAGGTCGAGCTCGCGTTCCGGTTCGGCACGGCCGTCGCGGCGCGATCCGCACCCTACGGCGTCGACGAGGTGATGGCCGCCGTGGCTTCGCTCCACCCCGCCATCGAGATTCCGGACTCGCGCTATGAAGACTTCTGCGCGGTCGGCGCGGCGCAGCTCATCGCCGACGACGCCTGCGCCAACCTCGTCGTCGTCGGGCCAACCGTCGGGGCCGCGTGGCGCGACGTCGACCTTGCCCGGCACCCGGTGTCGGCCGCCGTCGTCGGCAAGTCGAACCACGAGGGTCGGGGCGGCAACGCGCTCGGCGATCCCAGGATCGCGCTCACCTGGCTCGTGAACGAGCTCTCGGGGCTCGGCGTGACCATCGACGCCGGCCAGTGCGTGATCACCGGAACCTGCATCACGCCCGTGAACGTCGTTCCCGGCGACCGGGTCCGGGCGCACTACGGCGGACTCGGGGAGCTCTCCGTAGGCTTCGACTGACGCCGCGACGGCGGGGATCAGGCGCGCGCGAACTGCGCAACGCGGCGCCCCGCGTAGTCACGAGACGAAGCGCCCGAGCCGCACCGCCGTCTCGCCCTTGCGGGGCTTGCGCGTCGGCATGACGAGGACGCACTCGTCGTAGGGCGTGCGCACGTCGCGCTCGCCGTCGCACGCGAGAAGCGTTCCGGCGCGTGGGACGACGTCGAGCCCGGCGACCGGCATCGCGAAGGCGAAGCGCTCGGTCTCGATCGTCACGACCTCGGTGACCTCGATCGCGCGCTGGGGCGGCATCGGCGCGGTGTCGAGGTGCTCGTAGAGAAAGGCGGGGTCGACCATGCCGAAGTGGCGAAGGAAACGCAGCGTCGACTGCCGCGCGACGTCCGGTGCGGCGCGCTCCCAGTGCTGGCCGCACTCCACGAGGAGCGCGTTTCGGGGGTCGTCGGGGTCGTCAAAAAACGCGTAGTCGCGCAGTCGCCTGCCGGCCGCGTGTCCGGCGTCGACGACGACGTGCGCCGGCACGCCGAGCGCCAGCGCGAGCTCGAGCCCCTTGCGCTGCCGTCCCGCGAGCGCGAGCGGCGGGCAGGGGTCGGTCATCGAGTGCAGGTCGAGCAGGTAGTCGGCGGCGTCGTAGACGGGACGCAGCGCGCGGGCGCGCGCGAGCTCGGTCGTCGCGCGCGGGCCGTCGAGCACGACGTCGGTCCACAGCCGGTTGAAGTCCTCGTCGACGCAGCGCGAGGCGAACGGGTCGGCCGGGTCGAAGCGCCGGTAGGCGTCGACGTTCGCGAACACCGCGGTGAACGTCCCCCGCGACGGCCGGAAGCCTTCGCCGAGCAGCCAGTCGAGCGCAATCGCGCCGCAGACCTCGTTGCCGTGGGTGAGCGCCTGCACGACGACGTGCGGACCCTGCCGGTCGGACGCGAAGCGCCACACGTAGGGCAGCTCGCCCGTCCCTCGCGCCCAGCGCCCGAGATCGGGGAAGTCGACTTCGACCGGCGGCGCGGCGGGCACGCTCAGGGCAGGCAGACGTGGTCGGCGAGGCGGCGCATGAACGCCTCGCAGCGCGCGAGCTGCTCGAGCGACACCCACTCGTTGGGCTGGTGCGCTTGCTCGATGTGGCCCGGGCCGCAGATCACGGTGGCGATCTCGGCACCCTGGAACAGCGCGGCCTCGGTGCCGAACGACACCTTGCCCACCTCGGCGTGGCCGTTGCAGACGTGCGCGATGCGGGCGATTTCCGAGCCGTCGTGCGTGTCCATGCCGGGCAGCGACGAAAGCGCGTCGAACTCGATGTAGGTCTCCGCCGAGACGGCCCGCATCTCCGGCAGGAACCGCTCGGCGAACGCCTTGACGTCGGCCAGGAACGCCTCAGGATCGTCGAAGGGGAGGTGGCGCAGCTCGAAGTCGAAGCTGCAGTCGCGCGGCACGATGTTGAGCGCGGTGCCGCCGCGGATCGTGCCGACGTGCGCGGTCGTGTAGGGCACGTCGTAGGCGTCGTCGCGGCGGCCGTGGTCGCGGAACCCCCTTGCGCGCTCGGCGACGTAGGCGACGATCCGGGCGGCGATCTCCACCGCGTTCACGCCCCTCGGGGTGAGCGAGCTGTGCGCCTCGTGGCCGCGCACCCGGCAGCGCCAGGCCTTCTTGCCCTTGTGCGCGAGCACGAGCTCCATCCCGGTGGGCTCGCCGACGATGCAGCCCATCGGCCGGATGCCCCGCGCGACGATGTCGCCGATGAGGCGCCGCACGCCGATGCAGCCCACTTCCTCGTCGTACGACAGCGCGAAGTGCACGGGGCGCGAGAGACCGCGCCGCAGGAGCTCGGGCACCAAGGCCAGGCCGGTCGCCGAGAAGCTCTTCATGTCGGTGACGCCGCGGCCGTAGATCCTCTCCCCGCGAACGGTCGCCTCGAAGGGATCGGTGTCCCACGGCTGGCCGTCGACCGGAACGACGTCGGTGTGGCCGGAGAGCACGATGCCACCCTCCGCCGTGTTGCCGTCGCGGGCGGGGAGCGTCGCCCACAGGTTGGCCTTGCGCCGCTCGTCGTCGAACGTGTACGTCGAGAACACGCCGTGGTCGGCGAGGTAGTCGCGTACCCAGTCGAGCAGCGCGAGGTTGGAGTCGCGGCTCGTCGTGTCGAATGCGACCAGCCGCCGGATGAGCGGCCACGCGACGAGGTCGTCGAACGATGCGGCCGCGACAGGCGGCGCGTCGCGGAGGAGGGCGGCGGTGTCGGGCGCGTTCATGACCCGGGTTCCTGCGAAGGAAAGGCCAGCATAGCACCGACCGGGGTCGCTTCGGCATTCGAGCCGACCGGCCGGTCCGCCGCGGGCCGACCGCGGCGCCGCGCCGGGGGACTATCCTATGCACATACCGCTACGGAGCCCGGAGCCATGCGTTCCCATCGCCTACTTGCAGTCGCGGCCCTGGCCGTGCTGATTCCCGCCGTTGCCCCCGCGCAGTCCGACCTGCCGGTCGAGAAAGTCAAGCTGCCGCCGGGCTTCGCGATCGAGGTCGTCGCGCGCGTCGACACCGCCCGTGTGATGGCCT
>Ga0114939_10001803_pt1 | contig 16603 bp, 21 predicted proteins | sample AshMeaCrysSpring_FD_87196 | JGI IMG/M metagenome (GOLD analysis project Ga0114939, IMG submission 87196) | Groundwater microbial communities from Big Spring, Nevada to study Microbial Dark Matter (Phase II) - Ash Meadows Crystal Spring | ecosystem: Environmental > Aquatic > Deep subsurface >... | reverse complement strand
TGGTGCCGGCTAGAGGAATCGAACCCCCGACCAACTGATTACAAATCAGCTGCTCTACCAGCTGAGCTAAGCCGGCACGCGATGGGGATTATACGAACGCGGCGTGGCCGACGCCCGCGAGCGCGCCTGCGGGTGCTACTTCACTCGGCGCAGGTTGGGTCGGCCGTTCTTCGGTGGTGGCTCGCGGGTCTCCGGACCGCTCGGCACCGGGGTGGGCGCAGCGAGTGCGGCGCCGCTCGCCTCCCACGAGGTCTTGTCAGGCTCGGTCTCGAAAGACATGCCGTGGCCGTTCTCGCGCGCGTAGATCGCGGACACGCATGCCACCGGCACGACGATGTCGCGCGCCACGCCGCCGAAGCGCGCCGCGAACTCGATGTGATCGTTACCCATCTTGAGCCGATTGGTGGCGAGCGGGCCGATGTTGAGCACGATCTCGCCGTTGCGCACGTACTCCTGCGGCACACGCGTGCGCTCGTCGACCACGACCGAGATGTACGGGGTGTAGCCGCTGTCCACGCACCACTCGTAGAGCGCGCGCAGCAGGTAAGGTTTGGTCGGAGGCTGCTCGCTCACGGCATCAGGCTCGCGGCGTGGTCCTGGAAGCAGGCGGAGGCACCGATGATCGCCCCCCGCCCGCATGGCGGCAAGTCAAAACCTGTTCCACCCCGGCGCGCCGGAAACCGGAACACGAGGGCTAACGTCGTCCCCCAGCTCGCTGCCGGCAGGCGTCACTTCCGCATCACCTTCTCGGACGGGGTAAGCGCGTCGATGAACGCCGACCGGCTGAAGATGCGCTCGGCGTACTTCATCAACGGCGCGGCCTGGCGCGGCAGCTGCACGCCGTAGTAGTCGAGCCGCCACAGCAGCGGGCTGATGGCGACGTCGAGCATCGAGAACTCCTCGCCGAGCATGTATTTTTGCTTGGTGAAGACGGGCGCGAGCTCGGTGAGGCGGTCGGCGACCTGGGCGCGCGCCTTCTCCTGCTGCTTCGGGTTGCCGTTCTCGAGCGCGTCGATCTGGCTGAAGAGCTCGACTTCGAAATTGAAGAGGAAGAGCCGCGCGCGCGCGCGCATCACCGGGTCCGCGGGCATCAGCTGCGGGTGGGGGAAGCGCTCGTCGATGTACTCGTTGATGATGTTCGATTCGTAGAGAATGAGGTCCCGCTCCACCAGCACCGGCAGCCGGTTGTACGGGTTCATCACCGCGATGTCCTCGGGCTTGTTGTAGAGATCGACGTCGATGATCTGGAAGTCCATGCCCTTCTCGTAGAGCACGATGCGGCAGCGCTGCGAGAAGGGGCACGTCGTCCCCGAGTAGAGGTTCATCATGGCGTGGGCCTCCTGTCGTTCGCGCCGGTCGGCCGGGCCGGTGCGCAAGTGCGGGCGCTCTGCGGGCGCCCTCGAAAAAGATCGCGGGGGCCGGTCGCTATTGGCGCGACCCCAGCCCCCGACGGCGGTGCAAGCGTTACCGCCCCGGCGTCAGTGGACGTCCTTCCAGTAGTTCTTGTATAGGAGCCAGGTCACGAGCGTCAGTACGGCGAGGCCCATCAGGACCCACATGCCCATCTCGCGCCGCTTGAGCTGGTGTGGCTCGGCCATCCACACCATGAAGTTGGTGAGATCGCGGACCACTGCGTCGTACTCGGTCGGCGTAAGCTTGCCGGGCCGGGTCACGTCGAACGTGGGCGCCGCCGCGAGCGCTCCATGACCCTCGCCGCCGTTGTCGCCGTGCACGAGGGTGCGCTCGCCCTGCAGCTCCCACATCGGATGCGGCATGCCGACGTTCGGGTAGACGGTGTTGTTCCAGCCCGTGAGAGTCGCCGGGTCGCGGTAGAAGCCGCGCAAGTAGCTGTAGATCCAGTCGGCGCCGCGGGAGCGGGCGGTGACCGACAGGTCGGGCGGCACCGCGCCGAACCACTCCTTCGCGTCCTTGCGCGGCATCGACACCGTCATCAGCTCGCCCACCTTGCCGCCGTTGAAGATCAGGTAGTCGCGGATCTGCTCGTCGGTGAGGCCGATGTCGCGGAGCTGTGTGTAGCGCACGAGCGACGCCGAATGGCAGTTCAGGCAATAGTTGACGAACGTCTTGGCGCCCGACTGCAGGCTCGCGAGGTCGCGAACGTCGATCGGCGCGTGCTCGAGCGGCGCGCCGCCTTCGGAAGCAAGAACCGGGGTCGCCAGCGGCGGTGCGGCCAGGGACGCCGCAAGCGCCGCCGCCGCCAGGAGCTTCTTCATCATCCGGTCACCCTCTTCGGTTCGGGCTTGTGACTGTCGATCGCCGAGTACCAGGGCATGAGGAGGAAGAAGCCGAAGTACACGAACATGAAGACCTGCGACACGATCGTGCCGATCGGCGTCGGCGGCAGGATGCCGAGGTAGCCGAGCACGATGAACGACACCACGAACAGCGCGAGCATCGTCTTGAAGATCGGGCCCTTGTAGCGGATCGACTTCACCGGGCTCTTGTCGAGCCAGGGCAGCGCGAAGAAGATGAGCACCGAGACGCCCATCAGCACCACGCCCCATACCTTCGCCTCGAGCGCGAAGAAGCCCACGACGAGTACGGCGCCGATCCCGAGCGCGAGGAGCCGGGCCCATTTGCGCCGGACGCTGATCGCGGTGAGCAGCGTGACGAGCGCGACGAACGCCGCGAGCCACGGCATGACCGATTCCGTGGTCGCGCGCAGGATCGAATAGTACGGCGTGAAGTACCAGACCGGCGCGATGTGCGACGGAGTCTTGAGCGGGTCGGCGGGGATGAAGTTGTTGTGCTCGAGGAAGTACCCGCCCATCTCCGGCGCGAAGAACACGACCAGCGAGAAGAGGATCAGGAAGATAGACGCCCCGAACAGGTCCTTCACCGTGTAGTACGGGTGGAACGGGATGCCGTCCACCGGATGGCCGGTCTTCGGGTCCTTGAGCTTCTTGATCTCGACCCCGTCGGGGTTGTTCGAGCCCGTCTCGTGCAGCGCGATCAGATGCGCCACGACGAGGCCGACGAGCACCAGCGGGATCGCGATGACGTGGAACGCGAAGAAGCGGTTGAGCGTCGCGTCCCCGACGACGAAGTCGCCGCGGATCCACACCGCCAGATCCTCGCCGATCACCGGGATCGCGCCGAACAGGTTCACGATGACCTGGGCGCCCCAGTAGGACATCTGCCCCCAGGGAAGGAGGTAGCCGAAGAACGCCTCGGCCATCAGGGCAAGAAAGATCAGCACCCCGAAGATCCAGGTGAGCTCGCGCGGCTTGCGGTACGAGCCATACATCAGGCCGCGGAACATGTGCAGGTACACCACGATGAAGAACGCCGAGGCGCCCGTCGAGTGCATGTACCGGATCAGCCAGCCGTAGGGCACCTCGCGCATGATGTACTCGACCGAGGCGAACGCCAGGTTCGCGTCGGGCTTGTAGTTCATGGTGAGGAAGATGCCGGTCACGATCTGGTTGACCAGCACCAGGAGCGCGAGCGAACCGAAGAAGTACCAAAAATTCATGTTCTTCGGCGCGTAGTAATCGGCGACCTGCGACTTCCACAGGACCGTGAGCGGGAAGCGCGCGTCGACCCAGTCGAGCAGCTGCCGCCCGGCGCCGGGCTTGCCGTTCACGGCGCCCTTCACGCCGTTCGCGGTGGTGGTTCCGTTGGCCATGCTCGTCAACCCTTGCTGTCTTCGCCGATCAGCAACTTGCTGTCGGACACGAACTTGTACGGCGGCACGGGCAGGTTGGTCGGCGCGGGCATGTTCGCGAAGACCCGCCCGGCGAGGTCGAAGCGCGAGCCGTGGCACGGGCAGAGGAAACCGCCGTGCCAGCCGCTCCCCATCGATGGGTCACCGGCGGGCTTCTCGCTCGGCGAACAGCCGAGGTGGGTACAGATGCCGATCGCTACCAGGTACTCGGGCTTGATCGAGCGCGCCTCATTCTGCGCATAGGGCGGTTGTTCGGACCGGAGCGATTTCGGATCGGCGAGCTGCGCGGTGTCCTCGTTGAGGGACTTCAGCATCTCGGGCGTGCGCCGCAGGATCCACACCGGCTTGCCGCGCCATTCCACCGTCATGAGCTGGCCGGGCTCGAGCTGGCCGATCTCGGCCTCGACCGGGGCGCCGGCCGCCTTCGCGCGCTCCGAAGGCGCCATGCTCGCGAGAAACGGCCAGGCGACTGCCGCCCCGGCGAGGCCGCCGACGACCGCGGTACCGATGATGAGATTGCGGCGCGCGGGATCGGAGACGTCCGGCGCGTCGCGCGGATCGCTCGGCACGGTGGGCGGCGAGGTGGTGGCGGAGGCGTTGCTCATGAGGGGAATGGCTCCTGACGACTCGGTGCGCTTGACGTTCAGGGAACGGGTTGCGGCTGAGGACGCGGGGAAGGGGTGCGGTCGCGGGGCGGACGACCCGTCGAACGTGTGATTATAGCGAAGAGCCCCGGCGAAAGTGAAATTCTTTGCACTAACGCACTGATGTGGCGGAAGAAAAACGCTGCGCATGACGGCCTGCGGCAGTGCAGCGAAGCGACCCTAACACGCCGAGCGGGTTTTCCGGCACCCGACCATCACGCCTTGCCGACCATCGCGATGCGTGATCGCCGACCCCCGCACGCAACGTAAGGCAGTGCCTGCCGCTTTCGCTTTCACACTCGCGGATTTACGGAATAATCCCCGGGTCGGTTTCGCACCGCAGGCGGTTCGCCGACGTGCAGCGCGTCACCGCCGCCGGGCACCCACGCAACCGACCGGATACGAGATCACGTTTTGGCACTTCGCAGGCTTTGGCTGGTGTTCGCGCAGGCGGTGACCGTCTGCCTCGCGCTGCTCTTCGTCGTGCAGACGCTGCGACCGGAGTGGCTCGCGCCGATCCCGGCCTCGCCGCCCGTCGCCGTGAACGCCGTTCCAGCGGCGGCCCCCGCCGTTCCGGCTGCGGTGCGCGCCAACTCCTACGCCGACGCCGCCAGCGGCGCCATGCCCGCGGTGGTGAACGTCTTCAGCTCGAAGGAAGTGAAGGCCGACCCGCGCACCCACCCCTTCCTGGACGACCCCGTCTTCCGCCGCTTCTTCGGCGACATGTTCGACAAGGACGACAGCCAGCGCGCCTCGAGCCTGGGCTCCGGCGTGATCGTCAGCCCCGCCGGGTTCATTCTCACCAACAATCACGTCATCGACAGTGCGGACTCGGTGCAGGTGGCGCTCTCGGACGGCCGTACGCTCGACGCCAAGGTGATCGGCACCGACCCCGAAACCGACCTGGCAGTGGTGAAGGTCGAGACCAGGGAGCCCCTGCCCGCGATCACGCTCGGCAGCGACGAGGGGCTGCGCGTGGGCGACGTCGTGCTCGCGATCGGCAACCCGTTCGGCGTCGGCCAGACCGTCACCATGGGGATCGTGTCCGCCGTCGGCCGCACGGGCCTCGGCATCAACACCTTCGAGAACTTCATCCAGACCGACGCCGCCATCAACCAGGGCAACTCCGGGGGGGCGCTCGTCGACACGGCGGGGAACCTCGTCGGCGTCAACAGCGCGATCCTCTCGCGCACCGGCGGGTCCATCGGCATCGGCTTCGCCATCCCGGTCTCGACCGCCAGGCAGGTCCTGGAGCAGATCATTGCCTCAGGCAGCGTGACACGTGGCTTCATCGGCGTGGAGGCGCAGGAGATCACGCCCGAGCTCGTCGAGTCCTTCAAGCTGCCGGCATCGAACGGCGCGCTGATCGCCGGGGTACAGAAGGGCGGGCCGGCGGAGCGCGCGGGCGTGAAGCCCGGCGACGTGCTCCTCGCGGTCAATGGCAAGGCCGTAAGCGACCCGCAGGGCATGCTGAACGTCGTCGCGGCACTGCAGCCCGGGATGAAGGTGCCGCTCAGGCTGCGCCGCGAGGCGCGCGACGTCGAGGTCGAGGTCGAGATCGCGAAGCGCCCGGCCGCGCCGCCTGCCAAGCGCTGAAGCTGCGGCTTTCGCGCAGACCCGGCGTGCAGGCGAGAGTGCCTCTGCCCGCGGCGTGCCACGGCTCAATCGGCGCGGCGACTGTCCTCGGCACGCTCCATGACCGCGTTTCCGATCGCATCGCCCGCGGCTGTCTCGCGCGGCGTGATGATGCGCGCGATGATCAGGCCGAGCTCGTACAGGATGCACATCGGAATCGCGAGCATGAGCTGCGAGACGACATCCGGCGGCGTGACGATGGCAGCGACGACGAAAGCGCCGACGACGACGTACGGCCGCGCCTGCTTGAGCTGCTCGATGGAGACGATGCCCATGCGCGCGAGCACCACCACGACCACCGGAATCTCGAAGGTCACGCCGAAGGCGACGAACATCGTCAGCACGAAGCCGAGGTAGGCCTCGATGTCCGGCGCCGGCGTGATCGACTTCGGCGCGAACTGGTTGATGAACGCGAACACCTTGCCGAACACGAAGAAGTAGCAGAAGGCGACGCCGAGCAGGAAGAGGCCCGTGCTCGCCACGACGAGCGGCAGCACGAGGCGCTTCTCGTGGGCGTACAGGCCGGGCGCGACGAACGCCCACGCCTGGTAGAGCACGAAGGGCAGCGCCACCAGGAACGCAACCATGGCCGTGACCTTCACCGGCACCAGGAACGGCGTGACCACGCCGGTGGCGATCATCTTCGCGCCCTCGGGCAGCGCCTGCATGAGCGGTGCGGCGAGGAAATCGTAGATTGCGCCCGCTCCCGGGTAGAAGAAGAGCACCGCGAAGGCGACGCCGATCGCAACGAGTGCGCGCAGCAGCCGGTCGCGCAGCTCGACCAGATGCGATATGAACGTGTCCTGATCGCTCATGGCTGGCGCACCCGCGGAAGACGGCCGATACGCCGTGCGTCCCCGGCCCGCGCGTGCGCAGGCGACGTTTGGGCTGTGGGGCGCGCGGTCACCGCACCCGCCGGCCGGTCAATGCGAGGCCGGCGAGGCCGGCGGCTGGGACGGCGCCGCAACTGCGGGCGGCGCCTGGCCGGAGCCGGTCGTGCCTGCCGCGCCCGGCACGCTCGCGCTGCCGCCGGCGCCCAGCGACTCCGCGGTGGTGCGCACCTCCGACTCGACCTGCTGCACCGAGCTCTGCACGTCGCGCACCGAGGTTTCGATCGACTGCTTTGCCTCCTGGAAAGCCGACTGCACCTTGCGCAGCTCGTCGAGCTCCATCTCGCGGTTGATGTCGGCCTTGACGTCGTTCACGTAGCGTTGCAGCCGCCCGAGCAGATGGCCGGCGGTGCGCGCCACCCTGGGCAGTCGTTCGGGGCCGATGACCACGAGGGCCACGACGCCGATCACCATCAGCTCGGAGAACCCGATGTCGAACATGGCAGTGCGCGAAGCCCGGAAGTGAAACGGGCCGCCCGCAGCGGCCCGCACGTCGCGGCTGACCGATCGGTCAGGCCTTCGACTGCGACTCCTTCTTCACCTCGGCGTCGATCGTCCGGCCGGTGACCTGCGGCGCCGTGGCGCTTTCCTCGTCGGTTGCGCTCTTCATGCCGTCCTTGAAGCCCTTGACGGCCCCGCCGAGATCCTGGCCGATGTTGCGCAGCTTCTTCGTGCCGAAGATCAGCATCACGATGAGCAGCACCACGATCCAGTGCCAGATGCTGAAGGAACCCATGACAACCTCCTGCTCCGCTAGTCCCTTCGCAGCATCGCCGGCAGGGGAGCCGGGCCGCCCAGGACGTGTACGTGAAGATGATACACCTCCTGCCTGCCGACCCGACCGGTGTTGACGATCGTTCGGAAACCGTCGGTGCAGCCTTGCTCACGCGCGATTTTCGGCACCGCGGCAAACAGCTTGCCGAGCATCGGCGCGTCGCTGTCGGCACAATCCGCGAGCGATGCGACGTGCCGGCGCGGAACAACGAGCAGGTGCACCGGCGCGACGGGATGGATGTCGTGGAAGGCCATCACATCCTCGTCCTCGTAGACCTTGCGCGATGGAATCTCGCCGCGCGCGATCCTGCAGAAAATGCAGTCCTGTTCGCTCATGCTGTGACTCCGGGCGACGCCGTTCGTTCGCGGCGCGTCTTCACTTGTCGCGAACCTCGGCCTCGACGCGGCTGCCGTCCTGCCGCGCGGCCTTCTCGTCAATGCCCGAAATGCCCTCGCGCCGCCGCAGCTCCATGAGGATGTCGGAGGGGCGCAGACCATAGTACGCGAGCATCGCGAGGCAATGGAACCAGAGGTCGGCGGTCTCGCCGACGATGCGCAGACGGTCGCCGTCCTTCGCCGCCATCACCACCTCGGTCGCCTCCTCGCCCACCTTCTTGAGCACCGCATCCTCGCCGCGCGCGAAGAGGCGTGCGATGTAGGACGCGTCCGGGTCGCCGCCCCTGCGGCTCTCGATGGTGTCGGCCAGTCTTTCGAGGATTTCCTGCATCATCTTCTCCGCGTTGCGGTTCCGTGCCGCGGCGTCCTACGCCATGACATCACCCGCCTGCTCGCTCCCTGATGAACCTGGACGGCGAGCCGCCGCCCCGGAAGTCACTCCGAGCTTGTGAATAAATCTACTGCGCCCCCCGATCGCAGCGTTACTGCGGTACTCGCTCCTCGCCTATCTATCTGATATGTCTCGTCGCTGCGTTCCGCGTGCCTTGCGCTCGTGAGGCTCGCGACGATTTCTTCACAAGCTCTCCGTCCGCCCGTCCGACGCATTACCGGCATAGATCGCCGCCGGTGATTTGAGCACAGGCTCGACGTCCTGCCAGCGCCCCTCTCGCAAGCTGCGGAAAAAGCAGCGTTCCCGCCCGGTGTGGCAGGCGATGCCGCCGAGCTGTCGCACCGTGAGCAGGACCGCGTCCCCGTCGCAGTCGAGGCGCACGTCCTCGACCTTCTGCACATGCCCCGACTCCTCGCCCTTGCGCCAGAGCCGCCGGCGCGACCGCGAATAGTAGGTCGCCTCGCCGGTCTCGAGCGTGCGCGCGAGCGATTCGGCGCTCATCCACGCGAGCATCAGAACGCGCCCGGTCGCGGCATCCTGGGCGATCGCGGGGACGAGCCCGTCCGCGTCGAACTTCACTGCGGCGAGCCAGTCCGGAGGCGCACTCGAAACGGCCGGTTCCGTCACGCCGCCTCCCGCACCTCTATGCCAAGCCGCGCCATCAGCGCCTTGGCGTCGCCCACGGTGTGCTCGCCGAAGTGGAAGATGCTCGCCGCGAGGACCGCGTCGGCTCCGCCGAGCGTCACGCCTTCGGCCAGATGCTCGAGCCGCCCGACGCCGCCCGAGGCGATCACCGGCACGTCGACGGCATCGCAGACCGCCCGCGTGAGACCGAGATCGAACCCCTCCCGCGTGCCGTCGCGATCCATGCTGGTGAGGAGGATCTCGCCGGCACCGAGCCGCTCGACCTCGCGCGCCCACTCGACGGCGTCGCGTCCCGTGGGGCGACGGCCGCCGTGGGTGTAGACCTCCCAGCGCGGTGCGCCGGAGGCGTGCGTGCCCGAACGGCGCGCGTCGATCGCCACCACGATGCACTGCGCCCCGAAACGGCCGCTCGCTGCCGCCACGAGAGCCGGGTCCTGCACGGCGGCGGTGTTGATCGAAACCTTGTCGGCGCCGGCGTTGAGCAGCCGGCGCACGTCCTCGACCTTGCGCACGCCGCCGCCGACCGTGAGCGGGATGAAGACCTGCGCCGCCACGCTCTCGATGACGTGGACGATGATGTCGCGCTCGTCGGAGCTGGCGGTGATGTCGAGAAAGCAGAGCTCGTCCGCGCCCTGCTCGTCGTAGCGGCGCGCGATCTCCACCGGGTCGCCGGCGTCGCGGAGCGAAACGAAGTTGACGCCCTTGACGACACGGCCCGCCGTGACGTCGAGGCAGGGGATGATCCGCTTGGCGAGACCCATGGTGCGCGCGAAGAAGGCGGTGCGCCGGGCGGAGCGCAGGAGCGCTCCGCGGGCCGCTCACCCCTGGTCGTCGTCCGTGGCCTCGCCGGTCAGCTCGTCGGCAAGCGCCTGCGCAGCGACGAAGTCGAGCGTGCCGGCGTAGACGGCGCGCCCGGTGATGACCCCAGTGACGCCCTCCTCCTGAAGCGCGCACAGCGCGCGGATGTCGTCGAGCCCGTTGACGCCGCCGGAGGCGATCACCGGCACGCGCAACTGCTGCGCCAGTCGCTGCGTCGCCTCGAGGTTGACCCCGGAGAGCATGCCGTCGCGGCCGATGTCGGTGTAGATGATGGCTTCGACGCCGTAGTCCTCGAACTTGCGGGCGAGGTCGATGACATCGTGGCCGGTCATCTTCGACCAGCCCTCGACCGCGACCTTGCCGTCCTTGGCGTCGAGCGCGACGATGATGTGGCCGCCGAACGCGGTGCAGGCGTCGTTCAGAAAGCCCGGGTTTTTCACCGCGGCGGTGCCGATGATGATGTAGGCCACGCCGAGGTCGAGATAGTGCTCGATCGTGTCGAGGTCGCGGATGCCGCCGCCGAGCTGTACCGGCAGATCCTCGCCAAGGGCCTGCACGATGTCGCGGATGACCCTCTCGTTCTTCGGCTTGCCGGCCGCCGCGCCGTTCAGGTCCACCAGGTGCAGACGTCGCGCGCCCTGCTCGAGCCAGTGCTGAGCAGTGGCCACCGGGTCGTCCGAGTAGATCGTGGCCCGGGTCATGTCCCCCTGCTGGAGGCGCACGCACCGGCCGTCCTTGACGTCGATCGCCGGGATGATCAGCATGGGTTGCAGCTCTCGCGTCGGGTGCCGGCGGGCGTGGCGCCCGGTGCGGCTCAGGGATTCCAGTCGACGAAGTTCGCGAGCAGCCGGAGGCCGGTGGAGTGGCTCTTCTCGGGATGGTACTGGACCGCGAAGATGTTATCCCCGGCCACGGCACAGGTAAAGAGGATGCCGTAGTCGGCGCGACCCGCGACGAGCGACGGATCCTCCGGGTCCACGTAGTAGCTGTGGACGAAATAGAACCGGCTGCCATCGTCGATGCCCCGCCACAGGGCATGGGGCCGTGCCTGCCGCACCTCGTTCCAGCCCATGTGCGGCACCTTGAGGCGGGCGCCGGCCGCGTCCACCATCCGGGCGTGAGGGAAGCGCCGCACCCGGCCGCGGAAGATGCCCAGACCGGCGACGTCGCCTTCCTCACTCCGTTCGAAGAGCATCTGCAGGCCGATGCAGATGCCGAGGAATGGCTTCTCGCGCGCCGCCGCGAGCACCGCCGGCCGCAGCCCGCGCGCGTCGAGCTCGCGCATGCAATCGGGCATGGCACCCTGGCCCGGGAACACCACGCGGTCCGCCGCGCCCACGACGCTCGCCTCCGAGGTGACCGTCACCGTCGCCCGCGGCGCGACGTGCTCGAGCGCCTTCGACACCGAGCGCAGGTTGCCCATGCCGTAGTCGATGACTGCGATGCGGGTCATGCAATGACTGCGACTGCGGGGAGAGATCGGGGCGAGCGGCGCGGCGCCCGCACCGGGCTCAGAGGACGCCCTTCGTTGACGGCGTCGTCCCGGCGGCGCGCGGGTCGGGCTCCGCCGCCATGCGCAACGCGCGGCCGAACGCCTTGAATACCGTCTCGCACTGGTGATGTGCGTTGCGGCCGCGCAGGTTGTCGACGTGCAGCGTAACCAGCGCGTGGTTCACGAAGCCCTGGAAGAACTCCTGCACGAGGTCGACATCGAACTCGCCGATGAGCGCGCGCGTGAAGGGCACGTGGAACTCCAGGCCGGGCCGCCCCGAGAAGTCGATCACCACGCGCGACAGCGCCTCATCGAGCGGGCAGTAGGCGTGGCCGAAGCGGCGCAGCCCCTTGCGGTCGTCGACGGCCTTCGCGACCGCCTGACCGATCGTAATGCCCACGTCCTCGACGGTGTGGTGCGCATCGATGTGCAGGTCGCCCTGCGCACGCACTTCGAGGTCGATCATGCCGTGACGCGCGACCTGGTCGAGCATGTGGTCGAGAAACGGCACGCCGGTGGCGAGGCTCGCCTTGCCGGTGCCGTCGAGGTCGAGCGCCACCGAGATGCGGGTCTCGAGCGTGTTGCGGTCGACGCTGGCTTTTCTCACGATCGATGCGGAGCGGGCGCAGATACGGATGGTAGCGCGGACGGCGAAGCGCGGCGGGGAGCGCTAAGCAACGCTCTCCCGCAGGGCAGCGAGCATGGCGTCGTTCTCCTCGGGCGTGCCGACGGTGATGCGCAGGCAGTGCTCGAGCAGCGGATGGCCGCCGTGGAAGTTGCGCACGAGCACGCGCCGGGCCTTCATGCCGGCGAATGCCTGCGGTGCGTCGGGCACGCGGACGAGCAGGAAATTCGCCGCGCTCGGGAAGACCGTCGCCCCGGGCAGGGAGGCAAGCGCGTCCTGCAGCCGACCGCGCTCGTCGCGAATGGCGCGCGCCTGCGCCTCGAGCACCTCGGTGTGCGCGAGCACCCGCTCCGCCACCGCCTGCGCGAGCACGCTCACGTTGTAAGGCGGCCTCACCTTGTCGAGCTCGCGGATCCATTCCGGGCCGCCGGCCGCGTATCCGAGGCGCACGCCGGCGAGACCGAGCTTCGACACCGTGCGCATGACCACGAGGTTCGGAAACCCGGCGAGCCGCGGCATGAAGCTCTTCTGCGCGAACGGCTGGTAGGCCTCGTCGACGATCGCGAGGCCGGGCGCAGCGGCGACGATGCGGGCGACCGCCTCCTCGGGAAAGAGGTTGCCGGTGGGATTGTTCGGGTAGGCCACGAACACCAGCGCCGGCTGGTGCGTCTCGATGGCAGCGAGCATCGCGTCGACGTCGAGCGTGAAGTCCGGGCGCAGCGGCACGCCGACGTAGCGCATGCGGCTGAACACGGCGTTCATCCGGTACATCGCGAACGTCGGCTCGGGGGCGAGCATGACGGCGCCGGGACGCGCGAGCGACTGCGCGGCAAGGGTGATCAGTTCGTCCGAGCCGTTGCCGATAATGAGCTCGGCAGCCTCGGGAATCCCCATCGTGGCCCGCAGGCGCGCCTTCAGCGCCGGCGCAGCCGGGTCGGGGTAGCGGTTGATCGCGGCTTCGGCGACGAGCTGCCCCACTTCCCGGCGCAACGGCTCGGGCAGACGGTACGGGTTCTCCATCGCGTCGAGCTTGACCATGCCCTCCGCCGATGCGACCGCATAGGGCTCGAGCGCGAGGATCTCCTCTCGCACCCAGTGCTCGGGTCCACGCTTCATCGCGAAGGCTCCCCGGCCGTCGCGCTCGCGAACCGGTACTCGGCGCTTCGCGCGTGGGCCTCTAGCCCCTCGCCGTAGGCGAGCGTCGCCGCGACCTGGCCGAGTGTCCGTGCGCCCTCGGCGGAGACGCCGATCACGCTCGAGCGCTTCTGGAAGTCGTAGACGCCGAGCGGGGAGGAAAAGCGCGCCGTGCGCGAGGTGGGCAGAACGTGGTTCGGCCCGGCGCAGTAGTCGCCCAGCGCCTCCGAGCTGTAGCGGCCGAGGAACATGGCACCCGCATGGCGGATGCGCGCTGCACACGCTTCCGGATCGGCCACCGACAGCTCGAGGTGCTCCGGTGCAATGCGGTTCGCGATCTCGCACGCCTCGTCGAGGTCGCGCACGTGGATGAGCGCGCCGCGATCGGCGAGCGACGCGGCGATGACGTCGCGGCGCGGCATCTGCGGCAGCAGCCGCTCGATCGCCGCCGCGACCCGGTCGAGAAACGCGGCGTCGGGCGAGACGAGGATCGCCTGCGCGACCTCGTCGTGCTCGGCCTGGCTGAAGAGGTCCATCGCGATCCAGTCGGGATCGGTGCCGCCGTCGCAGATGACGAGGATCTCCGAAGGCCCCGCGACCATGTCGATGCCGACCACGCCGAAGACACGACGCTTCGCCGCGGCGACGTAGCGGTTGCCGGGACCGACGACCTTGTCCACCGCGGGGACGGTCTCGGTGCCGAAGGCGAGCGCACCGACTGCCTGCGCGCCCCCTATCGTGAATACGCGATCGACGCCGGCGACCGCGGCCGCGGCGAGAACGAGGCCGTTGCGCTCGCCGTCGGGCGTCGGCACCACCATGATCAGCTCGCCGACACCGGCGACCTTCGCCGGTAGCGCGTTCATGAGCACCGACGAGGGATAGGCAGCCTTGCCCCCAGGCACGTAGAGTCCGGCGCGGTCGAGTGGCGTGACCTTCTGGCCGAGCAGGGTGCCGTCGGCGTCGCGGTAGCTCCACGACTCACCGCGCTGCCGCTCGTGATAACGGCGAATGCGCTCGGCGGCGGTCTCCAGCGCACCACGCTGCTCGCCGGGCAGCTTCTCGCGCTCGGCCTCGAGCACGCCGCGGTCGATCTCTAGGGATGCCACGCTCGGCGCGTCCAAGCGATCGAAGCGACGCGTGTAATCGAGCACTGCCGCGTCGCCGCGGCTGCGCACGTCCGCGAGGATCGCGGCGACGGCGGTGTCCACGGCGTCGTCCTGCGCCGCTTCGAGCGCGGTCAGTCGGGCGAGCGCGGCGTCGAAGCCCGGCGCGCTTGACGACAGACGGCGGAGGCGGGTCATGCCTCGTTCAGGCAGCCGCTGGCCGCCCGCGCGCCGATGGCGGCCTCGAACCCGGCGAGCAGCGGTTGGATCGACTCGCGCTTGAGCTTCAGGGCCGCCTGGTTGACGATCAGGCGGGCACTGATCGGCCGGATCTCTTCCACCGCGCGCAGGCTGTTCGCCCGCAGCGTGTTGCCGCTCGACACCAGGTCGACGATGACGTCGGCGAGCCCGACGAGCGGCGCGAGCTCCATCGAGCCGTAGAGCTTGATGAGATCGACGTGCACGCCCTTGGCGGCGAAATGCTCGCGTGCGGCGCGCATGTACTTGGTCGCCACGCGGAGACGCGCGCCCTTGCGCACGGCCCCGGCGTAATCGAAGTCCTCCGGCACCGCGACCATCATGCGGCAGCGCGCGATGCCGAGGTCGAGCGGCTGGTAGAGGCCCGTGCCCCCGTGTTCGTCGAGCACGTCGCGCCCCGCGATGCCGAGGTCGGCGGCGCCGTACTCGACGTAGGTCGGGGTGTCCGAAGCGCGCACGATCACCAGGCGCACATCGGCGCGGCTGGTGCCGATGACGAGCTTCCGCGAGGTTTCGGGGTTCTCCAGCGGCTCGATGCCCGCGGCCGCGAGGAGCGGCAGCGTCTCGTCGAATATCCGGCCCTTGGAGAGCGCGAGGGTGATCGACACGGACGAGGTGTGTGCGCGAAAGCGAGTGAGTGTAACAGCCTGGGTAGTCCCGCCCGGGCTCAACACAACACCCTTGGTCGCGCAAGCGCGAACCGGGCAGGAGGGCCTCCTCGTGCTCCCCGATTCGAGGAACCGCACGCGTTTTCCTTCTAGATCTAGAGTAAGCGCCCTCGTCCCTTGCCCGATGGTCGAGCTTCGCGTGACCAAGCCGCCGCCCGGCCCCGACCGCACCACCGCCCTGGCGCAGTACCGCCGCCGCGCCGGCATCTACGATCTGGAGCTCGCGCTGTTCGAGCCGATCCGGGCGCGCGCGCTGCAGCGACTCGAGCTGCGCCGGGGTCAGACGGTGCTCGACGTCGGCTGCGGCACGGGCCTGAGCTTCCCCGGCCTGTGGGCCGGCGTGGGCGCCGGCGGCCGCATCGTGGGCATCGAGCAGAGCCCGGAGATGCTGGCGAAGGCGCGCGAGCGTGTGGTGGAGCACGGTTGGAAGAACGTCCGCTTACTGCAGGCGCCGATCGCGCAGTCGCCGCTGCGGGGCCGGGCCGATGCGGCACTCTTCCATCTCACCCACGACATCCTGCGCGACCCCGCGGCACTCGCCCACGTCGTGCGGCACCTGAAGCCCGGCGCGCGGGTCGTCGCGAGCGGGCTCAAGTGGAGCCGGACCTGGGCCTTCCCCGTCAACTTCGTCGTGCTGGCCGCCGCCCGGCACTCGGTGACGACCCTCGAAGGCCTGGAAGCGCCGTGGGACCACCTGGCCGCCCACCTCGGCGAGATGCGCATCGAGTCCGCCTACGCCGGTGGCGTGTTCGTGGCGGCGGGGATCGTGCGCCGACGATAGCGCCGATAGGCGCGGGTGGTCGCAACGAGGGTGAGACCGAGGGATGAGCCGTCCCTCACGCCGCCGCGGCCGCCGCCGGCCGCGGCTGGAAGTGCTCGAGCGCCGATCGCGGATCGTCAGCCTTGAGGAGCCGCTCCTGCACCTCGGCAGGCGACCACAGCCCCGGTTCGAGCGCGCTCGCGAACACGTCCGCGGCGGCGGGATCGTCGAAGAACTTGAGGAACATCTCGCGCAGCTGGTGGCGGTCGCAGCGCGAGAGCTCCATGCGGAAGTCCACGCGGCCGGAGCGGATCACGGCCTCGTCGATCAGCTCCGGGTGGTTGGTGGTCATGAAGATCACCGAGCCCTCGTGCGAGGCGACGCCGTCGAGCGCATTGATGAAGCCGGAGAACGATAGGCGCATCGTCTGGCTCGCCTGGTCGCGCTGCCGGAAGAAGGAGTCGATGTCCTCGATGAGGATGATGGAGCGCGGCGGTACGCTGGAGAGCAGCGCGTTGATGCGGTCGTCGTTGAGGCCGCTCGAAGCGAGGCTCACGCTGCAGACGTTGAGCGCGAGCTCCGAGGCGATCGCCGTGACGAGCGAAGTCTTGCCCGTGCCCGGTGACCCGTAGAGCAGGTACCCGCGGCGCCATGGGATGCCGAGGCTCTCGTAGCGGG
>Ga0114939_10001802_pt1 | contig 16606 bp, 11 predicted proteins | sample AshMeaCrysSpring_FD_87196 | JGI IMG/M metagenome (GOLD analysis project Ga0114939, IMG submission 87196) | Groundwater microbial communities from Big Spring, Nevada to study Microbial Dark Matter (Phase II) - Ash Meadows Crystal Spring | ecosystem: Environmental > Aquatic > Deep subsurface >... | reverse complement strand
GTTCCATTGGCTATCGGTAAGCGCGTAATTATAAGTCATAGGTATTGCTCTATTGGGAATTAAAATTGACGCTGAATTATATCATCTCATATGATTGATGACACGCCCTAGGAAATTTTACCCAAGTTTCCGTGCCAGTAACTTTTGTCGCGGATCATTAACGCACACGGCGTTAAAATTAATGTTAATAAGGTCGCAAAGCCTAATCCATAAACAATTGACTGCGAAAGTTGAATCCACCATTGCGATGATGGTGCGCCGATTTCGATTTTGCGCGTAATAAAATCTACATTGATCGCAAACATCATCGGCATTAATCCCAATACATTATTGAGCGCGGTCAATAATACTGGGCGTAACCGTTCGGCGCCGGTAATTAAAATCGCTTCGCGGGCGGTGCGCCCCTCTAATCGGTGTTGCGTATAGGTATCGATCAACACAATATTATTAGCGACGACAATCCCCGCGAGTGCAACTACGCCAATCCCGCTCATGACAATACCAAATGGCTGGCCGGCAATTAATAGACCAATTAATACGCCAAAGATCGACATGATAACTGCCGATAAAATTAATAAGGTGTGATAAAAACTATTGAACTGCGCTAATAAAATTAAGAAGATTAAAAATACCGCGCCGCCAAATGCCCGTGATAAAAATTCACTTGCTTTGCGTTGTTCCTCGTCTTGCCCGCGCATTCTTACTTTCACACCCGCGCCAAAATCTTGTTGATCTATCCATGCCTGGACTTTTTGAATATACGGGTCAGCAATTAGTCCCGCTTGCACATCGGCGTGTACCGTCATAACTCGCCGCGCATCCACGCGATTAATTGTCCCAATACGCGGCTCGGGGATACGTCGAATAAAATTTTCCAGCGGCACTAATCCATTCATTTGGGTTTTGACGCGTAACCGACTTAATTCGTCTAAAGACCGATTGTCACGCGGGAAACGCACCACAATATCAATCTCGTCATCACTATCGCTGGGGCGATAATCGGTAATTTTTAGCCCATTAGTTACTAGACGCGACATATCGCCGACCATTGATATATCGACACCGAATTTCGCCGCTTGGGCACGATCTACTTCCGTGCGCCATTGCACCCCAGAGAGGGGTCGCGAATCCTCGAAATTGCGTAATTCCGGGAGCGTTTCAAGATAGCGGCGGATATTTGCGACTACCGGCGCTATCTTTTCAGGATCAATTGCGCTGACCTCGAGCTTAATTGGCTTTCCAACTGGCGGCCCGCCTTCTTCGCGTCGCGTCTCGATTACAATTCCGGGAATATCCGCCGTGCGTGCGACAATATCCGCCAGAATCTCATCTGCAACCCGGCGTTTTTGCCATGGTCCGAATTCTAATTGAATGCTACCAATTGTATCTACGGGTTGATCGCCGCCCATGCCATTTTGTCCCGGTTGCTGAACCCCGCTACGCACATAAATCGAGGCGAATTCACCGCGCTCTTGTTGCAAATTCAAGACGCGCTCTTCGACTTTACGAACTAATTGGTCACATTCGGCGACTGCAAGATTGCCGCGTGCCTCAATTAATACCAAAGAGCGATCCGGTTCAACTAGTGGAAAAAACTCGACGCCCCGTCCCCAAGAAATATATGCTCCGGTCACCGCTACTAAAACTAATATTGCCGCTAGGAGCGTTAAAATTGGCCAATCAAGAACTCGTGCCAAAAGTTTTACGTAAAATCCAGTAAAACCCCGCAGATTGGTTAAATTGTGGGCGCTGATTGCATTTACGGCTTCAATTTGTGCGGTCCCGCCACCGGGTTTACCAAATAATGCGCCGAGAGTTGGGACAAAAATTAACGCCATTAATAATGCTGCCGCCATTGTCACAAATTGCGAAATCGGCAAATATTTCATGAATTCGCCAACCACGCCCGGCCAAAATAATAGCGGTAAAAACGCCGCGAGTTGCGTTGCGGTTGAGGAAATAATCGGCCCGGCCATACGGGTTGCGGCGAGTTGATACGCCGCAATTCGCTCCATTCCTTCCGCCATGCGCGCATCAGCAAATTCGGTCACGACAATTGCGCCATCAACGACATTTCCCGCCGCGAAAATCAAACCAAATAGCACGACAATATTAATTGTCAGCCCCATACCGGCAAGCATTAAAATTCCGGCGAGGAATGAACCCGGAACCGCAACTGCAACCAGTGTGGTAGTACGCCATCCGAGCGACCATAAAACAATTACTAAAACCAAAATCGCCGCGAGCAACAAATTATTTTCCAAATCGGCGAGCATCGAGCGGATATTTTCCGAGCGGTCTTGGCTAAAACTAACCGTAATTGCATCCGGCCATGTAATACGTGTAGCATCGACTACCGCCCGCACTTGCGCAATTGTTTCGATAATATTTTCGCCAGTGCGTTTCGATATTTCTAAAGTTACCGCGGGGTGGCCATTCATGCGCGCTGTGGTAATTCGGTCGCGAAATCCGCGCCGCACGTCTGCAATATCGCGCACTCGCACCACACGATCGCCGTGCGCCACTACCGGTAAATTCGCAATATCGAATAGTGTCGCCAATAATCCCGGGACCTGAATTGCGAAACGTCCCGAACCGGTATCCAGTGAACCAGCCGCAATTACCTGATTGCCGCGTGAAGTTTGCTGCAAAATTGCCTCGGCCGATAAGCCATAACTTTGGACGCGAATTGGGTCAATTACAATTTCGACGACTTCGTCACGGGTGCCGACGATTTTTGCTTCGAGCACCGCCGGGATATTCTCAATACGGTCGCGTAATTCACGCGCCAGATGCAATAAAGTACGTTCTGGGACATCGCCGGCGAGCGCAATTACCAAGACCGGAAATAGACTTAGATTAATTTCATGGACCGTCGGCTCGTCGGTATCGGCGGGTAATTCAGGTTTGGCCATATCGACGCGCTCGCGGACATCGGCCAGGGCGCGACTGGAATTAAATCCGGCCTCAAATTCGAGTAGCACAAATGCGCCACTTTCGTAAGCCGAGGCACGCATTTCTTTAATGCCTTCGATATTGCGCAATTCCTGCTCCATCGGACGCACTAATAAACGTTCGGCGTCTTCGGGCACAATTCCTTCGTGGTGCATGGAAACGTAAATTACCGGAATGCGCACATCGGGCTCTGATTCTTTCGGAATATCGCGCCAGGCGATCCACCCGGCTACGAGCAGAATAATTAATGCTGCTAACACCAGTCGGGAGCTATTTAATGCGGCGGATATAAATGCGTTCATTTATCTATTGCGAGACTTAATTTGCTCTAATTCACTTTGGAGAACCGCGACGCGTTGTTCGGCTTCACGGCGCAATTTACGCTCTAACTGCCAATTTGGAAAAACGAATTTTTGATATACCGGGTCATCAATCATTTCCTCGACGTTGGGGCGATTCCATAAATCCTCGCGGCGAAATTCAAATCCAGGCAAAACTTGCGATTGAATCACGCCATTTTTAGTTGGCACGATCGGAAGATAGATTCCTTTTTCATTTAAGCGATAACATTCCTGTAGCGGAGTATTATGCAGAATAAAATATTCGCGGATACCGGCGGCGGCATATTCGGTTTTTTTAATTAACGTGTCGCGCTCACGTTCTTGACGAGTGCTATCCGAAAGTGCCTCAATACACAAATCAAAAATCCCGTGATAGCGCATATCATGGTTCTGTAATTGTACCGGATTAGTATTTAAGACTATTCCCAGATCAGGTTTGCGCACAATAATTTTATTATTCGGCAAGGTGAATCTAAATCCCATTTCTAAGCCGGTCAACGATGCAATTGGATACGTTTGCAGAAACCGGCGCAATAAATCTACAAACCAAGCATAGATCAAGAACGTTTCATAATCCGACACCGGCTTCTCCTCTAAGATACCGTTATTCCATTCGTAAATGGTCTCGGGATCTTCATAATAATCACGCCAATAAATTTCTTCCGAGACAATTAACGGTGTCGGGGGCGCAGTAATCGATGAGTTCATCTCAAGTGCAGTTAAGGACATTATGGTTCTCCGCTATTTGAAAATTCCGGCATAATCGCCCCGAAATATCACCGGTGCGCACTATCCCTCATATAAAAAATAGACTTGGATTAATTTAGAATGGCCAAGGGTCTTTGCTGACAGCGACCAAAACAATATAGGCAAAGACCGCAAGCGCGAATAGCCACGCCATAATCCGAATTATTTTAGGGCGTCCCGGGCGAAGCGCTATGCTCCCGAGTACGACATAAATTACTAAGGCGATAATTTTTGCGATGAGCCATCCGTGAGTAAAAATTTGTGCGCCTTGATGATAAGTCATTGCGAGCGCCGCAGCGAGTAAAATCGTATCGTTAATATGGGGAACGACCCGCACCCATCGACGGCTCAAAAGAGCGGAATTAATAATCATCCAATAACCGCGCACCATAAATAGGCCAAAAGTCAAATTAATGGTGAGAACATGGAGATATTTGAGCAGGCTATAATACATACGCTAAATCCAATTCAAAGGGAGAATTTTCCCCCACGTTATTTAATAACGCAGGGGGGAATTTCGATATTAATTATCGATAATCGAGGCCTTTTCAATAATTACTGCCGTATTCGGGACATCACTAGAAAATGGCCCAGCGGCACTGGTTGGTAATCCCCGAATCTGATCGACGACCTCCATTCCGGAAATAACTTTCCCAAAGACTGCATAACCCCAACCTTGGGGCGTTTTGCTCTTAAAATTGAGAAAGCTATTATTCTCTACATTAATAAAAAATTGGGCAGTCGCCGAATCGGGCGCTGAAGTGCGCGCCATGGCAATTGCCCCCCGATTATTCAATAAGCCATTATCAGCCTCATTGCGAATCGGTTGGCGGGTGGGTTTTTGGTCATAATTTGCGGTATACCCCCCCCCCTGAATCATAAAATTTTTAATCACCCGATGAAAAATCGTTCCGTTATAATGGCCGGAACGCACGTAAGAGAGAAAATTCTCTACGGTCTTAGGGGCTTTATGACTCTCCAGTTCGAGGACAATTTCGCCCTCGGTAGTTTGAAGACGCACTCGCGGCAGAGGCGTAGTCATTTCAGTTGCTCCAACAGTCGTGGTAAGGGCAAAGGCAAAAAATATCGGTATAGGACGCATTTTGTCACTTCCAGGATAAAGAAAGGCGTATTATAGCAATAGTAAGACCAAGTAACCACCAAATGGCAAAATTAATCTTTAGGATAATTTATGAATAATTGGTACCAACTTTCTCCGGCGGAAACCCTAGAAACACTAAAAACCGATAATTCCGGTCTCAGTGAGAATGAGGCAATAACCCGTGCGGCTCAATATGGCCCAAACGCATTAGCAGAAAAAGGTGCGAAAAACCCTTGGCTGATTTTATGGGAGCAATTTACCGCGACCATGGTCTTAATTCTAATTGCGGCGGCGCTCTTATCGGCATTTTTGGCAAAATGGACCGAGGCAATTTCGATTATTGCCATCGTTCTTTTATTTACTATTCTGGGATTTATTCAAGAATATCGCGCCGAGCGGGCGATGGCGGCATTAAAGAAATTGACCGTACCGAGTGTCCGCGTCCGGCGTAATGGCCAGACCCGCGAGATTCCGGCACCGGAGTTAGTCCCCGGCGATATTATTTTCCTTGAAGCCGGAAATGTCGTCCCGGCGGATGTGCGTATTATCGAAAATGCTAATTTGCGAATTCAGGAGGCAGCCCTTACTGGCGAATCCGAGCCGGTCGAAAAATCATCGCTGGCAATTCCCGGCACGGATTTAGCGCTCGGTGATCGCCGTAATCTTGGTTATCTCGGCACAATAGTCACTTATGGTCGCGGCGTGGCGGTGGTAATTGCGACCGGAATGCGTACTGAATTAGGTCGCATCGCCAATCTGCTCCAAAGTGTCGAATCCGATATGACGCCGCTCCAACAACGCTTGGATCAAGTCGGGAAAGTCTTGGCAATAGCCGGAACCGCCGTAGCACTGCTAATTATGTTAATTGGTCTGCTGAGCGGCGAAGAATTCAGTTACATGGTCTTGACCGCAATCAGTGTTGCGGTTGCGGTTGTCCCTGAGGGATTACCAGCCGTCGTTACTTTCACTTTAGCGCTCGGTGCGCGGCGTATGTTGCAACGCAATGCGCTAATTCGTAAATTGCCCGCGGTCGAAACTCTCGGGTCAGTTACAACAATTTGCTCCGATAAAACTGGCACCCTAACCGAAAATCGGATGACTGTGACGGTATTAGAAGTCGCCGATCAGCGCCTGGACTTATTGCAAACCCAAACCGATTTAGAAACGCAATTCGCGACGCCGACCGTGCAACTTTTGCTTGCGGCGGGCGTATTGTGTAATGATGCGGAATTAAAGGGACAGCAAATTATTGGCGATCCCACCGAGGGCGCTTTGTTAACTATCGCTACCCGGGCGCGCCTTATCAAAGCCGATTTGCAAATTGCGTTTCCGCGCCGCGACGAATTGCCGTTTGATTCCGAACGCAAACGCATGACTACTTTTCATTCTTTATCCGCTGCGAATTACGAATTGACCAATTTATTAAAGACGGCCAGCGCAAATGCTACTCATGTGAGCTTTACTAAAGGCGCAGTGGACGGTCTATTAGAATTGACAAGTCTGATTTGGGTGAATAATCGCGCTGAATCATTTAGCAATGAATGGAAAGCGCGCATTGAAACAGCGAATCGCCAATTAGCTCAAAATGGGATGCGCGTGCTCGGCGTTGCGATGCGTTTGTGGGAAAATGCCCCTATCGAAATGAGCGCAACGGAAAACCAACTGGTCTTAATTGGCTTAGTTGGCATAATTGACCCGCCACGGGCAGAAGTAAAACAGGCGGTGCGAATTGCGAAACAAGCCGGGATTCGACCGGTAATGATTACCGGTGACCATCCACTTACGGCGAGTTTTATTGCCCGAGATTTAGGAATTGCTACTAATGACCGGGTGCTCACAGGACAAAATCTAGAGCGAATGACAGCGGACGAATTAGCGGCGCAGGTCGAGGAGATTGCGGTTTATGCGCGAGTTGCGCCGGAGCATAAATTAAAAATTGTCGATGCTTTACAAAAGCGCGGGCATATCGTGGCGATGACCGGCGATGGGGTAAATGACGCACCGGCGCTTAAAAAAGCCGATATCGGCGTCGCGATGGGGATTACCGGCACCGATGTCTCGAAAGAAGCCGCCGATATGGTTTTACGCGATGATAATTTCGCGACGATTGTTGCTGCGGTCGAAGAAGGCCGGGTAATTTATGACAACGTGCGCCGGTTTGTAAAATTTTCCATTGCCGGTAATATCGGCAAGGTTATGGTCATGTTATTGGCCCCGTTTATGGGAATTAGTGTTGCTATTACGCCTTTGCAAATGCTATGGCTCAATTTATTGACCGATGGCTTATTAGGACTCGGTATGGGATTTGAGCCCGCAGAAAAAAATACGATGCAACGCCCGCCGCATTCACCACAGGCAGGGGTATTTAGCGATGGCCTCGGTGTGCATGTAATTTGGGTTGGCATTTTAATCGGCGTAATTGCGCTTGTGCTCGGTGGCTGGTATTACTTAACTGGAAGAGAGCAGTGGCAGACGGTATTGTTTAGCACTCTTGCCTTTGCACAAGTTTGGCAGGCATTTGGTACGCGTTCAATTCGCGAATCGCTATTCACGATTGGCATATTTACTAATAAAGTTTTGTTCGGTTTAATCATTAGCGTGGTGGCGTTGCAACTCGGGGTATTACTTATCCCCGGTCTAAAAGCATTTTTCAGAGTTATCGATCTCACGAGTGGTGATTTATTTTTAATTATCGTTGCCAGCAGTTTAGTATTTATCGCCACCGAAATTGAAAAATGGCTAATTCAGCGCCGGTAGAAAATAACAAATTCGGAAGCGCCAGATAATTAGGTGGAGGGGAAATTATGCCCGTGGAATTTTTTAGTACTTTGGGTCTTCTGGCACTTTTCAGTTTAGCCAGTTTGTTCGAGATCGGCACAATCGGGAGCGGTAATGTTGGAGTGCAACAACGCTTCGGAATTATTTCACCCCAGGCTTGGGAACCAGGATTGTACATCGCGCCATTCGCGTCAGTAACCGAATATTCCGCAAAAGAGATTCGCATTGATATAAATGGCCTCAAACCTAAGGCCTCAGATAATTTGTTTATTCGCGAATTGGATTTAACCGTATATTATCGGGTTGCGCCGCGGCGTATTCCTGAATTAGAAGTAAAATACGCCGGTCAAAGTATTATATTACCTGGTACTCAGATTTGGGCACCAATTTATACGCTCGTCGAAACGCTCGCACGTAACGCTGCGTATCAAGAGGTCTCTAAATTGCCGTCACTAATTGTCCACCAACAACGTGAACAAATTGCAGATCACATTCGTACTCTATTGCAATATGAATTAGATGCTCACGACCCACAGGCAGTTACAATTACCCGTGTAATTATTCGTACCGTGATAACTGATCCGGCAATTGAGGCGTCGATTCAACAGGCCGTCGCGAATCAAAAACAATTGGAGGCGATGGAGTTGCAAGTCAAAATTGCCGAACAAGAGGCGTTGGTGCGGCTTAAAAATGCCGAAGGAATTGCGAAGGCGAATCAGGCGATTAATAATACGTTGACGCCGGAATATCTCCAGCACGAGGCGAACGAGGCCTTGATGGAATTTGCCCGTAAAGGCGGGACCGCAACGGTAGTTATTCCGTCATCAATGAACGCCGCGCCATTGATCAATATTCCGAGTGGACATGAAAAATAAAGATTTAACTATCCTTGTGCTGAAAAGGATCGGTGCGGCGGTCCACAATGCGGCCAATAAATAAAGCTTCATCCAGGTGACCAAATTAGTGCTGCATGGTCTGCGTCTTGAGTTCTTCAAATTGATATGATTTTTTTTACATCCATTATCTATATTCTTGGGTGGCAACCTGAATTGTATCCTATCTACTTTTATTCAAACGGAAGTCCGATTTTGTGGTCGATTTTTCCTCCCGACAAATTACAGAACTGTCCATAATCATTCCGACCCGCAATGAACGGGAAAATATTCTTCCGTTGGTTAGTTCGATTTCCCAGACGTTGCCGCAAATTCCTTGGGAAATTATTTTCGTGGATGATGATTCGCCGGATAATACCGCAGACGTAATTCGTGAATTAGCCCAAAGTGATCCGCGTATTCGCTTAATTCGACGCCTGGGACGCAATGGATTATCTTCGGCGGCACTCGAGGGTATGTTATCTAGTACGGCGAAATATCTAGCGCTTATGGATGCTGACCTGCAACATGATGAGAGTTTATTGGCGGAAATGCTCGACAAATTAAAGAGTGATCATGATTTAGTAATTGCGAGCCGCTATTTACCTAATGCAAGTAGTGGCGGGCTGTCGGAATCACGGCGATTTATGAGTCGTGTTGCGATTCGTTTCACGGAATTTTTCTTAAATACCCGACTTAGTGATTCCATGAGCGGGTTTTTTATGTTGCGCGGTGATTTATTTGATCTGGTAGTGCGTCATTTATATGGTCGCGGATTTAAGTTGCTATTAGATATTATTTCCGCTGGCGCAGCATTAAAGATTCCCATGCGCGTATTGGAATTGCCATATGCAATGCGCGCTCGTCAGCATGGTACAAGTAAGCTAGATATTAATATCGTCATCGATTTAATTATTCTAATTTTATATCGTTATTTTTCTCAAATCGCTCCAGTACATTTTTTGGCCTATTCCTTTGTTGGATTAATTGGTGTAGGCGTCAACATGTTGTTCCTCTGGATATTTCTCCACATGAACCATTGGCCGTATTTAATTAGTTATACCATCGCGCTGTATTTAGCAATGACCAGTAATTACTTATTAAATAATGAATTTACCTTTCGCTCACGGCGTTTACGCGGAATTAATTTTTTTAACGGGCTATTGCGTTTTTTTCTCGCTTGTTCAGTTGGTGCGTTAGTTTCGATTAGTATTAGCACGGTGCTATTTGAAAAATTAGGTAGTCCGTGGTGGATTGCGGGTTTATGTGGAGTTCTTGTGAGCGCCCTTTGGAATTTTCTCAGCTCAACAAACTTCGTTTGGGGAATCACCCACGATGATTAGATTACCCAAGTCTGAATTATTTGTAGTGATATTTTTATTTACTGGATTATTTATCCTTTACGCATATACTGCTCCAAGAGTTATTGCACTTTATGACGATGGTCAATTTATTCTCAATAGTTATTTTCTTAGTCCGACCTATCCTCCTGGATACCCTCTCTATATTCTATTAAGCCATTTAGCCGTTTACCTCCCTTTAGGTAGCGTTGCATATCGTATTCATCTGGTGAGCGCCTTATTTGGTGCGCTGACTTGTGTTTCTTTATGGTTTTTTGTGCAACGTCTAACTAAGGATAAGGGTGTAGCTATTATGGCAGCGGTTGGTTTTGGTGTTTCGCGAATATTTTGGGCAGAAGCAATTATTGCGAAGTGTTATACCTTACAGAGCTGGCTATTTTTCTCTATGCTGGCATTGTCTCTCAAGATATATCAAGAACGCGATGATCAAGGGCAGGTATTTTACGCCAGCGCGCTATTTTTTTTGCTCTTCGGGATGGCATTAAGTAATCACTGGCCATTCACCATCTTATATGGAATTATCTTTCCGTATTTTTTCTGGAACGCAAGAAAATTAATTTTTCGTCATATGCTTTGGTTTTTACTATTTTTGGTGATAGGGCTATCACCTTATTTGTGGATGTGGTGGCGGGGACAACAGCATTTAGCGATTAATGCGGTTGGATTATTACCATTTGAATCCTTTGGCGAGTTCATTTCTTATCTTCGACGAGATATATTTTCGCAAATTGATCATGATGAATTTGCCAACGTTAGTGACAAGATGCAATTTATTTTTTTGTCAATCCGTGAGTGGTTCACGCAATATACTCCACTGGGTTTGATCGGGATTTTTCTGGGAATTGGATATGCATGGCGTAATTATGAACGTGGATTGATGATTAATTTAATCTTGGGATGGTTCATCCCGCAGATTGTAATCCTCGCGAAAATTGATTTTTCGGCGGATTATTTTAAGATGAATATCTTTAAGCATTATCCAATGATTAGCTATGGATTGGCGGCGATGTGGCTGGGATTAGGGATTAAAGTCACACTCGAAAAGATTTTTGTTAATAGGCCAAATATTTATCGGCAAATCAGCGCCGGAGTAATTTTAGTCTGGATATTTTTTAGTAATGTCACGATCAATAATCGTAGCTCCGAGGAATGGACTAAAAGATATGCGCAGAATATATTACAATTAATTCCGGATCAGGCGCGGGTAATTGTTGGTGGCGAAAACAACGCCGCAATTTTGGGATATTACCACCTCATTGAACGACTTCGTCCAGACGTTACCCTCTACGAAGATACCAATTTTTTTTACAATCTACCGTTTGCGTCGGCGATCAAAGCTGAATTGCAGGCAGAATATTTAGCAGGACGTGGTGACCTATCCCAGCAACGTCTTTTGCGAAAAAAAATAGCGGACTTTATTGATGCCTCGGATCGTCCGCTTATTATCATAAATGCCTCTTCTTTTAGCGAATTACTCGATCAGGTAAATCCAACTTATGGAATCCTGGCGCAGATTCTTACGAATCAGCAACGGGAACATTATACCGCGACGATTTTTGATCAAAGCCACATTGTGGCACTCGAGAAGCTGATCAACTCAGATCAAGATATTATTGATCCCTGGATAATTGTCGAGCAGGCGCGGCTAATTAGAACTTATCATTATTTGACGGTATGCTTAAATTACGATTCTGCTTGGCGGAAAAAGAATATCGATGATCCCCTCGCACCATTCTTTGCTGAATTAGGTACGATTGAGGGCTATTTGATGTGCCAGAATAATTTAGAGCAGGCGACCCAGCATTTGGAATTAGCGAGGAAGTTTCTCAATTCGGAGATTGAACGCAAAACGCGGGCGGAATATTACAAATATCGCGGCGAGGTACGTGCAGTGCGCCTTGGTATTGATGGACAGGTAATTCAGGACTTTATTACCTCACTCCAGATATATCCATCACCAGATAATCTATCTTTACGCCAATTATTAAAGATATACGCAATGCTTGGCGCGCAAGACAAATTCTACGCAACTGCCAGGAAATATATCACCGGTACCACGCCGAATTGGTATGGAGATTTAGCCAAGATTCTAGCAGACCAAAAGCGAGATTAAAAAACCGCTGTCCCTTTTGAGGACAGCGGCTAATAGCGAGAAATACACAAAAATTCAGCTCAACTCAGACGCTTTTTAATTTGCGTAGGCCAAACGGCTATCCAGCGAAACCACTTGATCGCGACTGGGCAATAAACGGGCGTTGATATAACGGTTAAAGTTATTTTGCCTAATCATGGAGCGAATTTGCTGCACATATTGGCCGCGTCGGGTCGAATATTTTAATAAGCCATCGGCCACTACCCCGCCATGAACTGGTTTTTGTTCAGCCCGTAATTTCATGCGCGTTGCCCGTAGCGATTTATAGGCATTATGGCTATTGAGATTGTGAATATACGTCCGCACTGCATCCCGAAGCGAGGCGAATTTCGGTACCCGCAACATTCTTCCCGATGAAGTCCGAATACGCCGCCCGCGCAAACCGGTCATTCCAAATAGGTCGCGGTCTTTACGTGCGCCATAAGAGGCACCCCAACCGGTTTCCGTTGCGGCCTGCGCCAAGGCAAGATCGACCGGAATAATATCGACCCGCTCGCTCATTTCCCGACGTGCCCGGTCGTCTGTTATTGGGTCTTGGTCGACTTTATATTCTCTGGCCAAGTCCCGAAGCCACTCTTTTTCTTCCTCATTCAGGTTTGCATTCTGCTTTAGTTCCGCGAAATCGCGCATCATACGTTTGCGTTTGTTTTCAATTATTTCATTTTCCATAAGTAAGAGTGGCAGGAGTATATTTACAAACATCTGCTGTTTTTCCTCATAATCGGACCCACGATGCAGGGCGTGTGGGACGTCTTTTACTTCTTGGCGGGGAACTTCGATAACTGGGGTATTCCCATCACCCTTTGCTGCCGCGGCATGGAGTGGGTGCATGAGCACCGGAACACACACCAACATTTTATGTAGGTAGTTTTTTTCCAAATAGTAATTCATAAAAACCTCTCTAAAAACATGCGTGATTGCGCTTCAAATCGGCTAGTTATTAAATCGTTACCAGTATAGTCAACAATATTTCAGCTTGCAAGCCCTTCGTGGCTACTTTGCAACAAAAATCTAGCGAAATATCCAGAATTATGACTCCTTGCCATATTTTCCAACTAATGACAGAATCTTTATTTTTTGGTCTACAGATTGAGTAGCGGGTCAGCAATTCCAGCTTCGGCAAAACCCCGCGCTCGGATGCGACAGGCGGGACATTCGCCACATGGCGGACGGCGCCCCTCATAACAGGTATGGGTTGAGGCCAAGAGCGGGAGGATGCCTAATTCTTGGGCAAGCAACACGGCCTCACGCTTTGAAAGGTGCAGAAGCGGGGTGTGGATCGTCAGCGGGTAATCCATCCCCAGGCGGAGAGTCTCCTCGAGGGAGCGCAAACTTGCCTCCCGACAATCGGGATAGCCACTGTAATCGGCTTGGGAAACTCCGGTGACGAGATGGTGAATCTGGCGCGGGTAGGCATACGCCGCCGCGAATGTCAGAAAAATAAGATTTCGCCCCGGGACAAACGTATTAGGCAATCCGGTCTGTGGATTTAACTCGGTTGCGACCGCCATTTCGCTGGTCAGGGAGTTATTGCCAAGCGCGGCGAAAGTGTCAATCGACAGCACCTGGTGCGGTATTTGCGCCTGGTGCGTAATCGCAGCGGCGCACTCTAGCTCAATCCGGTGGCGTTGCCGATAATCAAAACTCAGAGCTACGACCTGCGCGCTACCAAATTCACGCATCGCCCAAAACAAACAGGTAGTCGAATCCTGCCCACCAGAAAGCACTACCAGCGCCTGCGGAGATTCCATGGTGAAAGTCTATTGTTCAAAAACTTAGGCCGAATACGGGGTGATTTTCCCGGGCAACCCGCTAGCGATTCCTAATCGGGCGCGTTATGATAGCCGCAATTATTTAACAAATGAAATTTAATTTGCGGGCTCGTCTCTCTTTAGGGGCGTATCTCTCGAGGAGTTTCCGCTTATGAAGGCTCATCAGGTAGCAAATAGCGCTAAACAATTCGCGGGAATTGTCGCACGTCTCCGCGCTGATCGAATTCTAAGCCACGCATCACATCAATCTTTAGCGCGGATGCTGCCTTATGCAGTCGAGCGGGTTTTAGACGCCGGCACAACTCTTTATCAAGCCGGAGGCCCTGCCCGGGAATTGTATCTATTATTAGAGGGGGAGATTAATTTAGTCGGCGGCGGTGGTGTTCATCGTCCACTCGAACATTGGGTCGGACAAGAGTCCGCAATTGATGTGCCGTATTATTTTACTGACGCAGTAGCGAGTACTCCAATTCGGGTTTTGGCTATTTCCCGCACGGGGCTACGTACTTTATTCTCTATGAACCCCGAATTAAAGAGCGATTTCTACGTTTCGCTGTTGGAATCTTTTGGCGGTGAGTCAATTCACAACCAAATTAATTCCGAATTCACCGCTGAAAAAAGTGATTCGGGGTCTCATAATCTACGAGTGTTAACCGGATGGACATTGGCGATTATTTTTCCAATGATGGTCATAATTTTCGGCGCCGATTTTTTGGACTTAACCCGTAATGGACTTTATTTCACCGCGATCTTTTCCGCAACTTTGGTTATGTGGATTTTTCAGCTCACAGATGAATACATCCCAGGGATATTTTGTTTGTTAATGACCCTGGCGATGGGTTTAGTCCCGCCGGAGATTGCCTTAGGAGGATTTGCTTCAGAGGGATTTATTTTAGCTGTAGGCGTTTTAGGATTAGGGACGGTATTTGCTAGTTCTGATTTAGGATACCGATTGTTGCTTTTTCTCTTAAAGCACTTTCCCGATCGACCCTTTTGGCATAATGCCGTGCTATTGATGAGCGGATTATTATTCACTCCGTTAATTCCTTCGATTCACCAGCGCCTGGCTATTCTTACCCCATTAATGCGCGACATGATGGAAATGGCGCGCTGTATTCCCAAAGGCACCGGGGCGACGGCCTTAGCAGTATCAACATTTACCGGCACAAACCTGTTGACTTCGGCATTTCTCAGTTCTCAAGCAATAAATTTTGTCGTTTTGGGATTGATCCCCGAGCAGATTCAATCTCAATATGATTGGCTATATTGGATTTATGGGACTTTAGCGTTCAGCACGGTGATGCTCGCCTGTCACGCTTTTATGGCGATGTTAATGTTTCGCAGTAGTGATGACTTTAGTCTACCAAAGGAAAAGATTACCGCTCAATTATCGTTATTGGGCGAATTACAGCGCTCGGAGTGGGCGACGATCTTTGAAATTTTATTAATTATTGGGGGACTTACAACTGTATTCATTCATCAAATCCCAGCGGCATGGATTGGACTAGCGATTTTTTATGGATTATTAATCTTTGGTATTCAGGGAAAAAAGCAATTACGGAAGGAGATTGATTGGCCGTTTCCAACTTATGTCGGGAGTATTTTAGGGATAACTATGATAATTCATTATCTAAACTTGGATATGAGCCTTATCAATAGATTTGTTTGGCTCGGGGAATATCTACGCGCCGATTTCAGTATCGCATTAATCGTGCTGGCGGCGATGGTTGCGATTATACGCTTGGTTTTACCGATGAATGCCACTGTTATGATTTTATTAGTTTTTTTAATGCCACTGGCGGATCATGTCGGGATTAATTCCTGGGTCGTGGGGATTTGTGTCCTAGTGCTTAGTCAAATATGGTTTCTACCGCGCCAATGCCCGAATTATCTCCAATTTCGGGAAATGACCCGCAACGCGGGTTTATACGACGAAAAGAAATTCTTACAATTCAATAATCTTGCGAATTTAATTAAACTTGTTGCATTATACTTATCAGTTCTCTATTGGAATGCACTCGGATTGCTCTAACGATGAAATGGCCACACCCCAAATTAATTTTAATTATCCTATTTTTTAGTGTTACGCTGGGTATGGTAATTAATTTTAACCTATCTACTCCCCGGGTGTTAATTATCCATAGCTATAGCCGTACTTATCCCTGGAGTAGTGATATTGATATTGGGATTCGCCGGATTTTAGGGGAACGCCCGGATTACACATTGCGCTGGTTTTATTTAGAAAGTGATCGTCACACCGAGCCACGTTATTATGAAAATATCGGACAGGCCGCCCGACGCCTAATTGATCAATGGCAACCGGATATAGTTATCGCAATTGATGATGAGGCGCAGGAATATGTAATGAAATATTACGTTGACGACCCAGGAATCCGCATTGTATTTGCTGGGGTAAATCACGACCCGGCAATTTATGGTTATGACCAGGCGAGTAATGTCACCGGAATTTTAGAGCGCAGTGATTTGAGTGCAATTAAAGAAGTCCTAATCAATATTACGAAACAT
>Ga0114939_10001801_pt1 | contig 16607 bp, 15 predicted proteins | sample AshMeaCrysSpring_FD_87196 | JGI IMG/M metagenome (GOLD analysis project Ga0114939, IMG submission 87196) | Groundwater microbial communities from Big Spring, Nevada to study Microbial Dark Matter (Phase II) - Ash Meadows Crystal Spring | ecosystem: Environmental > Aquatic > Deep subsurface >... | reverse complement strand
ACAAAAAGAAGAATTTAGCTATGCCTATATATATGCCGTCGTATCAGCCGCAGGGTACTCCTGTCAAATAGCATCTAGACCATTAGATATTGATGGCATTGATATGATTATTTCAGCTACAGACACAGAAGAAACCCTTTATCCACCACGATTGGAAGTACAAGTTAAATCAACATCTATAGATACAAAGCGTGAAGATTTTATTAGATATCCACTGAAACTGAAAAATTATAACGAGTTGAGAAAAGAAAAAACCCTTGTGCCAAAAATTTTGGTTGTTGTTATTATACCAGACAATCAATCTGAATGGCTAAGGCAATCAGAAAATGAACTTTGTATGCGCCGTTGTGGGTATTGGCTATCATTAAGAGGGGAACCAGAAACAACCAATACCGATACTATAAATGTCTACTTGCCCCGTGAGCAAATATTTACAGTTTCATCTGTTCAAAATATGATGTAGCAAATAGAAACTAGAGGTTATTTATGAAAGCGATAATTTCTGATATTGACATCCTCAAAAATCTAGAACCCAATCAGGTAGCAGCTTACCTACAGCAGAAAGGATGGCTAGAAAAAACAAATGTGCCAAACAAAGTGTCAATATGGGTTAGAGATACATTTGCATCAGACAGATTGAAAATTTATTTACCTCTAGACTTAGAATTCGATGATTATTCCCGTCGGATGTTCGAGGTTATGGAAATTTTGGAAAAGGTTGAAAATAGGTCGCAGTTGGAAATAGTTAGCGAACTCATAACAAATTATTGTAATATTACCGTTCAAGGAATGGTAATACAAATTCAAGCTCCTAATACAGATAAATTAAATGGTGAAATTATAATATATGGTTTAGTAATTGATAAATTACAAAAAATAACAACTCAACTAAAAGATAAAAATTATATTCTTGCTCTCAAAGCTTATCAAGAACGTTTACCAATTATTTGTGTTGGTGACTTAGTTAAAGAAAAAGATATTTTTATATTAATAAATGTGAGTCAATTTATTGTTAATGAGAGTCATTAAAAGTAGGAAATATAGGAGTAAAATTTGATAGAGACTACCCACTGTGTAGTCTCTATCAAGCGTTTATAATATATATGTATATATATATGGAGATGGTAACTTATGACCCAATCCCAAGCACAAATACAGACTGAATCGAAATTATATACCTTTGATGAGTTTATCGAATGGTATCCAGAAAACTCGGAAATCCGCTACGAATTGCATGATGGGGTAATTGTTGAAATGCCTAGGCCAAAAGGGAAGCATTCAAAATTAACAGGTTTTCTGATTTTAGAGTTAGGAATAACTATTAGACAAATGGATAATAGCGGTATTTGGTTTATTCCCAGAGAATCTATTGTCAAACCGCGCCGCGATAAATCTGGATATGAACCGGATATCATTATTTTAAATCAAGAAAATATCGGTACTGAAACCCGGTGGGAAACTGAATCAATTATCCAAAATGCAACTTCGGTCAAATTAATAGTAGAGGTCGTTAGTAGCAATTGGCAAGACGATTACTATGACAAGCTTCGTGATTATGAAAATATGGGCATTCCTGAATACTGGATTGTAGATTATGCTGCGTTGGGTGGACGTGATTTTATTGGTTATCCCAAACAACCCACTGTCTTTGTATGTGAGTTAATTGATGGGGAATACGTAAAAACAAGATTTCGAGGCAATGACTTAATTAAATCTCCTACCTTCCCACAATTAAACCTCACTGCACAACAAATTTTTGATTCTGTTTTGTAATTAGCTATACTTTATACAATGAAATATTATTATGTTTATAAAACATTACTTGGTCAAAAGAAAAAATTACGATAGTTAGATATTTTATGCATACTCAGCTTTCATTGTGGGAAGAACCAAAAAAGTTAAATCAGATACATGGCAAACAATTAGATATGATTGATGGGGAAGTCATTCTATATGAAGACTTTTTTAACAGTAGCGAGAGTCAGTTATTATTTAACGACTTACGAGACAATATAGATTGGAAGCAGGAAAATATACGAACCTATGGTAAATATATCCCCATACCAAGACTAAGTGCCTGGTATGGAGATTCGGGCTTATCCTATACCTACTCAAAAATCACCATGCAACCCAATCAATGGACTGCTACATTAATAAATATCAAATCTCGGATAGAGTCTTTTACAGGAAACCAGTTTAATAGTGTTCTAATTAATTTATATAGAAATGGAAAAGATAGCGTATCCTGGCATAGTGATGATGAGCCTGAATTGGGTAAAAATCCAATTATCGCCTCCGTTAGCTTTGGCGCCACTCGTCGTTTTATGTTTCGACATAAATTTAAAAAAGACCAGAAGATGGAAGTTAAACTAATGCCTGGAAGTCTTCTAATGATGAAAGGAGTCACTCAACATTTTTGGCAACATCAAATACCAAAAACAACCACACTTACTCAGGAAAGGATTAATTTAACTTTTAGAAAAATCGACATTTAGAAAAAAAAAAGTTAGAAAAAAATTAGTAATTGAACATAAATTATGGCATGTAATTTTGAATAAAATTTGCTAGTTTTTCTGGAATTGGTTGATGTTTCTGGTGTGCTTGTGTCATTGTTCCGTTACCCTACTAATTAGTTGTTATTGTAAAAATAATTTTGCAGTTTTTAATACTATATTTTGAAGTTTGGAATGTGGGGAGAAGAATTAAAGTCCTAATTTTTCTCTTCCATGTGCTTCCCATAAATTAGCTAAATCCGGACCAGAAGGAATTATGCCTCCGGGATTCAAAGGAAATAAATTACCGTAATAATCTCTTTTTACACTTTCTTGGTCACAAGTATTTGCGACTCCAGGTAGTTGATAAATATCCCGTAAATAAGCTCCTAAATTTTTATAGTCTTTAATTCTTCTCCGATTACATTTAAATAAACTGTAGTAAACTACATCAAAACGAAATAGAGTTGTAAATAAACGCACGTCGGCTAAGGTTAATTTTTCTCCACATAAATACCGATTATTTTCTAAAATCCTATCAATCTCATCAAGGGAAGTAAATAATTCATTACAAGCTTTTTCATAAGCTTCTTGAGTTTGGGCAAATCCACAACGATATACGCCGTTATTTACTGTATGATAAATTTTCTCATTCCACTTTTCTATTTCTTCCCTTAATTCATCTGGATATAAATCAAGACTAGAGTTACTCGCAAACTCGTTAAATTGAGAATTTAAAATCACAATTATTTCAGCGCTTTCACTATTAACTATGGTTTTTGTTTCTGTGTCCCATAATACCGGCACTGTACAACGTCCTTGATAACCTGGTTTTGCCAAATTATATAATTCAGGCATTGTGCGACAATTATATTCTTCTTGATTTAATACCCAAATACCTTCATCGGGAGAGGGAGAGACTACAGATATTGGTATCACATCCTCTAATCCTTTGAGGGTTCGCACTACTAATGTCCGATGGGCCCAAGGACATCCCATCCCTACATATAACCTATAACGCCCAGCCTCTGGTTTATAAATATTTCCTTCCTCTGTTTGTTTATCTGCATCAATCGAATTAGTAAATTGACTTGCAGGTCGAATATATTCCCCAGACTTATTTCGTGGCGCCAGGTTGGACATCATAAAATTCCACATAGTTGTCCAGACAAACTTACCAGTCTTTATCACCAAACCGGAGGGGAGGGATTTGCCTTTTTTTTTGGGTAGAGATTGTGACATAGTGGAGTAGTAGTGGCTAGTAGAGGTTGACTTTGGGAAAAATACAATTAAAAAGATTGGATTAAACCCTATCTTTAACTCTTTGTTAACTCTTTCCTTTGCTTGTTAGCGTCAAGTAAAGCAGCTACATCGGGAAACAGTTTATCCTAAAGTCTTAGATAATTAGTAAATAATCTTCAATTTAACATACTCCATAAAATACAGCATCGTAAATGAATTTAGAATCGCTAGTTAGATTAAATCGAACAATTAGAGTAATAGGTTTTGATGACTCACCTTTTGTCAGAGGTGCAGGGGGAGATGTAAATATAAGCGGTATTATATGTGGAGGTACTCGCTTTGAGGGAATGGTTTGGGGAAAAGTCCAACAAGATGGATTAGATGCAACAGATGTAATTTGTAATTTATTAATTGGCAGCAAGTTTTTACCTCAATTACATTTAGTTTTAATAGATGGAATTGGATTTGGAGGCTTAAATCTAATTAATCTACCTGAATTAAATAATCGCCTACAACTTCCCTGTGTTTCTGTTATGCGTCGCTACCCGGATATTGCTGCAATGGAAGAAGCAATGAGTCATTTACCTGATTTTGAAAAGCGGCAAAATTTGCTGAAATTAGCAGGTAAAATTTATGAATATTCACCCTTTGTCTTTCAAGTTTGTGGTGAAAAACCAGATGTAATTGCTAAAGTTTTACAGCGTTTAACAGATTGTGGAAAAGTTCCTGAAGCTTTACGTTTAGCCCATTTAATTGGTGCTGCTGTTATGCATGGTGAAAGTGGTAGTTCAGCTTAAATGTTTATAATTATTAAGGATACAGGATAGCGTCGGCAATTTTTTTATGAACCATGAAGGAGGAAAAATTCGCCTCAATCAAATTAATAAAGTTAGGACAATAGCCCTCACATACGATATTGGTACGTGCGTACAATGTGCTGTAGCGATTAAAGTTTACTTAAAGAGTCAAAAGCTTCAAGGCAAGCATATTCGAGTAAAAACTCTTTCGCCACATGGATTGCAGGGTATTATATACGATGATGCAACAAACCAGCAGATTGCTAATAATGGTTATCATGAGGGAATTATTATTGAAATAGAAGGAGTGGAAAAAGTATTTGATAATTTATATCCTGAAGGAAAACTAATAGATTTATGGCTGCAAGATTTAGTTGTTATCCCTGGTAATTGCCTCAACTGGTCAATCGTGGAGCAGTTTTAGTAATAGTACACTGTATAAGGACATAGTTATATGCAGAGTTTTTCTGAACTCCTACCAGAAATCAAAAAAAGACCTACTCTTTATTTAAGTCGGTACTCAATCTTTGATTTTCAGTCATTTTATTATGGATATGACTTGGCTCTTAATCAACTTAATTTACCTAAAGATGAGTCTAAAAAACAAGAATTTGAAGACTTTTTGTCTTGGGTGCGATCAAGATATAATATTCAAACAACTCAGTCGTGGGCAAGTCTTATTCTCTTTCATTCTGTAGATGAAAGGGACGCTCTTAATAGGCTGTTTGATTTATGGGAACAATTTCAGAATCCAGACAAAAGTAAATTCTCAATTGAGGATAAGTCTAACTACAATGCTCAAGAAGTATAGCGTTTACAACCTGCTTATGAGTCAAAAATATTGAGATTAAATCCTCTAATCTTTGATAATTGTTTACTCTTTATCATGGAATATAGAGGTATTTTTTGATGAATGTTGCATGGGATTATCTAATAAAACTTCTACAGCTTTGTCTTTTTGTGGGTCTTTACCTTGGGCATATTCTAATTGAAATGGGACATTAATATCTGGTGTAATTCCTTTAGCTTCTAATCTATATTTATCATCTACCAAAACATCAGCAACTGCTAAAAATAACATAGTTCCATCATTCATTAAAAAAGCTGTGCCGGCAACAACAGCCCCTGCTGTTTGGGAACCAATTACTTTGCCTATTTTATATTGTTGAAAACCAAAAGCTAATATTTCCTTACCGCTTCTGGTTCCTTTATTAACTAACATAACTACAGGTTTTTTCCATTGATGCTTTAATGTTACAGGCTGGCGATCGCGTCCTAGAAGTGTAATGCTAGGACCAGTGCCAGTAAAGATATTTAGATAATTAGGCTCCGCACCACCCCAACCATCTCTCAAATCTAAAATTAAAGAATCAGTATCCCGCAGCCTTCCATTAATTAACTCATTCTCTAGTAATTTTTGATACTGGTCTCCAGCATAGGACCAAATATGAATATAGCCAATTTTTTTATTCTCCTTTTCAATGGTTTTAACGCTCGCTTCCTGGGCATCTAAAAACATTTTTGTAGAATTCAAGACTTTTGGAGTCACAATAATTTCCTGCTGACTACTAATATCCGGGGTAGATTGAATTAAAATTTTGACTTTTTTGCCAGCTTTCCCTAAAAAAGATTGCACCGATTGATAAGGGCGCCCGTCAACATTTACGATTTCGTCTCCAACTTTAATTCCCCCAATTTGTGCAGGACTATTATCAAGAACACCTCTAATAAAAATTTTACCGTTAATATCCCTTGTTAAAATACCAATACCTTCATATTCAATATCAGATTTAGGAAAAAACTTTTTTATTTGCTGCTGTATGCTATTACTTCTTGGTTGAAAAATTCCTAAAAGTTGATAATATTCTTGGTCTTCTTGAGTATAGTAATAAGTGTGGGAAGTCTTTAACTCAGAAAGCATTTGATTAATAACAGCAGAAAATTCTTGTTTAGATTTTGACTTTGCCGCCAGCGGTTGGTATTTTGTTTTGATTGCTTTCCAATCTACTCCATTAAATTTTGGGTCAAAAAAGCTATCATTAACTCTTTGCCAAATTTGCTCAAATACTTGGACTTGCTGAGTTTTTGCAAGACTTGGTAATTGTGGCAAAATCAATCCTGAAATGATTAACAGAGAAAAAATAGAGAGAATTATTGTAATCAGTGGATGTTGTTGATAGTAGTTTTTTAACTTTCTCATTCCAGCCACCCCAAATTAAAACGATATAAATCAACTACATAAAGACTAGACTTATTTTTGAATTATCTCTGTTCCTGAAATAACCAAAAAAAAAATACATCATGTGGGGACAAAAGGTAGGTTGAAGACAAGTGTGTATTTTTAGAAGGTAAAAAAAACTTCATACAAAATATGTATTGCTGTGGGGGCACTCTTGCTTTGCCCCTTGGACATCATCGAGGTTGTAAGACTTCTTAGCGTAAGTCACAAAATTTTTTTGAAACCCGCGATTAGGCGGGTTTTGCCTGTGTAGCAGCGACTTCTAGTCGCCAAAGCCAAAAATTTAACTACAAATGGAAATAGAAAGCAGAGGCTAAAAGTGTATAGGTTGCTAATAATAAAACTCCTTCCAACCAGTTAGACCTCCCATCTAAACTAATTAGATTAGCAATCACCACTGCCACACCAACAGCCACAACTTCAAAGGGATTAAAACTGAAATCCATTGGGTGTCCAACAGCGAATCCCACAAAAACAAGCATGGGTGCCATAAATAAAGCAACAAGTAAACTAGAACCCATTGCCACAGATACAGATAAATCCATATTATTTTTCATCGCCACTCCCACCGCAGTCACATATTCCGCAGCACCACCAACTAAAGGCAATAAAATTACCCCAGTAAAAAGCGGTGTTAATCCCAATCCAGAAGTTGCTTCTTCAACTACTCCTACAAAAATCTCTGATTCAAAAGCAACAGCTACTGTTGATATAACTAAAACACCCAACCAAAGCCAAAGATTTGGCTTATGTTCGCTATTATGATTTTCTTCTCCTTCTATTTCTACTAAACCCACTTCATACAAGTAATTATGGGTTTTCAAAGAGAAAACAAGTGTCATTAAATACACGAATATTAGTACTAGCGCCACTATAATAGAAAGCTGTTCAATAGCTGGGGTTTCAATTTTACCTGAAGTGTAAAAAGCCATTGTTGGTAGCAAAATTGCAATGACAGCAAGAGTCATAGATGACCCATTTACCCTAGCAACAATAGGTTTAAATTCTTGTTCCTTATACCTTAATCCCCCAAACAACATGGAAAGCCCCATTGTGAGAAGTAGATTAGCAATAATACTACCCGTGATACTGGCTTTAACAATATCAATTAACCCAGCTTTTAGGGCTACAAGTCCAATAATTAATTCCGCAGCATTGCCAAATACTGCATTTAAAAGTCCACCGATAGAGGGCCCTGTCACCACCGCGACTTCTTCTGTTGCAGTACTCAACCAAATAGCAAGGGGAATTATTCCTATGGCTGAAGTAATAAAAATAGTCATAGTTCCCCATTCCAAATATTCAGCAGCAATGGAAATTGGGACAAAAATCAGCAGTCCAATGGAAAAGATTTGTTTTATGGACATAATTGGGGCGAGTTTATGGTGTAGATATCTTTCGTTGTCATTATAAATGTATCTAAACCAGCCTCTACCACGACATTTTTTACGATTTTACAAATAATTACCAGCTAGTAAGGCAGCAAACAAGGAGCAAATTCATACTCAAAGCAGAAGCAACAAGTATTTTTTACTTTTTAAAATTTAAAGCTATTATGCCTACGGTAATCAAAAAAATACAAATCATTTTCTGAAATCCAATATTTTCACTGAAAAAAATAGAACCTATTATACATGTACCTAGCACCCCAATACCCGACCACAAAGCATAGGCAATACTGATATCTATTTCCTTTAAGGAAAAGCCGAAAAATAGAAAAGACATTGGATATCCAATAATTGAACCAATTAAATACATTGGTTTGGTATACCCAGCCGTAAGTTTTAAACAAGTGGTCGCAAATACTTCACAAGCGATTGCCACAAACAACATAAACCAATTCATGGTTTTCCTGCAAATAGACTCCTACAATTATCTAATATTGCCTGCATTTTTTAACCTCTCTTAATCATCTTCAAATCGTCTTAAACCAAATAAAATAATGAAACAACTGACGAGAATAAATATTGTTATAGTTTTAATTGCTACCTCAACACCTGTCTCCATCCATAAAGTACCGCCAGTATAACCCTCACCAGTAATAATAAAAACCTTTTTTAAACCAAATAATGCACCTAGCCACTCTGCTACAAGACCAACATAGGAACTGATCAGTAATAACCAAAATTTGACTTTAGCAATCCACTGAGGAATTCTTAAATACGGAAGAGATAAGGCAACACCTATTAAAAATAATCCACTGGTAATTCCTAATAAATGAGTTGCCAATCCTGTCCGAGGATTAGCGTATAAAGGCATAAATAAAGGCACAATAAATCCTAAAAAGCAAAGAAAAAATCCATGCCACAAAAATCTACGCCTGTACTGATTGACAAAATTCTCTTCTAAGCATTCGTCTGTCAATAACATACTAATTCCACGCTTTAGAGTCTCAATTAATATATTAAACTTGCTTTTATCAATTTAAGACAGTTAAATGATATAGGACTTACGCAAAGGATAAATAGTCATTTTCAGTAAAAGCTAGGTAAATTAAGCATATCGGAAGAATCTCGAACCATGCTTGAATAACCTCAGTTTAATGAAATACGATTATCAATCCTTTGCGTAAGTCCTGTTATCCAAAAATAGTTTGTTGGTGAATTGATGTATGAATTTAGATTCATGCATCAATTCACCAATGTCTAAAATTATTTAATCAGCAAATAGTCTGACTGCGTTATTAACTATCGATATTTGTACTGCTGTTCCTTCTGATAACACGGTATTATTCATAGTACGAGCATAAATTTCTTTACCGGAAGAGGCTCGCAAACAATAGCGATATTCTCGTCCTAAAAATTGCCGACTGCTGATAGTTAAGGGAGAATCAGAAACAGGTTTTAAGATAATGTCTTCTTGGCGAATCATTATTTCTCCAGTTTCATGGTGATGATTATTGACTTTAAGCTCAAAGTTACCGATTTCTGTTAACCATAAATTACCCTGGCGATGAGCAGGAATAAAGTTAGCCTGAGTGACAAATTCTGCAACAAAACGCGATACTGGATTAGTATAAATTGCTTCGGGTGTGCCAATTTGTTCTAAGTTTCCCTGACACATTACGCCAACAATATCAGAAATTGCTAACGCTTCTTCTTGGTCATGGGTAACAAAAATTGCTGAGGTTCCAGCCGCTTTAAGGATATCTCGAATTTCTTCTCGCAATTGTAACCTAACTTGAATATCCAGATTACTTAAAGGTTCATCCAACAGCATTAGTTTAGGTTGTGGTGCTAAAGCACGAGCTAGAGCAACTCTTTGTTGTTGTCCACCAGAAAGTTCGTAGGGGTAACGTTTTCCTAAACCTTCAAGTTTTACTAGGTTCAGAGCTTCTGAAACTCGTTGTTCTAATTGTTGTTTGCTAAGCTTTAGCTTTTTTAAGCCAAAGCCGACATTTTCTGACACTGTTAAATGAGGAAAAAGTGCATAGTCTTGAAAAACAATACCAATATCACGTTTTTCTGGTGGAACCGAAATAGAAGATTTACAAACTATTTTTTCACCAATTTGAATACATCCGTTTTGTGGGTGTTCAAAACCACCAATTATTCGCAGTAATGTAGTTTTACCACAACCAGATGGTCCGAGTAGTGCTAATATATCTCCTTGTCGCAATATTAAGGATACATTATTAATAGCAGGGAGCATATTTTTAGAAAATGTTTTAGTAACATTTTCTATTCTTAATATTACTTTTTGCATGGTTTTTATTTTACTTTTTCTTGCGATAGTACTAAAAAAGTAGAAGCTATAGAGACTAGTAAAATAGCTAGAGATGCGGCTGCAGCATCAGCAAAATCTACATTTTCTGTTGCTTTCCAAATTTCTACCGCTAAGGTATCAAAACCTATTGGCGCCAGCATGATTGTTGCTGGTAGCTCTTTGATTACTGTTAAAAATACCAACACTGAACCGCTAATAATACCAGGGCTAACTAAGGGTAAGGTGATATATGTTAAAGTTTGCCAGGGTGTTTTGCCTAAACTACGTGCAGCCTCTTCTATTTGGGGATTTACTTGTAGTAAAGAATTACGTATCGTTCCTGCGGATTGTTGTAAAAATAGAACTACAAAAGCAAATATTAGCATTTCTAGAGTTTGGTACAGCATTGGTAAATAATTAGCACCAAAAAACACTAGGGATAGAGCAACTACAATCCCCGGTACGCCAAAACAAACATAGGCAAAACTTTCAACTGCGGCTATAAATCTACTGGGAAAGCGTACCGATAGAATAGCAATGGGTAATGCAAAGATAGTAGTGGCAATTGCAGCTAATCCGGAAGCGGTAATTGAATTGAGAGTCGCTGGTAGTAAATTGCTAAAAGTGTAACCACTATTAATTCCTTGGATTAACCAAAAGCTGATAACAATTAACGGTAGGACTACACCTAAAAATGTAATGAAGAAACAAAAACAAATAGCAGGAAACTTCCAAATACCCAGCTTAATAGTTTTGACATGGCGTAATGACCCTGAACCACGACTGTAATAAGCTGCACGAGAACGAACTTTATACTCCAGCCACAAAATAAAAAGTACAAGTGTCACCAACATTAAAGACAAAACCGCAGCTGAGTCACGGTTAAAACTTGCTTTATACTGTATAAAAATTGCTCGCGTAAAGGCATCAAATTGCATCAAAGAAGGCGTACCAAAATCTCTTAATGCATATAATGCGACTAATAATCCCCCGGCAATTAGGGATGGATTTAACTGCGGTATAATTACCCGAAAAAAAGTTTCTCTGGCGTTGTAACCCATACTCCGTGATGCTTCTTCTAACATTGGGTCAAGCCCTTGTAAAGCAGAGCGCACGCTCAACAGCATGTAGGGATAGGTAAACAAAGTCATTGCTAAAATTACCCCAAACCAACCATAAATTGAAGGTAATTCTTCTACACCCAAAGGTTGTAATAATAATTGCAAAAAACTTCCACGAGGTGCAAAAGCTGCAATTAAAGTAAAACTACCGACATAGCTAGGAACGGCTAAAGGTAAAGTCGTCGCTACCAACCAAAAACGCCTTCCTGGTAAGTCAGTTCGTACTGTCAAAAATGCTAAAGGTACGGCAATTAGGGCAGATAATATCGCCACAGCCAGCATCATAACCGTACTGTTGAACAAAATTGTTAGATTGCGAGGACTAGTGATTAATTCCCCTATTTCCCCTTCAATATTTGCCGCACGAATTATCAAGTAAACCAGAGGTAGGGCGATGGCGGCTGCCACCGCCAATGCCGCTAAAATTAGAAACAATGGCGGGCGAACCGCTTTTGACATTTTATAGTACTCCTGCTTGTTGCAATAATCTTAAAGTTCCTGACAAATCAGATAATTGAGTCAAATTAATTTTGGGAGGATTAAGTTGAGCTAAGGGAATTTGCTTTGACGGTGCTTTTATTCCCCTAACTAAAGGATATTCATTAGTTTGTTCGGCAAAATAGTTTTGTGCTTTTGGAGTTAACAAGTAATTAACAAAAGCTTCCGCATCCTTTCTTTGGTCGGTAGTTTTCAGAACTGCTACCCCAGCAACGTTAACCATTGCACCAGCATCTCTACGGGTGTAGTGATGAGCAACAGGAAAATCAGGCTTAGTTTTGTTGTAACGGTACAAATAATAGTTATTTACTAATCCGAGATGAATTTCACCTCGTCCCAAGGCTTCAATGATAGCAGTGTTTTTTCCGTAATCTTTGACCCCATTAGCTTTCATTGCTTTGAGCCATTGCAGGGTCTTTTGGTCGCCTTCAATAACTCGCATTGTAGTGACAAAAGACTGGAATGAACCATTGGTGGGTGCCCAGCCGATTTTACCTTTCCATCTTGGTTGAGTTAATTCCCAAATAGATTTTGGTAACTCACTTTTTTTGACAAGTTTGGTATTGTAATCAATTACACGAGCGCGCCCGGAAATTCCCATCCAATTTCCACTGGGGGAACGAAAACGCGAGTCAATTTTATTCAATGACGAGGTTGCGATGGGTAAAGTGCGTTGTTTTTGTTCTATTGCTCCCAAAGCACCTGCATCTTGAGCAAAAAACAAATCAGCACGACTATTTTTACCCTCTTCTAAAAGTGCAACAGCTAATTCTGCTGTATCACCATAACGAACCTGAATATTCAGGTTTAAATCCTTCTTCGCTTGTTCAATTAACGGACTAATCAGCTTTTCTTCTCTACCAGAATAGATAATTAGGGTTTTAGATTGTGCATTTGCAACCAAATTGATTCCCCAACTAAGCATTAGAGCCAATGCTCCAGTTGCTGCAACTTTAGTAATTGATGGAACTTTCAATTTTTTACCTCAAATAATTAATAATAACTTTTCTCATTAAGTTATATGTCATATATTCAACGAATAATTAGATCAAGTCTAGTAACATTTAATACATTTATAAAACTATTAATTTATTATTAATAGTTTTACTGTTTTTTTTAAATATTTTTACTATTAACAGAAGTATATTGTAATACAAAAAATATTAATTAGTACTGTTAGAGTTGTTAACAAAGCACAACCTTTTTTACAGTATTGAGAATAATTTTTATTAAAGGGCTGCCTACCTTTAGGACAAATAAATGCATTTACCCTGGTATTGAAGTCAAGCGCGCTATAGCTCTAATAACAAGTTTGTCTCATCAATGTGCTAGGTATTACTAGATTTTTGAGTAACCCAATAAATTTTAGTGTGAGGATAATTGAATCATGAAAAAGTTGCTTTGTGATAGTTTACTAGCAGTTCCAATGCTGTTAGTTTGTTTAGGAATGATTCCAGCTTTTGCTGTTGAAGTAACTGAAACCGCAAGTGAAACATCTAATTCCATCGGTCAAGTAACTTCAGTTACTCAGCTTTCAGATATTCAGCCGAGTCATTGGTCATTTCAAGCATTGGAATCTTTAGTAGAGCGTTATGGTTGTATCGCTAGCTATCCAGACGATAAATTTCAGGGAAATCGTGCAATCACTCGCTATGAGTTTGCGGCTGCTTTAAGTGCTTGTTTGGATAAAGTCAATGAATTGATTGCAACTTCTACAGCCGAATTAACTACCCAAGAAGATTTAGATGTTTTAAGAAGATTACAGGAAGATTTTTCTGACGAACTAGTAGCTTTAAGAGGTCGTGTAGATAAATTAGAAGCTCGAACCGAAAAAATAGAAGCGCAACAGTTTTCTACTACGACTAAACTCAGTGGTGAAGGAATTTTTGCTGTAGCGGGTGTTTTTGGTGATAAAGGTGCAACTGGTCAAGAACTGCAAGACAGCCTAATTCTGGGACACAGGGCACGTTTAGCTTTTACAAGCAGTTTTACAGGAAAAGACCAGTTAAGAATTCGCTTACAGGGAAGAAATATCAGCGAATTTAGTGGGGATGTTACCGGAACTAATATGACTCGTCTATCATTCGCTGGAAATGATAGCAATGTCACGGTGGATGAACTTTACTATCGCTTCCCACTCAGCAATAAAACTACAGTTTCTCTAATTGCAGCTGGATATGGTTCAGAAAATATTGCTCCTGCTTTAAATCCATTACTACAAAGTGATGGAAGTGGTGCAGTTTCTCGCTTTGGTAGATTTAGCCCTCTGTACCGACTGGCTGATGGCCCTGGTGTTGGAGTATCTCATAAGTTAAGCAATTCCCTGGAGTTTTCTGCTGCGTATCGAGCTAAAAATGCCAATAATCCATCAGTCAATAACGGATTGTTTGACGGTAATTCTAGCATCCTAGCGCAGTTAACCTTTTCTCCAAGTAAAAATGCAAACATTGGCTTAACTTACGTTAATGCTTATTTTCCTGCTGCTGGAGTAGATGCTACTGGTGGTACTGGCAGTGCATTTGCTCGAAAACCCTTTGGTGACGAAAGAACAGCTACCAACTCCTATGGTGCTGTTGCTAGCGTCCGCGTCAATCCCAAGTTCACAATTTCTGGTTGGGCTGGTATGACTCAATCAGAAGCTAAATCTGGCGTGAATGCAGGTAAAGAAGCTACTGCTTTGAATTGGGCTGTAACCTTAGGCTTCCCCGACCTGGGTAAAAAAGGTAACTTAGGTGGAATCATTATTGGTATGCCGCCAAAGGTTACTGAAAATGAAGTATCTGCTCGTCAAGACAAAGATACCTCTTTACATGTAGAGGCACTTTATCGCCATCAAATAAACAACAATATTGCCATTACTCCCGGTGTAATTGTCATTTTCAATCCAGAACACAAGAATGCCAACGACCCCATCTATGCAGGAGTCCTACGCACTACTTTTAGATTTTAATGAGCAAATAGAGATTAAGAAAGTCTGCATAATTAAAATGGCGTTGCTGAATAGAAGTATGAATTAAAATTTTTGATAAAATAAGCAACAAAACTTTGCGCCTAGGCTATGCCAACCGTTGGTATGCGCCTATGGCACGGGAGTGCCGAGCTAAGAACGCGCCTGGACGGCGAACGCTATGGTGTGACGCTAAAAAATCATCATTCATACTTGAATTTGCGCGGAGCGCTCCCGCAATGCCATTAAAATCTACTGATTTTTAGAGGTTGCATCTCCTCACACCTGTTTTATTATTTACTTCTCTCAGTTCATGGGAGGAGTTTTTTCATTTTTGTATTCAAAAGTGCTAAACCCGAATCTACTATAGAAAAAACTCAACCACCAGTAATGAGAATTAACTGAATATTTTTTTGTGGCGTTGCTAAATTCTGGGATGATTTAGCAAAGCTTTTTCTTTATCTGACAATAATGCTGAGATAAAGTAGTTAGGACGCCCCGCAAGGTTCATGGAATAATGGAACCGCGCTCTTCGTAGCTCGGCGCCCCAGCAACCTAGACGCGCCGTGTCGGCGGTGCATAGTACAGGCGTCCGTCGTTCGCGCAGCGCGTCAATGAGGTCGCTTTGAAGAACAGGAAGAAATGAGGATTTGAGGTATTTTTTGCCTAAGTCCTGTTTATAAAACCTGTAATTATGTTCGTAGTTGCCTTTAGCGGCATCTTATCAAATTGCACTTCAGGCCAACTACAAACCAAGAAAAAACTATTTAGTTTCTCATCGGACTTACGCAGCTGGCACTGCGGCTCATGTTCGCGCGTTGTGCGAAGAGCGCCCTCCAAAAATATGGGCGCAATCGGCCCAACTACAAACAAAAACAATGTGACAATAATGACGCGCTCCGAAGACCGTAAGTCCTGTCTCATTAAAAAAACAAAAGCCTCTATTTTAAAAGGCTTTTGCTTATCAAATAATTAATACAGCAATACGCCAGAGAAATTACTGTGATATCTTATTTTTCAGACACAAAAAACTCCGTAATTTAACTCGTTAGTGATAGTTAAAGTTTGTGTTTAAATGTCATATCTTATAAGTTGATTGCCTGGTGAAAAAACTGCTGCGCCTTCGTAATAGACAATGCAAGAGCTTCGCAATTGACAGATTTAGCTGTGATTTTTGTTACGGCTTTAATCGATGAGCGCTATCATATTATTGCATTAAGTTCAGGTGCAAATGATTAGATAACTAAGCCATTTCGGTTTGATAATTTCTTGGAAAAAGTTAAATCTGATATTAAGAGATAATTAATATTTAATTAATTTTGCAGTAATCTATGATATAATAAAACTAGGTTTAAAATTTATCATAAATAAAAAAAATAACAATTATTTGCTTAATTACAATTATTTGCTTAATTGTTAATCCAGAGAACCAAGACTTACTTTAACAGGACTTACGCAAGTGTCACATTATAAGGTCAACTGACACATATATTTTAATTTGAAGCTAATGTTTGTAAGTATTGATTTATTAACGTTAGAGCCAAATAAATTTAATGTGACAGTTTT
>Ga0114939_10001799_pt1 | contig 16632 bp, 19 predicted proteins | sample AshMeaCrysSpring_FD_87196 | JGI IMG/M metagenome (GOLD analysis project Ga0114939, IMG submission 87196) | Groundwater microbial communities from Big Spring, Nevada to study Microbial Dark Matter (Phase II) - Ash Meadows Crystal Spring | ecosystem: Environmental > Aquatic > Deep subsurface >... | reverse complement strand
GCCAGGGTTCGGGCCGTCGACGAGGCCAAGGCGCTGCTCGCCGACACCCAGCTGGCGGCGGCTCAGCTGCGAGCCGCCTCCGACGCCGACGCTGAGGCTCAGCGCGAGGCTGCCGCGACGCTGCTGCATGAGGCCCGCCGCAGGGCCGACCACCACGTCGGTGCCGTTACGGCTGCCCTGACCGCGCTGCAGCAGCGGCTTGAGGTGTCGGTGCCACCGGCGACGACGTCCGAGCCGGAGAGCGAGGACGAGCCGACCACCCCGGCCGAGCAGACCGCCGTGACCGAGCAGGCCGGCCGGCCGGGCGTCGACGACGAGACGCAGCTCTTCCCGGTAGCCGACCGCAGCTGACACCGCGCGCTCGCAGCGGGTGGGCCCCCGGGTTCAGCTGCTCGGACGCTCGAGGTGGGCCAGCGCGGCCCGGACCGCTTCGGCGGCAGCTGCCGGGTCTTCCAGCACAGCCAGGTGCCCACAGCCGGGCACCAGCAGCACAGGGGTCCCCGGCTGCGCCCGGGCCATCTCCGCTGCCTCAGCCGGCGGTGACAGGGTGTCCTCCTCCCCCACCACGACCGCCAGCGGCACGGCTGTGCGTGCCAGCATGTCGACCGAGGACGGCCGTGCGGCCATGGCCCGCTGGGCCCAGGCCACCGCGTCGGGGTCGGCTTCAGCCATCCAGCCCGCCACCGTCGCCACCACCTCGGGGCGGGTCCGGCGCGACGTCGGCCCGAGCAGGGCGTCGACCATCGGGACCAGCGCGCCGGTCCCCTGGGCCAGCACGGTCGCTGCGGCGGCCAGCCGTGCGTCCCGCGCGGTCGGGGTGTCCGCACCGGCGCGGGTGTCGACGAGCACCGCCCCGGCCAGCCGGTCGGGGTGGCGGCGCAGCAGCTCCAGGGTGACGTAGCCGCCCATCGACACCCCGCCGACCACGACCCGGTCCAGTCCGAGCCGGTCCAGGACGGCAAGGACGTCGTCGGCCATCGCCCCCAGCGACGGCGGGTCGTCGCCCAGCGGCGAGGAGCCGAACCCGCGCAGGTCGGGCGTCACCACTCGGCGATCGGGCAGCCGCGCGCGCAGGCCGACGAACAGCCCAGCGTGCAGCGGGAACGCATGCAGCAACACCAGCGCGGGCCCGCTGCCCGATTCGCGCACCGACAGGTCGACCACGCCCATCCGGCGAGCCTAGAGCTGCGAGAAGGTCCGCGCCGGCCCGTCCCAGTCGGTGGGCAGCGGGAGCGCCGCCGGGTTGACCCGGGCCACGACCTCGTGCAGGACCCGGCGGACGGACGGCTCACCCACCCACAGGTGACGGGCACCGGCCACCGCGACGACCTCGGCCTGCGGTACCCGCGCGAACCGGAGGCGGGCCTCCTGCGGCTGCAGGAAGTCGTCCAGCTCGGGCACCAGTGCCACCAGCGGGACGCCCGCTCGCGCCCACGCGTCCAGGTGCTCCGCACCGGTCCAGCGCAGCGGCGGCGACAGCAGGATCGCCCCCCGTACGGCGGGGTCGAGGCCGTGCAGCAGGGCCAGGTCGGTGCCGAACGACCAGCCCAGCAGCCAGAGCCGCGGCAGGTCGTGGTACTCGGCGTACTCGAGGGCGGCCGCCACGTCGTGGCGCTCGCCGCGGGCCTGGTCGAACGTGCCCTCGCTGCTGCCCTCCCGGCTCGACGTGCCTCGGGTGTTGAAGCGCAGCACGGCCAGATCAGCCAGCGCGGGGAGGCGCCAGGCGGCCTTGCGCAGCAGGTGGCTGTCCATGGAGCCGCCGTGCGTCGGCAGCGGATGCAGGCACACGAGGGTGGCGACCGGCTCGCGCTCGGTCGGGACCGCCAGCTCGCCCACGAGCGCCAGCCCGTCCGCGGTGTGCAAGGTGACGGGCTTGCGACGGGCCGGGAGGATCGTCCCGGCCCGGATGGGTACGCTCACCGGCTCCTCACGTCGGCCGCCGCCGCCGCCGCGCCCGCCAGCACGAGGAGTGCCAGTGCCGCCGCTCGTCCAGGCCGCCCCCCGACAGCGTGCTCCCGGCGGCGGGCCAGGCGACGACGTGCGGGGTCGCGGGCGCGATGACCTGGTCGCAGCCCGGGCAGCGGTACGGCTTGGTGGCCGCCGAGCCGGTCACCTGGCGCACCAACCAGTCACCGTCGTCGGCGTGCTCCACCGACGCCGACGACACGCCGCCGGTGGCCCGGTGAGAGCGGCGCGCGGGCCGTCGACGCGACACCGGGTCGTCAGGACGTCGAGTAGTCCCTGAACCCCCGGCGCGTCTTGCGCCCGAGGTAGCCGGCGGTCACGAGGTGCTCGAGCAGTGGTGCCGGCTTCCAGCCGGAGGCGCGGAACTCCGCGTACAGCGTGCGCTGGATCGCCAGGGACACGTCGAGCCCGACAACGTCGAGCAGCGTGAACGGGCCCATCGGCAACGAGCAGCCAACCTTCATCGCCGTGTCGATGTCCTCGATCGTCGCGTAGTGCGCCTCGAGCATGCTGACCGCGTCGTTCAGGTACGGGAACAGCAGCGCGTTGACGATGAACCCGGCCCGGTCGCCGCAGGCCACGGCGACCTTCTTCGTCCGCCGGCACAGCTCGTGCACCGTCCGGGCGACCTCGGCGTCGGTGGAGACCGTCGTGACGACCTCGACGAGCTTCATGACGGGCGCCGGGTTGAAGAAGTGCATGCCGATCACGTCGCCCGGGCGCGAGGTGACCGCGGCGCACTCGATCACTGGCAGCGACGAGGTGGTCGTGGCCAGGATGGCTCCCGGCTTGCAGATGCGGTCGAGGTCGACGAACAGCTCCCGCTTGATGCTGATGTCCTCGGCGACGGCCTCGACGACCAGGTCGACATCAGCCAGCGCCTCCCGGGTGCCGGCCGGAGCGACGCGAGCGAGGATCTCCTCGCGGGCCTGCTCGCTCAGGCGACCCTTCGACACCGCACGGGTCAGCGACTTCCCCACGGCGGCCTTGGCCGCGTCCGCCTTCTCGTCGCTGCGAGCGACGACCACGGTGTCGTAGCCGGACTTGGCGAACACCTCGACGATGCCGGTGGCCATGGTCCCAGACCCGACCACGCCGACCCGTCGCACCTGACGGACGCTGCCGGACTCGGCCGCCGCGGCCGGGGTCAGGGCGTCGGGGACCACGACCCCCGAACCCGGGCCGTCGTAGGTGTAGAAGCCCGCGCCCACCTTGCGTCCGGTCAGCCCGGCCGCGACCATGTGCTTGAGCAGCGGAGCGGGCGAGTGCAGGCGGTTGCCGGTGCGCTGGTACATCGTCTCGAGCCCGACGTAGGCGGTGTCCAGGCCGATGAGGTCGATCAGCGCGAGCGGTCCCATCGGGTAGCCGCACCCGTAGACCATGGCGGCGTCGATGTCCTCGCGGGTGGCGTACTTGGTCTCGAGCATGGTCACGGCGTGGTTGAGGTAGCCGAACAGCAAGGAGTTGGCGATGAAGCCCGGGCTGTCACCGCACACGACAGGCGTCTTGCCCAGCCGTTGCGCCAGCGCCACGATGTCGTCGACGACGTCGTCCTCGGTCACCACCGTCCGGACGATCTCCATGAACGGCTGCACCGGCGCGGGGTTGAAGAACTGGGTGCCGATGACCCGCTGGGGCCGTCCCGTCCCGACGGAGATCTCGGTGACCGACAGCGCGGACGCCTGCGTGCCCAGGATGGCGTCGAGCGGCAGGATCTCGTGCAGGCGGCGCAGCACGCCGACCTTGAGGTCCAGGTCCTCCGGCAGCGCCTCGATGACCAGCTGGCAGTCGGCCAGGCTCGCCAGGTCGACCGACACCGTGACCCGCGCGAGCAGCGCGTCACGCTCGGCCTGCGATGACTTCCCAGCCCGCACGGCCCGCTGGGTGGAGGCCTCGATCGCAGCATGGCCACGCTGCGCCGCCGCCTCGTCGGCCTCCACCCCCACGACCTCGATCTCGTGGCGGGCGAGCACCTCCGCGATGCCCGCGCCCATCGTCCCGAGACCGACGACTCCCACCTTCGCGAACTCTTTGGCCATGCTCGCAGTCTGGCACGCGGCGCCGGTCGGGCGCAGGTGAGGTTACCCACCCCGGGTAGCCTTGCCAGCTGTGCGTCTGGTCGTCGCCCGTTGCCAGATCGACTACTCCGGACGGCTCTGCGCGCACCTGCCTCTGGCCACCCGGCTGCTGCTGGTCAAGGCGGACGGCTCGGTGTCGGTGCACGCCGACGACCGCGCCTACAAGCCGCTGAACTGGATGAGCCCGCCGTGCCGGCTGGTCGAGGACGTCGCACCGGACCAGACGCTGCGCTGGACGGTGACGAACCCCGCCGGCGAGACCCTGCTCATCTGGCTGGCGGAGGTCTACCACGACAGCAGCCACGACCTCGGGGTCGACCCCGGGTTGCGCAAGGACGGCGTCGAGGAGCACCTGCAGCGGCTGCTGGCCGAGCACGTCGAGGCCTTCGGGACCGGGTGGCGGCTCGTGCGGCGGGAGTACCCCACCCCCATCGGCCCGGTGGACCTGCTCTGCCGCGACGCCGAGGGGACGGCGGTCGCGGTCGAGGTGAAGCGGCGCGGCGAGATCGACGGCGTCGAGCAGCTCACCCGGTACCTCGAGCTGCTCAACCGGGACCCGACGCTGGCTCCGGTGCGCGGGGTGCTCGCGGCGCAGGAGATCCGGCCGCAGGCGCGCACCCTGGCCGGGGACCGCGGCATCGGCTGCGTCGTGGTCGACTACGACGCTCTGCGCGGGATGGACGACCCTTCCGCCCGCCTGTTCTGAACCCACCCGGCCACCAACCCGTCGACGGTCCCGGCGGCCCGGTCAGGCGGCCCGGTCAGGCGGCCCGGCTCACCGCCAGGACACGGTGCAGCCGGGTGACGGCCAGGACGCGGGCCAACGCAGGACGCACCCCGGTCAGGACGAGCCTTCGCCCCCCGGCGACAGCCCGACGGTGGGCCGCAACGATCACGGCCAAGCCGGTGACGTCCATGGCGTCCACCCCGGTCACGTCCAGGTGGACGTCGCCGCAGTCGCGGTCCAACGCCCGCTGCAGCGCTGCGCGCACCTCGGCCGCCGCTCGGACGTCCAGGAACCCGCAGACGAGTACTCCGTCCTGGGTCTCGACCACCTGCACCATGCCGACCTCCGGGGAAGGGGAGCGCGCCGTGCGCCTGAGGCTAGCGGCACTCCTGTGACAGGTGTGACAGCAGTGACGCGTGTCGCCCGCCGGGTGGTCGGCGGCGACCCGGCGGAACGGTCCGGCCGCTGGCCCGCCCGCGCGCGGGCGGTCACAATCGGGTCTGTGCCGTCGTGGGGGTCGTTCTCGTACGCCTTCGGCCCTGTCGTCGCGCTGGCCGTGGTCCTGGTGCTGGCACTCGTGCTGCGCTGGGCTTCCCGCCGGGGTGGCAGCGTGGTCGCGGCCCCGGCGCGTCCCGGCCCGCCGGAGGAGTACGGGATGCTCGTGCCGATCGCCACCCCGGCGACGGCGGCCGAGGCAGCGCGGATGGAGCAGCGGCTCGCGGGCAGCGGCATCGCCTGCACGCTGGCCACCACCACGGCAGGGCTGCGGCTCATGGTGTGGCCGGGCCAGGCCGACACCGCCCGGCTGCTGCTGGCCGACGGGCGCGACGGCTGAGGCTGCGCGGACCTCAGGCGAAGTCGGCGTCGGGGTCCGGCTCGCGCACCACGTCGGCTCCCAGGGCGGTGAGCTGGCGGACGAAGTCCGGGTAGCCCCGATCGATGTGGTGCACCGCCGACACGACCGTCTCCCCCTCGGCGACGAGGCCGGCCAGCACGAGGCCGGCGCCGGCCCTGATGTCGGTGGCCACCACCGGTGCGCCCGACAGCTGCGCCTTGCCGCGCACGGCCGCGTGGTGCCCGTCCGTGCGTACCTCCGCCCCCAGCCGCGCCAGCTCGTTGACGAACATGAACCTGGACTCGAAGACGTTCTCGGTGACCATCGCGGTGCCGTCGGCGACCGCGTTGAGCGCCACGACCATGGGCTGCAGGTCGGTGGGGAACCCCGGGTACGGCAGCGTCACCACGTCGAACGCGCGGGGCCGCGCCGGCATGCTCACCCGCATCCCGTCCGCGACCGTCCGAAGCTCGGCGCCGGCCCAGGACAGCTTGTCGAGCACGATCTCCAGATGGTCCGGCCGCGCGTTCGTGACCTCGACGTCGCCGCGGGTGATGGCGGCCGCCACGGCCCACGTCCCGGCCACGATCCGGTCGGGGACCACGACGTGCCGGGCCGGCGTGAGCCCCGGCACGCCCTCGACGACGATCGTGGACGAGCCGCTGCCGTGGATCCGGGCCCCCATCGAGGCAAGCAGGTCGCACAGGTCGACGATCTCGGGTTCGCGGGCCGCGTTGTCGATGACCGTCTCCCCCGTGGCCAGCACCGCGGCCATCAGCAGGTTCTCGGTGGCGCCAACGCTGGGGAAGTCGAGCCAGACGGTGGCACCGCGCAACCCGTGCGGCGCGTGGGCCAGCACGTTCCCGTGCTCGATGACCACCTGCGCGCCGAGCCGCTCCAGGCCGGCGAGGTGCATGTTCAGACCGCGGGACCCGATGTTGTCCCCGCCGGGCAGTGCCACCTCGGCCGCCCCGCATCTCCCGACGAGAGGGCCCAGGACGGCGATCGAGGCCCGCAGCCGTCGCACGAGCGCGTACGGCGCCCGGTGGTCGAGCCCGTCGTGCTCGGGCACGCGCAGCGCCACCGTCGACCCGACCCGCTGCACCGAGACGCCCAGATGGGTGAGGACCCCGGCCATGTAGTCCACGTCCAGAATGTCCGGCACGTCCTCGAGCACGGTCTCGCCGGGGGCCAGCAGCGCTGCGGCCATGAGCTTGAGGGCGCTGTTCTTGGCCCCGGAGACGCGCACCGAGCCCACCAGCCGGGCGCCTCCACGCACGCGCAACCGCTCGGGTGGGGCCGGGGAGGTCACATCGCGATGGTAGGACAGCGCCCCCTACGCTGGTCGCGTGGTGAACCTGACCCGGATCTACACCCGCACCGGGGACGACGGCACGACCGCCCTGGGCGACTTCAGCCGCGTGCGCAAGACCGACCCCCGGCTGGAGGCCTACGCCGACGTCGACGAGGCCAACTCCGCCCTCGGTGTAGCCATCGCCACCGGAGGGCTGCGGCCAGAGGTGCTCGACGTGCTCGTCACCGTGCAGAACGACCTGTTCGACGTGGGGGCCGACCTGTGCACGCCGGTCGTGGACGACCCATCGACCGAGCCGCTGCGGATCACCGACGACTACGTCACCTGGCTGGAGCAGCAGTGCGACCGGTTCAACGCCGACCTCGCGCCGCTCCGATCGTTCATCCTGCCCGGTGGCACCCCCGGGGCGTCCCTGCTGCACGTGGCGCGCACCCTCGTGCGCCGGGCCGAGCGGGCCACCTGGGCCGCGCTCTACGCCCACGGGGAGGACATGAACGCCGTCCCGGCCACCTACCTCAACCGCCTGTCGGACCTGCTGTTCATCCTCGCTCGGCACGCCAACGTCGATCCGGACGACGGCACCGGTCACGAGGTGCTGTGGGAGCCGGGCCGGCGCCAGCGCGGCTGAGGGCCCCAGGCGCCGGGTCGGCCTAGCGCAGGCCCTGGTTGTGCACCGCGGAGATGCGCGCCTTGGCCCGGGCCTGGGCGGCGTGGCTCGCCGGGTTGTCGGGGTCGGCCTCGGCCCGGCGCAGCGCGTCATGGGCTCGGTCGACGTCGATCTCGTGGGCCAGCTCGGCCACCTCGGTGATGATCTCCACGTTGTTGCCGTTCACCCCGAGGAAGCCCCCGTGCACGGCGCCCTGCTGCTGGGTCCCGTCGGGCAGGTGGATCGTCACCCGGCCGGGCACGAGCACGGCGAGCATCGGCTCGTGCCGTGGCATGATGCCGATCTTGCCCTCGGTGGTGCGCGTGGTCACCATCGTCGCCTCGCCGGACCACACCTGGCGCAGCGCGGAGACGAGCTCGACGTGCAGGGTCTCGGCCATCTACGACGCCAGCTTCTTGGCCTTGGCCTCGACGTCCTCGATGCCGCCGCACATGAAGAAGGCCTGCTCGGGGATGTGGTCGTACTCCCCCTCGGTCAGCGCCTTGAACGAGGCCAGCGTCTCCTCCATCGACACGAACGACCCGGGCTGGCCGGTGAAGGCCTCGGCCACGAACATGTTCTGGGAGAGGAACCGCTGGATCCGCCGAGCCCGGTTGACGATGATCTTGTCCTCCTCGGACAGCTCGTCGATGCCGAGGATGGCGATGATGTCCTGCAGGTCCTTGTACCGCTGCAGGATCTCTTTGACCCGTTGCGCGATCGCGTAGTGGTCGGCGCCGATGTAGCGCGGGTCGAGGATGCGGCTGGTGGAGTCCAGCGGGTCCACCGCGGGGTAGATGCCCAGCTGGGAGATCGGCCGGGACAGCACGGTGGTGGCGTCGAGGTGCGCGAACGTGGTGTGCGGCGCGGGGTCGGTGATGTCGTCGGCGGGAACGTAGATCGCCTGCATCGACGTGATGGAGTGGCCGCGGGTGGAGGTGATGCGCTCCTGCAGCTGGCCCATCTCGTCGGCCAGCGTGGGCTGGTAGCCCACCGCGGACGGCATCCGGCCGAGCAGCGTGGAGACCTCGGAGCCGGCCTGGGTGAACCTGAAGATGTTGTCGATGAACAGCAGCACGTCCTGCTTCTGCACGTCTCGGAAGTACTCGGCCATGGTGAGCGCGGCTAGCGCAACGCGCAGCCGGGTGCCCGGCGGCTCGTCCATCTGGCCGAACACGAGCGCGGTGTCGTTGATGACGCCGGACTCGGTCATCTCCAGGAACAGGTCGTTGCCCTCACGAGTGCGCTCGCCGACGCCGGCGAACACCGACACGCCACCGAAGTTCTTGGCGACCCTGGTGATCATCTCCTGGATCAGCACCGTCTTGCCCACCCCGGCGCCGCCGAACAGGCCGATCTTCCCGCCGCTGACGTAGGGGGTGAGCAGGTCGATGACCTTGATGCCGGTCTCGAACATCTCGGTCTTGCCCTCGAGCTGGTCGAAGTTCGGCGCCTGTCGGTGGATCCCCCATCGCTCGGTGATCTCCAGCGACGACTCCGGCACGTCCAGCGGCTTGCCGAGAGTGTTGAACACGTGACCCTTGACCACGTCCCCCACCGGGACGCTGATCGGCCCGCCGGTGTCGCGCACCGGCGCACCCCGCACCATGCCGTCGGTCGGCTGCATGGAAATGGCCCGGACCAGGTTGTCTCCGAGGTGCTGGGCGACCTCGAGGGTCAGCATCTTCACGCCCTCACCCTCGCCCTGGCCGGTGAGGTCGAGGTCGACCTCCAGGGCGTTGTAGATCTCGGGCATCGCGTCGGCCGGGAACTCCACGTCCACGACCGGGCCGATGACGCGGGCGACCCGCCCGACGCCGCCGGGGGTCTGCTCGACGATGGTCTCGATGACGGTGTCGGTCACGTTCACTCGCTCCCTGCGGCTGCCGCGGCCAGCGCGTCCGCGCCGCCGACGATCTCACTGATCTCCTGGGTGATCTCCGACTGGCGGGCCTGGTTGGCCTGCCGCGTCAGGGTCTTGATGAGGTCCTCGGCGTTGTCGGTCGCCGACTTCATGGCCCGCTGCCGGGCCGCGTGCTCAGAGGCCGCCGCATGCAGCAGCGCGGAGGAGATGAACCAGCGCACGTACTGCGGCAGCAGGCTGTCCAGCACCCCCTCGGGGGACGGTTCGAACTCGTACAGCGGGAACCGCTCGTCCTCGTTCCCGTCAGTGCTGGTGACTTCCTGCACCTGCACCTCGATGGGCAGGATGCGACGGGCGACCGGCTGCTGGGACACCCGGTTGACGAACACGTGGCCCACGCCGTGGATCTGGTCGACGCCGCCGTTCTCCGACCCTCGCCGGAAGGACTCGATGAGCACGTCGCCGATCTCGGCGGCGTGCGCATAGTCCGGCTCCTCGGTGAAGCCCGACCACGTCCCGGACAGCGGTCGGCCTCGGAAGGTGAAGTACTGGATGCCTTTCTGCCCCACGCCGTAGAGGTCGACCTCGAGCCCCTCGGCCTCGAGCAGGGTGAGGAGCATCCGCGCCTCGCGGATCGCGTTCGCCGAGTACGCGCCGGCGAACCCACGGTCGGCGGTGAACAGCACGACCGCGACACGTCGGGCCTCGCGCGCCGTCAGCAGCGGGTGCTCGATCGTGGCGTTCGACACCGCCGCCGACAGAGCCCGCACCAGTGCCTGGAAGTACGGGCGGGACGCATCGAGGCGCTGCTGCGCCTTGACGATCCGAGAGGCCGCGATGAGCTCCTGGGCACGCGTGATCTTCTTGGTCGACTCGACCGAACGGATCCGGCGTCGCAGGACGCGAAGCTGGGCTCCCATGGACCTACGCCGTCCTCCCGGCGGTGCCCGCCGGTGGCGGGGTGCGCACCTTCTTGGTCACCGACAAAGCGTCAGCCTCCTCCTCGAGCGCGCCGACCGGCTCGTCCTTGACCAGCGGCTGGCCGCTGGCGGTGACGAACTGGCCCTTGAAGGAGGCCAGCGCCGACTCCAACGAGGTCAGCGCCGAGTCGGGCAGGTCGTTGGTGGCAGCGATGTCGGCCAGCAGACCCGTGTGGTCGCGGCCCAGGTAGTCCAGGAACTCCGCCTCGAACCGGCGGACGTCCTCGATCGGCACGTCGTCGAGCCCGCCGCTGGTGCCCGCCCAGATCGCCACCACCTGCCTGTTCACCGGGTACGGGTCGTACTGCGGCTGCTTGAGCAGCTCCACCAGCCGGGCCCCGCGGTCGAGCTGGGCGCGGGAGGCCTTGTCCAGGTCGGAGGCGAAGGCGGCGAAGGCCTCGAGGTCACGGAACTGGGCCAGGTCCAGCCGCAGCGAGCCGGCGACCTTGCGCATCGCCTTGACCTGCGCCGAGCCGCCGACCCGGGAGACGGAGATGCCGACGTTGAGCGCCGGGCGCACGCCGGAGTTGAACAGGTCGGTCTCGAGGAAGCACTGCCCGTCGGTGATCGAGATGACGTTGGTCGGGATGAACGCCGAGACGTCGTTGGCCTTGGTCTCGATGATGGGCAGGCCGGTCAGCGAACCCCCGCCGAGGTCGTCGGACAGCTTTGCGCACCGCTCGAGCAGCCGGGAGTGCAAGTAGAAGACGTCACCGGGGTAGGCCTCCCGACCCGGCGGGCGACGCAGCAGCAGCGACACCGAGCGGTACGCCTCGGCCTGCTTGGACAGGTCGTCGAAGACGATGAGCACGTGCTTGCCCTGGTACATCCAGTGCTGGCCGAGCGCGGAGCCGGTGTAGGGGGCGATGTACTTGAACCCGGCCGGGTCCGACGCCGGGGACGCGACGATCGTCGTGTACTCCAACGCACCCGCCTCTTCCAGCGCGGTGCGAACCGAGGCGATCGTCGAGCCCTTCTGGCCCACCCCGACGTAGATGCAGCGGACCTGCTTGACGACGTCGCCGCTGGCCCAGTTCTCGCGCTGGTTGATGATCGTGTCGATGGCCAGCGCCGTCTTCCCGGTCTGGCGGTCACCGATGATCAGCTGGCGCTGACCCCGGCCGATGGGCGTCATCGCGTCCACCGCCTTGATGCCGGTCTGCAAAGGCTCCTTCACCGGCTGGCGCTGGACGACCGTGGGCGCCTGCAACTCCAGGGCCCGGCGCTCCTCGGCGTGGATGGGCCCCAGGCCATCGATGGGGTTGCCCAGCGGGTCGACGACGCGGCCGAGGAAGCCGTCCCCGACGGGCACCGACAGCACCTCGCCGGTTCGCTTGACCTGCTGGCCCTCCTCGATCGGCTGGAAGTCGCCGAGGATGACCGCGCCGATCTCACGGACATCGAGGTTGAGGGCGACGCCCTGGACGCCTCCGACGAACTCGAGCAGCTCGTTGGCCATCGCCGACGGGAGCCCCTCGACTCGGGCGATGCCGTCTCCGGCCTCCACCACCTGGCCGATCTCCTCGCGGGAGGTCTCGGGCCGGTACTCCGCCACGTGACGCGAGATCGCCTCGCGGATCTCCTCGGGCCGGATCGTGAGCTCGGTCATGGTGCTTGCTCGCTCCCTGGGTGCTGCGGGTCGGTGCTGCGGGTCGGTGGTACGGGTGCTACTGGGTGAGGCTGCGGCGGGCGGCGGAGATCTTGCTGGCCACCGACCCGTCGATGATCTCGTCGCCGATGCGGACGACGGCTCCGCCGAGCAGGTCGGGCTCGATGGAGACCGCCAGCGTCACCGGCTGACCGTAGATGCGGGTGAGCACCGCCGTCAGGCGCTGCTCCTGCTGCGCCGACAACGGCAGCGGCACCCGCACGTCGGCCAGCAGCTGCTGGCGCCGGGTGGCCGCCAGCTCGACGAGGTCGGACACCCGGTCGGACAGGCGGCGCCCCGCCGGGTTGGCCACCGCGTGGCGCACCAGCGCGAGCGTCTCCGGCTGGCTGCGACCTGCCAGCAGGTCGCCCACCACGTCCGCCTTCGCCGCATCCGGTACCGCCGGGTCGGTGAGCATCACCTGGAGCTCACCGGAGGAGTCGAGCACGCGACCGAAGCGGAACAGCTCCTCCTCAACCGCGTCGATGCGGCCCTCGCTCTCGGCGTGGGCGAGCATCGCTTCGGCTCCGAGCACCTCGAGCCCCTCGACGAGGTCGCGGGGGGACGACCACCGCCGGGTCATCGCCTGCTCCACGACATCGAGGGCGTGCTCTGCCACCTTGCCCTCCAGCAGCTGCCGGGCCAGGCCGGCCCGCCGCTGCGGGGAGGTGCCGGTGTCGGTGAGGGCCGTCCGCAGGCGGCTCTCCCGGCCCAGCAGCGCGGCGACAGCGAGCAGCTGCCCACCGAGGTCCGGGCTCGACGGCGCCTCACGGATGGCGTCCCGGACGGCGCCGAGGGCCTCGCGGCTCGTGCCCTGCATCAGCGGTCCTGCCCAGCCGGCGCGGCGGCCTCGAGGTCGGCGATGAACCGGTCGATGGTGGCCCGGGTGCGGGTGGGGTCGAGGTTGTCCCCGATGATGCGCTCGGCCAGGTCGCTGGCCAGCATGCCGACCTCGCGGGACAGCTGGGCCTTGGCGGCTGCGGTGTCGCTGGAGATCCGCGCCTGGGCCTGCTCGGTCACCGATCGGGCGGCCTGCTCGGCCTCGGTGCGCGCCTCGGCGACGATCGAGGCCCGTTGGGCCTGGCCGTCGGCCCGCAGCCGGGCGGCCTCCTGACGGGCATCGGCCAGCTGGGCCCGGTATTGCTCGAGCATCGCTGCCGCCTCGGCCCGGTCGGCCTCGGCCTGCTCCAGCTTCTTCTCGATGTTCTCGGTGCGCTCGGCCAGCACTGTCTGCAGCCGCGGCAGGACGTACTTCCAGAACAGGAAGAAGATGATGGTGAACGCCACCGCCGACCAGACGATGTCGTAGATGGCCGGCAGGAGGATGGCGCTGCCCTCGACCTCTTCGCCGCCCTCGGCGGCCAGGACGGTGACGAAAGCGTCGCCCACGGGCTCAGCCCTGCCAGACGAAGCCGAGACCCACGCCGATGAGGGCGAGCGCCTCGGTGAACGCGATACCGAGGAACATGTTCGTCCGCAGCACGCCGGTCATCTCAGGCTGGCGGGCCATGCCCTCGATGGCCTTGCCCACGACGAGGCCGATGCCGACGCCCGGGCCGATGGCCGCGAGGCCGTAGCCGACCGCTGCCAGCGAGCCGGTGATCTCTGCGAGGTTGACGGGGTCCACTGCGGGTTCCTTCCTAGTCTGGCCTGACGTGCCGGGGCGGTGGGGCTAGTGGTGCTCGGAGACTGCACCCGCGATGTAGACCGCGGTGAGCAGGGTGAAGATGTAGGCCTGGATGACGACGATGAGCATCTCGAACAGGGTGAAGGCGAAGCCGGCCGCGAACACCCCGATCCCCAGCAGCGGCTGCAGCGGGCTGTTGGGGAAGAAGATGAAGTACCAGGCCGCGGAGAAGAACAGCACGAGCATGAGGTGGCCGGCGAGCATGTTGACCATGAGACGCAGGGCCAGCGTGATCGGCCGCAGGATGAAGGTGGACAGGAACTCGATCGGCGTCAGCAGGACGTACATCACCTTGGGCACGCCGGGGATGAACAGGTTGGCCGACAGGTAGCGGCCGAACCCCTGGGCCCGGATGCCCGCGACGTTGAACACGACGTAGGAGGTCAGGGCGAGGAAGACGGGGAAGCCGATGGTGGCACTCACCGGCATGTTGATCAACGGGATGATGCCGGTGATGTTCCAGGCGAGGATGAGGAAGAACAGGGTGCTCAGGTAGGCCGTGTACTTGCGCCCCTGGGCACCCAGGATCTCGTCGACGATGAAGGTCCGGACCAGGTCCAGGGCCATCTCCGCGACGTTCTGCACCCCCCGCGGCACCAGCTGGGGCTTGCTGAACGCCAGCACGAAGAACAGGCTCAGCAGCCCCACCATGAGCATCGCGATGAGGTGGATGCGGTTCATCTCGAAGGGAGTGCCTTCGAACAGCAGCGCCCCCGGGAAGAACTCGGACAGCGACGGCGGGCTCCAGGTGTCGCCTTCGGAGGCGAGGACGGTGATCCCCGACATGCTCAGCCTCTGCTCCCGTCCCTCGACCTAGCCCCGGCCGTACCGCGCATACACGATGAAGAAGCTCGACACCAGCCCCAGCAGCACGCCGAGGGCCAGGAAGACCCGAGTCGTGCCCACGAGGCCGTCGACCACCCACCCGATCGCGCCGTAGAGCAGCGGGCCGGCGACCATCGTCGCCATCACCGACCACGCCACGTCCTCGCCTTCGACGAGGCCGCGGTCCCGTCGACGTCGCTCGGGGGGGTGGCCGGCCATGGCAGGGCCGACACTACCAACCCCGCTCATGCCCCACCGACCTCCCCCCGATGCGGTGCTGGCACGCCGGGCCGAGGCTGCACGTACGGCTGCCGGGCCCGCACCACGATCCACGCCTCCAACGCCAGCCAGCCGGCCGTCGCCAGCAGGAACACCACCCCGAACACCGGGCGAGACCAGGCGCTGGACTGGTCGGCCAGCACCAGGACGACGATCAGCGCGATGAGCTTGGCCAGCCACGAGGCCATCACCACCGCACCCATCGCGCCCGGCGACATGTTCCTGGTCAGCCGGGCGACCGCGGCGGTCATGCCGAAGAACACCGCCGGCACCGCCAGGCCGATGACAGCGCCCAGCAGCCCGGCCGAGCCGTCCACGAGCCAGCCCACGAGGGCGACCACAGGCAGCGCCGCTGCGAAGCCGAGCGCCCCTACCCGCAGCGCCCGCTGCAGCGGTTCCTGCGCAGCATCGGCAGCCACCCGGGTAGCCTAGGGGCTGGGGAGGGCGAGCGGACCTGGTCACCTCGACCGCAGGCGTCGCCCTCGTCACATCGAGGACGGGCGCGAGGGCGACCGGCCGAACAGCCCAGCCGGACGTCCGAGGGTCAGCAGCACCACCCCCACGACGGTGACGGCCACCCCGACGACCGTGGCCGTGCCGCCCACGAGCGCCACCAGGACGAGCCCGAACCCGACGAGGGCCGCCCACAGCCACATGATCGCCACCGCACGCCGGTGCGAGTGCCCGAGGTCCAGCAGCCGGTGGTGCAGGTGCTGCTTGTCCGGAGCGAACGGGCTGCGGCCGGCGCGGGTGCGCCGCCACACCGCGGCCAGCAGGTCCAGGAACGGGATCGCGATGACCGCCACCGGCAGCAGCAGTGGCAGCAGCGCCGGCAGCACTGATCCGCCCGGCAACGCCTGGGGGTCGAGCTGTCCGGTGAGGCTGATCGCCATCGCCGCCAGCAGCAGCCCGATGAGCATCGACCCGGAGTCGCCCATGAAGATGCGGGCCGGGTGGACGTTGGCGGGCAGGAATCCCACGCAGACCCCGGCCAGCACCGCGCTGAGCAGCGCCGGCAGCGTCATCCGGGACAGCCCCTCGACCACCGCCAGCAGGTAGGAGTAGGAGAAGAAGGCCAGCGCGCCGATCCCGACGACGCCGGCGGCCAGGCCGTCCAGGCCGTCGACGAAGTTCACCGCGTTCACCGTCACCAGCACCGTGAGCACGGTGAGCCCCACGGCGAGCTCGGGGGTGAGGACCAGCGGCCCGCTCGGCAGCGGCAGCCAGTACAGCTGCACGCCGGAGAGCACCATCACCCCCGCCGCCAGCACCTGGCCGGCGAGCTTGGTGAGCGCGTCGAGGTTCCAGACGTCGTCCGCGACGCCGAGCAGGCAGATCAGCAGCGCAGCCAGCACGACGCCGCGGGCGTCGGAGGACACTTCGAACACCCGGCCGAGCCGCGGCAGCGCGCTCGCGGCCAACAGCCCGGCGAGCAGGCCGGCCAGCATGGCCAGCCCCCCCAGCCGGGCGATCGGGAAGCGGTGCACGTCGCGGTCCCGGGTCGGCGGCACGGCACCCACCCGAGCGGCCAGGGCTCCGACCGGTCCGACCAGCAGCACGGTGGTGGCCGCGGCGACCACCAGCACGAACAGGTACTCCCGCATCCCGCGCGCCCGCTACTGTCGACCCGCCGGGCGGCTCAGCCGTGCGGGTAGGCGGGGTGGGCGGTGACGAGGGCGGCCACCTGTGCGGCGACCTCGGCCCGAGCCGCTGCGTCGACGTCGCGGATGGCCCGGCCGATGAGGGAGGCGATCACACCCATGTCGGCCTGCGTCATCCCTTG
>Ga0114939_10001798_pt1 | contig 16641 bp, 17 predicted proteins | sample AshMeaCrysSpring_FD_87196 | JGI IMG/M metagenome (GOLD analysis project Ga0114939, IMG submission 87196) | Groundwater microbial communities from Big Spring, Nevada to study Microbial Dark Matter (Phase II) - Ash Meadows Crystal Spring | ecosystem: Environmental > Aquatic > Deep subsurface >... | reverse complement strand
TGGCGCGTCCAGAGGCGGGCCGCGCAGCATGGACGCGCGGCCACCTTCCAGGCGCCCTCCATGTCGACCTGCATCACGACCTGGCGGGGCCCACGACCCAGCGCAGTGGCCGACATCCGCTGCCCGACCCGCAGGAGTTCGCGGCCCGCCTGCGTCAATGGGGCGTAAACGACGACTCGCTGCTGGTCGCGTATGACGACTCCACGGGAATGTGGGCGGCTCGCCTCTGGTGGATGGCGGCGAAGTGGCTGGGTCATCGCAACGTGGCCGTGCTCGATGGCGGGATGCGTCGATGGCAGCAGTTGCAGTTGCCGATCATGACCGACCCGCCGCCCGCGCGCGCCGCCGGCAACTTCGTCGGCCGAATCGACGACAGCTCTTGGGTTGACATCGAACTGACACAGTCCGCTGCGCTAGATGCAGGGCAGCAAGTGATCGATGCGCGGGCACCGGAGCGCTATCGGGGCGAGGTGGAACCGATCGATCCCGTCGCGGGCCACGTGCCGGGCGCGGTCAACCATCCGACCGCGACCGTCGCGGGCCCGGACGGCCGGCTGCTGCCGTCCGCCGAATTGCGCGACGCGTTTGCGAAGACGCTGGGGCCGGTTGCACCCTCCGCCGCCATCGCGATGTGTGGCTCGGGTGTCACGGCGTGCCACCTGTTGCTCGCGATGGAGCACGCGGGCCTGCCGGGTGCGCGACTCTATGTGGGCAGCTGGAGCGAGTGGTCGCGGGATCCGTCGCGCCCAGTGGCGCGCGGCAATGAGGCCGCCGTCGCCAATGACCCGCTCAGGAGCAAGCCATGAACGTCAGGATCATCAGCGCATTGGGCGTGGCCGCTGCCGCGGTCCTGGTGGCTGGCGGGATGAGCACGTCCGAGCCACGCGCGGCCGATGCGCGCGCGAGCCAGGTTCCTCCTGCGACGAAGGGCGTCACCATCGAGCTGCTCTCGACGATTGACCTGGGCCCTGAAATCGAGTGCATGCAAGGGCGCCAACTGCGAACGCGCCGGGTGATCATCGATCCGGGTGGCGTCTTTGGGCCAGTTCACGACCTCAGGGGCAGGCCCGGCACGGTCTACATACTCGAGGGGACCATCACCGACCATCGAAACGGGGTGGCGACGGACTATGGGCCGGGGCCGGGCTGGCCGGAGGATAAGGACACGATCCACTGGCTGGAAAGCCGCGGCACGACGCGGGCGGCGGAGATCTCCGTCGATATCGTCAGCAATCCCCAATGACGTCCTCCCGCCGGGCTGCCGCCACACATTTCTGTTTACGCAGCTCCCGCTTCTGACTATCGTGCGCGCCTCTTTTTTCCCGGCCTGAACGCCGGCCACATGTGGATCGACCCAAACAGTGGAAAACCCAGAACGCAAGACCGGTTACACGGGCCCCTGGAACGTCGACGACTCGCTGGACCTCTACGGCGTCAACGCCTGGGGCAACGGCTACTTCGGCATCAATGACGCTGGCCATGCCGTCGTGCGGCCCGACTGGACCGAAGGCCGCGAGATCGACCTGCACGAAGTCGTCACCGGCCTCGCAGCGCGTGACCTGTCCACGCCCGTGGTCGTGCGCTTCTCGGACATCCTGCGCCACCGTCTCACGCGTCTGCGCGATGCCTTCGCGACGGCCATCACCGAGAACGAATACAGGGGCCGCTACTGCGCGGTGTTCCCGATCAAGGTCAACCAGCAGCGCCTGGTGGTCGAGGAAATCTATGGCTACGGCCGCGAGTTCGGCTTTGGCCTCGAAGTGGGCTCCAAGCCCGAACTGCTGGCCGTGATGGCGCTGACCGAAGGCGAGTCCGAGCGCCTGATCATCTGCAACGGCTTCAAGGACGACAGCTACATCGAGGCCGTGATCCTCGCGGCCAAGCTCGGCCGCACGATCATTCCCGTGGTCGAGAACTTCTCCGAGCTCGCGCTGATTCTCAAGCATGCCAAGAAATACGACGTGCGCCCGAAGCTGGGCGTGCGCGTGAAGCTCGCGAGCGAAGGCGCCGGCCGCTGGCGCGACTCTGCGGGCGAGAAAAGCAAGTTCGGCCTGTTCGTGACCGAGATCCTCGAACTGTTCCGCGTGCTGAAGGACGAAGGCATGGAAGACTGCCTGCAACTCGTGCACTGCCATCCGGGCAGCCAGTTGCAGGACATCCGCCGCGTCAAGGACGCGGTGACCGAACTCGCACACGTCTATGCCGAGCTCAAGCAGATGGGCGCCGGCCTGCAGTACATCGACATCGGCGGCGGCCTCGGCGTCGACTACGACGGCAGCCGCACCAACTACGAGTCGTCGATGAACTACACGCTGGCCGAGTACGCGAGCGACGTCGTCTACCGCATCGGAAACGTCTGCAACGCGCGCGGCATCGACCACCCCGTCATCGTCAGCGAATCCGGTCGCGCGATCGCCGCGCACCACAGCCTGCTGATCTGCGACGTGCTGGGCAGCTCGCAGCTCGACCGCTTTCGGGTGCAGGAAGGCGACGAGGCACTGGTGCGCGCAAAGGAAACGCCGCAGCCGGTCAAGGACCTGCTCGATGCGTTCCGCTCCGTGACCGAGCGGCGGCTGGTGGAGTGCTATCACGACGCGCTGCAGGCGCGCGAGCAGGCGCTGCAGATGTTCAGCCTCGGTTACCTCTCGCTCGAGGCGCGCGGCCTGGTTGAGCGCCTGTACTGGGCCACCTGCGCGAAGATCCGCGACCTGTGCCGCAAGCTCGATTCGGTGCCCGAGGAGCTCGAAGGTCTGGAGACCATCCTCAGCGACATCTATTTCTGCAATCTATCCATCTTCCAGTCGCTGCCGGACAGCTGGGCCATCGACCAGCTGTTCCCGATCATGCCGGTGCACCGGCTCGACGAGCGTCCGTCACGCACCGGCGTGCTGGCCGACATCACGTGCGACTCGGACGGCAAGATCGACCACTTCGTCAGCCTGCGCGAGACCAAGCGGTCGCTGGAGCTGCACGAACTGCGCGAAGGCGAGCCGTACTACATCGCGATGTTCCTCGTCGGCGCCTATCAGGAAACGCTGGGGGACCTGCACAACCTCTTCGGCGACACGCATGTCGTGCACATCAAGCTGCACGACGAGGGCGGCTGGTGGATCGAGGAAACCGTGAAGGGCGATTCCGCCGCGGAAGTGCTGCGCTACATGCAGTACGACGTCGAACGGCTCGTCCCGCAGTTCGCGCGCGACTGCGAGCGCGCCGTGCGCGAGGGGCGCATCACGCTGCCGGAAGCCCAAGCCATGCGACGCTTTTACGAGGCGGAGCTGGTCGGGTACACGTACCTCGAAGCCTGAATCACGGCTTTCACTTCGACCCGGGAAGGGAGTTTCGGTGGACCTGCGCGAATCGAGTCGAGCCCGCCGGTGGCAGAAGTTTGCTCGCGAGCTCGGTGTCATCGTGCTGGGCGTGTTGATCGCACTCGGCGCCGAACAGGCCATGACGACGTGGCACGAACGTAGCCAGATGCGGGAGTTGCGCGTCGCCGTCGACAACGAGATCGCGCAGGGACTTGGCGTGTGGCAGGGCCGCGTCGAGCAGCAGGCCTGTCTCGAGACGCGTCTCGATGAGCTGTCCCGTTGGCTGCAAGGCTGGCGCGAAGGCAAGCCGCAGAACCTGCTGGGCCCGATCTCGGCGCCGCGTTCCGGCCCGTCGGGCACCAGCGTTTGGGAGAGCCGCGACCCGGCCGTCATGACGCAGATGCCGCTGCAGGCGAAGCTCGCCTATGCCGGGATCTACGATGAGTTTGCCAACAACGAAGTCCAGCGTCTCGATGAACGCATGGCGTGGCTCGCGCTGGGAGAATTCGACGGCGCCCTTTTCCTCGACCACGGCGCACAGATGCGCTTGCAGGGCCTGATCACGCGAGCCCGCTGGCGCGCGGGCAACATCGCAAACAACCTGATTGAGGCGGAGAAGGCTGCGCTCGAGATGGGAATCAAGCCAATTGAATATTCCTTCGAGCCAGAGAGCTACGCGCCGCTGTGCGCGCCAATTCTGTCGCGCCCCTGAGCCACGCCTGGACAGGAATGCGGATACTTCCGGCTGAACTGCGCTTCTGACCAGCCGCTAGCCGCTAGCCGCTAGCCGCTTTTCTTCACCCGAATTGCCCGTACCCCAGCAGTACCGTGACGCCCAGCGCGAGGAAGATGGCCGCCGCGATCCGGTGCACGATGTGCATCGGCAGTTTCTTCGCCGCCACTTCACCGAGCAGCACCGCCGGCACGTTCGCCAGCATCATGCCCAGCGTGGTGCCCATGATTACGCCCACGAGCGACTCGTAGCGGGCAGCGAGCACGACGGTCGCGATCTGCGTCTTGTCGCCCATCTCGAGCAGGAAGAACGCCACCAGCGTCGCGCCGAACACGCCGAACTTCGGCGCCGCAGCTGCCGCATCACTATCGTCGTCGTACTTGTCGGGGATCAGCGTCCACGCGGCCATCGCGATGAACGAGAGGCCGAGAATCCAGCGCATCAGGTCCGGCCCCACCCCGGCCGATATCCACGCACCGGCCACACCCGCCAGCGCGTGATTGACCAGCGTCGCAACGAGGATGCCAAGGATGATCGGCACGGGCTTGCGGTACTTCGCGGCCAGCACCAGCGCGAGCAGCTGGGTCTTGTCGCCGATCTCGGCGAGTGCGACGACACCGGTCGCGACCAGGAAAGCTTCCATCAAACACGGTCCGCTTCGAGGGGCGCGCACGGTACCACCGCCCACCGCGCGGCCGCCATTCGCATCGCCACGGGTTCCCGCCGCGGTCCTGTCGTGACGCGCGTCGCGGGTCACGCAACCGTCATCGCGTCTTCATCGGCGAGTCATGGTTGCAAGCTGCAATGTCGGGCGTTGCGACACTGAGGTAGTTCCGTGATGCTCGAAGAAGCCTTGGATCCGCGTCCAGCCCTGCCGCTCGATTTCGCCCGCGTGCTGATCGAATCGGCCGCGACGAAGTCCGTGCCGGCCGAGACGCTGGCGCAGATCTGGAACGACGACGCGTCGTTCTGGACCAACGTGCGCACCCTCGAGTACTGGGTCAATCGCATCCCCCGCTGAGGGCGCGCGCGGTCCGCCTGCCCTGCAATGGGGCAACGTGGGCCATTTTTTTGCGCTGCGTCAACGATTTAGGTTGCGGCGCCCCCGAATTGGAAGTACCTTCGGCCTTGGTCAAACTTTGACCAGCAAGCGCTTCGGCGCGAACGGCACCCAGACGCGATTCGAAACAACGACCAGAGCTCCCGAGTTTCGCCTTAGCTTTCGCCCGGTGCCGCCCCTCTCATGATGACCTCGCCCAAGGGCTCCTTGCCCGTCCCGTCGACCCTGCCGGCCCCGTGCCGCGAGCCGGGCATGGGCAGCCGCGCGAGGGGGCTGTGATAGCATGCGTGCCGATCGTTGCCCGTACGTGTCTTGCAGGGCGCCCTCCGGCGCCTGTTGTTCCGAACCGAAACGTCTGCGATCAGGTGACAGGAACCTTCGCGCGATCGACGCTCGGTGGCGAATCCCTGTTTGGTTGAGAGTTGAGTAGTGCCGGCCTGGCAATGACGCTGGGTTCCGGTTTGATTGTGTTACTTCTGAGGATGTTCGAATGACCAAGATTTACGTGGGCAACCTGCCTTTCTCCGCGACGGAACCGGATGTGCGCGAGCTCTTCGCACAGCACGGCACCGTCGAATCCGTTGCCCTCCCGACAGACCGCGAAACCGGCCGCCCGCGCGGCTTCGGCTTCGTCGAAATGCCCCAGGCTGACGCCCAGCGCGCCATGCAGGCGCTCAACGGCTTCAATATGGGCGGCCGTCCCCTGCGCGTGAACGAAGCGCAGGATCGTCCCCGCACCGGCGGCGGCGGTGGCCGTCCTGGTGGCGGTGGCCGCCCGGGTGGTGGTAGTGGCTACGGCGGTGGTGGCGGCGGTGGCGGCTACGGCGGCGGCGGCGGCGGCGGTCAGCGCCGCTGGTAACCCCGTGCGGGCTCCAGGCTTCGCGGCCGGGGCCCGACCGTAACCAGTCAGCCTGATGACGGAGGCTGCAGCCTCACGGTTGCAGCCTTCTCTCCTCGGCGCGTGATGCATCCCGAACGACGGGATGCGGCGGGGGCTCGCGCCTGCGGCAGATCTTCGATCTGCCCGCTCACCACATGTCCCGCAAGCGGTTCGCGACATCGATGCGCGGGCCGGCGGCTGCCTGCTGCACGCCGTATCCCTCCTGCCTCTCGCCCGCGCTCACGTGCTGCATGCGCTGCATCACCCGCTCGCTGATGAAGCGGCTGCGCGCGCCGTGCACATAGCGATCCCCCATCCCCTGCTGCTGCGTCACATAGAAGCGCACCGGCGCAATCATGCGCAGTTCAGTGCGCGCCCGCGTCATTGCCACGTACAGCAGGCGGCGTTCTTCCTCGAGCAGCTCGGGCCGGCCTGCCGCAAACTCGGACGGAAACGTGCCGTCCGTGACATTGAGCACGTGTACCGACTCCCACTCCTGCCCTTTCGACGAATGCACGGTCGAGAGCACGAGGTAATCCTCGTCGAGCAGCGGATCGCCCGCGAGGTCGCCGGTTGCCTGCGGCGGGTCGAGCGTCAGCTCGGTGACGAACGACTCGCGCGTGCGGTGCTGCTGGCTCAGGCGTTCGAGCTGGTCGAGGTCACCCCTTCGCGCGGGCGCGGATTCGTACAGCCGCTCGAGATGCGGTTCGTACCACCGGCGCACGCGACCCACCTGCCCTTCCCAAGGCGCGTTCTCCGCGCCGATGTCACGCAGCAGCTGCGCGAGTGGTGCCCAGTGCTCCCGCGTCCCGGCTGGAACGGGCTGCTGCGCGAGAGCGGTCCAGGAAAAGGCCGCTGCCTCGAAGGCTTCGCATGCACGCTGCGCGTTCGCCGGCCCCATGCCCGGCAGCAGTTGCAGCACGCGGAACGCGGCGATGCGGTTGCGCGGGTTGTCGACCCAGCGCAGCAACGCGAGCAGGTCCTTGACGTGCGCGGCCTCGAGGAACTTGAGTCCGCCGTATTTCACATAGGGGATGTTCCGCCGCATCAGCTCGAGCTCGAGCACGTCGCTGTGATCCGCGTTGCGGAACAGCACGGCCTGCCGGTGCAGGTCGACGCCGCGTTCGCGCGCCTCGAGCACGCAGTCCGCGACGAACGTGGCCTGTGCCTGCTCGTCGAGCACGGTGACGTACTGCGGCAACGCGCCTGGTCCGCGCACGCTGTGCAGTTCCTTGCGGTACTGCCGGCCGGCCTCGGCCATCAGCGCGTTGGCGACGTCGAGCACGGGTTGCGTCGAGCGGTAGTTTTCCTCGAGCGTGACGATGCGCGCCGCCGGCGTGAAGCGGGCCGGGAATTCGAGGATGTTCTCGATCGAGGCGGCGCGGAACGAGTAGATGGACTGCGCGTCGTCGCCGACCACCGTGAGCCCCTCGCCCGTGGGCTTCATGCGCAGCAGGATCTCCGCCTGCACCACGTTGGTGTCCTGGTATTCGTCTACCAGCACGTGATCGAAGCGCGCGCCGATCTCGGCGGCGAGCGCCGGGTCGGCCGTCATCACGTGCCAGTACAGCAGCAGGTCGTCGTAATCGAGCACCTGCTGCTCGAGCTTCGAGTCGACGTAAGCGCGGCAAAGCGCGGTGAACTGCTCTTCCCATTCGAGGCACCACGGGTACGCCGTCTCGAGCGTGTGGCGCAGCGGCCGCTGCGTATTGACGCGATGCGAGTAGATCCCCAGGCAGGTGTCCTTGCGCGGAAAGCGCTTCACGGTCTTCGAAAACCCGAGCCGGTGGCGCACGACGTCCATGAGGTCTGCGGAGTCGCCGCGATCGAGCACGGAAAAGGCGGGATCGAGACCCAGGCGCGGCGCGTACTCGCGGATCAGCCGGTTGCCGATGGCGTGGAACGTGCCCGACCAGGGCAGCCGCAGGTTCTCCGGCACGCGCGCGGTGGAACCCGCCTGCTCCGCCAGCGCCTCGGCCATCACGCGCTGGGCCCGGCGCGTCATCTCGAGGGCGGCGCGGCGCGTGAACGTGAGCAGCAGCATGCGCTCGGGTGGCACGCCCGCCAGCAGCAGCCGCGCCACGCGATGCGCCAGCGTGCTGGTCTTGCCGGTGCCGGCCCCCGCGATGACCAGCAGTGGCGAGGCGCGCAACCCGCCGCGCGCGCACGGTTCGCCGTGCGCGACGGCCTCCCGTTGCGCCGGGTTGAGCTTGGCGAAGGCGGTGGCGGTGAGCGTCATGGCAGGCGATCACTATAGGCACGGACTGTATGGATGTACAGGAAGGGGGAAGGGGGGAAGGGAAGAAGGGAGGAAGGGAAGAAGGGAAGAAATAGCACTCCCTACCTTCCTCCCTTCTTCCCTTCTTCCCTTCTTCCCTTCCTCCCTTCCTCCCTTCCTCCCTTCCTGCCCTTCCTGCGCTTCCTAGTAAGATGCGCGACTCGCGGGGTGAGGCTCTGGAACCAAAGGACCCGACCGGCATATGGCGAAAGGAAACAGCGAAGGATTCGATCTGGGCAGCGTGGCCCTGCGCATGGTGTTCTCCCTGGCCCTGGTGTTCCTTACCTTCAACCCCACGGGTCACTCGTACTTCCACTGGCTTCGCGACCACGTTTCGCCGCTCCAGCCGCAGGTCGTCGTCGCCGGCATCGTGTTGCTCGGCGCGTGGCTGTTCTTCATCCGCGCGACGTTCACGTCGATGGGCACCGTCGGTGTCGTGCTGCTGCTCGGGTTGTTCGGCGCGATCATCTGGTGGATGGTGTCGGCCGGCCTGCTCTCGACCGCGGACCGTTCGACGATGGCATGGGTGGTGCTCCTGTGCCTCGGCCTGCTGCTCGGGTTCGGCATGTCATGGGCCCACATCCGCTCGCGCATCTCGGGCCAGGCGTCGGTGGATCGCGTCGACCAATGACGGGGCGCCCGGCGGAGGCCGTATGAGCGAGGAGTCGAAGGCACGACGCTACCCGTCCCAGCCGCATCACCTGACGGCGCTGAACTTGCCGGTGCCCGAGCGCGCAGCGCTGCCCCCGGACCTGCAGAAGTACTTCCGCATCTGCGACGAGAAGATCGGCTTCCTGCCGAACGTGCTCGCGGCCTACAGTTTCGACGAAAAAAAGCTGCGTTCGTTCATCGGCTTCTACAACGACCTGATGCTCGAGGATTCACCGCTCTCGAAGCTCGAGCGCGAAATGATCGCAGTGGTCGTGTCGTCGGCGAACCACTGCTATTACTGCCAGGTTGCGCACGGCCAGGCGGTGCGCGAACTGTCGGGCGATCCGGCGCTCGGCGAACTGCTGGTGATGAACTATCGCGCGGCTGTGTTGCCGGCGCCGCAGCGCGCGATGCTCGACTTCGCGCACAAGATGACCGTGGAGCCCGACGCGATCGAGGAAGCCGACCGTGCCGCGCTGCGCGACGCGGGCTTCGACGACCGCGCGATCTGGGACATCGCCGCGGTGGCGGCGTTCTTCAACATGACGAACCGCATGGCCACCGCGATCGACATGATGCCGAACCCGGAATACCACGCGAAGGACAGGTAGGAAGGGCCGGAAGTGCCGGAAGGGCCGGAAGGGTAGGAAGGGAAAAAGGGAAGAAGAGAGGGAGTGCCATTTCCTCCCTTCCTCCCTTCCTCCCTTCTTCCCTTCCTCCCTTCTTCCCTTCTTCCCTTCCTGCGCTTCGTCTCAGTCCGTGTGCGGCGCCTGGACGTACATGCCGTACCGCCTCAGCGCACCAGCTCCATCACCTTGCGCTTGAAATCGTTGTACGGCGGATAGCGCAGCGGCGCGTCGAAGCGGAAACTGCGCTTCATCACGGGCTTCATGTGGCTGAACGTCTCGAAGCCGTACCACCCCGTGTAGCGGCCCATGCCGCTGTTGCCGATGCCGCCGAAGGGCAGCTCCGGCGAAATCATGAAGATCACCGCGTCGTTGATGCAGACGCTGCCGGCGCTCAGCTTGTCGAGCACCGCGTCCTCGAGCGCTTTGCTCTTCGTGAAGACGTACAGCGCGAGCGGCTTCGGACGGTCGGCGACGAACTTGATCGCGTGGTGCATCTCGTCGACGGTGATCACGGGCAGCACCGGGCCGAAGATCTCTTCCTGCATCAGCGCCGAATCGGGCGCGGGGTCGAGCACGATGGTCGGCGCGACGTAACGGTTGGCGACGTCCACCTGTCCTCCCGTGTGGATCTTCTGCCCGGCGAGCAGCGTGGCGAAGCGCGCGGTGTGGCGCTCGCTCGCGATGCGGCAGTAATCCGGGCTCTGGCTGGGGTCGTCGCCGTAGAACTCCTTGATTTTGGCCGCGAGGGTGTCGATGAACTGCGCAGCAACTTCGCGGTGCACCAGCACGTGATCGGGCGCGACGCACGTCTGGCCCGCATTGATGAACTTGCCCCACGCGATGCGCGAGGCGGCGACGTCGAGGTCCGCGCTCTTGTCGATCAGGCAAGGACTCTTGCCGCCGAGTTCGAGCGTCACGGGCGTCAGGTGCCTGGCCGCCGCCGTCATGACGATGCGCGCGACGCGCTCGTTGCCCGTGTAGAGGATGTGGTCGTAGGCGTGCTCGAGCAGTTCGGTGGTTTCGGGCACCCCGCCCTCGATCACGGCGAACGCATCCGGGTCGAGGTATCGCGGGATGATCCGCGCCAGCGCCGCGGACGTGTTCGTCGTGACCTCCGACGGCTTCAGCACCGCACAGTTACCCGCAGCGATGGCGCCGACCAGCGGTGCGCACACCATCGAGAGCGGATAGTTCCACGGCGCGATGATCAGCACCACGCCCTTCGGTTCGGGCTGGATGTAGCTGTGGCCAGGCAGCGCCATCATCGGCGTCGGCACGCGCTTCGCCCGCGTCCAGCGCCGCAGGTGCTTGCGCGCGTACTTGGCTTCGCTGGTGACGAAGCCGAGCTCGCTCAACGCGGTCTCGAAGCTGCACTTGTGGAGGTCGGCCTGCAGGGCGGCGGCAAAGTCGGATTCGTGCTCGCGCATCATGCGCTCGAGCTCCGCGAGCTGGCGCAGCCGCCATTCGACGGCCCGCGTCTTGCCGGAGGCGAACGTGGCACGCAGGCGCTGCAGCGCCTGGGGAATCGGGCCCTCGGCGCGTGCAGGCAAGGGCATGACGGTGGCAGGTGTGCTCATGGCAGGCTCCGCGGGGAGTCGGGCTTGGCTGTAAGGCCCACAACGCTACCACACGCCGGACTGGCTTGGAGCGCGCCCCCGAATGCAGAATGCCCTGTCTGGTCCAGCGCCGCCCGGGGCCGCGCGGCCGCAAGGAATCCTTCGCATGACCGGCAGGGTCCGCAGCGTCTACAAGGGCAAGGTCCTCAAGCTCAACATCGAGCGGGTCGAACTGCCGAATGGCACCGTCGTCGAGCTGGAGATCGCGCATCATCCGGGCGGCGCGGTGGTGGTCGCACTCGACGCCGACGAGCGTGTTTGCCTGCTGCGCCAGTTCCGCCATGCCGCCGGCGGCTGGATCACCGAACTGCCGGCCGGCAAGACCGACAATCGCGAGCCGCCGCTCGCCTGCGCCAGGCGCGAACTCGCCGAGGAAGCAGGCGTGAAGGCCCGGCGCTGGCAGTCACTGGGCAAGTTGTTCAGCTCGCCTGGCGTGCTTACCGAAGTCATCCACGTCTACCTCGCGCGCGAGCTGTCGCCCTGCAGCGCCAGGGCGGAGGCCCACGAAGTCTTCGAGACACGCTGGGTGCCGCTCGCAGAGGCGGCCTCGCTGGCGGCCGACGGCCGGCTGCAGGACGCGAAGACCATCATCGCGTTGACGTGGGCCCGCACCCGGTTGCAGGCAGAGCAGCGGGCAACCCTGCAGCAGGGACCGAAAGCGTGACTAAATTCTGCCTTTTTTCGCGCCCACTCCACTACCATCGGCAGTCATCCGGTGAAATGATCCCGGACGGGACGCGCTATGCCGCATGAACCGCCACGCAAGCCCCGCCGACCCGGCAGTAACAGGGACACCCCGCCGGTCGAGCCCGGGCACCTGGCGGAGGACGACCGCGGCAATATCACCTGGCAGTGGGCGAATGACGAGGTACTGCAGGCCGACGACACGGACGGTGCCATCGAGCGCCTGCGCGCGCTGGTGGACCCGAGCCTCGATGTCGATGATTCCGACCCTGCACCGCGCGGCATCGAGAATCCCAGCGGGCTGAAGACCGGCTACAACCCTTATGAAAGTGGTGCGCTTCTGAAGCGGACGCGCAGGAAGAAGACCGACCTGCGCGAACTCTCGAAATGGATCGAGACGAAGCGCAAGCTGGAAAAGGGATCGTCCGGCGACCCGACCGAGTAGCCGGCAGGCTCGTCCCGAAGCCACCCGATCCACGTGAGCACTTGCCCGGCGTCAGCCGAACTGCAGCGCGTGCCGCAGCTTCGCGTGGCTCCCCAGCCGATAGAACGACCGCAGTTCGGCAAGCATTGCCGCCGGCCGTGCCTGCCGCCGGCGCAGGAAGCGCGCCTCGAGCCGTTCGCAGAACCGCGCGGCACAGCGATGCGCCTCGGCGTAGCGTCGCCGTTCCTCGTCACTCAAGTGCGGTAACAGGTCGCACGCGGCAAACAAGCGGCGGAACAGGTCGGCCGGGAAGCGCCCCTCGTTCTGCGCTAGCAGCAGGCTCAGCGCGCTGGCGTACTTGTCGACCTCGGCCTGCACTTCGAGCTCGAGCAGTGAAACGCTGCGGTCGTGGCGTGCACTCCACGTGACGTAATGGAAGTGGCTCACGCCTTCGAGCACAGTGCAGTAATCAGCCAGGTTCGACTCGTCGAGCGCCGTGAATGGACAGCGCTGCTGCAGCCGCTCGAGGACGGCGCTGTCGACGTAGAGCCCCAGTTCGACGCCTCCCTCCTCCGATTCGGCGATCAGCAGCTGCTCGTCCGTCGCCGGCGGCGCGGCGGCGTCCTGCAGGGCCGCGGCGACGGCGGGACTCGTGATCAGATAGTCATGGACGTCGTGCTCGCTGGGCGCGTCGTAGAGTTCAGCCAGGAGCGACTGCAGTTGTCCGGGCAGCGGCACGGCCGGTCTCAGTTGGGCCTGCGGCCCGTGGGCACGACCGCGGGCTCGACGCCCAGGCTGCGCAGGATGCCGTGTGCGCGGGGGCTGCCGGTCTTGAGCCAGATCTCGTACTGGCGCAGCACGTCGCGCTGGTCGTGCTTGTGCGCCATCTCGCTGACGTCGTTGAGGGCGTCGACCAGTCGCTGGAACTTCTGCGCGAGCTCGGTGAAGACGGCGCCAAGCGCCTTGCCGCGCGTGGTGCTGCGGCACGAGTCGGCGAGGGTCCCGTAAGCGCGACCACCCATCGCGATGTGGTAATCGATGTCCACGAGGCGGCGCGCGAAGCTCTGCGCGAAGAAGCCCGCCATGAACAGCGAGACGTCACCGAGGCGCTGCAGGCCGCGCAATCTGTCTTCGCGTGTCGGCGCCTCGCTGGCGTCGGCGAGCATCAGCGCGAGCGGCTTCATCTGCGCGCGGCCTGCGCTCGAATCGAAAAGGGCTTCGGAGCGTGCGAACATCGTCAGCACGTTGACGACGTAGTGCTCGGTGTGGTCGTCGACGTCGACCCGTTGGCGCGCCAGGGCCTCGTGCACCGAATCGCGAAAGAACTCGCGCAGGTTGCGCACGTCGATCGCCGTCTCGTCTTCCGCCATGCTGCGTTCCTCTGCGTTGCCATTGGCAGCCAGCGATCGCGCCTGCTAACAGATCACGCGATTCGCGATGACTGTCGACGTGCCTGAAATTAGCGGCAGAAACCGGTGGTTTTCAAGGGGTGAATCGCAGGTTCTGTGCGCACGCGCACGCTATCGGTACCATGCGAGGGCTCTACCAGCGGCGGGACCACATGCACGTCTTCGGCATCGTCGGGCGCAAGAACTCCGGCAAGACCCACCTGGTCACGCGACTCGTGCGCTTGGGCACGGCGCGCGGCCTGCGCGTCTCGACGATCAAGCACGCCCACCATGCGTTCGACGTCGACACGCCGGGCAAGGACAGTTACGAGCACCGGGGCGCGGGCGCGCACGAGGTGCTGGTCGCGTCGGCGGCGCGCTGGGCGCTGATGCACGAGCACCGCGGAGGCGACGAGCCTTCGCTGCAGGAACTGCTCGCGCGTCTCGCGCCGTGCGACCTCGTGCTGGTCGAAGGCTTCAAGCGCGAGGTGCGCGAGCGCATCGAGGTATATCGCGCGAGCTGCGGGCAGTCGCCGCTTGCGTTCGAATATGACGATATTCGCGCGGTGGCGACGGACGACGCCGGCACGTTTGCCGGCCGCTCGGACCTGCGCTGCCTGCCCCTCGACGACGAAGCCGTCGTGCTCGACTACGTGCTCTCGCGCAGGTGACGGACGCGCGCGAGCGCATGCTGCAGCTCGTGCAACCCGCCGATCGTGAGGGGTGGCGGCGGTGACGGTCGCGACCATGCCGCCGCCTCGCGATTGAGCCAGACGGGCATGACGCCCGCGGCTCTCGCGCCTTCGACGTCGGCTTCCGGATCGTCGCCGACGTGGACGGCCTCGTGCGCGTCGAGCCCTGCACGCTCGAGCAGCATCGCGAAGATGCGCGGGTCGGGCTTCATCGTGCCGGCTTCACGCGCGGCCAGCGATCCCTCGAAGTAGTCGCCGATGCCGCACAACTGCAGGTCCGCATTGCCGTTGCTGATCACGAACAGCCGGTACTCGCGCGCCAGCACGTCGAGCGCCGGACGTACGTCGTCGTACAGCGTGACCTCGTTGCGCGCGCGGTAGAACACCGCGAAAGTCTCCTCCGCCATGCTCTCGTCGTAACCCGCTTCGCGCGCGTGGTGCCGCAGCGCCTCCAGCCGCAGCCAGGTGAAGTCATGTCCCATCGCCGGATGCTCGATAGCCATCCGCGCGCGCACGTCGCGTATCGATCTGAGATCGTGCCGCTCGGTCACGCGCGGGTAGTGGCGCAGCAGGAAGTCGTGCATCGCGTGCTCCGCGCGCAGGATCACCGGGTGGACATCCCAGAGGGTGTTGTCGAGATCGAAGATGACTGCCCGGATGCCGCTCATGGGGACTGCTTGCCGTATCATGCGCCGCGAACTCACGCGGGCAGCGAGTGTACATGAGGACTTTCGAGACACGGTTCGCCGCGCGCATGGCGCGACCCACGGGCGCTCTGGAACTGATGGCGGACCTCGGCGCCGCCCTGGCCCAGGCCGGCCAGCGGGAGATCCGCATGCTCGGCGGCGGCAACCCGGCGCGCATCCCCGCGGTCGAGGCCGTGTTTCGCCGGCGCCTGCAGGAGATCGCCGCGGATCCGGCGCAGTTCGGCCGCTTCATCGCCGGGTATTCGGCACCGGAAGGTGACCTGCCCTTTCGCGAGGCCGTGGCGAAGTCGCTGCGTGACCAGTACGGCTGGCCGCTCACCGCGGCCAACGTCGGACTAACGAGCGGCAGCCAGTCGGCGTTCTTCTTCTTGTTCAACCTGTTCGCGGGCGAGCGTACGGACGGCGGGCGTTCGCGCATACTGCTGCCGCTCGCACCGGAGTACATCGGTTACGCAGATGTCGGCCTGATGCCGGACATGCTGGTGTCGCAACCCGCGCTGATCCGTGAACTGGACGGCGGCCTGTTCAAATACGGGCTCGACTTCGACCACCTTCGCGTGACGGACGACGTCGGCGCGATCTGCCTCTCGCGTCCGACCAATCCTTCCGGCAACGTGCTGACGCTGGTGGAACTCGAGCGTCTCGATGCACTGGCCCGCGCGCACGACGTTCCGCTGATCATCGATGCGGCTTACGGGGTGCCTTTCCCCGGCATCCAGCACGCTCACTGCGCTGCGCTGTGGAACTCGAACGTCGTACTCTGCCTTAGCCTGTCGAAGTTGGGCCTGCCCGCCGCACGCACAGGTGTCGTGATCGCGGACGAGCCGATCATCGACGCGCTCGGTGCGTTCAATGCGACCGCCGCGCTGGCGCCGCCGGCGACGGGCGCAGTGGTCGTCGAACCGCTGCTGCGCAGTGGCGAGCTCGCTGCGCTGTGCCGTGATCACGTCCGGCCGCACTATGCAGCGCAGAGCGCGCTGGCGATCGAGTGGCTGCGCGAGGAATGCGGTGACCTGCCAATGCGCATCCACGTCCCCGAGGGCGCGTTCTTCCTGTGGCTGTGGTGCAAAGGACTGCCTATCGGCAGCGAGGAGCTGTACCGTCGACTGAAGCAGCGGGACGTGCTGGTGCTGTCGGGGCACCATTTCTTCCCGGGCGCGCAAGGCGACGATCCGCATCAGCGGGAATGCGTGCGCCTCAGCTACGCGCAGCCGCCGGAGAGCGTCAGGGCCGGGATCCGCGTGCTTGCGGAGGAACTACGGCGCGCGTACGAGTGCGGCTGAGGCACCGATCGCGACGCCGCGAATCAGCCGATCGGTTCATCGCAGCGCACTCGCCTTACACACTTTCGCCGCGGCCGCCGACCGATCCTCTTCCGGAGTTTCAGGCCGGGACGCCGTAAATCCGTCCCTGGAGGCTCCGCGCGCAACGTCCTGTTGCGCGACGGCCCGGCCTCGAAACTCCGGAAGAGGATCGATCGGCGGCATCGGGTGCAGCGACGGCATCGCGAGCTCGCTGCGCGAGTGGATGACGTCGCGGCGACGGCGCGCTGCCCCTACCACCGCAATGTTCGCGCGGCCACTTCCTC
>Ga0114939_10001797_pt1 | contig 16645 bp, 15 predicted proteins | sample AshMeaCrysSpring_FD_87196 | JGI IMG/M metagenome (GOLD analysis project Ga0114939, IMG submission 87196) | Groundwater microbial communities from Big Spring, Nevada to study Microbial Dark Matter (Phase II) - Ash Meadows Crystal Spring | ecosystem: Environmental > Aquatic > Deep subsurface >... | reverse complement strand
GGACTCCTTGCATTGCGCGCCCGATGCAGGCAAAACAACACCAACCCCGGTGTCATGACTTATGAGTCAACGACCCCACCGCCCCGGACCCGCTCCGGTGTCATCTACTTTTGAGTCAACGGGACGAACATTCCGGTGCATGCGGCAGGCCATGCAATTCGGCCGTCATTCGCATCCGTTAGGAATTTCAGTCATTCAACCAAACCTGAATGTCGCGCTTGAAATGGCTGGATTCTCACTCAAATCGCTGGTTTCCAATGGGTTTGAAGTCAGCCCCATCCCCTACGCGATCACGTGAACGGCAGAATTTGCAAAAAAACCTGATTTCGGGCATGAATGTGCCCGTCTTCCCCCACCTCCATGAAAACATTCGTGTTTCCCCACGCGGTTGCGCTCCTGATCCTTGGTTCGCTTGCACCGCTCTCGGCCCAGAATCTGGTCAGCACCTCCAGTCCGTCCAAAACCACGCTCAAGGCCAGCGGCATGCCTGGCGAAGCGGCTCGCTTTGCCGAGATCAACGCCACGCCCGGTTCGTATGAACTGCCGGCCATGGAAAAAGTCCAAGGCGAGGTCACCGACGAACCGGCGGTCTTCAACGCCCAGGATGCGCTCAACCTCAAGGACAAGACAGGCTCGTCCACGGATGTGGAATCCGTCGTTTGTCTCGATGTGCTGCGCAAGCCTTCTCCATACCGGAAAATCATGGCCCTCCACCCGAAGGCGCGCCGCTACGAAGTCACGACCGACAGCCTGCAATCCGGCCTCGCGCAAATCTCCGCGCTCTACCGCGAGACGGGCAAATCCGAAAAATCCGCCGACTGTTCCGCGCTTGCGCTCTCCGTGGCTCAACGTGTCCAACTCGATTCCTCCAAGACGCTCGAAATCGTGGAACTCGAAGTCGCGGCCAATCCGAACTGCGCCTGTGAAATCGTCAAAAGCGCCATCAGCGCCGGCGAGGCGGATGTCGAGCAGGTCGTCGCCATCACCGAGGTGGCCATCCACGCCGCGCCGGACTCGATGCGGATCATTTCCCAGTGCGCCATCGCCGCCTCGCCGGAATCCATCTCCGGTGTCCAGGCGCTGCTCGCCAAGCTCGATCCAAATGCCGGTGAAACCGGGTACAGTTCCAAGAGTTCCAAGAGCGCGAAGAGCGCCAAAGTCGCCTCGATCGTCTCGCCCGCCAATCCGCTGGACCGGCCATACCTGCCGCCGCTTCCGCCGCCACCGATCTACCCGGACCCGGTGACCGATGTGAATCCCTGCCGCTGAACCGGCAGACCGCGCCGAAAGCGCGCTTGCCTCACCTGTGCCGTCCGGTTGACACTCGCGGCATGATCAAGGAAGACCGCGAGTTTCTCTACCGTCTGCTGGATAGCCGCAGCCCGACCGGCTTTGAAATGCCAGGCCAGCGAGTCTGGGCGGAGTGGATCCGCAACCACGCCGACCAAGTCGAGTGCGACGCCTATGGCTCCACCTGGGCCACGCTCGAAGGCAAAACCAAACAGGTCGTCATGCTTGAGGCCCATGCCGACGAGATCGGCTTCATGATCAAGCACATCGACGAGAAGGGATTCATCCGGCTCGACCGCGTCGGCGGTTCGGATGCCGCCATTGCCCGCGGCCGCCGGCTCATGTTTCTGGGCGACAAGGGCCCCGTGCCCGGCATCATCGGCAACACGGCCATCCACCTGCGGCGCGACGACCATGGCGGTGAAAAAGCCCCCGCCGTGCATGACCTGTGGGTCGATGTGGGAGCCTCCAACCCGGCGGAAGTCGCCAAACTCGGCCTCCGCGTGGGCCACCCGGCCGTCTATCAGGACGGGCCGCTGGAGATGGCCGGCAAGCGCCTCGTCGGCCGCGCCCTGGACAACCGCATCGGCGGCTACATCATCGCCCGGGTGATGAAACGCATCGCCAAGGGCGGAAAGAAGCCCGCCTTCACGCTGCTCTGCCTCAACGCCATCCAGGAGGAAATCGGCGGCCACGGCGCCAAGATGGCCGCTTACCGTCTGCGCCCGGACCTGTGCCTCTGTCTCGACGTCACCCACGCCACCGACACCCCCGGCATCGACGCCGCGAAGTTCGGCAGCGTGAAACTCGGCGGCGGCCCCGGCCTCACCCACGGCACCGCCAACCACCCGCTCGTCGTCCGGCGCCTCATCGAGGTGGCCGCTGCCGCCAAAATCCCGATCCAGCACGAGTCCAGCAGCCGTTTCTCCGGCACCGATACGGACAAGATCTTCCACAGCCGCCAGGGCATCCCCAGCGCGCTCGTCTCGCTGCCGCTGCGCTGCATGCACTCGACGGTCGAAACCGCCCATCTCGACGACATCGCCCGCACGATTGATCTTCTGACGGAATTCGTGCTCTCCCTGAAAGACAAGGACTCGTTCCACCAGAGTTTGCAGTGATGGCGGCTCAACCGGCGATGACGAACTTGGGGTCGTAATAAGAAAGTGCCTCCACCCGTCCCTCGGCGCTCTCATAAAGAATCACCACATAGTTTCCCGGCGAGTCCGGCGAAATGATCGTCAGGACGCGCGCGCCGAGTCTGACCATCACCTCCCCCCGCACACGGCCGAGATCGGTTTTCGAGATGGTCAGCCGTTTCGCGAAAGCCTTCTCCACCTTGTTTCTGCCGGTCACCGCCAGCTCGACGGCCGTCTCCTCCGCGGTGCGGACTGAAACCAGCGACAAGCCGTAGCGGCCCGCAGCCTCCTGCTGCTTGAGGCGCAGCAGTTTGAGTTCCCATTTCGGAGGCTCATCCGGATTCTTTGTCGCAACGCGCTCGGCGTAGGCGATGACCGTCATGGTCTCGCCGGCTTCGAGATGGATCCGCGTGCCGCCTTTGCCGACGCCCGCCTTGCGGACTTCCACCTCCAGCGGGCCCGCGTCCACGCCGTAGCCGCCGGTGGTCTGGCCGAGCGCGTAGCCGTCCGGATAGAGGTCGTTGCCATTGATGAGGAAACTGGCCTTGCCGGCACCGGGCGAGATCGCGTTGACGATGCGGATGAAGCCGATCTTGGGCTTGTCCCTGGCGGTCACGGAGCCGCACAGGAATGGCAGCAGCGCGAGTGTCTTAAAAATCGTTTTCATGGAGCGGTTTGAGGCGGAATTTCGCGGGATCGATGGAGCCGTCCGGATTGCGTTCTCCCGGATCGGCGAAAACGGTGAAGACCTTGCGGACCTCGGCAAGCACTTCGGGCGCGGCGTTGGTCGAAGCGGTGGGAGTGATTGTCTGGCCCACGACCCAGATGCGGAAGTTGCGCGATCTCACGGTGGAGGCCTCGTAGGTTCTGGCGAAGCCCTCCTCGGCGGCGGAGTCCGTCCATTGCAGGATCGGATAGCCGCCGCTGGCGAATCCGGAAATGAGCCGGGCGTTTCCAAAGACCGGCGTGCCGTCGGATTCCCGGGCGTTGGCCAGCTCCGCAGCGCCGGCATATGGCCGGGAGCGGACGATGGCGTTGGCGATGCGTTCCGCTGCGGCAGTCAGGTCCGGAGCGGGTGCGAGCATGGAGCAGGCGGGAAATTTGGCTTTTCCGCCCGTGTGCGATGCGCCGGTGAAACTGCGGATTCCGGGATCCTGGGTGAGGCCTCCCGCAATCATCTGGCGCAGCGCGGATTTCGAGGCGGTGTTGAGATTGATGTGGCCTTCGATACCGGCCAAAGGGCCTTCGCGCCTGGCGGCATCCTCCGAGCGGGAATGCCCGGTGTGGAAAAGATCGAGCAGATGCGCGGCGCGGAGTTTCGGGGTGTCGAACGCGGGATGCTCGGGCCGCCCGATGCGCAGGGTGTTGCCGCCACCATGGTCCGTGCTGGAGGCGCTGCCCGCCAGCACGTCGCCCCATGCGGTTCCCGGCTTGCCGGTGGTTTCATTGGCCTGCCTGACCCGCCACATCACCGGGTCATAAGTCCGCCCGAGTTCGGTGGCGCTGTGGAAGCGCCCGGCATTGGAAAGCCTCGCCGGGGCATCCTCCCCGCCCAACGCCAGGTCCGGTGGCTGGCTGTAAAATCCGGGAGCATCCGGATCAATGCGGTGCTGGTCTTCAAAATCGGTCGCCGACAATCCCAGCAATTCATGCACGGTGTTGGTGCCAAATGGCGAGTCGTGCCCGCCATCCGGCCATTCGGACGGCAGCACCCGGCCGTAGATGAGATTCGCGGACGTATTGTAAACCGAGCCCATGCGGATGTTGCGGCGGTTCGGGCTGCTGTTCTGCGGATAGATATTGGCCGCCTGCGGCGCCTGATTGTAAAACGACATTCTGGCGTCCCCCATGTTGTTGATGAGTCCGGTGCCGTTGTCATGTGAGTGTCCTGGAATCGTCGTCCGATACCGCTGCCGGGACAGATCCTTTTCCCCGCCGTCGTCGGGATAATGGATCGAGGAGCTGAAGCGGTGAACCCCGCCGCGGCTCATGTCCACCAGCCTGCCATTCCAGCGCAGGCGATAGCCGGAACGGCCATATTCATCACCGCTGAAGGTGATGGGACTTGCGATATAGCCCGACGAAGGCAGCGCGTCGTAGGAATAGCTGACCGTTCCACAGTGGAAGAGACGGTATTCGTTCGGAGCGAGCTTCACATCGAACGCGGGAAACCAGTTGGCTCCCCCGCTGTTCTCCAAAACGGTCGTGGACGCGGTGAGGTTGCCGAGCGTGAACAGGTTCGGATTGGGCGGAATCTGGAATTGATACGCCGTTTCATAACTCACCTGGGCTTTGCCCTCCACCGGCACGTTGGTCATGTTCCAAAGCTCCACGTAAACGCTGGCCGACAGATCAAGGTATTTCCGGCGTCCGACGACACGCACGTCCTCCCAGCGGGTCCTGAAAAAGAACTCGCTTACCAGCGGGTAGCCGTCGATGCCGCGGTGGCCGCCGCCGATGGTGGCCTCGTTGTCCTCATCCGCGTAGTCGAGCGCGTTGGCGGCGAGGGTTTTCAGATAGTGATCCGGGAAGCCGCCCTTGCGGTTTTCGAAATCCGGCAGGGCATTTTGGATGAAATCCGCCATTTCAACGACCGCCGCATCACGGTTGGTGGCGAGCAGCTTGTTGAGGTTGAGTTTGGGTTTGCCCGCAGCGGCGGGATCAATGCCGGCGGCGAAGGGCACCAGCGGCCGTTCCTCATAAGCGCGGATGCCGGGCACGAGGCCTTCTTCGACGGCGCGGGCCTTTTCATCGGCGAGCTCGCCGGCTTTTCCGCCGCTGGCGGGCTCCTCGGTCTTGAGGCGGACGAGCGGCGGCTTGATGCCCGCGGCGGCGAGCGGCGAGTCCGGGGAAACGAGCAGGCCGCGGTTCTTGATGAGGGTCTTTTGCAAATCCTTCTGGTCGCCATCCGTGGCGTCAGGAACCAGGGCAAACATCGCGATTTGATCCAGCGCCGGCTCGGTCGGTGATTCGGGCCGGTCGTTCAAGCCCGGCGCGGGAAACGGCCAGGCGGCGCGGGCGTGGGTGCCGTTGCTTCCTTTCGCGTTGCCGGCGATTGCCGGATCCACCCGCGCCTGCAAATCCTCCACCCAGTATGCGTAGCGGGCGACGACGCGGTCATTCTCGTCCTTCACTAGCCGCCATGCGGCGCGCGCCTTGTCCTGATACGGCAGCGTGGTGAAATCAAGGCGCTCATGGGCGGCACCGACCAACGGCTCGATCTTCGGGGCTTGGAGCGGGGCGTCGTCAGGCGCAGCGAGGGCGCTGAAGAGCGGAATGTAGCGGAAGGTGAAATTGCCGCCCGCGTCCGTGCCGTTGCCGCGGCCGATGAAAAGATGCGGCGCGGGGGCGCTGCCGGGCGTGATGCCCGCATTGAGGGTGGATTGCAGGACGATGAAATCATCGTTGGCGGCCTCCGTGGCGAGGATGCCGCGGAGTTCCTCCAGCCCGGCGCGGGCGGCGAGATCGGCGCGCTGGCGGTCCACGAAGGAACGCGCGGTGTCGCGTTCGACGCCGGCGACTAACAGAATTCCCACCGCGAGGATGAGCAGCGCGGCGGTCACGACCAGCACGGCCGGCAGGGTGAAGCCGCCCGCCAGTCGGAAGCGGGGCGGTGATTCACGGGCTCTCATGATTTCCAAAACGCAGGCGTGTCGCGTAAACCTCCAGATTCGGGTTGCGGCCGGCTTCGGAAGGCGGGCCGAGCCGGTTTGCCGCGTCGTCCCAATCGTCCGCCTGCTTGAGCCGGCCGGCGAGCTCCCTGCGGGCGATCACCAGGCGGACGTCCAGCGCTTGCGGTCCCTGGAGGTCGTTTTTCGCCCAGTCGATCCACATGCCGGCCGCGTCGCGGGATTTCGGACGGGCTTCGAAGGAGACCACGCCGAAGGCGACGGGCTCGTCGGTGGCGGTCTGCGGCGCGAAAAGACCGGCAACCGCATTGTTTTCCAGCGCGGTGAAAGTGTCGGCGCTTTCGCGGAAGCCGCGCATCAGGCAGCGCACGGTTTTGCCGCCGATGTTGATGTCATCGATGTGATAATTCACCGCGCAAAGATCGCCGATGCGCTTGGCTTCGGTTTGCGCCTGGGCGGGCTGGAGGCAGAGAAAGCCGAGGCGGTCGGTTGGCCAGGACTTGGCGGAGGTTTCAAAAACGCCGTCCTTGTGAAAGCGCGCGGTGGAGAGGTCCGCCGCGAGCTGGGTGAGCAGCGCGCGGGCCTCGCGCTCGGTTGCCACGCCGCCGCCCACGCGTTCGTAGCCCTCGCCGGTGCTTGCCAGAAAGGTGCCCGCCGCAAGCAGGATGAGCGAACCGACGACCATCGAACTCAGCAGTTCGATCAAAGTGAAGCCCCGGCGCCGTGAATCTCCGCAAGTCATGGAATGCGGGTGTGGAAATCGATTTTCCCGCGCTTGCCAACCGGCGTGGCGGCGGGGTGTTCGATGGAAATGCGGGTCTTGAGCATGCCGGCATCCGCAGCGTCCTTCTTCGCCTCCAGCGACGCGATGTAGCGGATGGCTTTGCCGTCGATCTCACCGATTCCCCTGTCGTAATCCGCCTTGGAAAGCTTGCCGACCGGCTTGCCTTCTTCGGAGAACGCCAGCGCCCAGACTTCTCCGGATGGAGGAAACTCCCCGCCGGTCCTGGTGGCGGTGAAATACTGCGGCCGGCCATCGCGCGAGGCCCTGATTTCCTCCATGCAGGCGGGTATCACCAAGGTGCCGCGCGTTTCCGCCTCTGCGGAAGATCCGCTTTTCCCGGCTTCCGCCAGCGCCCCGTAAACCATGGGAATGGCCACCGCCAGCACACCGATGCCGATGACTGCCTCCACCAGGGTGGCGCCCGTAACATGATTGGCCCGCAGTGTTGCGCGTCTCATCCGTCGATTCGGTAGGGCCGCGCGGTGACGCGGCCGATTTTGAGGAGGTTTTCAGAAATCGCGCCGCCGCGTTGATTGGGAGTGGCCTTGCCGCCGCGGTAGCCGCCTTCCGCCACGCGCATGGCCACCGGCGCGGATCCCGCCGGATGGTGCAGGCCGCCGCGGGGATTGATGGCGATGGCATGAACGGTCACGGCCTGCCCGTTGGTGCCGTAGGAAATCCTCAATTCAGGGGTATCCAGCGGGTTTTCCACTCCGTTGACCCGCCCGCCGGCGAGCACCACGCCGTTTTCAAGAGTCCGCCAGCGTTTCATCAATACGGCTTCGACCGGATCCGCCGCGTCCTCCGGCCACTTGTCCGGCTCCACCTTGAGGAGGCCCAGTCGGCAACGCTGGTCGCCCGTGGGCAAATCGCCCGGCTCCGCCACCGCCAGCACCACATACGAGCGCGAGGTGATGGCCGCCGTGCGCGCCTGCTCGATCATCCCCGTGAGAGTGTCCGTGCCGGCCTTGCGGGCCTGCGAGCCGGTGCCGCCCAGCAGGCCGACGCCGGCCACCAACAGGATGACGAGCACCGCGATGACCGCGACCATTTCGACCAGCGTAAAGCCACGCCCGCTGTCTCTGGAAAGTGACGGATCAGGGGGAGACACAAGCATGATATGCCGGTTCGGGAATCAACATCGCAGCCGCCGTGCCAACACGGCGGTGAACACGGCGGGATATGAGCTGCCATGATGCCCGCTTCTCAACTCCCGCTTTGTGACAGAATCGTCATCATGTATGAACCGGGGGAAATCATATCAAAATCGGCACGATCCATCACCTTTCCCCGCCCTCTGGCTGCGGCTCCCCGCGGCGGCCAGTTCCGAGAATGCCGTCCAGGATTCCGGTGACTTCTCGCACGGTCTTGCCGCTGTCTCCGAGAATCCTGACGCCTTTCTCGATGGCTTTGTGGGTGGATTCCTCGCCCAGCACGGAACGGCTGAATTTGATCACCTTGTCGCCGGTTTCGGGCAGGGTTTCGAGCATGCGGATTCCGGCGGCGGCGATGAGGCGGTCGGTGAGATCTTCCTTCGGCTTCTCGAGAGTGCCGGTGACCCGCAGTGAGGTCCAGAGCATGCCCCGTTCGCCGGGAGTGAAGACATGGGTTTCCGCGCCCGGAATGCCGGCCAGAGTGCCGGGCGCCACGCCAAGGCGGAAGGCGCCGTCGAGCCCGCGCCCGCGGATGGTGACATTTCCTTCAAGACGCGCCAATCCCTCGCTGGCAAGCACGAGACCGGTGAGTTCGATCACGTCGTTTTCCAAGCGCCATTCGGTGCGGGCCTCGCTGAGCGCAAGCACGCGGAAACGCCGGGTATCCGCATAGGCAGCCAGCGCATCAAGCACGGGCAGCGCGGTGAGCGTGCCATTGTTGACGGTGAGCAGGCCTTTTGCAACGGGCTTGCCGGAGTGATTTTCCGCAGTGAAATCCGTGCTCAGCACGCCGATGAAGCGTTTCGCCCAATCCTCGTTGAAAAGCTCCTCGCATTTCACTCCGGAGACGCGGCCTTCAAGTGCGAAGCGGCGCGTTTCCGCGTCCCACTCGCCGCTGGCATCGATCCGGCCGTCGCTGAATGCCGCTGCCGTGGCGCTGGTCAGGAAAACCGCGCCGTCCTGGCAGCGCAGGCGGGCGTGGTCGAGCCGGATCTCCGGCAGCAGTTCGGAAGGCAGTTGGATGCGGCCTCCGGCGATCTCCGCGCGGTATGCCCGTTTTGCTCCGGCCGGTTCCAGGTTCACGCTCATGCCGGTGGCGCCGACCATGCCCTGATCGAGACGGGCATGGAGCGCCACTTCGCGCAGTTCCATGCCCTGCATTTCGAGCTCCCGCGGCATCCAGCTTCTTGCTCGGGTTTCCGCAGGGAACACTTTCTCCGGCAACGGCGGCATCGCCCGGGGCGCGACTTCGCCGGGCTTCCGGGCATCCATGGAAATTTCCAGCCGCCGCACGCGTGATCCGCGCAGTTCCCAAACGCCGCGGCGCAGACCGGAGAGGCCGATCTCGGTGCGCAGGTCATCGAGGCGCATTTCGCGGATGAGACCGCGCCCGGTGGCGGTGAAGGCGGCGCTTTCCACAGCCAGGCCATCCCAGCGCAACGGAGCGAATCCTCCATCCACCCGCGCCGCCGCGTTCACCCGCCCGGAAAGCATGCGGCGGAATGCATCGCTGTGGAGATAGCCGCGAATGGCGGCATAGAACGCGCCCGAAGCCAGCAGGCCGAGCACGATGAGGCCGAGCAAAGTTTTTGGCAGCCAGCCCGCGCCGCCCGCGTTCGCGCTTCGCCTTGTGGATCTCCGGCTCATTTTCCCCACACTAGCCGGGCGGCGCGGCATCGCAAGCCCGCTCACTGGGAGCTGGGTTGGAACGCCGCGTCCGTTAGACGGGCGCGGGCCTCGCCCACGAGGAAGAGCGAGCCGGCAATCAAAACCGGACCGCCATGGAGACGGGCGGCGGCGAAGGCGGCCTGGAAACTCCCGAAGTTCTCGTGTGGCGGCGCGTGCACGGGCAGGCATGCCGCGAGTTGCTCCGCAGAAACGGCGCGCGGCGTGGCCACCGGGCAGAGGAAGATTTTCGCGGCCAGCGGCGCGAGGATTTCCAGAATCCCGGCGATGTCCTTGGCCGCCACCGCACTGAAGACAAGCGCCGCCTTCCTGCCCGGAAATGCCGTCTTCCATGTCTCCGCGAGCACTGCGGCGGCGTGAGGGTTGTGAGCGCCATCGAGGATGACGCCGGGTTGGATTTCCTCGAAGCGGCCCGGCCAGCTCACATTGGCAAGGCCGTGGCGGACGATGTCGGAATTGAGCGGCAGCCCGGCGCGGTGCAGCGCGGTCACTGCCAGCGCGGCGTTCCACCGCTGGTGCCCGCCTGCCAGCGCGATTGGATAGCCGGACAAGGGTTCTTCAAGAAACTCGATGGGCGCGCGGATTTCATTCGCCTCCTTTTCCAACACACTCCGCGCGGCGGCTTGCTGGGGTGCCGAAATCACCGGTTTTCCCGGCACGAAAATCCCGGCTTTTTCCGCAGCGATTTCCTCCAGCGTGCCGCCGAGCCACTGCATGTGATCCAGCCCGACCGGCGTGACCACGCAGACATCGGCGGGCACCGCGGTGGTGGCATCGAGCCTGCCGCCCATGCCTGTTTCCAGCACGATGAGTTCACAGCCGCGCTCGCGAAACCAGCGCATCGCCAGCGCCAGCGAGATCTCGAAAAACGTCGGATGGTTTGCGAGCCGCCCGCAGATGTCCCGCAGCGCGGTGAGCATGGCGGCGCAGGTTTCCTCCGGGATTTCCCGGCCGCAGACTTTGACGCGCTCGCGGAAGTCGATCAAATGCGGCGATGTGAAGAGTCCCGTGCGGCGGCCGCAGGCGCGGGCGACGCTCTCGATCATCGCGCAGGTGCTGCCCTTGCCATTGGTTCCCGCCACATGGATGACCCGCGTGCCGTGCGCGGGAAACGCGAGGAATTCCCGCAGCAGACCGCGTGCGCCTTCCAGCCCGAGCTTGATCCCGAACATCTGGGTGGAAAACAGCCAGTCGATCGCCTCGCGGTACCGCATCGTGGTGTTCTACAACTCCTTCACCCAGATGTTGGCGAAGTCGATGGCGCTGCCGTGATGTTGCAGGCCGATGGGCCCCTGCGCGGGCACGCCGGGGAGTTGAGCGTTATCGATCACCACGCGGCCGTTGAGCGAAACGCTGAGGCGGTCGCCTTTCAGCGTGATCATGGCGCGGTTCCACTCGCCGATGGGGCGGTCCGCATGGAGTTTCGGCGTGGCCGCGGCTTTCACTTCGGCGGGCATCGCTTTGTCGATGCGGTAGCCATAGATCTCGCCGGAGCCGACGGGCCAATTCCAGAGGTTCACCTGGCTTTTGGTGTTGCCGCGCAGGTAGATGCCGCTGTCGTGTTCCTCGATTTCCACGCTGCCGTTTTCCGAGCCATCGGGCCGGACCAGCGGCCGTGTTTTCGCGGGTCCGCGGCCGCTCCAGCGCCAGTCGAAGACGAGAGTGAAATCGCCGTAGGATTTCTCCGTCCACAAATCGTTCACCGGACCCTTTTGGCCATTGTGTTTGAGGATGCCGTTGACGGCGGCCCAGTTGGCGGTGTCCGGCGCGTGTTTCCAGCCCGTCAGGGATTTGCCGTCGAAAATGCGGGTGAAACCCGCGGCTTTCACGCCCTCTTCGTTGGCGGCGGGCGGCAGTTCTCCGATTTGGATGTCGCGCAAGGCGACGCGGTCGCCGTGGCCGAGCCATGCGATGTGCCCCGCGCGTCGTTTCACGCCTTGATGCTGCGGGTGAGTGGCGGCGAGATCGTCGAGATTGGCGCGCAGGATGATCCGGCCGTTGAGCTCCACCTTCAGTGCCGGCCCCATCACGGTCACGCGCTGCCGGTTCCATTCGCCGGCCGGTTTGAGCGCTCCCTTTTCAGCGGCTGCCAGCGTGTAAAGCGAGCCGTGGTATTGATAATCCTTGAGGTTCGCCCACTTCGGATGCGCGTCATCGAGGATTTGCAGCTCCATCCCGGTGTAGGCGGCGTTGCCCGTGCCGGGATAGTGGATGCCGAGCCCGTTGTTGGCGGCGGGCGCCAGCTGGAACTCGAAATCCAGCACGTAGTTGGAAAACGTCTGCTCGGTGAACAAGTGCTTGCCCTTGGGCGTGCAGACCATGGCTCCGTCCTCGACGACGTAGCCATCGCCCTTCCATCCGGTGAGATCCCTGCCGTTGAAGAGCGGGCGCATGGTCATCACCTCGGCGGCATGACTGGCGGCGCCGCACGTGAGCGCGGCGATGGTTGCGATGGTTGCATGGGTTTTCATGGCGCGTGTCAGAGGTCGATGGTTCTGCCCGTGCGGAAACTTTCATCCGCGGCGGCGACGATGCGCATCGAGGCGATGGCATCGTCCATGTGGTCCGTGAGATCCAGATCCTCGCGGATGGCCTTCATGAAAAACGCCTGTTCGCGGAAAGCAAGGCCATCGTGGTCCGGTTCGTCATCCAGGCGGATGGTTGCGTCGGATTGCGCGAAGTTTCCGGCGGCGTCCAGTTCCGCGTGGTGAAGGCGCAGTGCCTGGGCCATGGTGTGGGCGTCCACGTTGGCGCTCTGGCCTTGCGCGGAAGCACCCGCGGAGACGATGGAGACGCATCCGCGCGGGCCGACGACATCCTTCACGAAAAAGGCGGTTTCGCTCATCATCGGCCCCCAGCCCGCCTCATACCAGCCCACCGACCCATCCGCGAAGGTGATCTGAAGCGCGCCGTAGTTGATTTTCCCCTCGGGCAATTCAGCGCTGAGACGGGCGCCGATTCCCGAGACCCGGATCGGTTTCGAGCGGGTCATTTGGCACATCACGTCCACGTAATGCACGCCGCAATCGATGATCGGCGAAACCGAGGCGAGGAGGTTCTTGTGGGTGTTCCAGTTCGCGCCGGAAGACTGCTGGTTGAGATTCATGCGCATGACGAGCGGTTTGCCCAGGGTGCGCGCGATTTCGATGAAGCGGCTCCAGCTCGGGTGGTGGCGGAGGATGAGGCCGACCACCAGCTTGCGGTTGTTGGAACGCGCCAGGGCCACGATGCGTTCCGCATCCGCCACATTTTCCGCGAGGGGTTTTTCCACGAACACATGGCAGCCGGCCGCGAGCGCCGCCTCGGCGTATGGCGCATGGGTGTCCGGATAGGTGGAGATGGAAACCGCGTCCGGCCGCGTGGAGAGGAGGGCCTCGTGATAATTCCCGAATTCCTGACAGCCGCCGCCCAGCTCCGCATTCAAGGCCGCGCGGCTCTCCTGCGAACGGGTGACGATTCCGCAGATCTCAAAATCCTTCAGCCGGTGATAGGCCAAAGCGTGGGACCTGCCCATGTGGCCTGCGCCCACGCACAGAACGCGGATTGGTGTGGACATCTTGATAAGCGGATGAAAGACGCGTGTGAACTATGCCGGGATCCACACAATGCCAAGGCGGAAGGATCAAGCCGGGAGCTTCCAAGGATCGCGCATTTTCGGATGAGCCAGGGCGTTGGCCTCGGGATCGTCGAATTGGAGCGTCTTGGAATCGAACTTGAGATTGCGGTTCAGGCGGTGCGCGGTGATGCCCATGTTGACCATCGTGCAGGACCAGAAGGCGTTCTGTTCGTTGATGGCGAATTTTTTGCGCGTCCGCACGCAGTCATGAAAATCGGTCGCCATGGGATGCGGGTCCGGCAGAGAGGCCACTTTCTCTCGAAAATCAGGGATGTCCGATTCGAAGCCCTTGAAGATTTTTCCGTTGGGACCCTCGAGATATGCGGCCTGCTTGTCACGGTCCTCCCCGTCCAGTACCACCCTGCAGCCGTCCGCGTAGGCGAACTCGATGCGCCGCCAGACGCCTACGGCCTCGGAATCCTGCGGATCGGCATCGATTTCCACGGAAACAGGAGCCTCGCCATCCTTGTCGAGGATGTATTGCACGGGATCCAGGTAGTGCATGCCCATGTCTCCGAGTCCGCCGCCGTCATAGTCCCAGTAGCCGCGGAAGGAGCCGTGCGTGCGGTGGCGGTTGTAGGGTTTCATTGGCGCTGGGCCCAGCCACATGTCGTAGTCGAGTTCCGGCGGGACCGGCTGCGGTTCAAGGTTCTTTTTGCCAACCCACTGGAATTTCCAGTCGAAGCCCGTCGTTGCGGAAACAGTGACTTTGAGCGGCCAGCCTAACAGACCGCTCGCCGCCGCTTTCTTCAGCATGGCCACAGGGGCGCGCATGCCGTAGAATCCGCTTTGGAAACGGAACCACGTGTTGACGCGGAAGACGCGCCCGTGCTTTTCGACGGCTTTGACCATCGCGATTCCCTCGCCGATCGTGCGGCTCATCGGCTTTTCGCACCACACGTCCTTGCCGGCCTCGGCCGCCGCGATGGCCATGCACGCGTGCCAGTGGGGCGGCGTGGCGATGTGGACGATGTCAATGTCCTCGCGGGCGATCAATTCGCGGAAATCGTGGTAGCCCTTCACGCCGTTGGCCCCGGCATCGCTGTCGCGCATCCGCCGGTCGAGGTGGGTTTTGTCCACGTCGCAGAGGGCTAGCAGTTTGCCCGGCATCGTCAGGTGGGAGGCGGATATCGACCCGCAGCCGATGATCCCCTTGGTGAGGATTTCCGACGGCGGAGTGTGGCCGTTGAGGCCGAGCACGCGGCCGGGCACGATCTGGATGGTCGCGAGGGAGGCAAGGCGTTTGAGGGTTTCCCGGCGGGTGGTCATCGCGATGCGCTGTTATATTCCTCGGTTTGCCGGTTGTTTTCAGCGTCCGGCGGCCAGCGCGTTCATCAGGTAGCGGGATGGCCGGAAATTCTCGATCAGGATTTCCTCCTGCGCGCCGCGCTTCATGCGCACCTGGCTGATGTTGAAGTTCGGCGTCTTGTGCGGCGCGAACAAGATGTCGTCGTGGGTCGCGTTTTCGTGTTTCTTGAACATCGATGGCAGGATGTCTCCGCCCAGATGATCGTCGCGGCCGGTGGCGAGGTGGCAGGTGCCGAGCACTTTCTCATCTTGAATATCCGCGCCGGAAACGGGCAGCACTTGCGTGCCGAAGCCAAGCTCGCCGAGGGTGCCGGTCATCGGATCATCCTGCAAGCGGGCGTTGTGCGCGTCGATCGTCGCCTGGTTTCCCGCGATGAGCGTGGAGCGGATGATGCGGCGGTTTTCCACATCCAGCACTCCGAGCGTGCCATCCTCGTATTTCATCGGGAACCGGCCGCGTGCGTCGCAGGGCACGAAATAAACCTCGCCTGCGGGAAGATTCGCGATGTCCGGCGTTTTCCCAATGCACAGACCGTGCGATTTTTGCGCCTCCTGGCCGCCGAGACCGAGCCATGCCGTGAGAACCCGCCCATCCTCCAGCGCGAAGTCGATCTCGATGGAATCGGACCTTGTCAGCGCGAGCCGCAGGCGTTCGGCATCCGCAGAGACCTCATGATAGTCCACCGCAAGGCCGGAGTTGAGAATCACGTCGTTGAGGCCGTGCAGCGTGGCGCCGCGAAAACCGTATTGCTTCGCCTTGGCCGTGAGGGGCGCCGTCGCCGAAAAAGTGGAGATGCACAGAATGAGGTCGTAATTCGGATAGATGTCACGGTCCAGCGAAAGGCGCTTGCCCTGTGTGTCCCAGACTTCGTCCGCCAGATCGAGATTGGAGCCATGAGTGCAGCGGAAGGCGAACATTTCCCCACCCGTCATGCCCAGCGCGTCCAACGCGCCATTCTTGAGACCGGTGTAAAAATGCCGGTGCGCGTTTTTCTGCACGGGAAATCCCTCCTGCCTCAGGAAAGTGAAGTCCCTGATGAGTTCCGCAGGCTCGTCAAAATCAACCAGCACGCATACCCGGCACCCCTGCGTCGGCTCGAAAACCGTGCCAAGCAGTCGGACCAGATCGAACGGCGGAAACACGCGCCTTCCGGGGTGGAGCAGGATTTCTTCGTGAAGATAGCCGGGCAGGGAGGATTCCGAAATGTTGGACATGGTAGCGCAGGCTAACATCGCTCAATGACGCCGCAAGAATCGATTGCGCGAAAATACCGCGTGAGTTCCGGAATTTCAGGCACCGTGTTCTCCCTCGCCCTCTTGCTTGCTCATCTCGGCCAACACACCCGTCATGTCCTCCAGTGAATCCCAGAGCGTCCGCGCCACATAAAAAGGCGCTCCGCAGCGCACCGAGAGCGCCAGGCAGTCGGATGGCCGGGCGTCCAGCTCGATGATCTTGCGCTCCATGATTTCGTTTTCAGCCTCCAGAATCAGCCGCGCGTAATACACCTCGCTCTCCATGCTTACGATGACCGCCCGGGAAACCTTCGCGCCAAACGCCTGCAGAGTCAGCAGATAAAGATCGTGCGTCAACGGTCGTGGCGGAAGATGCCCGCTCAATGACGCGTTGATCGACGCTCCCACCGCGGGATCAATGTAAAACACAATGGCTTTGCTCCCATCTCCCAAAAACACAGCGCATCCCGCCTGCGTTGGCAGTAGCGCGAGCGGCTCAACCCGGACAAGATCTGGCATCGCCAGCAGCATCCATCGCAACCCGGAAGATTCCAAGGTCAAAAACCAGCTTCGGGCGTCCCGGAAAGCCCGGCAAAATCACAAAACCACCCCATCCCGCCCGCCGCAACCTCCGGGAAACGACAAAATATTCGATCGGCGGTGAGGCGATTTCTCCGGATTTTGAAAAATTTCCAAAAAAGATCAAAAAGTGGATTGACTGTGATTGGGAGAGGGCCGTAGCTTCGCGGGCCGCCACGAGCGAGGGCGGCCGAGAGACGAAGCGTCGATCGCGGTGCTGCAGAGAT
>Ga0114939_10001796_pt1 | contig 16649 bp, 11 predicted proteins | sample AshMeaCrysSpring_FD_87196 | JGI IMG/M metagenome (GOLD analysis project Ga0114939, IMG submission 87196) | Groundwater microbial communities from Big Spring, Nevada to study Microbial Dark Matter (Phase II) - Ash Meadows Crystal Spring | ecosystem: Environmental > Aquatic > Deep subsurface >... | reverse complement strand
GTCGTCGCGGCGCACAGCGAACACGAACCCACCGCCTGGCTGGCGGCCGAGCAGGATGCGCTGGCCGTCCGGCGCCTGCTCGCTGGTCAGCAGGACCAGCCCCGAGTCGTCCAGCAAGGCCCGCCCCTGGCCCACGACGAGGACTCGGCTGCGCTGGTCGGCCCACGCCCGGTCCACAGCCGTTTCGTCACTGCGGATCTCGGCGGCACGGTCGCCGAGCGACCCGCCGTAGGCCCGCGACGCGCCGAGGACGTAGCGGGACGGCTCGAGTGCAGCCACGTCCGCGAGCGTAGGGGGCGAGCAGAGCCCGGGGGTGCGGCCGGGCACGCGGTGCCGTACCGCACCCGGCTGCAAGGATGCCCGCCATGAGCACACACATCGGGGCCGAGCCCGGCCAGATCGCCGACCGGGTCCTGCTGCCCGGAGACCCGCTGCGCGCGCAGTGGATCGCACAGACCTACCTCTCCGACGTCATCTGCTACTCGACCGTACGCAACATGCTCGGCTTCACCGGCATGTACGACGGGATCCCGGTGTCGGTCCAGGGCACCGGGATGGGGCAGCCGTCCCTGTCGATCTACGTCCACGAGCTGATCGCCGAGTACGGGGTGCGCACCCTGGTGCGGGTCGGCTCCTGTGGCGGCATGCGACCGGAGGTGAAGGTGCGCGACCTGGTGGTGGCGATGAGCGCGAGCACCGACTCAGCGATGAACCGGCACCGGTTCGAGGGCATCGACTTCGCGCCGACGGCCGACTTCGACCTGCTGTGCGCGCTCGTCGAGCAGTGCCGGGCGACCGACAGCGACGTCCATGTCGGTCAGGTGGCGACGTGGGACGTGTTCTACGCCGATCGTCCCGAGCTGCGCGAGCGGCTCACCGACTACGGGGTGCTGGCCGTGGAGATGGAGACCTCGGCGCTGTACACGCTGGCCGCCAAGCACGGTGCGCGGGCCGCCGCGGTCTGCACCGTCAGCGACAGCCTGGTCACCCAGGAGGAGACCAGCGCGCAGGAACGGGAGAGGACCTTCTCGACGATGGTCCAGGCGGCGCTGCGGGCGGTCACGCAGATCGGCTGACGCCGCACGGCCGTGGGCGGGCCAGGCGATGCCGCCATGCGAGACGCCCGGGGGGCACCTAGCCTCGATCCCGTGAGCAACCTGCGACTTGCCTCCTGGAACCTGCTGCACGGCAGGTCCCTGATGGACGGCAAGACGCGTCCGGAAGACCTGCATGCGGGTGCGAAGCAGCTCGATCCGGACGTGGTGGCCCTGCAGGAGGTCGACCGGTTTCAGCAACGCTCCGGTGGGGTCGACCAGACCGCGGAGATCGCCGCAGCCGCGGGTGCGTCATGGTGGACGTTCGTGCCGTCCCTGTGGGGCGTGCCTGGTCGAGACTGGACACCCACAAGCCCCGACGAGCCCGACGACCAGGGCCGCGCGGCGTACGGGGTCGGGCTGGTCAGTCGGCTGCCCGTGCTCGAGTGGGACGTGCTGCGCTTTCCCCCGGCACCGATGGCCATGCCCCTGCTGGTGCCTGGCCAGGGGTTGGTCAAGGTCGACGACGAGCCCCGGGTGGCGGTCCGCGCGGTGGTGTCCGGTCCGTCCGGGCCGTTCACCGTGATCGGCACGCACCTGTCGTTCGTCCCGGGCGTCAACGCCCGGCAGCTGCGCCGGGTTGTGCGGTGGGCGGCGGGCAAGCCCGCTCCGCACGTGCTGCTGGGCGATCTCAACATGCCCGGACGCCTACCGGAATGGGTCAGCGGCTGGAGGCAGTTGGCACGGGTGCGCACCTACCCCTCATGGAAGCCGCGGGTGCAGTTCGACCACGTTCTGGCCAGCCCGGTGACCGCCCACCAGGTGCGCAACGTCGAGTCCATGCGACTGCCGGTGTCCGACCACAACGCGGTTGCGGTCACCCTGACGCTGTAGCCCCGGCCCACGTCACCTACCACGGCTGCCCGATGCCGGCGCTGCGGGCGACGGCCGTGCCCCGCCAGTCCAGGCGGAGCCGCCGGCGAGCACACCCAGCACCGCCGGGAGCGGATCGTCGGACGGGGCAGGACCCTCGATCGTGAGGTTCTCGCGCACGTGGTGGAAGACCGCCCGGACGCGTTCGACCGGCAGCGAGTACAGCGCGGCAAAGGCTTTCCGGTACGCCGCGAGCTGGGCAGCGCGAGCCGCTCGCTCGTCCGGTGAGGTCGGTGGCGGTCCGGTCTTCCAGTCGACCACCAGCAGATCGTCGCCGTCGGCGAAGACCGCGTCAGCGCGTCCCCTGATCACCACGCCCTGCTGCACGAGTTCGAAGGGGGCCTCCACTTCCAGCGGAGTGCGCTCAGCCCACTGCGAGGCCAGGAAGGCCTGCTGCAGCTCGGCGAGGTCGGAGCCTGGCGGCACTGCGTCAGCGTCGAAGGCCCCCGGCAGCTCGTCCAGGTCCAGCAGCGTCGGGGTGCCGTATCGCTGCTCGAGCCAGGCGTGGAACGCGGTGCCGCGGCGCGCGTCGACGCGGGGCCGTAGCGGCATCGGCCGGCGCAGGCGGTCGAGGAACTGCTCAGGGTGGCGGCGAGCGGCAACCAGGTCGGTGGCCGACAGGTGACTCGGGAGCCGTACCGCCAGGGGCGAGAGGCTGTCGCGACTCCTCTCGGCCAGCAGCAGCTCGACCTCGTCGCGCCACATCCCCGGACGCCCCAGCGACAGGTCAGCACGTCGCCGGTCGGCGCGGTGTTCGGCCATCCGCGCTCGCCGCACCAGTGCCGCCCCGTCCTCCAACGCGCGGCGGTGCCGACCCAGCGGATCGACCGGCCACACCGGCGGGTCTCCCTCGGCGCCAGGAGGCTCGCCCGGATCGCTGGTCCAGACATCCACGGCGACCTCGGGGATGGCAGCGACCTCGGCAAGGAAGGCCGACTCCCCTGCCGGCTGCCGCCGCCCTGCTCCCCAGCGGTAGCCGTGGCAGAGCAGCCGTTGCCGAGCCCGGGTGACAGCCACGTAGGCGAGCCGCCGCTCTTCGGCCAGATCGCCCTGCCGACCGTCGTGGACGAACGCCTCGACGGCAGCAGCGAGGTCGGACTGGTCGCTGACCCCGCCGAGGTCCAGCGCGGGGAGGTGCGCAGCGTCGCCGCGCAGCGGATAGGGCAGCGTGCCCGGGTCGGTGAGCCACGCCGTGCTGGTGCGGCTGCTCGCCGGGAAGACCCCGTCGACAAGCCCGGCGACGACCACCACGTCCCATTCCAGCCCCTTGGCGGCGTGCACGGTGAGCACCTGGACCCGGGTACCCAGGTGCACGTCCTGGGCGCGACGAAGGCCACGGTCCTGGGTCGCCGCCGCAGCGAGGTACTCCAGGAACTCCATGATGCCCGCGTGCGGGGCCAGGTCGGCGAACGCGGCCGCTTCGTCCACGAGCCTTTCCAGATGCGCGGCGCCGGCGCCACCGGTTCGCAGCGCCCGAGCCATGCTCTCCACGTCGAGGCCGAGCAGGACGATCGCGTCGGCGACCACTTCAGCCAGCGGCGCGCTCATCCGCTCGCGCAGCTCGGCGACCACGCCGCTCAACCAGTCCAGCCGCTGCGCGGCCGATGGGCTCAGCCAGCCCCGGGGTGGCGGCTCGGTCAGGCAGTCCGCGACGCCCGGTCGATGAACCTGCCAGGCCTGCTCACCAGGGACCGGCTCGGACGCCAGGCGGCGGGCCCATCGGCTGAGCCGGTCGAGGTCGCGCGGCCCGAGATGCAACCGCGGCCCGGTGAGCAGGCGTATCAGCGCGTCGCCGCGGACCGGGTCGGCGGCCACCTGCAGCAGCGCGACGGTGTCAGCCACCTCCGGCACCGTCAGGAGCCCATCGAGGCCAACGACCTCCACGGGAAGATCGCGTTCGCGCAGGGCCGCCTCGAGGGCCGGGATCTCGTCTCGACGCCGCACCAGCACGCCCACGCTGGGCGGCCCCGAGGCCTCGGGACGCAAGGTGCGCCATTCCCGGTCCACCTGCTCGGCGACCGCCTGGGCCTGCTCGGACTGGGTGCGGTGCAGGGACACCCGCACCTCCCCGGACGGGGCCCCGTCGACGCGCGTGAGCGTGGCCACCGGCTGCCCGCCGGTCCGTAGCGGCTCGGCAACCGCGTTGGCCACGACCAGGATCCGGCCCGCGTTGCGAAAGCTGGTGCGCAGCGAGTACCGCGGGACCCGACCATCGGCGCCGAAGTGCTCCCCGAACGACGTCAAGGTGTCGGAGCTGGCGCCGCGCCAGGCATAGATGGACTGGAACGGGTCGCCGACTGCCGTGACCGGATGCCCGGCCCCGAACAGCGACAGCAGCAGCTGAAGCTGGGCGAGCGAGGTGTCCTGGAACTCGTCGAGAAGCACGAGCCGGTACTGATCACGCATCGCCTGGCCTGCCTCGCCGAAGCGCGCGGCGATCCGGGCAGCGTCGGCGGCGACGCTGGCGAAGTCGGTGAGGCCGTCGGCGGCCATCTCGTCCCGGTACCGATGCACCAGCGGGACCAGGCGTGCCCGGGTCAGCTGTGCCCGCACGACGGGCTCCACCCGGCTGTGCAGCGGTTTGCGCTGCCGAGGGCCGGGGGGCAGCGACTCGATCAGGCCACCCAGGCCCTGCGCGGCCATCACGACCCGGTCGAGGTCGACCAGATGAGCCGCGGACTGCTCATGCAGGTCCAGGACGTCGGCGATGACCGTGTCCGGTGCGGACTCGACGCCGTCCATCGCCCCGTCCCATCCCCGCACCAGCCGAGCGGCCCGCTGCCAGGCCCCTGCCGGGGACAGCAGGGCACGTCCGGGCTCGAGCCCGAGTCGGGCGCCGTGCTCGGTCACCAGCCGTCCGGCGAAGGCGTCGTAGGTCGACACCGTGGGCTCCCCGAGCGGCAACGGCCGTCCCAGCACGTCGGTCAATGCCTGCAGCCGGCGCCGCACCCGTGCGGCGAGCTCGGCAGCGGCCTTGCGGGTGAACGTCAGCCCCAGCACCTCGCCCGGCGCCACCAGGTCGTTGGCGACGAGCCAGACGACCCGGGCGGCCATCGTCTCGGTCTTGCCCGACCCGGCACCGGCCACCACGACCCCCGGTGCCAGCGGCGCCGTGATCACTGCCTCCTGCTCCGCTGTAGGCGCAGGACGGCCGAGCAGGGCGGCGATCCGTGAAGCCGACAGCATGGTCATGGAACCATCCGGGTGCCATCGGGATGCGCGGGGCAGGACGAACGCACCGGGCAGCCGCCGCACGCTGGCCCGACCAGCGCCGCGAAGGTCGGCGTGCGCAGCCCGTCGGCCACCTGGCGGGCCAGCCGGCCCGGCCAGTCCGGGTCGTCGGCATCGACCAGCCCCGGCTGCCACTGCTCCCGCGCGGATGCCGTGCCCGGCACTCCCAGCTGCACCAGCACACCTCCGCCCGGCACCGCACACCCGGGTCCGGCCGCGCGGACCACCCCCTTACCGACGGCCCACTGGTACACCCCGAGCTGGGGGTGCTCCTGAAGGTCGGTGGCGCGCGGCTGGGTGGTGCCCGTCTTGAAATCCACGACGACCAGCCGACCGTCCGCGTCGCGCTCGAGGCGGTCCACGCGTCCTCGCACCACGGCCGCCGGCCCGGGGGGCGGCCCGGGGGTCGGCGGATCCGACCCAGCGGGGATCTCGACCTCGATCTCGACCTCGGCCCCCACGCACTGGCGGCTGTTCGTCTCCAGCCAGCGCACGAGCCGGGTGACCATGGCGTCCACCCGAGCCCTTTCGCGGCGGGCGACCCAGCCACGTCCGGCATCCACCGAGGCCCACAGCTGCTCGTAGCGCGCCCAGAGCCCTGCGGCGTCGAGGCGGTCGTCGGCTGCCTCGCGGGCAAGCTGATGGATCAGCGTGCCGACGGTCTGGCGAAGCGCGGTGCCGTTCTCCCCGCCGGCGCGCTGCAGCATCCACCGCAGGGGGCACCGCAGGTATCCCTCGATGTGGGACGGGGACAGCGACACCACCTCGTCCTGCGCGACCAGCGCGGCCTGGTCGGAGACCGGTGCCAGTCCGTACCACTCGTCCGGGTCGGCGCCGGGGACCCCGTGATCGGCAAGATCGGCGAGCAGCTCCGCCGCCTCGTCTCGGTCGGGGGCCGCACGTCCCGGGTCGCACACCGCGGCCCGTAGCTCGGCGACCAGAGCGGGCAGCGTGAGGGTCGGTGTCGCCGCCGCCACCTCGCGCTCGTCATCGTCTCGGGGGTCGATCTCGTCCAGCAGCCTGGACGGCCGTGTCTCGCCGTCGTCCACCGCGGTGACCAGCAAGCACCGGCGGGCCCGTGTGACGGCCAGGTAGAACAGCCGCCGCTCGGCCGCCACCAGGGCAGTGGCCTGCTCGAGCGGGGTCGGGAGCCGGCCGGCGTCGAGCACGGCGACAAGGTCGTCCAGGCTGAGCAGCCCGCTGCGGCGTCGCAGATCGGGCCAGAGGTCCTCCTGGACCCGGCAGACGGCCACGGTGTCCCACTCCTGTCCGGCTGCGGCGTGCGCGGTGAGCACGCTCACCGCATCGCTCGCCCGGCGCGGGATCGCCCAGGAGTCCCCGGGCACCTGCTGGGCCCGCACGTGGTCGAGAAAGGCAGCGGGACCGGCTCCGGGCAGCCGGTCGGAGAACCGGGCCGAGGCCTCGAACAGGGCTACGACGGCGTCAAGATGGCGTTCGGCCACCGCGGAGCCAGGGTCTGCGGCCAGAGCAGCGCGCCGCCAGCGATCGGCCATGCCCGAGGCGGCCCACAGCGCCCACAGCACCTGTTCGCTCGACCCGGTCGCCACCGTGTCAGCGCCTGCTCGCAGGATGTTGCCCAGGCGGCCCAGTGCCTCGTCGACCAGCGGCGACACGCCTCGGCCCTCCACGACGGCGGCGTAGAGCACCTGCTCGGGACTGTCGGTGCCGCCGCCCAACCGGTGCGCGGTGTGCAAGGCGCGGCGCGCCCGGCTCAGACGCGCCGGGTCCATCCCGACCAGAGGGCCGAGCAGCAGGTCGGTCACCCGGTCAGGCGTCGCCGCCTCGACACCGCTGACGATCGCCAGCAGGTCCAGTAGCGCACGCACGGCAGCCTGCTGCCAGAGCGAGACCTCCTCGGTGCGCTGCGCGACCGGGACGGCGTGGAGGGCCAGGCCTCGCCGCACCGCAGCAAGGTCGGCCGCGGATCGCAGGAGAACAGCCATGTCGCTCCAGGGGATCCCGTCCACCAGGTGTCGACGGCGCAGCGCGGACGCCACGTGTGTCACCTCGTCGCTGCCGCTGGCGAGCACGGCGGTGGTGACCGTGCCGTCCACCGGTGTCGTCGCAATCCTGGTGCGCGATGCTCTCGATCCGCCGAGCCGACTGGCGACCCGCTGCGCCGCGTCCGCGATCTGCCGGGGCAGCCGGTGCGAGGCGGCCAGCACGACCACCGGGGCCGATTCGTCCGGTGTGCGGCGGAACCGATGCGGGAAGTCAGCCACCGCGTGCGGATCGATGCCGCGGAACCGCAGGACGGCGGTGTCGGGGTCGGCGGTGGCGACCAGGTCGTGGCCGTCGCCGGCGATCAGCTCGACGAGGTCGAGCAGTGCGCGGTCGGCGTCGGCGATGTCATCGACGACGACCAGCGACCGACCGGTCCATTCCGACCGGCGCACGTCCGGATCGCGACGCAGCAGGTCGACTGCAGCGCGCACCAGCTCGGCCGGGTCGTACGCCGATGGTTGGGCCAAGGCTGTGACCTGGGCATACTCATGGGCAAAGGCCGCAGCCGACGCCCACAGGGGACGGTCGTGGACAGCGGCCAGCCGGGTGAGCTCCTCCGGTGACAGGTCCCGCTCGACCGCGCGCAGCAGCAGGTCGCGCAGCTGGGCGGCGAACGAACGGGTGCCCAGTGCCGCTGCGAGCGAGGAGGGCCACCCCGCGCTCGAGCCCCGCAGCAGTTCGACGATCATCAGATCCTGCTCGGCGGCCGACAGCAGTCGAGGCGCTGGCTGGCCGCGCCGGACCGCCTCGCGACGGAGCAGCCCGTAGGCGTAGGAGTGGACGGTACGGGCCAACGGCTCGCGGATCGTTCGCCCCACCCGCGCCGCCACCCGGTCGCGCAGCTCGGCACCGGCCCGCCGGGTGGGCGTGAGCAGCAGGACCCGCGACGGGTCCAGGCCGTCGCCGATCTTCTGGCTGACGAGCTCGACGAGAGTCGTGGTCTTGCCCGTCCCCGGCCCGCCGAGCACCAGCATCGGCCCGGACACGTGCGCGAGGACCCTGCGCTGCGTCTCGTCCAGGTGCGGGCCGATGTTCACGCTCCGATCCCAGCAGACACCCCTGACACAATCGCCGGGTGACGGCGGCGCGCTTCTACCAGCGGTTGGAGGAGACCGGCGACGGAGGTGCGTCGTTCGTCGGACGGTACCGGTCGACCGGGCACACGGTCGGCCCGTGGGATCCGCACCACCAGCACGCTGGTCCACCGACGGCGCTGCTGGCGCGGGCGATGGGCAAGCTCGGTCACACCCCACCGGCTGGTCTGCTGGCCCGCCTCACCGCGGAGATCCTGGCGCCCATCCCGGTCACGGATCTTCTCGTGCGCGCGTCCGTGCAGCGTCCTGGGCGTCGGGTTGCCTGGGTGACGTCCCAGCTCGCGGCCGCCGACTCCGCGGACACGCCGCTGGTGCAGGCCAGCGGATGGGTGTTGCGTCGCTCCCCGGCGCCGCTGCGCCTGCCCGTCACCCCCGACGAGCCCGCGCCCGGCGCCGGTACACCGCAGGACCCGCCGAAGGGATGGGTCGGCGGGTATCTGCAGGCCGTCGAATGGTCCCTGGTGCAGGGTTCGTTCGCCGAGCCGGGACCGGTCACCGTCTGGACACGGCTGCTGGTGGGCCTCGTCGACGACGAGTCCCCCACCGGCGTGGAACGTGCCGCCGTCGTCGCCGACGCCGGGAGCGGGATCTCCGCTGTCGCCGACCCGCAGACGACCCTGTTCGTCAACACCGAGCTGTCGATCCATCTGCACCGGGAACCGCGCGGGCCGCAGGTGTGGATGGCGGCCCGGACCGTCCTGAACCGCCACGGGATAGGGCTGGCCGAGACTGTCCTGGGTGATGCGCAAGGATCGGTGGGACGCGCCGCACAGGCCCTGTTCGTGGAGCCGCGCTGAGCGGCTCGACCACACCCGGGGCTCGACAACCCGATCGGCTCGACGACACCGAGCGCAGCGACCCGCGTGGCGCGGCCGGTCAGCCGTTCCATCGCGCCAGGCGCAGGTGACCCGGTGCATCCCCCAACGTCGCAGTACGTGGGACGATCGGAGGCGATGTCGACCAGCACCGTCCGGGTGGGCGAGCACGAGCCACCGGTCCTGATCGACGAGCCTCCCGTGGCGCGTCGGTCCCGACGGCCGCTGGATGCTGCCCGGCTTGCTCTGGCCCTCGCGGGCATCCTCGTGCTGGTCGTGCTCTCGGTGACGGCCGAGCGGACGGTGGCGGGAATCGAGGGCGACCTCAGCGAGGCCAGTGGGCTGGTCCCCGGGTGGTTGCTCCTGCCCCTGAGCCTGCTGGCAGCCTTCAGCACCCTGGGCGTGTGGATCGGCTTCGTCGGGCTGGAGCTCGCGCAGCGTCGTGGTCGAACGGCCGCGGAGATGGTCATGGCGGGTGTGCTCACCGCGGTGCTCCTCGGTGTCCTGTCGGTATTCGTGCAGTCCGACATCGCGCCGGAGTCGTTGGCGGCGGCCTTCCGTCCCCCGACGTCCGGCCTGATCTTCCCGACGAGCGCGGCCGCGACGGTGGCGCTGGTCTCGGTGGTCGGCTGGGCCGAGCGGCCGTGGGTGCAGCGGCTCTCACTCATGGCCGTGGCGGGCGGCGTGGCCGACCTGCTGCTCGGCGGCCAGATCACCCCCCAGGGTGCGGCGCTGGGACTGCTCGTCGGGCGGGCCATGGCTCTGACCGTTCGGCTGGTCTCCGGAGTTCCGACGCAACGACCCGATGGCGGCACGATCGCCACCGGGCTGCACACCCACGGTGTGGCGGCGCGGTCGCTGACCTGCCGGTCGGAGGGGTGGCCGCGCGTCTATCAGGTGCGCACCGACTCGGACAACCTCGACTTGGTGGTGCTGGACCGCGACCGGGAGGGCACCGGGCTGCTGGCCAACGTCTGGCAATGGCTGCGCCTGCGGGGAGACATCCTGCCGCGCGAGAGCGTGACCATGCGAGGCGGCACCGAGCAGCGCGCACTGGCGGCCATGGCCCTGCAGCAGGCCGGGGTGCGCAGCCCGCGATTGCGGGCATGCTTCGCACTCGGCCTCGACGCCATCGTCCTGCTCTACGACCGGGTGCCCGCGACCCGGCTGAGCCAGCTGCTCGCCGTCTCTCATCCCGAGGAACCCAGGCAGCTGCCCGAGGCGTCCGACGCCAGCGGTCCGCGGACCGGGGACTCACCCGACGGCGGCTCGCACATCGTCGGCTCCGAGGTCGGCGGATCGCCGGCCGACCCGGCTCACCCGACGACGGCATCCGACCACGTCGCCGACGAGTACGACGAGACGGAGCCCGGCCCCGAGGCAGGCCTGCTCTCCGAGACCACCTTGGAAGACCTGTGGGGTCAGGTTCACCGGATGCACTCGGCGGGGATCGCGCACCGCCAGATCGCCGCCGAGACCATCGCGCTGGACGACGCGGGACGGGTGTGGATCCTCGAGCACTACAGCGCAACGGTCGCCGCCAGCGACACCGCCATGTCCGCCGACGTCGCGCAGCTTCTCGTCCTGACCAGCACCGTGGTCGGGCCGCGACGCGCTGTCGCAGCGGCGGTGCGAACGCTGGGGCGCGACTCGGTGGGGGCGTCGCTGCCACTGGTGCAGCCACTGGCACTGCCGCGCAGCACGCGAGCACGCCTCGGTAGCAGCGGAACGCTGCTGGAGCGAGTGCGAGAGCAGGTTCGCGAGCGTGCTGAGCCTCCCCCGGTCGAGGCGATCAGCCTGGAGCGACTGCGTCCTCGGGCGCTGCTGTCCGCGCTGTCGATCCTGCTGGCGGTCTACCTGATCGGCACCAACCTGGCGGGCGTCGACATCATCGGGACGGTCCGAGGCGCGGACCCGTGGTGGGTCCTGGTGACCCTGGTCGCGTCCGCACTGACCTACCTGGGAGCGGCCTGGGGTCTGGTGGGCTTCGTCCCGGAGAAGGTGCCGCTGGGACGCGTGTTCAGCGCGCAGGTGGCCCTGGGGTTCATCCGGCTGGTGACACCGTCCACGCTGGCCATCGCCGCGGTGAACAGCCGGCTCCTGCTGCGGACGGGAATCCCGCTGCCGTCCGCGGCCGCGAGCGTGGCTGCCTCGCAGGCCGCAGCTTTCCTGGTCAGCGTTCCGCTGATCATCGTGCTGGGCCTGCTCAGCGGCCGGGAGGTGACGATCGGGATCCGGCTGTCCACGGTGCTCGTTGCCGTGGGCGTGGTCGTGCTGACGGCGGCCGTGGTGCTGTGGCTGGTGCCGGCGGTGCGGACTCGGGCCACGAGAGCGTGGCGGTCGTTCATCGAACGCGGTCTCCCGCGCCTGCTGGACGCCGTCCAGAGCCCCAAGCGCCTGGCCAAGGGACTGGGTGGCAATCTGCTGCTGACGCTGGCGTACGGGGCGGCCCTGTACGCCAGCGTCGCAGCCGTGGGTGCTGAGATCCCGATCGCGACGGCGACGCTCATCTTCGTGTCGGGCAATGCTGTCGGCAGCATCGTCCCGACCCCCGGAGGCCTGGGCGCGGTCGAGGCGGCCCTCACCGCGGGGCTCACCGCCGCCGGCGTGCCTGGCGGCGAGGCGATCTCAGCGGTCATCCTGTTCCGGCTGGCAACCTTCTGGCTGCCGATCCCGATCGGGTGGTTCGCCTGGACCCGGCTCCAGCGGGCCGGAGCGCTGTGAGGCTCCTGCTCAGTAGCTCGGCTGGGACGGATCGATCTGGCGGACCCAGGCGTTGATCCCGCCTCCGACGTGCACCGCGTCGGCCCGGCCAGCGGCCTTGACCACGGCGAGCACCTCCGCGGAGCGAACCCCGGCCTTGCAGTGGAGAACGATCGGCTTGTCCGGCAACCGGCTCACGGCGTCGCCGAGGAGGAACTGGTCCTTCGGGATGAGCACCGAGCCGGGGATCCGGCTGATGTCGTACTCCCCCTGCTCTCGGACGTCCACGAGCTCGAAGTCGCGCTCGCCACGCTGGCGTTCCTCCAGCCACAGCGCCAGCGTCTTGACATCGATGGTGGCCTCGGCGGCCGCGTCGAGCGCGGCCTGGCTCAGCGAGCCGCAGAAGGCCTCGTAGTCGATGAGACCGGTGACCGGTTCGGCGTCGGGGTCCTTGCGGATCCGCACGGTCCGGTAGGACATCTCGAGGGCGTCGAACACCATCAGCCGACCAAGCAGCGAGTCGCCGATGCCCGTGATCAGCTTGACCGCCTCGGTAGCCATGATCGATCCGATCGAGGCGCAGAGCACGCCGAGCACGCCGCCCTCGGCGCACGAGGGGACCATGCCCGGTGGCGGGGGCTCGGGGTACAGGTCGCGGTAGTTCGGGCCGTGCTCGTCCCAGAACACCGACGCCTGTCCCTCGAAGCGGAAGATCGACCCCCACACGTACGGCTTGCCCAGCAGTACCGCGGCGTCGTTGACCAGGTAGCGGGTAGCGAAGTTGTCCGTACCGTCGACGATGACGTCGTACCCGGCGAAGATGTCCAGGGCGTTGTCGGAGTCCAGCCGCACCTCGTGCAGCACCACGCGGACGTGCGGGTTGGTCTCGGCGATGGCGTCGCGGGCTGACTCGGCCTTCGAGCGTCCGACGTCACTCTGCCCGTGGATGATCTGGCGCTGCAGGTTCGACTCGTCGACCACGTCGAACTCGACCAGACCGAGCGTGCCCACCCCGGCCGCCGCGAGGTAGAGCAGAGCCGGAGAGCCCAGCCCACCGGCCCCCACGACGAGCACCTTCGCGTTCTTCAGCCGCTTCTGTCCGTCCATGCCGACGTCGGGGATGATGATGTGGCGGGAGTAGCGCTGAATCTCCTCCAGGCTCAGCTGCGCAGCAGGCTCTACTAGGGGCGGCAGGGATACCACGGCAGGCTCCTCACTCGTCGGGCATCGTCGCGGACGAGAACCGCCGCCGTCCGGCCGGTGTTCCCCAGCGTTTAGGCTCTTCCGATGCGTCGGCCCGTCCTGGGCCGCCCGAGGACCACCCGAGGGAAGACCCGATGACCGACCAGCCCGGCCCGTCGCATCGTCCAGCAGCACCCTGGGAGGACCTCCAGGTCGAGGTGGAACCGGGGTCCGAGGCCCAGACCTCGGTCGAGGTGCCCCTCGAGGACGCCGCCGAGCAGGCGCGTCCTGCCAGCGCAGCCCTGCGCGAACCGACCGCGACGCGCGTCGTCCCGCTCGACGTCGACCCCGCCGACCTGGCCGAGCAAGGTCGAGAGGTCGAGGAGGACGAGGACGAGTACCGCTAGACTCTACTGGCGAGTAACATTGAGCTCTCCCGTGCCCAACGACTGCGGACGGCCAGGACAGTGACGACGACCTCGGACGCAACACTCCGCGGGGGGCGCATGCCCCGGCCGGAACGGCGGGCACAGCTGCTCGAGGCCGCTCGGGAGGTCTTCGTCGAACGCGGCTACCACGCGGCGTTGATGGACGAGATCGCCGAGCGGGCCGGTGTCAGCAAGCCTGTGCTCTACCAGCACTTCCCCGGCAAGCTCGACCTCTACCTCGCCCTGCTCGACCGCAGCATCGACGCCTTCGTGGCCAGCGTGGCCGACGCCCTGGACTCCACGCACGACAACAAACGGCGGGTTGCCGCAGCGATGGAGACCTTCTTCGACTTCGTCGACAGCGAGAGCGGGACGTTTCGGCTGCTGTTCGAGAGCGACCTGACCAGCGCCGAAGCCGTCCGCGGCCGGCTGGACTCGCTCACCCGCAGGTGTGCGCAGGCCATCGCCCCGGTCATCGCGGAGGACACCGGTCGGTCCCCGGAGGAGTCCCAGCTGCTGGCTGCGGGCATGGTCGGGATGGCGCAGGTCGCGGCACGGTTCTGGCTGACCTCGGACGGGTCGCTGCCCCGCTCCAAGGCAACGACGCTGATCTCCACCCTCGGGTGGCGCGGCATCCGGGGATTCCCGCGGCGGGAGAATGATCGCGCCGAGTAGCGCGCCGCATGCGTGCGACTAGCCTGGGCTCGTGGCCCGACCAGGGCCGGTCATCATCGCCCAGGCCCAGAAAGCGACGGCAGCCGTGGAGATCAAGATCGGAGTCCAGCACGCTCCTCGAGAGCTCTCCCTGGAGAGCAGCCAGCCTCGCGACGACGTGGAGAAGGCTGTGGCCAAGGCGATGACCGACGGCGGGCTGCTGACCCTGTCCGACGAACGAGGGCGGACCTTCGTCGTGTCCGGCGAGCGGATCAGCTATGTGGAGATCGGCGAGCCGATGGAGCGTCGGGTCGGCTTCGGTACCACCTGAGATCACGCCGGGGCGCCAGGCACCGGGCTAGGAGGCCAGGCCCAGCGACGCCATGCGCCTGGCGTGGCGCTCGGTGATCCGCTTGAAGATGGCGCCGACACCGCCGAGGCCGATCCCCGGACGGGACTCGCTGCCGACGAACAAGGCATCGAGCGCGTCACGCTCGGCAGCCACCTGCTGCGCCTGCGAGAGGGCCTCTCCCATCAGCCTTCGGCCCCACAGCGCCAGCCTTCCGCCCACCCGGGAGTCCGCTGCGATCGCTGCTCGCACCCGGTCCACGGCGAAGCTGCTGTGCCCGAGGTCGGCCATCACGTCCACCACCAGATCACGGGTGACCGGGTCCAGGAATGCTGCGATCTCGGTGTAGAAGTCCTGCCCGATCCCGTCGCCGACGTAGGCCTTCACCAGTCCTTCCAGCCAGGTGGACGGTGCCGTGGACCGATGGAAGCCGTCGAGCGCGGCCCGGAACGGCTCCATGGCGCCCTCGGGGTCTGCACCGAGCTCGCGCAACCGGTCACGCAGCCGCTCGAAGTGATGGAACTCCGCCACGGCCATCCCCGACAAGGCGGCCTTGTCGGCCACCGACGGAGCCAGGCCCGCGTCGACCACCAGCCGTTCGAAGGCCGAGAGCTCGCCGTAGGCCATCACACCCAGCAGGTCCACCACAGCAGCCCGATAGTCAGGGTCGTCGAGGTCGTCCCGGGCGCTCGCCGCGCCGGAGTCGGGTGCGTCCACAGGCGCAGACTAGACTTGGCGGGGGCGACGCGTAGCAGAGACGACGCGACCGGCGGGGCCGAAGCGCCCGGCTCGTCGGGGCGACCAGCAGGTCGGCGCGACCGGCGCGCCGATACAGCCAAGGAGACAGCGACTGAACGTCGAGGACGATCCCCCAACCTTCACCGCCCTGGGAGTCATGCCGAGCCTGGCCAACGCGCTCGAGCAGCGGGGCTTCACTACGCCGTTCGCCGTGCAGCAGCTGGCGATTCCCGTCGCCCTGGCCGGAGCCGACCTCATCGGGCAGGCCCGCACCGGAACCGGCAAGACGCTCGCCTTCGGGCTGCCGCTGCTGCAGCGCATCATCGCCCCGCACGAACCCGACTACGACCAGCTGGTCGCGCCAGGAGCACCGCAGGCGCTCGTCGTCACACCGACGCGCGAGCTCGCCATGCAGGTCGCCGACGATCTCGTGGCAGCGTCGGTGAACCGGCCGGTGCGGGTGCTGACGATCTACGGCGGTCGCGCGTACGAGCCTCAGCTCGATGCGCTGGCCAGCGGCACCGACGTCGTCGTGGGCACGCCGGGACGACTGCTCGACCTGGCTCGCCAAGGACGGCTCGACCTCGGGCACGTCAAGGTGGTCGTCCTGGACGAGGCGGACGAGATGCTCGACCTCGGTTTCCTGGCCGACGTCGAGACGCTGCTGGCCATGACACCCGAGCTGCGCCAGACCATGCTGTTCTCCGCGACCATGCCCGCCGACGTGATCACGCTGGCGCGCCGCTACATGCGTCATCCCGTCAACGTCCGAGCCGAGTCGCCGGCGGAGACCGCCACCGTCCCCACCACGGCACAGTTCGTCTACCGGGCCCATCGGATGGACAAGGACGAGATACTGGCGCGCATCCTGCAGGCCGAGAGCCGCGCACTGGTGATGATGTTCGCCCGAACCAAGCGGCATACCCAGACGCTGGCCGACGAGCTCAAGCGGCGCGGCTTCTCGGTGGCAGCGGTGCATGGCGACCTCAACCAGGACGCCCGGGAAAGGGCCCTGGCGGCCTTCCGCGCGGGCAAGGTCGACGTCCTGGTGGCCACCGACGTCGCTGCCCGAGGGATCGACGTCGACGGGGTGACGCACGTGATCAACGTGTCCTGCCCCGACGACGAGAAGACCTATCTCCACCGCATCGGTAGGACCGGACGGGCCGGTGCATCGGGGGTGGCCATCACGCTGGTCGATTGGGAAGACCTGTCCCGGTGGAGTGCCATCAACAGCGCGCTCGGCCTGCCCTACCCGGATCCCCCGGAGACCTACTCGACCAGCGAACACCTGTTCCACGACCTGGGCATCCCATCTGATGCCGGCGGCCGGCTGCCGATGACCGTCGAACTGGTCGAAGGCAAGCACCGCTCGGTCGGCCTCGGCGCCAAGTACTACACCAGCGAAGGGCCGGCGATCGAAGGATTCTGGGAGCATCGCAACCTGTTGGGCGCGCACGAGT
>Ga0114939_10001795_pt1 | contig 16649 bp, 16 predicted proteins | sample AshMeaCrysSpring_FD_87196 | JGI IMG/M metagenome (GOLD analysis project Ga0114939, IMG submission 87196) | Groundwater microbial communities from Big Spring, Nevada to study Microbial Dark Matter (Phase II) - Ash Meadows Crystal Spring | ecosystem: Environmental > Aquatic > Deep subsurface >... | reverse complement strand
TTGTAGACGCACCATTCAACCAGGTCCTTTTTCTTGTTATCATGGGCAACAAGAGCAATGCGCTTGCTCTTATTCAATGTTCTTACCATTTGAGGATGTATTGATGACCATGAAACAGACCAAAAAATACATCCTAAGAATCCGCCAATCCGCCAATTAGCTAATTAGCCAATTAACTAGGCCGCCCCTGCAGTTGTTTCTTTGATCTTTTCCCTGATCTTGGTTTCTATTTCATTGGCCAGTTCAGGATTATCGATCAGCAATTGCTTTACCGTATCCCTTCCCTGTCCAAGCTTATCATTGTTATAACTGAACCAGGATCCACTCTTTCCCACTATTCCCAACTCCACGCCCAGATCCAGGATCTCACCGGTCTTGGAAATTCCTTCCCCGAAAATGATGTCGAATTCCGCTGCACGGAAAGGCGGAGCCACTTTGTTCTTCACTACTTTCACCTTCACCCTGTTACCAACAGCCTCATCACCATCTTTGATCTGGGCAATACGACGGATATCTAAACGAACCGAAGCATAAAACTTCAGTGCATTACCACCCGTGGTGGTTTCAGGGTTTCCAAACATCACACCGATCTTTTCCCTCAGCTGGTTTATAAAAATACAAATCGTATTGGTCTTAGAAATAGTCGCTGTCAGTTTGCGTAAAGCTTGGGACATCAACCTCGCCTGCAGACCCATCTTGCTGTCACCCATCTCACCCTCCAATTCACCTTTCGGTACCAATGCTGCCACGGAATCGATCACCACAACATCAAGTGCGCCGGACAAAATCAACCTGTCAGCTATTTCCAACGCCTGCTCTCCATAATCCGGTTGAGAGATCAGCAAATTGTCTACATCCACACCCAACTTCTGGGCATATGCACTGTCGAACGCATGTTCCGCATCTATAATGGCACAAATACCGCCTTTCTTCTGGGCTTCCGCGATCACGTGAGTAGCCACGGTCGTTTTACCCGAACTTTCAGGGCCGTAGATCTCGATCACCCTGCCCTTCGGTAAGCCGCCAATTCCAAGTGCAATATCCAAGCCTATAGATCCGGTCGAAATCACTTCCTGAACGTGGTCACCCTTTTCATTCATCATCATTACACTCCCCTTCCCAAAATCCTTTTCGATCTTATCCAGAGTGAGTTTCAGCGCCTTGAGTTTTTCGTTCGACATGTCTTAAAATTTTGGTTTCCAATGTAAATGTTAAAGTAAAGGTAGGGGAAATATTTTATCAACACTAATTTTTTTAGCATTTTTTCCACCAAAATTTTTAGTTTTTTCACCATAGAAAGTCCGGGGTCGGAACATAAAAATCCCCCGGCTGGGAACAACTGGGGGAACATGAGAAATCAAGTACTATTGCGGTACTGTTTGCTTCTATGAATATAACGGGAAAAAACGCATTTGTCCTACCGTTCATGTAGATTATATTGTTTCAAACTTTAGATGATATCTTTACTGACTTAAATTTTATGCTATGAAACATGTATTCGTATTCCTTTTCGCCATGAGTTTTAGTGCTTTCTTATATGCACAGGACCCTACCCCGGCGGCGAAAGGAGTAACCTATGGCGCAGGCACTACCGCCGAAGGTGCCATTGCCGTAAATGAACTCGGTTCCAAAATGACCAACGATAAATTCAGCGGTAAGATCCAGGGAAAAGTGGTTGAAGTATGCCAGGAGAAAGGCTGTTGGATGAAAGTGGAGCAGGCGAATGGTGAAAACCTGATGGTCAAGTTCAAAGACTACAAGTATTTCATGCCAAAGAACATCGTGGGCAAAGAAGTTGTCCTGGATGGCGAGGCCATCGTGAAAGAAGTGTCGGTGAAACAACTCCAGCACTACGCTAAGGACGCTGGTAAATCAGACGAAGAGATCAAGAAGATCAAAGAACCCAGGAAAGAAGTCCAGTTCGTTGCTAAAGGCGTGCTGGTACTCTGATAGACCTCCTGGTTTAAATATTTAAAAGGCCGTCCCACGTTTGTAGGACGGTCTTTTTTTATCCAATTTCATCTCAAATCATGATTTGAGACCATGATACCGCAACTTCAGCACGCATGCAAAAGTTATTAAAGCTGATTTCCTCTATTTTCGATAAGCCCATGCTTTTCTATTTCAACTTCTACAGCAGCCTGTTGCTCCCAGCGTTTTTCCAGGGACTGATCATGACCCTGATCTTGTTCATCCGAGGTGTCCGCGACGAAAGGCTGAGCGATAAACTGCTCGCATTCCTGATCCTGCTGTGTACCATCAAAGTTGCATTCTGGATGCTTGGATTTGCAGGTTGGTATGATACCCATGACGCTTACACCAGTTTCATGTTCTATTTTCCATTTGAAACAACCATCTGGATCGGACCAACCCTGTATTTCTACTTCCTCAGCCTTACAGATGCTGATTTCAAATTCTCAGCAAAACATCTTCCCCATTTAATACTGCCGCTGGTCTTTTTCAGCCTCTGTTGGATTAAACTCGCTGTAGATTTTGCCATCTTCTTCCCGTTCCCAAAAGAAGAATACAATCAATACGGTACAAAAGGACCTTGGGCCGACATCCTTCGATCAACTCCAGCCCAGATCATCAGCTATCTCTCTTTTTTCTATTACCTGTTCCTTACCCGTAAACTGTACACAAACTATCGAAAATATATCAGCGAAAACTTCTCGACTACTGATATCATTGAATTCGAATGGATACGAAATATCCTATATGCCGTTGGTGCAGCCATTGTCATCTTTGTTGTCTTCGAAATACTTGGCATTCTTATCCCAGCCACCAACAGGTACACGATTGACTGGTATGCCTATTTCTGTATGGGCATCATCATATTCTATATCAGCATATCCGGCCTGCTGTCAGTCAACAGGAATATCTACAGGCTTCATTTCATACCTGAAAGCGACCCGCCTTCCACCCTAGCCATGACCGAAGTTGCCAATAAATCGCAGCCGGTAGACGAATCACTGAGGGCTCTGCTCCTTGAACACCTGGCCATCAATAAGCCATACCTGGAACCGGAGCTTTCTTTGAACGACCTTGCCAAACAATTGACAACCACCCCAGCCGTCCTTTCTAAACTGATCAACGAAGGGTTCGGGCTGAATTTCAACGACTTTATTAATGAATATCGTATCCGCGAACTGATGGCTAAACTGAAATTGGGCGAACACCGGAACCAAACACTTTTGGGCATTGCCCTGGATTCAGGCTTCAACAGTAAAGCCACTTTCAACAGAAGCTTCAAGAAACTTACATCGATGAGCCCCAAAGAATGGATGGCCCAGAACGTATCAAATTAACTTGAACACTATTAAAGAGGTCTTAGATCTTATTTTGAGTCGACTGAGGCGTTTTGTTTGATGAGTTTTACGGCATCGTAAACATCAAACAAATGATCATGAAAAATTCTGTTGCCCAGTTTCTGTTCGGCTCTACAACCGGAAATAATAAATCCTTTAATATCGCCTACCTGTTTTTCAGATTACATGTTGGCCTAAGTATAGCCATCCATGCCGGTTATCCAAAAATGAAAAATATCCTGGCACCCGGTTGGTTTTCGGAACAGGTAGCTTCCCTTGGCTTCACTTACCCCTCACCCCAGTTCTGGGCCATGGCGGCTTCCTGGGGCGAGTTTATCGGCGGGTTGATGATCGCATTCGGCCTGCTTACCCGTTTTGCTTCTATCCAACTTGCTTTCCAGTTCCTGGTCATTTCATTCCTCTGGTATAGTGAACCGGAACCGCTCACTGGCATGTACTTCCAACAACTCTATTTCTGGTGTTATATACTCTGCAGTGCTGCTGGTGGTGGCATGTTCTCAATCGACGCACTCATTTTAAAAAAGAAATTCGATCTTTCTTCTAACCCTATAATTAAACCAGCCATCGCAACATTCCTCATACTCTGTTCATTTCAATGCTTCGCGCAACAACCAGCCATACAACAGGATGATCTTAAGAAGATCCAAGGGAACTGGAAAGGCGTTCTTGCATACAAAGATTATAAGAGTGGAAAAGAGGTAGTGATGCCCTGCGACCTCGAAGTAAAACTGAAAGATGACATGAAACTGGTGCAGATGTCCTACAATTATCCCGAAGAGAAGTCACATAACAATAAAGACCAGGTACGCATAAGCGCTGATGGCACGCGGATCAACGGAGAAAAACTGCTTGAGAGGACCGTTGATGAAAATGGTAACATAAAATTAATTATCGAGACACGTGGTGAAGACGGCAGCAAACCTGCTATTATTAAACAGATCATTGTGATCAGCGATACCAGTTTCACTATGACCAAGGTTGTCCAATACATGACCACAGGGGAAACCATTCAAAGAAATCAATATCGGTGGAAGAAATGATCATTTTCTCTACCTTAATGGCATGAAAAGATTACTCGCGTTATTCAGTCTGATCACCACCACATTCACCCAGGCCCAATTACCAAAACAAGTGCAGCTTCCCAACGGCTGGTCGCTCTCTCCTGCCGGAAGAAGTTTCCCACTGGGTGATCTACCACTTAATATAGCGGTATCGAAATCGAAAAAATTTATGGCCGTCACCAATAACGGCCAAAGCGTTCAATCCATACAACTGATTGACCCAAAAACTGAAAAAGTCCTTCACTCGGAAACTGTGCCAAAATCATGGTACGGGCTGAAGTTCAGCGCGGATGAAAAAACATTGTATGCATCAGGTGGTAACGATAACTGGATCCTTGAATTCGGCATCACCAATAACAAACTTGCTTTGCGTGATAGTATCAAACTCGGCAAAAAATGGCCCAACAGGATCTCCCCCGCCGGCATTGAGATCGATGATGCAAAACAATTGATGTACGTAGTCACGAAAGACAATAACAGTCTTTATATCATCAACCTGAAAACAAAGCAGGTCCAGCAACAGATCTCACTTGGATCCGAAGCTTATACTGCATTATTGTCGCCGGATAAAAATACCCTGTACATATCTCTATGGGGCAGCGCAAAGATCCTAGTGTGGGATCTGGTAAGCCAAAGAAAAAAAGAATGGGCCGTGGGTGATCACCCCAATGAAATGTGCATGACGAAAGACGGTAAATATCTTTTTGTTGCAAATGCAAATGATAACTCAGTGTCTGTCATTAACACCACAGAAGGAAAAGTCATTGAAACACTGAACGCCGCACTCTATCCAAATGCCCCCGCGGGTTCAACTTCCAATGCGGTGGCGCTCAGCGCAGATGAGAAAACACTGTATGTGGCTAATGCCGATAACAATTGCCTTTCGGTCTTTGATATAGAGAAACCCGGATCTTCTGAATCCGAAGGTTTCATTCCCACAGGCTGGTATCCTACCAACATTAAAGTGATCGATAAGAAAATATTTGTCAGCAATGGCAAGGGCTTCAGCTCGCAAGCTAATCCATATGGGCCAAGTCCTGTCAATCCCAGGCAAGCCGTTATCCGCCACCAGGGTGATACGTCAAAACCTAAAGAGGTTCAATACATCGGCGGACTATTCAAGGGCACCATGTCCATCATTGATGAACCAGATGAAAAACTCCTGGCTACCTATTCAAAAGCAGTGTACAGCAACTCACCATTCACAAAGGAGAAAGAAACCCTTGCGGCAGGTGAGGTGGGTAATCCCATACCTATGAAAGTGGGTGACCCCTCGCCCATCAAATATGTGTTCTATGTGATCAAGGAAAACCGCACGTACGACCAGGTATTGTCTGATGTACCTGGCGGAAATGGTGACACAAGCCTACTGCTGTTTGGCGAACATGTAACTCCTAACCAACACGCACTCGTAAAAGAATTCGTACTGCTGGATAATATCTATTGCGATGGTGAAGTGAGTATGGATGGCCACAACTGGACAATGGGCGCATACGCAACGGACTATCTCGAGAAGCATTGGCCAACCAATTATGGCGGACGTGGAGGAAGGTATGACGGTGAAGGCAACCGAGAGATCGCTAATAACAAGAACGGTTTCTGCTGGGATAATTGCAAACGCAACGGCGTCAGCTTCAGGTCGTACGGTGAATTTGTGGACGATGGCAAAGCCAATATCCCTGTGTTAGAGGGAAATTTCTGCAGTTACTATTCAGGCTATGACCTCTCGATAAGAGATACTACCAGGTTCTACCAGTGGAAAAGAGAATTCGATTCACTGCTTGCTGCAAACAATGTTCCGCGCTTCAATTCCATCCGCTTCGGCAATGATCACACCGAAGGATTAAGGGTAGGAAGGCCAACCCCACGGGCACATGTAGCCGATAATGACCTGGCCGTCGGGATGTTCATTGAATATCTTTCCAAATCGCCTATCTGGAAAGAGACAGCCGTATTCATTATTGAAGACGATGCACAGAATGGCCCTGACCATGTGGATGCGCACCGCACAACAGCTTATGTGGCCGGGGGATTTGTGAAAAGAGGATTCATAGATCACACCATGTATTCTACATCTTCCATGTTAAGGACAATGGAATTGATACTCGGTCTTCCTCCCATGTCACAATACGATGCTGCTGCCACATCTATGTGGCGAAGCTTCACTTCAAATGCCAACCTTACTCCTTTTGTTGCCCGGCCTTCAAACATAGATTTCAACGAGCTGAATAAAAACCCCAACACCGCTTCTGCCAGGAAAAGCGCGGGTTGGGATTTCAGTAAAGAAGATCAACTCCCCGATCTCGAATTCAGTGAAGTGATCTGGAAAGCTGTGAAAGGTGAACATTCAGAAATGCCTGCTCCGCGAAGGGCAGCTTTTGTGAAGGCAGAGTCCGAGAAAGACCAGGTGGTAGGTTCTAGGTTTTAGGTTCTAACGCAAGTTTCACTACAACCAACAACCTCCTACTCATAGCTCACCTTCTTTAGATAGTATCCATCAGCGTCAACAATCGGCATGGTCTCGGACTGCACAGTTACAGGTTTCCCTGATAACATCAGTTTTTTAACCCCCGATGAGGTCTGGACCTCCACAGGAATAGTCATGTCCAGATTATCCAGCTTCACGGAATATGAGTTTCCAACAACCTGCTTTATACTGATGCCAAGTTTGTCTGTAGAATAAATGAAAAGTTTGAATAGGGGTGTCAGGTTTTTTCCAGATGCTCCATTGAAATGGTTCAGCACATCTGATGTGACAACCACGTTATCGTAGGTGTACCTGGGGTCAGTGGCAAAAGATCTCAAAGCAGGAAAGAAAACATCATCGCCTAAAACATACCTGAGCGTGTGCATGAAAAGAGCTCCCTTACCATAGATATCGGAATGATATGCCTGCCTGGAGTCAACCACATCGCCCTGGACTATCGGGAGTTTATTCTGAGTTGCTACAGCCGTTTGTCTGAATCTTCTCAGGTAGGCTTCCCTTCCTCCAAAGTCTTCAGTGAAAAGGTGATCTCCGAAAGAACAGATGCCTTCCTGTATCCACATATCGGCCCAATCTTTATTACTTACTTTGTTGGCCCACCATTCATGGCCGAATTCATGATGCATTAACCAATCGAAATCTACCGAACCCACCTTGGTATATTTATACTGGTTGCCATAGGCATTCATGGTTTGGTGCTCCATGCCTAAATGCGGTGTTTCTACAATGCCGATCTTTTCCTTTGCCCAAGGATATTCACCGAAATATTTCTCGAGCATTTTAGTCGATCTTTCTAACAGGTCCAGGTGGTAAGCCGCCCGGTGCTTATTGTAGTCTAGTACATAATATTCCATGGGAATTTTATTCCCGTCTACAGAAGTATAGGTTCTTTTCTCTACAGCATAGTAACCTGCATTGAAAACAATACAGTAATTACTGATGGTGTAATTGGTTTTCCAATGATACGTGGATTTTTTGCCCTTGGTGGTAGTTTTCTGCAGAATGCCGGGGCCCGCAACCACCATGCCTTTGGGAACAGTAATGATCATATCTGCACCCTCATTAGGTTCATCTGAAGGATGGTCCTTACAGGGAAAGAAAAGGTCCCCGCCATCTTCCTGACAACTCTGAGCTATCCACCACCTGCCCAAACTGTCTTTTGACCACTGTATCCCGCCGTCCCAGGGTGGTCGTGCGGCAATATGAGGTTTACCGCCATATTCGATGCGGACCTTAGTATTTCCGGCTTGAAATTCGGTCTCAGCACGAGTCGGGAAATTGAGATCTGCATATATGCGTATCAACCCATTCGCATGGATGAAAGGTTTCGGTTTGCCGTTGACGTTAATTTTTGAGATAGCAAAAGCCCCGTCCAGATCGAACTCCAAAAGCGGATATGCTTTAGACAGTGTAAGATCAATTTCGGTATACCCTCGATAAGAAGCTGAATCCGGGTTTACATCCAGAACGATTTTATAATGACGGATATCCATGTTGGCCTGTGCCGGTTTCAAAGGCCCGCCAGATGCAAGTTTCTGTGCTTTTACTGATACTGCAGTAACCGCAAATACCAGAAATATGATTTTCCTCATTTAACATATTTTACAGCTACAAGTTAGACATATTGAGCGTGATATTTATGTATCTTGACAGTCCAAAAATCAATCGCGTATGAAATGGCAAAAATTGACCCTTATTGCAGTTTCCTCAATGCTGCTTTTTTCCTGCGTAAGCAGCGGTAAGTTCAAATCTCTTCAAAAGAATTATGACGAATTGAATACCTCCTATAAAGGCGTACAAAATGATCTTGCTGCGTGTAGAGACGAGAAAGCCGAACTGGAAAGAAAAAGGGCCGCAAATGAAGCAGAAATTGACGGCCTGAAAAAGCAAGTTGACTATCTGAAGCAAAACAATACGCAGGCTCTCAAACAACTCGAAGACATGGCTGTGATCTCTGGAGCCCAGGCTGAAAGCATCAAGAAGTCTATGGAAAACCTCGGTATGAAAGATGCTTATATCCAAGATCTCCAGACCCAAATGGCAAGAAAAGATTCCCTGAATATGGCACTGGTTATGAATCTCAAGGGTGCTATTGGGAATATGGACGATCAGGACATCAACATTAAAGTTGACAAAGGCGTTGTATTCATCGATATCTCCGATAAACTCCTGTTCAAATCCGGCAGCTATGATATCACTGACCGTGCTAAAGAGGTACTCGGTAAAGTAGCAACTGTACTGAAAGCTCAGCCAGACATCGAATTCATGGTTGAAGGCCATACCGACAATGTTCCTTTCACACGAGGAGTCTTGATCGACAACTGGGATCTTTCAGTTAAGAGAGCCACTTCAGTAGTAAGGATCCTACAGAAACAATATGGACTTGACCCCGCAAAAATGGCTGCTGCAGGTCGTGCTGAATACCTTCCAGTTGCCGACAATGGTACACCTGAAGGAAAAGCAGCAAACCGCAGAACCCGGATCGTGATCCTGCCGCAACTGGATCAGTTCTTCAAATTGCTTGAACCTAAGAAATAGACCCGATAAAAATGTGGGAACCCCGACAGGATCGGGGCAAGTTGTGATAAATGAAAAATGGCTTCCTATTGGGAGCCATTTTTTTATTCCACTGACATCCGCCATTATCATTGCTGCAATCGGGAAGTATTTTAGCAGGGCATGCATAGCATCAGGAATGACCATAAAGCCTATCCGATAGTTACAGTTTTTTTGTGCTTTTGAAACTGGGCCTCCATTTCTTCACAAGCACCAGGTATGAACTGCATCGTGACGAGATGCTTGACTTTAATATGGCTGATCACATGGATTTCGGCTATGCAACAGTACCCCACTAATCGGCTTCTTTGCTTTTATTGGCAAGATCAATTTGGGTTACTCGGTTTTCGGAGTCAGATTTTTCCCGGCAGTGCTGGGAGCGCTATCCATGTTGATCATATCAAGTATAACAAGGCCGCTTAGCGGAGGAATACTCGCTTTGACGATAGCTATGACCGCATTTGCGCTCTCCCCCGATTTCCTAATTTTCAATACTTTACTTACCCCGAGTGTATTCGAACAATTTCTCCGGCTATTGGTCACTTACCTGTTGTTTCGAATGGTAATCGCAAAGAAGGTTTCCCTATGGCTACCGATCGGTACTCTCACAGGCTTAGCTTTTCTTTCAAAGTACTCCATTGTCTTCTTCATCGCAGATCTTATCAGCCTGAACAGCATGGCAACAGTGGTCTGAGTAATGGGCCTTGCTGTGCTGATGTTTAACAGATTCGAAAGAAAATATCGATTCATAGGTATCGCTTCATCCATCGTCATAGTTCTTTTTCCTGCTTTCGAATGGGAAGGCCTATTATCTCATGGGACTGTTTCCTTTCCTGTTTGCTGTGGGTGCTGGAGCCATGGAACGAAATATTCCGAAGATCATAAATCTCGCTTACATCGCTGTTGCAGTTTTTGTTCTGCTGATCACAATCCCTTTTGCTGTACCGGTTTTTTCATTTGAACACCTGGATAAATATGCCATTCAAACCAATCATATAGTAGTATACCCCTTCTCCCGTTGGGAAGACGGGAAAGATCATGGCCAATCGCAAGTGTTTTCAGATATGACCGGGTGGGAAGAACTCACCTCTTATGTTGAAAAGCTTACCAACAGTTATCACCCGCAGACCGGTCGATCTGTACCATTTATGCTGAACGAAATTATGGCTATGCAGGCGCTATACATTTTTATGGAAAGAAATTCGGACTTCCTGATGCGGTACCCTTCCTGGAAAGCTATGTTTACTGGGCACCTGACAGTATTCCAAATGGACCGATCATCTACATGAACTACGAGATCAATGGTATGAAAGATAAGTTCAGGGACATCACTGAAGTGGGAGAAGTGAAGAACAAATACTTCAGGGAGAAAGGGGTCAAAGTTTTTCTCTGCAAAGAATCCCTGACCAACATCAATGAATTGTATCAACAAGTGAAACTGAAAGCAAAAATGGAAATGCGATCAAAATAATTTGTCACACTCTATAGCAAGCTGCATTAATGTTCATACCTGCTCCTACAGACGCAAACATGATCACATCACCTTGTTTCAATTCGTGCCCGTCTTGTTTACCATGGAGCACCATGTTGAGCAGGGTTGGAATAGTTGCTACAGAACTATTGCCCAGCCAGTGAATGCTCATCGGCATAATATCAGCAGGTGCTTTCACGCCATATAATTTATACATGGCATGGATGATGGCTTCATCCATTTTCTCGTTAGCCTGGTGTATGAAAACTTTCTTAAGGTCTTTAATGTCAACCCCACTTTTCTCAAGGCACTCTTTCATGGCAGCCGGTACATATTTCACTGCGTATTCGTAAACTTTTCTACCCTTCATTTTGATGAACCGCACCCGGGGATCGCTATTGGGAAAATAACTCTTACCCATATTGATATAGTAAGCTTCTTCCACACAGTGCGAAGCCACACTATAACTGAGAATACCACTGCCATCTTCGGGTACATCCTGGTACTCTACAACTGTAGCACCGGCACCGTCCGAGAAGATCATGCTGTCGCGATCATAATTATCGATCACCCTGGACAGTGTCTCTGAGCCAATGATGAGGGCTTTCCTTGCGATACCCGCTTTGAAGTAAGCATCGGCCTGTATCAGCCCCTGTAACCATCCCGGACAACCGAAAAGGACATCATATGCAATGCAAGCAGAACTCTTGATCCCCAATTCATGTTTCACCCTGCTGGCAAGAGCGGGCACAGCATCTGTCTGGATCGAGTGCTTAATAACATCGCCGAAATTATGGGCAAAGATGATCTGGTCAAGGTTTTCGGGATCAATCTTGCTGTCTTCAATGGCAGCCTTCGCTGCGATAACGGCCATCCCGGAACAGTTCAGCTCCGGTGGGGCATAACGCCTTTCCTCGATACCGGTGATCGCTTTGAATTTATCCACTACCTCCTGCGGGGGGGTCTCGATCCGGGAATGGCTTTCGCTGTAAAAACTATGTATAGTAAAATCCCTGTTTGATTTAATATCGGGCGGGATATAGCATCCCGTACCTGTGATCACGGTTCTTTTCATCGATGTTGCTTCTTGTTCAAATGTATTCAATATTGAAAGAAGGACTTAAGTTTGGCTACAAAAATATGACCTATGTTCCGCAATAACACCAACAAATTCTTCCTTGCGGAAACCCTCAGCTAAGCTCTTCAAATTCCCCTGTTTTTCTGTTCTTCCGTACATTGTTCCAGGGAAAGAACCTGCCATTCATGGCTACATAAATACCATGGGGTAACGACTGCACAAAAGCCATAGCGGATCCAAGATTGAATAACCCATCTGAGCTGCCGAATTTATAGGGGATCATGGCACCTGTGATGACGATGGTCTTATCTGTAATGCGGTCGGCAAGAAAGCGTGCAGTATCGGCCATGGTATCGGTGCCGTGGGTGATGATGATCTTCTTCTCTTCTGCCTTAATACAATGATCAGCGATCAGGGCCCTGTCTTGCTCCGTCATGTCCAGGCTGTCAATCATCATTAATGTCCTGATGTCAACATTAACCCTGCATCGGCCCAGTTTAAGCATTTCGGGAAGATGGGTGTCTTTGAAAAACAGTTCTCCCGTCAACTCATTATACTCTTTATCGAAGGTACCGCCTGTTATGAGGATTCGGATAGCCATCAACAAATTTACGGATTGGCGAATTAGCAGATTGGCGAATTTTTTAGAAGTAACCGCCTAATGGATCCGTCGATCCGACAATGCGTTAATCAGGCAATCCTAGGGATTCAGTGTCGCGAAGATCAACCCCGCCACAAAAGCCTGGAGTATGCCATAGCCAAGCCATGAAAGTACCATCACGGCAGATATGTCAATAGCGCTGAATGTAAGCCAAAGTACGGGTAGCATGGCCACCATGCCATATACGAAGGCCATCTCAACGGCTTTCAAGAATGTGCCACCGGGAAGAATCTCTTTATACCTTTCCCAGAACCATTTCAGGGCAATGCTCAGCACAAAAGGGTGTGCATAGAACATCCAGTCGGTACCGGCACTTGACCACCGGAATACAGGGCTGAAATACTCTTCAGCCTGGCTGGGGAATACATTGATCACAAAATAGAGCAGAGCCAGACTAAGCAGTAGAAGAACAACTCCGGATGCCAGTGTAGCTGTTATCGCTTTTTTCATGTTTGAAGATGTTTTGTATTATTATGAATTAAATTCTTCTGAAGAATAAATTGAAATTGACAACGATCTCTTCATTGATCCTGATCAGTCCACCAATTTTCTTGGGGGTCTCCAGTTGAAAATCAGAGAACTTCATCAGCTTCACACCTTGCAACCTGAGTTGATTTGCTCCTATATGAGAACAGTTGTAGTTGATCTCCATCCTCTTTCTCTTTCCTGCCAGTTCTATATCAACTACTCCTTTTACGATCCCGTCCTGGTGAAACTCTTCAAGTGAAACGAACCTGATCACCAGGTTTGGATACTCATCGGATTTGAGCATTCTCCGGAAATCGGAAGTGATGTATTTGTGATGACAATCAAACTTCTTGATATCTACAGAAAGATGCGAATTATTAAAAATAAATTTTCTCCTGGCCTGGTCATTCACACTCTTCAGCGTATCAGGCTTAACATATTCCCTGATATCGCAGGTGAATTTGTTGATATTGGAGCTGCCGTCGATGGCGAGCGAACTGTTTCTTTCGATCACCCAGCTACCCGCAACATGCCGGGACTGAAAAGAGCTGAAGCAGACCAATAAGATGAACAGCAGGAATCTCATATCTAAAGTTGAAGCAAAGCCAGGTTGGTATGAAGCAACCTGGCTTTAGTTAAGAACTAATCAGAAAAACTAGAAACCTACTATCGCTTCGATGACATATCCGCTAAATTTACCTTTACCATACTGGTTTTTAGGTACGGAAGACTTATCGTAATCTTTGTAATTCTGGATCACATATTCACCTTTCAACAGCACATTCCTTGTCAGGAACCAACCGGCTGCAAAAGCAGTACGGTCAATACCTACGTTAGAGATCACTTGGTTTTTCAACGGATCAGTTTCCGTCGTTTTACCTGTATTCCAGATATTATCAAGTGATACTGTATTGTAACGGAGACCTACGAATACATTTTCTTTTGGACCGAACCTGTACACAACGTCACCTGCGAACTGATTGAAATTTCTGTCTTCAGGAGATGATAAGCTACTTGTGCCCACTTGAGCCGCCTGGCGCCCTTTACCTGTTTCATAAGTACCAAACAATTCAAGTCCGCTGAATTTCAGGAATCCATTCAGCATAAAGCCCTGAGTTCTGTCTGAGAATAGCGGGTTAACACGACCTGACCATGCCTGGGCAGTTGCATTAGCAGTTGTATTCTCCATAACCAGGAAGTAGTTGGAACCTGTGCGATCGCCCCAGAACAATGTGTTGTTTGCAGAGCTCTTGTCACCATAATAAGAAGCAGTACCTCTTACACGAAGTTTAGGAGAGAAGTTGTGGTCGAAACCGCCTTTCAGGAAAATAGCAGGAGATTTTTTAGCAACAGGGTCAGTAGCAGGTGCTGTGATTTCTTTCACGTCACCTTTGATCTCTCCGTTTGTTAATCCGATCATACCAAACAAGCTTCCCATGCGTGCATAAACCTCACCACCGATCTCAGTTGTAAACGCGTCGATGATATAGTTCTCCATAAATGGATTGTACAATGACTGGCCTCCATCTGTTCTGCGGAAGTGTGCATCTCCATAGTTGATCTCCATATGACCTACTTTCACAGTAACGATGTCCATCAGTTTGTCCCAAAACTGCCCTTTAAAAGGAAGTTTGTCGAACTGGATATAACCGCCTTTCACCCAGGCTTCATTGTGGTGCCTTGAAGAAAGATAGGTAACGAGGTGCAGTCTGATACCATCAGCCAGCTGAACGTCCATGTTCAGGTTGGCCTGGGCAGTGTTAAAACCTGTAGATAAAGGATAGAGTTTATTACCGACTTCTGTGGGTGGAACGCTAGCCTGACCAGAGAGATAGTTTTCATGCTTGAGGCTCTGGAACTGCTGGGTAAAACCAGCACCGAACCGAACGCGGAGTCCCTGGAAAGTCACCTTATCTTTTGGTGACTCAAATACATTGATACCTCTTTGGTCATAATACCTGAAGTTTTGGATACTGTCGTAATAAGCGAGGTATTCTTTTACGAAGCTTTGGGTTTGCGCTGAAGCCGGAGCGGCTGTTTCCTGGGCAACAGTAAACGCAGGGATAATGAAAAGTGGCAGAATAGCCATTAGGAATCTTCTCATGTTTAAACGGTGTGTCATAACTGAAGTTTTTGTATAAAAAAAGTTGTTCAATCAATTGTGTTTGCCGGGTTAGTTATAATGGTTTTGCAGTAAAACTGTATTTGATAGTCACATCAGCACTGGTTTTAATAGCTCCAAGCATTATGCTGATCGCTTTCACATTGTAATCAGTAGTCATCAGTTTATAATTGCCGTCAATAGTCAGTGATTTGTCTGGATTCACTTTCCCGTTGGCAACCAGGGTCACATCCCTTATTCCGCTGCTGATGTTGAGTTTACCGGAAGCAGTAATAGTGAAAGCATTTCCGCCTTTTGGTTGGACAGTGGCAGATGTACTGCTGAATTTGATCGCTGGATATTTCTCTGCTGCCATGGCTTTATAGGCATTGTTATCCATGGTCGATCCTTTCTCACTCTTCAGTGTTGTGACATTTACGATAAAGTTCAGGTTGGTCAATGCTATAGGAACACCTGCTGCATCTACTGTCCATGTCCCTGAAGTTGATCCCGTGGTACTGGTCATGATCCAGTCGTGAATATTGGAAGTACCCTCTATCACCACCTTCGTACTGTTGGAACCCATCTTAACCTGAGTGAAGGCCACACCTGGAAGAAGCAATAAGATGACCAGGAGGAGGGAATAAATTTGCCCGAGTTTTTTCTGCATTGTTCTCATTACTTGCATTTGAGTACACAAACCTATCCACATTATGATGTGCATAAAATGACGAATTACTGTTATGTGACTGATGTTACAAAGGCGAAATGATGACTGAAATCATAAAATGCAGTGAGCAGTAAGCAGATAGCAGTGAGCAGAATATGTGCGGCATTCTTCTGCTCACTGCTATCTGCTCATTGCTCACTATTGTACAGAAGCAAAAAGGCTACTCTATGAGTAGCCTTTTTGCTTCTGTACACTTATATGGCTTAAACCTTCGCGTTGGCTTTCTTCGGGATCTTAATGCCTTTTAATCTTCCATTCATTGAATGCTTCGCTCTTTTTTCCACTATTGCAGCCTGTGCAGCTGCAAGGCGGGCAATTGGAACACGGAAAGGAGAACAGCTTACATAGTTCATACCAATCCTGTGGAAGAACTTAACAGATTCAGGGTCACCGCCGTGCTCACCACAGATACCTACTTTCAAGTGAGGCTTGGTTTGCCTGCCTCTTTCAGTACCCATCTTAACGAGCTCACCAACACCATCCTGATCGATGGTCTGGAATGGGTCATCATGCAGGATCTTCTGGTCCATATAGTTAGGAAGGAATCCGCCGATATCGTCACGACTGAAACCAAAGCTCATCTGTGTCAGGTCGTTGGTGCCGAAGCTGAAGAAATCTGCAACTTCTGCCATCCTGTTCGCTTTAATGGCAGCCCTTGGTATTTCGATCATTGTGCCGAATGAATAAGCGATCTTCTTCACCTTTTGTG
>Ga0114939_10001793_pt1 | contig 16668 bp, 11 predicted proteins | sample AshMeaCrysSpring_FD_87196 | JGI IMG/M metagenome (GOLD analysis project Ga0114939, IMG submission 87196) | Groundwater microbial communities from Big Spring, Nevada to study Microbial Dark Matter (Phase II) - Ash Meadows Crystal Spring | ecosystem: Environmental > Aquatic > Deep subsurface >... | reverse complement strand
CGTGGCAACTCCACGACCGCTTGGGAGCGATTCAACGTCCGTTCGACCGTCGCTGGGAACTCGCGCGCGTGGGCTGCGGCGGCATGCCTCAACCAATAGCAGGTGCAGTCCATGTCAGGGATCTTCCCTTCAGGACGCTGGGCCGCGCTGGGGATTGCGGTTCTGTTCACTGCAACCCTGTTCTCTGCAACGCTGCGTGCCGACTCACCGGAACGCTGGTTTGCATTTGCCCCGGGGCCGGTCGCCGACAGTCGGGCGCCGGGGTTCGATTTGAGGTGGCTCAACGAGTCCGTGGCGGGCGAGCACGGGTTTGTCACTGCCCGCGACGGACAGTTCTGGCTTGGCGATTCAGGACAACCGGTGCGGTTTTGGGGTGTCAACGGCCTTCCGGAATCACTTCATGGCGATGCACTACGAGCCGCTGCCCGCATGCTCGCAGCGTATGGCGTGAATCTGGTCCGCATTCACAAACCGATCTTCAATGAGCGCGGCGAGTTAGATCACGAACGCGTCCGACACACGCAAGAAATCGTTCGCGCGATGAAGGCCGAGGGCATCTACACGCATCTCTCGGTTTACTTTCCTCTGTGGTTCAAACCAACCGCCGAGCTCGAGTGGTTGGCTGGTTACGACGGCAATCAACATCCATTCGCAGCGCTGCTTTTCAACCCGGATTTTCAGCAGCGATATCGCGAGTGGGTCGCCGGATTGCTGACGACGCCCGACCCGATCACCGGGCAGGGGTTGATTGACGAACCGGCGGTTTTCGGCATGGAGATTCAGAATGAGGACTCGTTCTTCTTTTGGACGTTCAACGAACGCAATCTTCCAGAACCTCAAATGCAGCTACTCGAGTCCAAGTTTGCGGATTGGCTCAAGCGGCGATATGGCTCCCTGGAGAATTGCTTTGAACGCTGGGGCAGTGCCCAATTGCCGCGGGACGCAATTGCACAGAATCGAGTTGCGATGCGGCCGTTGTGGAACATCGCTCATGAACGAACCAGGCGCGATCAAGACACGGCGGCCTTTCTCTGGGAAACGCAGACGGGTTTCTATCGCGACACGTATCAGTGGCTGCGCCAACTGGGCTTCAAGGGCATGATCCATGGCAGCAACTGGACGACCGCTGATTCCGCAGTCCTCACACCGCTGGAGAAACTCAGTTACACCACCGGCGACTTTCTGGATCGCCATGGATATTTCAGTTGCGCCTTGCAAGGAGAATTCGCGGCCTGGTCTTTGAGGGCTGACTACACCTACCGCGATCGCAGCAGCTTGCGTCTGGAAGCGGGCGATGCACCGGGCAGCAAGACATTTAACCATCCTGCGACCGATACACAGTACGACGACAAGCCGTCAATCATTTCGGAAACCACTTATGAGCGGCCCAACCGCTTTCGCTCCGAAGCACCGCTCTTCTTCGCCAGCTACTCTGCATTACAGGATACCGACGCCGTCATCCATTTCGCACTCGACGGCGTTCAGTGGCAGGTGAAGCCCAACTTCTGGATGCAACCGTGGACACTCGCCTCGCCTGCGATGCTCGGGCAATTCCCTGCTGCGGCACTGATCTACCGTCAAGGACTGATCGCGCCTGGTGAAGTAGTCGCGGATATCCGGTTAAACCGCGACCAGCTGTTGCAACTCTCCGGCACGCCTCTTCATGCGGAAGCCGATTTTGACGGGCTGCGCGCTGCCGATCTTCCCGCCGATGCACCGGTCGATCGCCAATCCATGGTCCACCCTGCCCTGCACTACATCGGTCGCACCCAGGTCCAGTTCAGCGAACAGCCTCCGGAACTCACGCTGACGTCGCTCCAGCCCTACTTTGATCCTGTGCAACAAACCATCACCAGTTCCACGGGTGAACTGATCCTTGACTATGGCCGCGGAATTCTCCGGATCGATGCTCCGAAGGTTCAGGCGGTCAGCGGCGATTTGCGTGCAGCGACCGACGGAATCGCGCTCAAGGACGTGACGATTCGCAGCCCGCTGGACCTGATCCATGTCGTGGTCGTTTCCTTGGACGGCCAGCCGATCAGCCAATCTCAGCGGATGTTGCTGCAGGTGATGTCCGAAGAGCAGAACAGCGGCTACTCGAGCGAGCGTATGCCGGATGGCAGATGCCGCATCACCAACTTGGGAACCGATCCTTGGCAAGTCCGCGAACTGGTCGGGGCCGTTTCCTTTCACCGAGCCGATGCCGGGCAGCTCATTGCTCAACCGCTTGACCACAACGGGCAACCGTCAGGCGATCCCCTGCCCGCTGCAAGCCTGCAGCTCTTGCCGCAAACGCTGTATTACCTGATCCAAGCACCTCCCACTTCTCGCCCGTCGCCATGACACTTCCCCATTAAGGTCAGTCGGGCGGTCAGCTGCGGGCGTCCTTTGGGTCTTCCTGACGCGGTCTCCGGCGCTGGGGATCGGCCCGCGGATCAAGTCTCGCGGAAGCTGGTGAGCTGCGTGGACTGCTGCAATTGATCGGCCGCCCGCATCGGCGTTTCGACCGTTCAACCTGAGTCACGGGGGATGTACCAGCAGGAACCGTGCTGCCGCATTCCGATGTACGGATAATAGGATTCCGCAGCCGGCGCCGACAACAGAATCAACATCGCTTCCGGTCCTCCGGTCTGCCGAGTCAACTCGATCAGGGTTCGACCGATTCCTTGTCGTTGGTAGTCCTGGTCGACCGCCAGGTCCGAGAGATAGGTGCAGTAGCTGAAGTCGCTGATCGCCCGACTGACCCCCACCAGGAGCGGTCCATCGCGCGCCGTGACGATGATGTCGGCTTCACGGAGCATTCGTTCGATACGGTCAAGTTCGTCCACGGGACGCCGCGCTGCCAGCGTCGAGCGACGCAACAAATCGATGAACTCGTGCGGCGACAAACTGGGCTCGAGTTCAAAGCGAATCGTTTTCATTGTCGCAGGTCCACAAGCTCAGTCAGCGGGCATTCCCGTACAAGTCACTGATTCACTGTGCGTTGAAATCAGCAATCGCTTAAACCGATCACGGGGTTGTACCGTGCACCAGGTCTGGCACACAGAACAACCCCGCGAGAACTCACTCTGGGTCTGATCAGCGAATGATGACTCCGCGCCTCATGTTGCCGGAACGCAGCTGAATCATCACGCCTCGGCCTGAGTCCATCGATTCTTTCATCGCGCTTTCCAACTGCTCCATCGTCCGAACCCGCTGATCGCCAATCGCCTGGATCACATCTCCGGGCTTGATCTGCGCCTGATCGGCCAAAGAGCCGTCGGCCACGCCCGTGACGACGACACCGACTTCATCGGGATTGATCCCAAGCTTTTCAGCGATCTCAGGAGTCAAACTCTCGCCGGTGATCCCCAAATCATTCACCTTTCCTTCCGGTGACTCACCCGCTTGCGCCAGCAGATCCTCGGTAAGCTCACCCAACTGCACCGTGATCTGCATCGGTTTGCCTTCACGGAGCACGTCCAACGTCATGGTTTCCCCGGGTAAGGTCGTTGCAATCGTGTTTCGCAACTGGGTTCCCGTGCGAATCGCCATGCCATTGACCGCCGTAACAACATCGCCCGGCTGCAGGCCGGCACGTGCTGCAGGCTGGTTATCCACCACGCCGTCGATGTAGGCGCCGCGGACGTTCTGCTTGCCCCATGACGCGATCAGTTCTTTCGGGACATTTCCGACACGCGCGCCGAGCAAACCACGACGAACCTTCCCATCGCGGATCAGGCTGTCAGCAATCCCCTTGGCAATTCGGCTGGGCACGGCAAAACCAATACCGTCATCCCCACCACTTCGCGACGCGATCGCGGTGTTGATGCCCACCACTTCGCCTTGCAGGTTCACCAGCGGACCACCGCTGTTACCCGGATTGATCGACGCATCGGTTTGCAGGAAATCCTCGTAGCCATTTCCCTCATCGATCATCGAACGGACGCGGTTTGTCGCGCTGATAATCCCCGCCGTAACAGTCTGCTCCAGGCCGAACGGTGCTCCAATCGCCAGCACCCAATCGCCCACCTGCATTCGCGTACTGTCGCCCAACGTCGCAGCCTGCAATCCCTCCTCGTCGATCTTGATGACTGCCAAGTCTGTCTTCGGATCGTTCCCGACGATCTTGCCCTCGACCACCCGATCATCTGCGAGCAGCACCTCCAACGACTCGGCACCTTCGACCACGTGATTGTTGGTGAGGATGTAGCCGTCCGAGCGGATGATTACTCCACTGCCAATCCCTGCCGGGACACGCCGCTCCGGCATCCCGCGCCCGCTTCCACGCTGCGCCAGTTCTCCCAACAGCTGCTCGCGGATCTCGGGCGGCAGTCCGCCGAACAACCCTTCCGGGATGTTCATTTGCGACACGTCCGGCGTACGAACCGTTGCTTGAATCGCAACGACACTCGGTCGCAACCGACTGGAAACCGAGCGAAACGTGCTGGAAAGCTGGTCAAGCGCCGCTACGCCCGCTGCAGCTTCCGCGGGGGAATCTTGAGGGCCGGCGTGCAGAACCGGAGTGTGCGTCCCCACCGCCCAACTGACGGCTCCGGCCAAAGCCAATCCGCTCGCAGCGCTGGCAATCGATATGTATTTGCTTCTGGACATTGCCCATTGCTCCATTGAATTCACTTCAGAAAAGTCGATCGCTTTGCTGCTTACCGTTCGCCCGTCGATGCGAAACCTGGCGAAACAGCCGGCGGATCGCGTTGCCGTGTCACCGACGTTGTGGACGGAGAATACTACGCAAGCCGGATCTCGCGGTTCTGCGCCGAGTACCAAATCAGCCGATTCGCCCTGCGGCCCAAGAGTTTACGGAAACCGCCCCAGCCAAAAGGATTCCCCGGGGGCACCGCGAGGGGCCGTCCGGGATCCGCTCCCGCTTGAGCAGTTGGCCGCGGGCCGTCTGAGGGGACGGTCCCGCCTCCACCGGGGCCCCGTGTTCCTCGGGCAGGCATCAGCCTGCGGGCCGGTGGTCCGCCGACGGGCAACCAGGCTATATCTCAAATGCCCCCACACTCGAACTTTCTCCCCCGCAATGGCCCCGAGAACGGAGACCATTTGAATCGCGGTACGACCTGTATCTTCTGTGCCGAGACAACGCCTAGTCCTGGGACCGGCTTTCGAGAACTTCCACCGAAACAGGACCAGCCAGAAGTCGGCCGATGTCTAACGGTCCACGACGCTGACCATGTGTCGGCCAGGCCGAGACTGCGGAAAGTTCCGGCATGATCTCGATCAGCTGTTCACAGAGCATCTGCGCCATCCGCTCAGTCCGACGGTCACGAGTCGCATCGCGCAGCGCTGCGGCCGTCTTCATCACTCGAACCATCTTGGCACGTTCCTCCACCGGTCGGCTGAGCGACTCTTCGGGTTCCTGCAACAGGTCGGCCAACGGTACTCCCAGCGCCTCCTGCCAGCTGTACAACTGCGCGAGCGTCAGTTGATCATCGCTATCTTCTTCCAGTTTCAGTTGTCGTACGGTCCGTCCTGTGTGGCGGGCTACTGATCGCAGAGACAGGCCTTGCTCGATCCTCACTTGCCGCAAGCGATGCCGGGGCTTGCCCCGGTCGAATCCATCCGCCGAAGGTGGGCCGCTGGACGTGGCCTGCCTATCTGAGCGTACGACGGTCGTTCGAACGCGTGAGGACGCCCGCGAGGAGTTGCCAATCGGCAGGAAGTAATCGGCAGTAGCCATCCACGGTGCCCTTCAAGTTCGTTGGTCCTCGTTGCAAAGTGCGACGTCGACTGGTGGATATGCATGGCCCGGAGCGCGTCGCTCGACGAGTCCTTCCGATGGATCCACCCGATCCTTTCCAAGCTCCACACGCATCGCGCTTGGGTGACATCGAAACATCGCATGCTCGTCGCTCCGAGGCTCCTTCCACTCCACCGTTCAAGGGTTCATGTCACCGGAACACAAAGGCGACCAAATCTCACAAACCCTCGGCGGAGCGAGCAATGCTCCGGGGTGTAGTCCTCCCGCGGTCACGCGCCGTGGCCCGGCAACGTCCCCCCGAAGCATCATGGCAATCGACGGCCGACGACCGCCAAAGGCGCGGGGTGTTCAGCGATTCTCGAGGGAGGAAAGGCTGGCCGCCCGCCTCACTGGTGGCGATGCCGCGCGGCCTGGTTTTCGGTAAACGCCCGGCGTTCCCGCTGCCCGTCGTCGTTGGCCCTGCAGCCTGTCGAAGTGGTGAGGGCGCCGGACAGGTGTCCCCAAACGCCCCATCCTCGCAAAAAAATGCAGAAAAAGCTGGGAAGTCCCCAAGGCGGAAGGCGTTACGCCGTTGAACTTGCGGGCCGGCGACAGGAAAATCGTCCGCCACGAAGTGGATTCCAGTCCGACCGCCGCGAACCCCAGCGACGGACTTTGGTGCCCTCGGCAGATCCCGGTCGATGAGCGATTTCTTTCTGCAATACCGACGACCGGAGCCAATCACTTGGGTGTACTTGGCGAGTCTTCTGTCGATCGGCCTGTTCTTCGTGTTTCATCGACTCTGGAGCGTTCGGAACCTGGACCTTCTCCTGCTGCTGGCACTGGCGCCCGGTCTCGTGCTGGTGCAGGAAGGTCGGCGGATGCAGGCAACCTACGAGAGCACGACGGCCGGAGAACATCCGCCGCAGGCGATCCCACCAACGCTGAACGCTCGTCCAGACACGGTCATCCCCGAACAGTCACTTCCGCACGGACAGTGGTTTGTCAGTCTGCGGAGCAACGTGTCGGCTGCATTGCTGACGCCCGGCGAGGCCCGTGATCTGGAACGAACGGGTTTTTTATGTTTGCTGGGAGTTCAGGCGCTGCTGCTGCTCCGTATGCTGCTCGATCCCACGATGGTTCGCCGACCGCTGCTTGAACCGAACCTGTCGGTCGGGGGATTGATCTTCATCACGACAGCGCTGCTGGCCTTCATGTGCGCTAACGTGCTCCAGGCCGTGCCGGTGGCGGGAAGCAAGCTCGGCCCTGGTTACTCGTTGATGGGTCTTTTGCCGAATCTCTCGACGCTTCCTGACTTGGTCCAGGGCGCTGTTTCGGCTGCCAGCAGCACCACTTACCTGGCACTTGCTCGCGGGCTGGCGATTGCATCGCAGGTCGCCATCATCGTGGGGCTGTGGCTGGTCGGTTATCGGCATTTTGGGAACATGCACGGCGGTGCCGGTGCCGCGGCGTTGTATTTGCTCACGCCCTATACGGCTCAGATGTTCGCGCGGGTGGATCATGCGCTGCCGGCGGCGCTGCTGGTCTGGGCGATTCTGCTTTACAGGCGGCCATTTCTCGCGGGTGTCTTCCTGAGTCTCGCGGCGGGCTTGGTCTACTATCCGCTGTTCCTGCTTCCGCTGTGGATCAGTTTCTATTGGCCGCGCGGCTTGTCACGGTTTGTTGCAGGGGTTGTGATTACGCTGATTGCCTTGACGGTTTTACTGGCGATTGGCGGTCCCGGTGAGTTTGTGGATCGGCTGCAGAAGATGTACGGCCTGGTCCGGCCGGTGATGGATGATCAGCAGCTTCAGGGACTGTGGGGCCTGGGCTGGAATCCGATTTGGCGGCTTCCGTTGTTGGTCGCGTTCTTCCTGCTCAGCGCGCTGTTCATCTTTTGGCCGGCGCAGAAGAATTTGGGAACGCTCATCTCCTGCTCGGGCGCTCTGATGGTTGCTGCTCAGTTCTGGCATGGATTCAGTGGAGGGCTTTACATTGCCTGGTTCCTGCCGCTGTTGTTGCTGACGATCTTCCGGCCAAATCTCGAAGACCGCGTGGCACTCAAAGTCTTGGTGGATCCGGGTCTTCCGCGTCGCGTTGCCGAACCGTCGTCCGCCGAACTGGGAGCGGCCTAGTGGGAATGGGGGAGACAGCATTCTCCAGTCGCGCCGCCCGGACCGAATACCGCGAAGCTCTCCAGGTTGATCAAGCGCGACACGCTGAGTTGGTGATTCGCGACCGCCGTTGGTATGCGATCCGGATCGTCAGCTTTTTGCTCGGCGTGGGCCTGCTCGGGATCGGCTATTTCGCCGCGCCCACACGCCTGCCATGGATCCTGCCCGGCTGGTCGCTGCTGTCGATCTTCTTGTTTGCGATCGTGATGCAGCAGCATGTTGCCGATGCCATCGGCTGGTTGGATCTGCGGCAAGCCGTGCTCCGCCGCCGATTGGCTCGGCTGGAGCGCCGCTGGAGCGACCTGCCGATAGACCATCCTGTCACCGAAGCGACGGACTCGGCCACGGCCCACGATCTGGATCTGTTCGGACGAGCGTCCCTGTTTCAGCTGGTTAGCGCCGCAAATACTCAGCCCGGTCGAGATTGTTTGGCGCGGTGGCTGACGGATGTCGCACCGCCGGACGAGATTGTGGCGCGCCAGACCGCCGTACAGCGGTTGGCCGGTCTTTCGGCATTGCGCATGGAATTCGCCGTCCGCGGACTGTATGTCGGCTCCAGCACCGTCGCCCCGGAGAAGTTTGCGAAGTGGGTCACGGGCGCCGGTTGGCTTGCCCACCGCGGTTGGCTGCTCGGTTGGGCTCGCTGTGCGATCGTTCTCTGGATTGCCTTGCTCGCGAGCGGTGCGTTTGGCTGGCTGCCGCTTCCTGTAGTCGCTTCGGTCGGTGCCGTGGTGATCGGCATCAACCTGCTGATCACGGTTGGTTTTGGGGGTCGCGTTCACGAAATATTTCTGACGGCCACGGGCCACGCCGAGGAGATTGCAGCCTATGAGGAACTGTTCGCATTGGCGGAGCATTTGCCGAGTGAAAACGCACGGCTGGAATCGATTCGCAAATCTTGCATCGATCCCCAGCAGGGAGCTCGCGGGAATCTGGCAGCTCTGCGGCGGCTCGCCTTCCCAGCCAGCCTTTGGCGATCTGCCTTATGGTTCTTGGTCTACTTGTGCTTGCAGTTGACCGTGCTCTGGGATGTCCACGTCCTGGAACGGCTCGAATGCTGGCAAGCGCGTTGCCAGCCACTGGCGGCTCGCTGGTTTGAAGCACTCGGAGAACTTGAGGCGCTGGCGTCTCTGGCCGGGCTGTCCCACGACTATCCGGATTGGGCTTGGCCGGATGTTGGCTCGCCGACCCAACAAACCTGGACTGCGACCGCGCTGGCCCATCCGCTGCTGGGGGACGACGAACGGGTCGCAAACGATGTCCGGCTCGGACCGCGCGGCGAGCTGCTGCTGGTGACCGGTTCGAACATGTCGGGAAAGAGCACGCTGCTCCGCGCTATCGGCACAAACACCGTCCTGGCGCAAGCCGGCGGTCCCGTATGCGCGGCAGCGCTCCGCATGCCTCACGTACGGCTGGCGACCAGCATCCGAATTCGCGATTCACTGGCGGATGGCGTGTCGTTCTACATGGCCGAGCTGCAACGGCTCCGTCAGGTCATTGAACTGGCGCGGACCAACTCTGCCTCGCCAGTCCCCGGCAACGTGCTCTATTTGCTCGACGAGATCTTGCGCGGCACAAACAGTGGGGAGCGACAGGTCGCCGTGTTGCGAGTCTTGGCTGCACTTCGCGCGTGCAAAGCCTTCGGAGCAATCACCACGCATGATCTGGAACTAGCCGGACACCCTGGCTTGCCCCAACCCACGATCGTCCACTTCCGCGAACACTTCGTGCGTGACGTCGATGGTCGACCGACGATGACGTTTGACTATCGGATGCAACCGGGAGTCTGTCCCACGACGAACGCTCTTCAGTTGCTTGAAATCGTCGGACTCGATCTACCCGAGCTGGACGGTTCGGCATCCCGTCGCAGCCCCGCGGGCTGATCTCACGGTTCCGCAGCCGTGAGAAACCCTCGGTCGGCTCACTCGCAGTCTCAATCGGCCCATCGAGCCCGATCGCGTGGCGGTGATCCGATCCCCCGAGAGCAATTCAGTCGATCGAATCCTGGGGCAATCGCTCGGACGGGTCACTTCGGTTCGGGGCTGCCCTCACCGTTGGGCTCAGAAACCCGTTGTTCTTCCGCGGGAGAACTTGGCGAAGCCGGTGCGCCTGCAGCCGCTTCTTCGGATGTTTCCGCAGCGGATTCGACGGGGTCGCTCGATTCAGCGGGCTCGCTCGATTCGGGTGAGCTGTTCGATTCGGGCGCACCGTTCGACGGTGGGTTGTCGGGACCGGCACCTTCCGGCTTGCCACGAATCTGCCGTTCTTCGAACTGCCGAGCCTGCAGGCGAAGGAACTCGTCGGGATCAGCGTCGTACTTCGTCCGTGTCTTGATGAATTCCACCAGCGGGAAGTCATCCGGAAACTCGTCGTTGTCCAGCACTTGCTGGTAGCGGCGCAGAGAATCGATCAAATCTTCGCTCGCCACGTCGACCATCAGGATTGGGTATTTCTTGAAGATCGCTGCCCATTTGAGCCATGACTGGTCAAACAGTTTGATCGCTTCGTCCAGGTTGGCCTGTTTCAGGGCTTGCTCGGCGTCGTACATCAGGCGACGCGCATCGATCATGTCGTCATCTTGCTCGCCCGCGCACCGAATCTCCCAATACGTGTAGTTGATTTGGTCGCGATAGGCTTCGACCTGCATGACTTCTTCTTCAGCGCGTGCCAGGCGGTCAGCCAAATCCAGCGCGGCCAATCGCTGGTCGGGAGGCATGGCGCGGGCGATTTCTGTGTAGGAGGGGAAAAGACCGGCGACGACCCGCTGGGCGATCTGCGTTTGCTCCTGGGTTCGATCTTTCTCCGGCGTATCGATTGCCTGCCGTTCCTCGGCTGTCAGCAATGCCAGCCGTTCGTCATAGATCTTTTGCGGCAGGTCGCCGATCATCTCGCCGAACTTCGTCTTCAACTCATTCGCCCGGCGAACCCGATCGCCAAGCGACGCGAGGCGGACGGTCGTGTTCCATGTGGTGGGGACAACGCGTTCGCCGAACGTGTTCCAGTCTCGATCGGATCGCATCCAGCTTTCTTTGGCTCGCTCATCGAGCACTCCTTCGGTTTCGATCGCCGACGAATGGCTGATGTGCGAGAGAGGTCCTGCGCTATAGAAGGGAACTGGCGCCTTGCCACGCAGGGCCACCCCCCCATCGACGAGGTCATAGCCGCGGTTGTGCCAGAGGCGACTGACGAGCCAGTTATCGGGCCGTCCGTCCGGACCGCGGGCTTCGGCGCTGTCGATATTGATGCCTTCGCCTGCCAAAACGGTGTGAAAGTCATCGTCCTTGCGGAACAGATCGCGGAACTGCACTTTCTCGTCGGCACGGCCGATCTTGTGCCCGAAGAACCAGCCCGTTTGCCAGTAAAGGCGGGGGGCTTTGCGGTTCTGCCGAACACCCTTCATCAAGTACTCCAGCCCGCGGCGTACCCAGTCGTACCGCTGGGTGTAGTCGTCGAACTCGACCGACACGTTGTAAGACAGGTTATGGGCCTGGTGTTCCCAGACGTTTTCGTAGTGCGGCTGCAGGAGCGCGATCTGATTGAGGGTCGCCGTGAACCGTTCCCACTCTTGGCGCCGTTTGTAGGCGTGTGACTTCTGCCACAACATCGTGGCGGCGATACCGCGCATTCCGAGCGTAGCCAGCCGCATCGAGGCGCTCGCCGGATCGATGTCCCCCAGATCCCCTTCACTCAAGTCGTAGCGGGCGCGCAGCTGAGCCAAACGTCCGCCGGAACCGGCCTCGGTGCTCGCGGCTTCCAGCGGCTGGCCCAGGTAGTAAAGCGGGACCAGCAGCAGCGCGATGATCAGGACGTACGTCAGTTTGCGGCGGGTGGAACCACTCAGGTTCATCCGGCCACCTCTCGAGTCTTGAGGAAGAAGTAACCCACCATCACGGCCAATAACAGGTAGCAGACCGCGGCCGTGGCATGCCGACCGACCAGTGCACCGAAGATGTTCATCCCGTTCGCGACGAACTCGCTGGTGTTCATCTTCGGCAGATTCGGCAGGGCCGTGGCGACGGCGTCTAACATGTAGACCGTAACGCGATCGATCCCCTGGATGATCACGCGCGGAACGGTGCTCAGGTCAAAATCGGTGGTCATCGCATCCTGCCGCAACAATCGGATCAAGGATTCGATGGGACCGCCGCCCAGATTCCGACGACTGCCGGGCGTCATGCTGGCTGACAGTTCGAACACCCATTCGGCAGCCATCCCCAGCAGAACCGCAACCGCCGTGGCGATCAGGGCAACCGGTCCGCTGAGAAACGTACTGAACATGACACCGAACGAGATCACGATCAGCATTTGCAGCCAGAGATCGAGGTAAGCCTTGAACAGGTTCCAGGCAAACGACGAATCGCCGGCACGAATGTAGAGATCCGCCTGGGTCATCCCCAGGTACTGCCCCGAGTCGATGCAACGCACCACAATCTCTGTACGTCCATCGGACGTGACGAGGTCTGTGAACAGATCAAGATCCTTGACGACATCGCCGGCGGTCCCGCGCAGCTTCACGGGGATGAACTGCTGGTCGACTTCGTATTCCTTGACGATGAACGTCAGCGGCTGGCTCTCGGCCCGCGTCTCGGGGTTTCGTACCGACAGCGTGCCGCGAACCCCCGTAACAATGTCACCTTTGACGGTGCGGAATGCGCGAAGGCTGAGTTCCAACGGCAGACCATCGGTAAACTGGTTGGGGTCCAATCCCCCAAAGCTGTAGATCGCGGCAGTCAGTGCGCCGCCTTCCACGTACCCGTGCTGATAGACGTCGCGACGATTGACACGCCCCATCAGACGTGCCAAGCCACCCGCACCATAACCGCCGCCGATGTCTTCATACCCGACGTTCAGACCCTGATCGGCGGGATTGCCATTGCGGTCCAGGAACTCCAGCGAACCGTAGATCGGTTGTCGTCCGCGGAGCAAGCCGACTGCCGGTCCAACTGTGAACTCGTTGTCCGAACTTCGCGTCACGAGGTGGCGATGCCCTCGCTGAAGCTCTGTCAGCCCCTGACCATCTTCATCCAGCTGAAAGGTGTGGGAGTGACCCAGCTCAACGGAAGTACTGCCACGCAACTCGCCGGCACGATCCTCGACCTCTTCGACTTCATGCGAGTGCTGCAGGCCGCGACTTACGAAAAAGTAGCTGGCCACGCCCATCGGCACCAACAACATGGTGCCGACTGCCGCGAATCCGAGAATTCTGCCGAGCACGATCTCCAGCGCGTTGACTGGCTTCGTGACAATCGTATAGATCGTTCGCGACTTGATGTCCTGAGGGATGCTGAACGTGCTGACCAATAAGGCCAACAGGATCAACAGATAGTTGGTCGCTGTAAGCACGAAGCTGACATACAGTCGGCCGGGATCGTTACTGGTCGGATCGAGGTACCATCCGGCGAGCAACAGAGCGACGATGAACACGCCCACGACCACGAGCACTTTGCGGCGGAGCGCTTCCTTGATGGCCAGTCGAGCCATCGCACCGATTCGCCGCAGCCGCATCTGCGGCAGGTCCTTCGTGACGAACTCGCGGACAACGCGCGCCACGGCATAGAAGCCCTCGACGGGCCCATAGCGGACTGCCGACACGAGATAGCCGAACAACAGGCCCAAGATCATCAGGAAAATGGCGACGGCGATCCCTTGCAGCAGGGCGCTTTCGAGAAACGCCCCGGGACGCAGCAGCCATTGGGAAAAGGACCAAAAGTCCTCGGGCTGCAGGATCATTGAACGCCCTCCTGCGCCTTGCGGGCAGGAGGTTCCTCCGCACCACCCGCACCCACACGACGGTGACCGGGTCGGGCCTCGCTTTCACGCACGATGTTCAGGAACAAGTCCTCCATCGTGGTCGTGGGATGATCGACCGAAAGCAACGATCCGCCGTGACGCTTGATCACTTCTGCGATCTCGCGTTGAGCTTCTTCGCTGAGGTTCGTGGCCTGCATCTCGGTCACGCCTTTAACTTTCAACAACTCCTCAACCCGACCGAGTTCCTTCAATTCGCCCTGGTGCAGGATCGCGATCCGGTCACACACATCCTGGACGTCAGCAAGCTGATGGCTGCACAACAACACGGTCTTCCCTTGATCGCGAAGTTGCAGGATCAAGTCCTTCATGTCGCGCGAACCAAGCGGATCCAGACCCGTTGTGGGCTCATCGAGCAGGATCAGGTCCGGATCGTTGATCAGTGCCTGGGCGAGCCCGACGCGGCGGGTCATCCCTTTGCTGTATTCCTTCAACTGCCGGCGGCGAGCCCGGTCGATCCCAACCAGCTTGATCAACTCGTCGACGCGCTGCTTACGGAGGTCGGCCGGCATATCGAACAGGCGTCCGTAAAAATCCAGCGTCTCTTCGGCATTCAGAAACCGGTACAGGTAGGACTCTTCGGGCAAGTACCCGATCCGTTCGTTCTTGGCGGTTTCCGTAGCATCGCGATCGAATACCAGGACGCGGCCGGTCGTCGGGAACAATAGCCCGAGGATCAGCTTGATCGTGGTGCTCTTGCCACTCCCGTTGGGTCCGAGGAGCCCGAAGACCTCGCCGCGTTTGACTTCGATATCGAGCCCCTTGAGGGCAGCGACTTTGCGTCGGCCCCAAAAGTCCCGATAGACCTTGCTCAGGTTCCGCGTTTCGATGACGGTCGCCGCAGCCGCCGCGGTGGCGGCTGGAGTTGAAGCAGCCGCCTCTGGCGGCACGGGTTTTGTCGCAACCACGGCAGACGAGTCCTCTCGGAATAGATCAAGCGTCCCGACCGGACCCATCGCTTTCCCCGAGGGGGGAAGGCGTCTAGGCAGAACGCTCAACGAAAGAATGCGGGATTGGTGCAGTTCACTCGGCGAAGCGGAAGCTAGTCTGCCTCCTGCGGCTTGGCAACATACGCACGCTGCCAAGCCCCGGTTCGCCCGGCCGTCCTGGGGATCTGGCCCCAACGCGGCCCTGGACCCTGCCGATCAGCAGGGGGATCCGCAGAAACTGGCTGGGGAATAGGGACGGCTCTTCGGAGCCGGTACTCGACTAGTATGCCACAGCGGGTAGCCCTTGAAACTGTGGGCCAGCGTTCACCCGGCCCCGCAGCCGACTTGGGTCACGGACGGTAAGCTGGGAAGCCGTTCGACACTTCGCTGGGCAGCCACCATAGGGGCGACTCCGTTGCAGCCGCCATCGCCGTCGCCTGTCGGATATCACGACGCCCTCGCCTACATTTACGGTCGGATCGACTACGAGCGTCATCCCCCGGCTGCCGCGGGCCGCAGGGCATTTCGTCTCCGTCGAATGCGGGCTCTGCTCGACCTGCTCGGCAATCCCGAACGCGCCGCGCGGATCGTCCATGTCGCCGGGACCAAAGGGAAAGGCAGCACGACCACCCTGGTCGCCAGCATTTTGACGGCCGCCGGCATTCGGACGGGCCGCTATACGTCGCCCCACCTGGAACGATTGGAGGAGCGGTTCGTGGTCGATCACCGGCCGTGCTCGGCCGTTGAGTTGATCGACCTGGTTCAGGCAGTCCGGCCAGCGGCGGACCGGCTGGCCGCGACCGAGCACGGCCCGCCAACCTTCTTTGAGCTTACGACCGCGATCGCTTTTGAACATTTTGCGCGGCAAAGCTGCGGCTGGGTGGTCCTGGAAGTTGGACTTGGCGGACGACTGGATAGCACCAACGTCTGTCAGCCAGACGTGACCGCGATCACCACCATTGGGCTCGACCACCAGCAGATCCTCGGCTCGACCCTGGCCCTGATCGCGAGAGAAAAGGCGGGAATCATCAAGACGGGGGTGCCGATGGTCTGTGGAGTCCGCCACGGTGACGCGGCGGCCGTGATTCGATCGATCGCAGATCAACGGGCAGCTCCCCTGTGGCACCTTGGCCACGATTTCGACGTTCGACCATTGAATCCACCGCCCGAGCCCTGGGGCGCGGCATTCGATTACGTCCCGCGAACCAACGCACTTCAAGGCGGCGCGCTCCGCCCATGCGGAAATCATGGTCAGCGCTTAGGGCTTCGGCTGCGCATGGAGGGACGCCATCAAGTGGACAATGCCGGCGTTGCACTGGCGATCATCGATCGCTTGATTGCCGCGGGTCTGGATGTCTCGGAACAAGCCATCCGCCATGGGCTCCTCGTCGCGCAAGCCCCTGCCCGGCTGCAGTTATTCCCCGGGCGCCCCGCCGTGCTGCTCGATACAGCTCACAACCCCGATTCCATCGCTGCACTCGCGGAGGTCCTCCGCAATCGTGCGCTGGGTCGGCGCTGCATCGTCGTCTTTAGCGCTAGCCGTGACAAAGACGTGGCCACGATGCTGCAACAGCTGGAGCCCTTCGCGGATGCTTTCGTTTTGACGCAGTTTGTAAGCAATCCGCGTGCGACGACGACCACAGCGCTGGCCGCCAAACTTTGCCGCCAAGACAATGTCACCGAGATCGCCTTTCCCGCCGAAGCACTCGCGCTGGCCCGTCACAAAGCCGGTCCCGACGGCCTGATCATCATCACAGGCTCCTTCTTCCTGGCAGCCGAACTGCTCCCCCTCCTCTAACCCCCCACTGCATTAGGACAGGCATAACCTTTTCCCCCGCCGGCCAATTGCCTTTGTGTCGGACCTTCCGGGGTGCGTTCGCTTCGCAGAGCGCGTTCGCCGCGCGTCATCGAGACGGCGGTACGGCCAAACGAGCGCGTAACGCGGCAAAAGCCGCGCCATGCGGGCGCGGATGCGTAATCAAAAAAGGACAGGCATAATCGTTTCCCCCGCCGGCCATACGCCTTGGCCTCGGACCTTCCGGGCGCGAGTACCTCGCAGAGTGCGTTCGCCGCG
>Ga0114939_10001792_pt1 | contig 16674 bp, 11 predicted proteins | sample AshMeaCrysSpring_FD_87196 | JGI IMG/M metagenome (GOLD analysis project Ga0114939, IMG submission 87196) | Groundwater microbial communities from Big Spring, Nevada to study Microbial Dark Matter (Phase II) - Ash Meadows Crystal Spring | ecosystem: Environmental > Aquatic > Deep subsurface >... | reverse complement strand
TATGATTTCTTTTTTAGACGCTATCAGGTTTGGGCTGTTTCTGGTCATTACTCATGAATCATCGCGCGATCGCCCTTTCCTATTACTCCGTGTCCTTCGTGTCCCGACTCACTTGCTTCGTCTCTCTTGAATCAGATGAATAATCGAGGGAATTAAAGAAACAATAATAATTAACCCGATAATTGGTAATAAATACTTATCTACTTGTTCTGCCGGTAGGGATTGACCTAAAAAGAAGCCCAGCAAGGTAATGCCGAATGTCCAAATAAATCCGCCTACCAGGTTGAAAGACATAAATGTCCGGTAGTGCATTGCACCAATACCAGCCACAATAGGCGCAAAAGTTCGGACAATTGGGACAAACCGCGCTAAAACAATCGTTTTTCTACCGTGTTTATCATAGAAATTTTGAGTTTTTTGCAAATGCTTCTTTTGGAATAACCAAGAATCTCCCTTTTGAAATAATTTACGTCCAAATTTATGTCCTGTAGCGTAGCCGACATTATCTCCCAAGACCGCACAAACAAAAGCACCGAAAATCAAAACCCAAATATTCAACAAATTCTGTGACGCTACAAATCCAGCAGTGAATAGTAAACTATCTCCCGGCAGAAAAAAGCCAATCAGCAACCCAGATTCGGCAAAAATAATCCCCCACACACCAAAGTAGCCTAGGGATTGAATTAGTTGCGGTAAATTAAAGTGCATACTATCCTTCACATGTCAACAATTTGCCTGCAGATATCTTAGCTTTCACGGATTAGGAAAGTTTAACTTCATCTAAACTTTAACAGGACTTACGCAAAAACTGTCCGAAACTCTGATTTCTCTGTGTCACGCCAGTACGGGTCGGTAAACAAAAGTTAAGGTATCTACTCAAAAAAATCTTTTGAAATTCCAACTCCCGACAAAGAGATAAGTTTTTTCAAATCTAAATTTTTGTAAACAAACTCAATTATCAATAATTTTGGTTAATCGCAATAATACTGCGAATATTTCTTAAATAACTAACGCAATTGCGTCATTACAGCGATTGATATTTTATGATTTTTCCGTGTTAATATAAAAATGTATAATTTGTTGGGACGTTTATGGCAAAATAAATTAAATTTGCTCACAACCTGTACAGGTTGGCAAACTTTCACAAGTCCCGATTCAAATTTTCCTCTTCACGGGCTTGGTCGGACGCCGCTGCCCTATCAACTTGCTTTTGTTACTGACAACTGAGGTTGCTTAAGGAGAGAATAGTGGCAACAGTGACAGTAGCTAAAAAGCGGAATTTGTGAGTTATGATTCGCCCCTAGGGATGAGCAATGGTGCTTTTTATTTTTACTCCTGAAAGTTCACAAGCTGGGATTTATTTATAAAGATTTTGGTAAGGTATTTTGCTTCTATTTTATTTTATCGCAGGTTATCAAGTGTATTTTTATGGAAAAATCAAATATTTTATAGAGAATTTTCGGATTAATATTTTCCTAGAAATTATCCAAATAAATTAAGGTTTTTAAGAAGGTATTACCCGCTTTTTCAAGGTGATCGTCCAAGGAAAAAGTAAGGCTGCGAACGCGAATATTTCCCACCATTTCATTTAGGGAATGAGTTGATGGAGTGGGATATACCAATATTACTTCTGGGCAATTTTTCGCCACAGCATAAGCAACAACTTGAGCGACATCTTGAGATGATGGAGTAGCTGGGGTTTTGTACTTAGTATCTAGGATATAGCGAGGAATGTTTGTTGTAGAATCATACAGCACTAAGTCAGGTTTAAATTCCAGATTTTTGCCGATGTTTACTCTTTCTTGAAATTTGAGGAATAAGTTAGATGGCAAGTTGGCTTTAAGCCATTCTGCAACAAAAAGTTCATATAACCGCGCCATATCAACGAGAAAAGGTAGCATTGTGTAATTTCCCTTTTCATGATTTGGTGCTGTGTTTTCTAAAAAGAATCGACAAAGGTTGTGTAATAGTCGATAATCTTCATTGAGACGGTTGTATTGTCTCCCAATACAATCTTCTGCGCTACAGGATTGAGGTGTCACCCATCCTTGAAGAGGATGATAAGCTTTTCGCACTGTTAATGATACTCTTTCTGAACACAAACCACTACGACCAATGATATAAAGTGTCCAGGCTAGAATTTGGTTTTCTTTAATATCTACCGTCTGTTCTTCGTAGTGACATTTTAGTTTAACATCCCACGGCTTTTGAATAACCTGTCGTACATCCAAGCGTCCGCGTACATAGGCTAGCTTTTCTGTTTTGGTTGCATAAGTACGATATAATCCTTGACGACAGCGTTCTAAAATTCTCTGAGCTAAAACACAAGCCAGATTATTGTAAAATTCTGCCAGAGAATCGCAATTTATATCCCCATCGAGGAAGCGAAAACTCTTGAGATGGTAAGCATATTCCAGCATTCCGAAAAGATTTTTTATTGGGACTTTGGGATTTATTTTTAAACCCAATTCAGGAGTTAATGGAATATAGCCTACCCAGCCTTTAGCTTTGAGTATCCACTGATTTCTCGTTTTATAGCTCGGACAATATAAGTCTACTTGTTTTGCGTATCTATCAACTAGCTGTTTTTCTGCTAATTCAGTTAATTCATCACGGTGAAACAATTTAGTTTGGTATTCAGTCAGTTCAATAAATCTTAATTTTGCTGACATAAGTCTATATTTTGTTTGACATTATCCCACCGAAACTCATTCACTTTATCTGGCTGGTTAAAGAAGTATTCTTCTAAATAAGGCTCAATCTCCATGCACCAGATGTCTTCAATATCTTCCTCTAAGGTTTCTGTTAAGAAAAATGAGATACTGATTTCGTAGTTTTTGTCGGCGATCGCCTGATTCAACCGCTGTAAAGTTGTAATCAAACCCTCCACCGACAAACCATTTTTTTGATGATATCGTCGCAGCACTTTATAGTTAGGATAAAGGGGTATAAATGAAAAGCGCCGACGTAATGCATAATCGAATTCAGCAATAGACCTATCTGCTGTATTCATCGTCCCGATGATGCGGACATTTTTCGGAATGCGAAAAATGTTCCCACTAGCGAGGGAAATTTCTTTGTCGCGGTACTCTAGTAAATACATTAATTCGCCGAATACTTGCGCGAGATTTGCACGGTTGATTTCGTCGATTATTAAGACACAGATACCTTGACGATTTTCTGCTTCTTGGCAGAATTTTAGAAAGCGTCCGGGAACTAGGGGATATGTTAATTGTCCGTTTTCACTTTGGGGACGGATACCCTGAATAAAGTCTTCATAGGAATAAGCTGGGTGGAATTGAACGAGTTCTGAAAAGCCATTACCACCACCTATTAGGTATTGAGCGAGTTTTTCAGCGACGAAGGTTTTTCCTGTTCCTGGTGGACCGTATATGATGGCTTGGTTATGACGATTTATGGCACGTATCCAGCGTTGTATTTCTGTTTGGGTAAAGCCTGTTTCTTCAGTGCAATCATTGAGACTATAATCTAATGCCATCTGAGTATCCTTAGATATTTCCTGTTTTGTTGTTTTAGATGGCAGTTTTAGCTCATACGTCACCCTAAACTTCTTATTGCGGTCAATTAAGTACTCTTCTAGTGCTGGTATAGGTTGCTCAGAAGTTGCTATTAAAAATAGTGGAAACATTCCTACAAAAGTCTGTTTTATGTGATAAATTAAATGTTGACTTGAACATTCTAAAATTTGGTTTTTGGGAATATGTACACTAGCTTGAATTTTTTTTGTAGCACTATTCTGCCGCGCCAAATGCTTTAACCAATCACCAAAACGATTAATTCCGCGATAAAAAGATTTTTTTGCATGTAAACTACATGTTACAGGTAGGTGAGCATGTTGGAGGATGATTTCTTGAACTGTTGATGATTGCTGATAGTTAGTTATAAATCTTTGTTTGTCTGGACTATTATCACTTATAAATAATCCAAACCATAAAGTTGTGTCGTTAAGACTTATAAATAATTGCGTATTGCTGTCATCTAAGTTCGCTTCTTTTGCACAAAAGTATAACTCATATCTTTTATTACGAGGATAGCTTTTCAGTGCCTTTTCAGCTATAACTAATCGCTTAGTAATTTCATCTGGTAGTTCGGACTCTACTTGAGCTACAAGTGTTTGCAGCGGTTGTTCAACATAATTTTAAAATTCCTGTTCATGAGCCAAGTAAAATTCTTGTGTTTTTTCTACAGGAAGCTTGGCAAGTAGTTCAAAAGTTTTGAGTGAAAAGAGGCAGTCTGGATGTACTTTAATATCTGTCATTTTTGCTAATTACTTAAATTTTTATATCCATGATGGTATCTAAATACAATAATGAACGTGGTTCATTTCTCTTCCTCCCTCCCTCAGCAAAATTTACCAAAATAACAATTATAAACTAACACCCTACTGGGCACCAATAAGAACCATCATCAGTAATCTCCCCCTCAGAAACTCTCATCCCCACACCACCAGAAACCAACACATCATCACCATCATTAAACAACCAAGCACCCCAAACCGCCGTCATTTCTATCCCAGAAATATCAACTTTCGGAAACTCCAATAACTCTTGATAAACATAATTTTGTCTTGTATACCAAGGGTCATTATTACTGCTCCTGACAACAATGTTCCCCCCATTAACCGCAAATCCACCCTCACCTTCCCTACCCAAAATTGGCTTAGCAAAGTAAGTATTACCAATCTTCTCTGGAGTCAGCGATGTTTTAGGAAAATACTCAAAAACTGTTTCGGCATCTTTGCCAATAAAAAATTCCAATCCTAAATCAGAAATCAAAGCAAACACACTTTTAGGTTGCAGAGCAAAAGCAAAAGCAGAAGCAAAGTTAACTATCACAACCTTATTTTTCAGACTTAATTCCTCTAGCGCCGACCATAATTCTTTACCATTTTCATCCACATCATTAATTGCCCATTCCAGGGGATACCACATAAAGAGAATATCAATCGTTTCTCCCGTTATCTGATTAAACAGATATTTGCCATCTTTAATACGAAGATATTCGATAGGTAAAACAGCACTGGGATACTGAAATTGATTGCTTAACCAGCGCATCGTACCCAAATCTTCAGCGTTATTTAAAGCCGTAAAAGCTATGCGACAATCACTCAGGGGTTTCTTCATTTGTGAGGCTGCCCTAGTAATATGCTGATGGAGATTTACTCGCAATAGTTGTTGAGCATTAAAATCTGGATTGTTCAAACCGAAATGTTGCGCTACTTTCCCATTACCTTCAACACACTCAAACCAAAAACTCGGAGTTTGGCTGTTAGCCTCGACAACTTTTTTTAATCCTGTCTTTTCATTCCAACACCAGTCAAGCCGCATACAAAATGGTGCTAGAGGTTCATATTTCACCATCTGGATACTTTCTGGAGGAAAGCCATAGTAAAGCAATGTTTCCTCATCTAAAGTCCGTATCAATGACCAAGTTTGCATCAAGACTCTACCAACAGCCTCCGATGCTTGCTTGATATCTTTGATAGTTTGCGGTGAGACTTGATGACAATGATAAAGCGCGTAAGGTACTTCTTGGTCAGTTTGCGGTAAACCCGTTTGATCATCAATAGGGCACATATTGTACCAACCCATCTTGATTGATTGAAACAAGCGCGATACGCCTTTAGGTGTTAAGCTTCGCTTATCGCTGTGGCGATTTAAAAATATCCATAATTTACCCAAATACTTGATTAATATTGCAAATTTTTGAATGATTAGACCCTTTTTTGCGTTCTTCCTTGCGTCTTTGCGTCTTTGCGCGAAAGAAAAAACTAACCCCCACCTCGTCCCCCACCACTGCGACCAAAACTACCAAACCCACCACGACCGGATTTGGATGGGGAAGTATGAGTATCTCCTATCCTTGATGGTGAAGTACCAGTGGAATTTCTATAGATATATCGACCGCTGCTACTACCGCTACTGTTGGAATTGGAGTTAGGTGGGCAATTATTTTGTTGTGTTTGTTGGGGGTTGCAGTCTTGGTGGCTGGTTTCAGGGGTAGCGGTGCAAGATGAAATTAGGGATAGGGTCATGATTACAACGGTGAGTTGTAACAAGCTGGGTTTGAGTTTCATGGGTGGTTGTGGTTTTGTGTATATAGATGGCTACAGGGGTGGAAAGGTGGATTTCGTATCTAGCGATGGTTGTTTGAAATGAACCACGAAGAAACGAAGGAGGAAGAAAAATAATCACAAGGGTTAAGAAGAGCGGATGATGCGTTGGATTCCTTGTTTGAGGAAGGGGACGTTGAAGTTGATGAGAAGACCAAGGCGAAGTTTGGTCATTTTTAGGTATGACATGATTTGGGCTTCGTGAATGAGTGTGAGGTTTTGTACGGCTTTCAATTCGACAATCAGGACACCACCAACAAGAAAATCTAGTTCGCCTGTACCTACCTGACGACGTTTATAAGTTACTGCTACTGGATGTTTAAAGTTATGGGGTATGCCTCGCAATAAAAATTCCTCTCTCAAAGCCTTGTGATACACCTCTTCTAAAAACCCAGCCCCTAACACACGATGCACCTCAATAGCCGCCCCAATTACCTGATAAGCTAAACTCTCTTCCTCTTCACTTAGCTGTCTCATCCTCCTTTCTTGTTCCTTCTCCTTTTGTTCCTTTGCGTATTTTTCCTTCGCGTACTTCGCTTCTTCGTGGTTCATTTCCCCAAACCCCCCTCTTCCCTATGGCAAAATTTATAAAAGTCCGTCCTCAGATAGTTTTCCCGCATGACCGCAACAACACCCACGACAACAAACCTTAATAGCATCTACGACCCCTTCTCCACAGAAGCTAAGTGGCAAAAATTCTGGGAAGAAACCCAAACCTACAAAGCTGACCCCGACAAAGGTGGCGAATCCTACTGCATCGTCATCCCCCCACCCAACGTGACGGGTAGCCTGCACATGGGTCACGCTTTCGATAACACCCTCATTGACTCCCTCGTGCGCTACCATCGTATGAAGGGACGTAATGCCCTATATCTGCCGGGAACTGACCACGCCAGTATTGCAGTGCAAACAATTCTGGAAAAGCAACTCAAAGCAGAAGGCAAAACTCGCTACGACTTGGGACGCGAGAAGTTTCTGGAAAGAGCTTGGCAATGGAAGGCGGAATCTGGCGGTACAATTGTTAACCAGTTGCGACGCTTGGGTGTGTCGGTGGACTGGACGCGGGAAAGGTTCACCCTCGATGAAGGATTATCCAAAGCTGTCGTGGAAGCCTTTGTCAGACTCTACGAGGAAGGCTTAATATATCGCGGAAAATACTTAGTGAATTGGTGTCCAGAGTCACAATCTGCCGTATCTGACCTGGAAGTGGACAAAAAAGAAGTTGATGGCAACCTTTGGCACTTCCGCTATCCCAAGAGCGATGGTTCTGGCTTTGTGGAAGTAGCGACAACCCGCCCGGAAACCATGCTGGGTGATACGGCGGTGGCGGTAAATCCCGATGATGAACGCTACAAGGATTTGATTGGTAAAACCCTAACTTTACCAATTATGAATCGGGAAATTCCGATTATTGCCGATGAGTTAGTTGACCCCAGCTTTGGGACTGGTTGCGTGAAGGTCACACCTGCCCATGACCCAAATGATTTTGAAATGGGTAAACGGCACAATCTGCCGTTTATCAACATTATGAACAAAGACGGCACCCTGAACGACAATGCTGGGGAATTCCAAGGACAAGACCGCTTTGTCGCCAGAAAGAGTGTGGTGGCGCGTCTGGAAGCGGATGGTTTCTTGGTGAAGGTGGAGGATTATAAGCATACAGTTCCCTACAGCGAACGTGGTAAAGTTGCTGTGGAACCGCTGCTTTCCACCCAGTGGTTTGTCAAGATTCGTCCAATGGCAGATAAGGCGCTAGAATTCCTGGACGAGGGGAATTCACCGGAGTTTTTCCCGCAACGCTGGACTAAGGTGTATCGAGATTGGCTGGTGAAGCTGAAGGATTGGTGTATTTCTCGGCAATTGTGGTGGGGACACCAAATCCCCGCTTGGTACGCGGTGAGTGAAACCGGGGGCGAAATTACTGAAGACACCCCCTACGGTGTGGCGCGGACTGAGGAAGAAGCACTTTTGAAAGCAAAGTCCCGTTTTGGGGAAGATGTCAAGATAGTGCAAGACCCAGACGTGCTGGATACATGGTTTTCCTCTGGATTATGGCCTTTCTCGACTCTTGGCTGGCCGGAAGAAACTCAGGATTTGGCGACTTATTACCCCACCAGTACCCTAGTAACCGGCTTTGACATTATCTTTTTCTGGGTTGCCAGAATGACGATGATGGCTGGGCACTTTACGGGTAAAATGCCGTTTAAGGATGTTTATATTCATGGCTTGGTACTGGATGAAAACGGTCAGAAGCAGTCTAAGTCTAAAGGGAATGGCATTGACCCGCTGCTGCTGATGGATAAATATGGTACTGACGCCCTGCGCTATACCTTGGTGAAGGAAGTGGCGGGTGTTGGACAAGATATCCGCATGGATTATGACCGGAAAAAGAATGAGTCATCCTCCGTGGAGGCTTCCCGGAACTTTGCTAACAAGTTGTGGAATGCCTCCCGGTTCGTGATGATAAACCTGGATGGACAAACACCACAACAATTAGGAGAACCAGATAGACAGGCGTTGGAGTTGTGCGATCGCTGGATTTTCTCCCGTTACCATCAAGTTGTCAAACAAACTAACGAATACATTGATAACTACGGTTTAGGGGAAGCAGCTAAGGGACTTTACGACTTTATTTGGGGTGATTTTTGCGACTCGTATATTGAACTGGTGAAATCACGGCTACAAAGAAGTGCCGCACCAGAATCTCGCCGGGTAGCACAACAAACCCTTGCCTACGTACTGGAAGGGATTTTGAAGCTTTTGCATCCGTTCATGCCCCACATTACGGAGGAAATTTGGCACACCCTCACCCAGCAGACAACGGAATCCGGGCTGAGTATTTCCTTACAAAGCTATCCAGAAGCTGATACCAACCTCATTGATACTACTCTAGAGTCACAATTTGACCTGCTATTTGGAACAATTCGCACAATTCGCAATCTCCGCGCCGAAGCAGATGTCAAACCAGGGGTAATGGTGAAAGTGAATCTGCAAAGTGAGAGTGAAAGCGAGCGACAAATATTGGCAGCAGGTGAAGCTTACATTAAAGATTTGGCGAAAGTTGAGACTTTAACGATTACCCAGGGGCAAAATGCAGTTAAATCAAAGGTAGTTGCCCCTGCTATAGTTCCAGAACAAACCCCAGAACCAGTAGCTGCCAAAAAATCTCCTAGGAGTTGGAAGACACTTGTTTGGATGATTGGCGGACTAATCTCGTTGAAGCTGGCTTTTGCGGCTGTGGATGCGATTAATGATATCTTCTTCTTGGGAAGATTGTTTGAAATTATTGGATTTGGATATGTGACCTGGTTTATATTAGTAAACCTAGTTCGGTCGGAGGATAGGCAAAAATTCTTTGCTAAGCTCGCACAGAAACTGACGATAGCAGAGAATCTGCCGTCAACGGAACCAGAACCACAACCAGAACCAACACTCCTAGTCGAACCAGAACAAGCGATCGCTGGCGTTGTCGGAACAGTACAAGTGCTGCTTCCCCTAGCTGGTGTGGTGGATATAGAGGCGTTTGGCGCCAAACTCCAGAAAAAACTCAGCAAGATAGAAGCAGAAATTCAGTCCCTCAGTACCAGGTTAACTAATCCCAAATTTGTGGATAAAGCACCGGCTGACGTAGTACTAACAGTGCGGGACACCTTAGCGGAGGCTGAGAAACAAGCAGAAATTTTGCGAGAACGCCTGCTTAGTCTGGGATTAGGGATTGGAAATTAGAGAATTAGGACTTAGGGATTGGGGGATGGGCACTTAGTTTCTAATCCCTAGTCACCAGCCCCTATTCCTTAGTAGAACCCATCTGTAAAGAAAGTGTAGTTGTTCCCTACCAACTTCCTCAACAAACCCAATGCTATATCTAGCTCAGGTGCAAAAACACAAATCGTTACCCCAGCCCCAGTTGCGACTACTAGCGCGTCAGGAAGCTGAAAATACGTGGGTGGCGATCAAAGCTGAGGAAGCTTTCATTTCCGTCCCGGAGGAAAAAGCTGTCAGTGAGGGATTGCTTGTTTTAGTTAAGCTTTCCCCTCAAAGAGAAGTCGAAAGTCTAGAAAATGCTGCTCAGTGGGTGATGAGTGTCGTGCAAGAATATCTCAGTGCTGGTGTTAACCCAGAATTCCTGCAACAGGAAGCCGAACGGGCTGAAGAATGGCGAAAATCCCTCACATTACAAAGCCAAGAGCTAGCCCGTCGGACTTTGGAATTAGAAGCGCGTCGAGAACAACTCCAAGCCATTGAAGAACGCCTGAACCGCGATCAAGAAGAACTGGAAGCTGAAAAAAAACGACTACAAGAGTTAAAGGACTGGGGAATGGAGACTCTTGACAAGGGGGAGTCTTGAGGACAAGGGAAGCGGTAAATAGTTGTTGACCTCTAATCCCCAATCCGTTGTTCCTTGTCAATTTCTACCAACAGGTACTTCATCCTGCGCTAATAATTCCCGAATCAGCCGCGCTAGGGCTTTTTGCACCAGGCGGCTAGCTACTTGCTGACCCAAACGATGCAATCCGGGATTGAGAATTAATTGAGCAAGTTTCGGAGGAAGTTGGGTAGGATCGAAACCAGGGGTTTGTTGGAGAATCCCCAAAATCCGTTTGATATGCTCCAGAGTTTGTTGTTGTTCCACTGTCGCAGCCGGAGTTTCATGAACTGCTACCAGACCCACTCTCTCCCGCAGCAGGTAGGTGAAGTTGTGTAAAGTATTCCGAGCAACAGCATCCAAGCCGTTGACAATCTCATCTACTAACTGGTTGCGAATTAACGCCCCCCGTTCGGAAGAAAGAAACTCTAGCCCCTGACCCAGCGCACTGTTCAGGTCATATTCTTGACTGTTACGAGCATTTTTTAACAAGTTTTCCAGCCGATTCCAGCGGAAATTACCATTTTTAAACAGTAAATCCCGTAGAGAAGTTCTTAGTTCTGGTGCTGGGTCAGTTAATAAGCGTTTAGCAACGTAGGGATAAGCCTCGCTGAGAACTTTAAAGTTAGAGTCGATATTGATAGCGATACCTTCCAGCGTCACCAAGGAGCGAATAATTAAGGCGTAGTAAGCGGGTACCCGGAAAGGATACTCATACATCAACGCCGATAGTTCGTCGGTGATGCTTTTGATGTTCATTTCCGCCACGCTGGCACCCAAAGCATCGCCAAATACCTTAGCAAAGGCGGGGATAATCGGTGTTAGGTCAGTATCTGGCGCCAGAAAATCTAACTTCACATAGTCAGTAGCTAAGCCTTCAAAGTCACGGTTAACTACATGGACGATGGCTTCAATTAAACCGTATCGCTGATAGGGTTCAACCTGGCTCATCATGCCAAAGTCCAGATAGGCTAGCTTACCGTCTGGCGTAGCTAACAAATTACCAGGGTGGGGGTCAGCGTGGAAGAAACCATGCTCCAGCAACTGACGCAAGGAACACTGCACCCCTACTTCCACTAAATAACGCGCATCTATACCTTGGGCTGTGATGGCATCTGTTTGGGTTAACTTAGTACCGTTAATCCACTCCATCGTCAACACGCGACGATTGGTATGTTTCCAGTAAATTTTCGGAATATAAATGTCTTTGATATGACCATATAGCTGGGCGAAGCGTTCAGCGTTTTCACCCTCGTTAATATAGTCCATTTCTTCAAAGATGCGGGTTCCTAGTTCATCTAAGATGGCGACTAAATCACTGCGTATTCGTTTAATATTTTGCTTTGCCCAAGCTGCCAGCCGCCGCAAAATATACAAGTCGATGGTAATGTTTTCTCTTAAGTCCGGGCGTTGCACTTTCACAGCAACCTCTTCCCCGGTTTTCAGTTTACCTTTATAAACTTGCCCCAAAGAAGCTGCGGCAATAGGTTTTGCTGAAAGTTCAGCGTAAATCTCTTCCGGTCGTTGACCGAGTTCTTCTTCAATGAATTGATAAGCAATCTCGTTGGGAAAAGCTGGTAACTGGTCTTGTAGCTGCGTCAGTTCCTCTAGATATATCGGAGGTACCAAATCCGGTCGAGTCGATAAAGCTTGCCCAATTTTGATATAAGCAGGACCTAGTTGTGTTAACAGTTCTCGCAATTGAATTGCTCGTCGTCGGTCATTTTTAACGACGATACCCCGTTTACTATCCCACCAAATCCCGAAAGCAAAGAATAACGAAGGGAATAAAACAGCAAAAATTCGCCCTAGGACTTGTAGGGGCTTTTGCCGGTAGTGGGCGGCAATTGCTTGCGCGTTATAGCGCAATTCTTCCGGAAGCGCTTCTGTAGCCACTAGGCGGTTGTACTTGGCTCCCTCCTCAACGGTAGGGTTCCTGACCACTGGCACTAGCGCACTACTAGTCTCTGGTACTACTTCCGCATCTATTGTGAGCGAGGTTGGGTCAACAGTCTTAACACTCATGAGGAAAGCCACCGCTTTGGAGTGAATACGTTACGTATTGTAACAATTGTTAATCAATAATCACTGCCCCAATAGCAATAAATCCTGGGGAATGGGGATTGGAGCATGAAAGGAGGACAGCAGGACAAGGGGATTGGGCATTGGGCATGGGGCATTGGGAATAGTACTCAGGCTCGCAATCGGGGCTAGTTCCCCTAACGGAATAGTTAATTATACTTATTGGGTTAATCGGGGCTAGTTCCCCTAACGGAATAGTTAATTATACTTATTGGGTTAATCAGGGCTAGTTCCCACAACGGAATAGTTAATTATACTTATTGGGTCAATCAGGGCTAGTTCCCACAACGGAATAGTTAATTATACTCATGAAGGAATAGTTACAATTCCCCACTCCTGATTTCCCATTCCCTATGAGTGACTACGTTTGCTAGACTCAAATTCGTCGCTGATTCAAAGGCGTTGATATCCGGTATCTGCTAAAGATGGAGAATTTGGTTGATGTTACTCTCCCTGCGGATCGAAAATTTTGCCCTAATTGACGAACTAGAGTTAGAATTTGGCGCTGGACTGAATGTCTTAACCGGCGAAACCGGCGCAGGAAAATCAATTATCCTGGATGCTATTGATGCGGCATTGGGTGGTAAATTATCTAGTCGGATGATTCGTACTGGCGCAGTGCGGGCAATGCTAGAAGCTACCTTTAAGTCTACTCCTGCCATAGCTGCTTGGTTGAGCGAGCAGGAAATTGACTTGATAGACGACAATGCTGTGGTGATTAGTCGTGAACTAACTCTCGGTTCGGCAAGCCTCCGCAGTCGTTCGCGGATTAATGGTGTGTTGGTCAATCGCCAGTTAATGGCAGTTCTGCGGGAACGTTTGGTGGAAATCACTGCCCAAGGTCAAACGGTGTTGGTGGGACAATCTGCTCAAGTCCGAGACTGGTTGGATGCTTACGGTGGAGAGTCCCTTTGGCAGATGCGTCAGGTTGTAGCCTCGGCGTTTGGTGCTTACCAACAAGCCCATCTGGCATTGGAGAAACGCCGACAATCAGAAAGAGCGCGCCTGCAACAACTAGATTTGCTTACCTATCAAATTCAAGAATTAGCAGGGGCAAGTTTGAGCGATCCCAATGAATTGGAACTTCTCGAACAAGAAAGAGTCCGCCTGAATCATGTGGTGGAATTGCAGCAGATGAGTTACAAGCTCTATCAGGCTTTGTACCAAAACGATGCCGAGTACGCCGCTGTTTGTGACTTGCTGGGGGAAGGTGAATTAACATTAAATGAAATGGTGCAATATGATGCCCAGCTGCAACCTCTTTTAGATTTGGTGCGAGATGCTCAGGCGGCTGTGGTGCAGGTAGCGCGGCAAATAAATGCTTATGGTGAAGGCTTGGAAGCCGAACCCCAGAGGCTGTTGGAAGTAGAAGAACGGATTCGGGAACTCAAACTGATTTGTCGGAAGTACGGTCCTACACTAGGCGATGCGATCGCCTACTATGAACGCATCCAAACAGAGTTAGCTCAGATAAACGACAGCGAACAGTCTCTCGAAAATTTGGAGATGCAAGAGGTAGCGGCACAAGCAAAACTTACCCAAGTTTCCGCTCAGTTAACCCAACTGCGTCAAAGGGTGGCGGCTGATTTGGAAAGACAACTGGTGGCGGAACTCAAACCCCTAGCAATGGAGAAGCTGCAGTTTCAAGTGGAAATTATCCCGGCTGCTCCTACATCTGCTGGGGCGGACAAAATTACCTTTTTGTTCAGTCCGAACCCAGGAGAACCGCTGCAACCTTTGGGTGAAATTGCTTCCGGTGGTGAAATGAGCCGCTTTCTTCTGGCACTCAAAGCAACTTTTTCCCAAGCAGATGGGGGCGTAACATTAATTTTTGATGAAATTGATGTCGGAGTTTCCGGAAGAGTGGCTCAAGCAATTGCAGATAAACTACAACAGCTCGGTCAACATAACCAGGTGCTGTGTGTCACCCATCAACCCCTAGTGGCAGCTATGGCAGACCGTCACTTCCGCGTCGATAAACGAATTATTCCCCAAGGCAATGGCAATAGCACCAAGGAGGAAGATTCTGAATTGCGTACTGTTGTCCGGGTCACTACCCTGGACAATTTAACTACTCGCCGGGAAGAACTCGCTCAGTTAGCTGGGGGAAAATCTGCTTCCGAAGCAATAGCGTTTGCCGAATCTCTCCTAGTTCAAGCCGCCAATCACCGTAATCGAGAACGGGGTTAACCAAGGAAGAATCTGGGGAGCGTCGCATTTTACTTACAGGCAGGCAAGGAACAAATGGTCAGGAAATCATGACTTATAAGTTAATAACTCTTGACTATCCATTCATGAAACTTGACCGTTGACCAATGACTCCAAGATTTTCAAAGTGTGCCACAGATTAGGGCAGACTAGCTACATGAGGTAAAATCGTTCCCTTGTTTTGTTCATGACCTCATGATTTGTGTTCCTAACTACTTCGATTTAGCTAGCTCAGTCGCAGATGCACGGTGTACACTGGGCATTATATGGATAATGCCCGATGACGCTTCATGTCATAGTTACGAAGCTTCAGTTGTGACATCTCACAGCATCGAAAGTTATTGTTAAAGTCTAAGCATCTAAACCGAGCTAGATATGACAGCTTCTCACCGAGCTAGTTGGGAGCAAGCCAGCTATATGATTATTGAAGTTCCCAATCAACAAAACCAGGAATTGCATCAAAATTCTACCGCTGTGGGTTCTTTAGCTAGAAAACGGGGTACATTCTCTACCTTTCTCGCTCCCCTGACCCAGGATACGTTTAAACAATTTATTTCAGAAGTTGAAAAAAATTTAAAAATTGTCCATCAGACTCTATCCATGCTGGATGTCCAGGGGTTTGAAACAATTCTTCAAGAAATGTTGCAATCCATAACAATTAAGACAGGGGAGCTACTGGGGGCAGACCGGACGACAATATTTATCTTAGATGAAGAGAAACAGGAACTGTGGTCAATTGTTGCTGAAGGAGAAGAAGGGCGAACATTAGAAATTCGTGTACCAGCAGACAAAGGCATTGCTGGTGAAGTAGCCAAGCACAAGAGCGTTGTCAACATTCCCTACGATTTTTATGAGGATCCTCGCTCAGGAATAGCCAAGGAGCAGGACAAAAAGAACGACTACCGGACTTATACGATGTTAGCTTTGCCCTTGTTGAACGACCAAGGGGAATTGGTGGCGATTGTGCAATTGTTAAATAAGTTAACATTCCCTCACGATCCTATAGCTCCCCTAGCCGAGCGCATCGACAAGCGGGGATTTACTGAAGAGGATCACAAAGTCTTTGAACAATTCGCACCATCCATCAGGCTGATTTTAGAATCGTCGCGCTCGTTTTACGTCGCCACTCAAAAACAACGCGCTGCGGCTGCTTTGATGAAGGCGATTAAGTCCCTAGGTCAAAGCAGCCTCGATTTAGAAAAAACTTTGAAGCTGGTCATGGATGAGGCGAAAGAACTAATGAACGCCGACCGCAGTACCCTGTGGCTGTTAGACCGGGAGCGCAATGAGCTATGGACGAAAATACCCAAAGAAGATGGCTCGATGCATGAGATGCGACTGCGGATAGGGGAGGGTTTTGCTGGTAAAGTCGCCGTTACAGGGGAAACAATTAATATCCCCTTTGACCTCTACGAACATAAGGATTCAGAGACTTCTAAAAAATTTGACCAAGAAAATGGCTATCGCACTTGTAGCTTGCTGTGTATGCCAGTGCGTAACGCTGATGGGGAATTAATTGGTGTAACTCAACTAGTTAATAAGAAAAAATCTGGCGAATTTCCCCCCTATAACCCCGCTAACTGGCCTCACGCACCGGAGTGCTTCCAAGCCAGTTTTGACCAGAATGACGAAAAATTCATGGACGCCTTCAATATTCAAGCAGGGGTGGCGCTGCACAATGCCCAACTGTTTGCCATGCTGAAGCAACAAGAACGATTACAACGGGACATTCTCCGCAGTCTGTCTGATGGAGTAGTATCCACCGATAGAAAAGGTAACATTGTGGCGGCTAATGAAAGCGCCAGAAAGGTGCTGGGGGTTAACGAAGATGAACGCCTGGAAGGGAAAAAAATCAGCGCTGTGATTCAGATCAAAGAAGGTAACT
>Ga0114939_10001790_pt1 | contig 16703 bp, 14 predicted proteins | sample AshMeaCrysSpring_FD_87196 | JGI IMG/M metagenome (GOLD analysis project Ga0114939, IMG submission 87196) | Groundwater microbial communities from Big Spring, Nevada to study Microbial Dark Matter (Phase II) - Ash Meadows Crystal Spring | ecosystem: Environmental > Aquatic > Deep subsurface >... | reverse complement strand
GCCCCGGCCGGCTGGTGAAATCGACGCCAAGGATGCGCATCGTCCTCAGCGGCTGAAGCGAGGCAGCGACGACAGGCGGGCCGGCGCGACGGCGCCGCGCGGCGGTCCGTCGAGTTGGCTACCGCTTCGGCGCGGGCCGTCCGTGGCGCCGCCCATGCGATGGCACGTGCCCGCCCGGATGTCGTGACGGTCGCTTTCGAGGGCCGGGTTCAGCGCCGCGCAGCGCAATGCGCGCCGCGGATCGGTCCGGCGGCAGCAGGCCGCGCCGGCGAACCTGCCCGCGCCGCCGAGCCGGTCGGCAGCTGGATGCGACCCGTTACGCGCCGCCGGCGCCGGACAGCAGCGCCCGCGGCCGTGCCGGTGCGGCGCGAGCCCGATCAGGGCAGGGCCGGAGCCTTGTAGGGCTCGTCGCTGGTGAGCGATGTCAGGAACGCCACCAGTTGGCGGATCTCCTGGTCGGTCAGCCTGGTGTCGACCAGCATCGCGCTCTTGTTCGGGTCCTTGCCGCCGCCGCTCGCCATGTAGCGCACCGCCTCCTCGAGCGTCGCCCGACTGCCGTCGTGGAAGTACGGGCCGGAGATGGCAACCGAGCGCAGCGTCGGCGTCTTGAAGGCCGAGTTGTCCTCCGGCTTCTTGGTCACGCCACCGCGCCCGAGATCGGGCTTCGGCTTGCCGGCTTCGAGCCCGACGTTGTGGAAGTTGAAGTCCGAATACGCCGGCGGCGTGTGGCAGACGGCGCAGCGTGCCTTGCCCATGAACAGGTCGAAGCCGGCGCGCGCGTCGGCCGACACGGCGCTCTTCTGGCCCATCTCGTAGCGGTCCCACGGCGACAGGCCGCTCACCTTCGCCCGCAGGTAGGCGGCCAGCGCCTTGACAACGGTGTCCTGCGTCGGCGGGCCGCCGAAGACCTTCTGGAACTCGGCGACGTAGGCGGGCACGGCGGCGATGCGCGCCGTCGCGATCGCCGGATCGGCGCTGATCTGCACCCGCCAGGCCGCCAGCACCTGCGCTTCGAGGGTCGGCGCGCGCCCGTCCCAGTAGAAGGCCGTCGCGTAGCCGACGTTGTACATGGTCGGCGAATGGCGGGTGTTCATGTCGCCGTTGTCGCGCCGTGACAGCACCTGGCCGTCGGTCCAGCCCTTTTCCCGCACGTGGCAGGTGGTGCAGGCCATCTTGCCGCTTCCCGACAGGCGCGGATCGATCCACAGCTTGGCGCCGAGCGCCACCTTCTCCGGCGTCGTTGGGTTGTCGGCGGGACTGACGACCGGCGGCAACTGCGACAGCCGCGGGCCGCCGCTGGCGCCACCGTCGTCGCGGCTGGCGCAGGCGGCGGCGAGCAGTGCGCCGGCGGCCGACAGGGCGATGAGCAAGGATGTGCTGCGCATGGTTTCCTCCGTCACGGACTGGCAAGTGATGCCGATGGCCTCGCGGGCGTTCGTCGCCACCGCCGTCACCGCGCCGACGCAGCGATGACGGTCGGCGGGACGCCCGGGCCCTTTGCTTTACGCAGGTTGGATCATTCACGGATGCACGGCACCGGGCAAGCCCGCGTCCGCAGGCGCGCTTCGCCTGCCGGCGCGCGGTCGCTGTCGCCGGCGCGTCGATCGCTGCCGTGACCGGCGGGCGCAATCCGCGCGCTGCCGCCCCGGCGCCGTGTCTCGGCTCGCCGGCAGCAGAGGTTGCCGGCGCGGCGCGGGACACCGGTGCGATCGTGCCCGGCCGACCACGCATCGCCGGCTTACGCGCGACCCGCTCGCGGTGCACGCTTGCGCCTCCCGCAGCCCGCCGGCAGACCGAGGCGCCATTCCGGCTCCGGCGATTGCACCTACCGGCCGGATGCCCTCGGCCGCCGCTCCTCGATCAGAAGGGTCTCGATGTCGTTGAGCATCATCGCCGGGTGCAGGTAGTCGAGGGCGTAGATCTCGCGAACGATGCCGTCACGATCGACCAGGAACAGCTTGAGCATGTGATTGATCGTCCGCATCGGCCGGCCGGCTTCGTCGTTTTCGACCCGCACGTCCTGGCCGAAGTCCTCCAGCAGCGGCAGCAGTTCGCGCATCCTTCGGGCGGTGAGAAATTCCCACGGCAGCCGATCATCGGCATGGAACTGGCCGGCGTGCAGGCGCAGCGCCTCCGGCGTGTCGTGGGTCGGGTCGAAGCTGATGCTGACGAAGCGCACCCGGCCGACAGCGAACGGCCGGCTCAGCAGTTGATCGCGCAGGCCTGCCATCAACTGGCGGGCGAACGGGCAACCCCAGGCATCGGTGCAGTAGGTGTAGAAGAAGGTCAGCAGCGTCACTTTGTCGCGGGTGAGGCGGGCGAGCCGGCGCTGCTGGCCGCGCCAATCGAGAAGCACGGCATCCGGGGCGCGCTGGATACGCTGCAACTGGTACGTCCCCGGTGCCGGCGGCAGGAACTGCATCTGCGGTGCATGCGCCGGAGTGGGGTCGGCGGCAGCCTGCGCGGCAGCGGCACCGCAAACGAGCAGCGCCACGGCGGCGAGCCGCAGCGCCTGGCTTGCGCGCGGCGCCGCCGGAGTTCCGCCCGGCATGGGCCGAACACCTCGCGGCGGTCAGGAGCGGGCGCTGAACTTCATATGGTGCGCGCGGCCGAGCTTCTCCTTGGTGAAATCGACCTCGAAGGCCGGCTTCAGCTCCTTGCCATCCCACTGGAAAGCGCGCAGGAACTGTTCGTTGTCCGCGCCAGCCTTGTCCCAGCGTTCGAGCAGGCTCGAGGTCACGTACACGCGCTTGCCGTCCCAGCTCTGCGAAATCATGTTGACCTGCCTGCCGGTCTGTCTGGCGTAGGTCTGCTTCGGCTGTTCCGGATTGGTCAGATCGAAGTAGCGGGTCATGCCGTCCATGAAGGTGTTGACCCACAGCCCCTTGCCGTCGGCAGTGATCGAAATATCCACCGGCAGCGGCGTCTTGGCCGGATCGCCGATCGTGCCGACCTCCTTCGCCTGCCACTTGCCGCCGGCGTCCTGCCTGACCAGCCACAGCTTGGAGGTCAGCGCGGTGGCGGTGATCGCCCAGTTGTCGCCCGGCTTCAGCGACCAGCGGATCTCCAGCGGCGCGCCTGGCACGCTGAAGATCTGCTTCGGCTGCATCGCCTTCAGGTCCCACAACACCATGGTGCCGCCGAAGCGCTTCATCGCCTCGCCGTCCTTGATGAGGTCGCCGAGGTCGCGCCGGTAGTTGTCGATGCCGGTGAAGCTGGACGTCAGCAGCGCGTTCATTGCCGGGTTGATGGCCAGGTCGTAGCCGTAGCCGTCGCCTTTGACGCCGCCGATCTCGCCTTTCGGCATGTCGTACTTGGCGACGAACTCGCCCTTGTTGTTGTAAACGGCCATGCCGGTGGCGCCACCCTTGTCGGCGCTGTTCGACAGTGCACCGATCAGCATCCGCCCGGGCATCGCGTAGAACGTGTGCGGCCCGAGATAGCCGGACCTGGCGGCGAGATCGCCGATCGTGCGCACCAGCTTCGGCTTGGCCGGATCGGCGCCGACGTCGAAGACGTAGATCTGGCTGTTTTCGAGTCCGCCCGCCCACAGGTAGCGGCGGTCGTCGGTGAAGCCCATGTGGTGCGCCTCGCCGCGCGTGTTGACCGAGACGCTGCTGACGACCTTGCCGTAACTCTTCGACTTCGGGTCGACGTCGATCGTCACCAGCTTGTCGGAGCCGTCGCCGAGCCCTTCGACGCCGAGAGTCCAGACGTGGACAAACTGCTCCTGGCCCTTGATCAGTCTGGCCATGTACGGCGAATTGCAGGTCTCGTCGGCACGCGCGCCGAACGCCAAAGCGCCGATGACCGTCAACGCAAGAAACCCCTTGCAGGACTTCATCGTTCCCTCCTCGATGGGCAGTGTCTCGCACGGCGATGAACTGGCACTCCCCCTTTGCCGTGCGGATGCGAGCAACCTACTCCGTGTGTTCATTTCAGCAATCCCGCGATTGATTCAGGCCGCGGCGACCGCGGTCGCTGCCGACCCGGGGCTCACCGATCGACCGCGCCCTGGAGCAGCGCCCGCAGCGACGCCAGCGTGTCGGCCTCGTGCAGCGGCTTGTCGTCGCGGATGCGCAGCATGCGCGGGAAGCGCACCGCGATGCCGCTCCGATGGCGCGGGCTCTTCTGGATGCCCTCGAATCCGAGTTCGAACACCAGGCGCGGAACGACGCTGCGCACCGGGCCGAAGCTGTCCACGGTCGACCTGCGGATCAGCGCGTCCACCCGGCGGATCTCCGCGTCGCTCAGCCCCGAGTACGCCTTGGCGAACGGCACCAGCCGCGGCAGGCCGCGCGTCGCCGAGGCATCCGGCTTCTCGCCGGCGGCGATCGCCTCGGCGACCGCGCGCGCTTCCGCCGCATCGCGGGGCGGCCGGTCCCACACGGCAAAGGTGTAGTCGGTGTACAGGCTCGCCCGCCGGCCGTGGCCGCGCTGCGCGTAGACCAGCACCGCGTCGGCGCTCATCGGTTCGATCTTCCACTTCCACCAGGTGCCGACATCGCGGGTGCGGCCGACGCCGTAGCGCGAGCCCGCCTGCTTGAGCATCAGCCCTTCGACGCCGCGGGCGCGGCTTTCGGCGCGCAGCGCCGCCAACTGCATCCAGCTGCCGGCCTCGATCAGCGGCGACAGCCGCAGCGCGCCCGCCCCCGCGACGCCGCACAGCAGCGCCTCCAGCGCGGCACTGCGCTCCCGCTGCGGCCGTTCGCGCCAGTCCTCGCCGCCGTGCTCGAGCAGGTCGTAGGCGACGAAGCAGGCCGGATGCTCGCGCAGCACCTTCGCCGTGACGGCCTTGCGCCCGATGCGCGTCTGCAGGCGCGCGAAAGCGGCCGGCTGGCCGATCGTGTCGTCCCAGACCAGCACCTCGCCGTCGAGCACGGTACCGGCGGGCAGCGCCGCCGCGGCCTGTGCGATCTCGGGAAAGCGCTCGGTGATCAGCTCCTCGCCGCGCGACCACAGCCAGAGGCCGTCGCGCCGCACGAGCTGGGCGCGGATGCCGTCGTACTTCCACTCCGCCAGCCAGTCGTGCACATCGCCGAGCGACTCGACCGCGCCGGCCAGCGGGTGGGCGAGGAAGAACGGATACGGCGTGCCGCCGCGCGCGCCCGCGCCCTCGGCCGCAGGCGCGAGCAGGGCGCGAAAGCCCTCGGCGCTCGGCCGCGCCGCGGCGTCGGTGACGCCGACCAGCCGCTGCGCGATCAGCCGGCTGTCCACGCCCGCCACGCGCGCCAGCGCTCGCGTCACGAGCAGCCGGCTGACGCCGACGCGCAAGCCGCCGCCGATCAGCTTCACCAGCAGGAAGCGCTCGGTCCCGCCCAACTCGTCGGCGTAGTCGCGCAGCGCGGCCTGCACCACGTCCGGCGCGCGGCCGCGCAGCGGCAGCAGGCGGGTCTCGACCCAGTCGGCCAGGCCCAGGTCGGTGCAACGCGGCGGCGGCGGCAGCAGCAGCGCGATGGTCTCGGCCAGGTCGCCCACCGCTTCGTAACTCTCCTCGAACAGCCACTCCGGCACGCCGCTGGCGGCGAGCGCGAAGGCGCGCAGCTCGCGCGTGCGCACCGCCTGCCGCGGCTTGCCGCCGGCGAGGAAGTACACCGCCCAGGCGGCGTCGCGCGCCTCGGCGGCGCGGAAGTAGCGCGCCATCGCCTCGACCTTGGCCTCGGTCGAGGTGCTCTCGTCCAGCTCGGTGAAGAGCTGCGCGAAGCGCTTCACCTCGCCGCCCCCCGTCGCCGGTCACCGGCGCTTGTCAGCCGGCAGCGGCGGCAAAGCGTTCCGCCTGCACAATCGACATGCTTTCGTCGTCCCACCTGCCGATCACCATCCCGACATGACTCGCAACGCCCGCATTGTCGCCACCCTTGCGCTCACCGTGCTCGCCGGCTGCGGTGGTGGCGGCGGGCCGACGCCCGCGGCCGCGCCGCCGCCATCGCCGGCGGTAGAGCGCAGCATCGCGCCGGCCGATACCGATCCGTCGATCGATGTCCACCTGCAGCCGCACTTCGCCGTCACTGCCGACCCCGCCGCAGGCCCGCGCGGCAGGCTGTTCGTCTTCCTGCCCGGCACCGGCGCCACGCCGGCGCAGTATCAACTGATCGCTCGCGCCGGCGCCGCGCGCGGCTATCACAGCGTCGGGCTGAACTACGTGAACGGAGTCGCGGTGGCGACGCTGTGCAACGACAGCGCCGATGTCGACTGCCACGGCAACGTGCGCCGCGAAGTCGTTCTCGGCGAGGACCGCAGCCCGCTGGTCGCAGTCTCGCCGGCCAACTCGATCGTCAACCGGCTGGCCCGGCTGATCGCCCACCTGCACGCGCGCTTTCCCGGCGAGGGCTGGGGCCAGTTTCTCGCCGACGGCGCGCTTAACTGGGGCCGGATCGGCGTCGCCGGTCACTCTCAGGGCGGCGGCCATGCCGCCTATCTGGCCAAGCTGTTCGAGCTCGACCGCGCCGTCTACTTCTCCTCGCCGAGCGACTGGCGCAAAGTGGAAGATCGGCCGGCCGCCTGGGTGACGTCGCTGCCGAACCGAACCCCGGCCGCACGCCAGTTCGCCTTCTCGCACGAGCAGGATCCCCTGGTGCCGCTGGCAACCGCCGCCGCCACGTGGTCGGCGCTCGGCATCGGCGAGTTCGGCCCGCTGACCAGCGTCGACCGCGTCGCGCCGCCCTTCGGCGGCAGCCATCAGCTGACCACGGCCGCGCCGCCGCAGGCGGTTTCGACCGGGATCAGCATCTCGCCGCTGCACGGCGCACCGGTCGTGGATGCAGTGACGCCGCGGATCGCCGACGGCGCGCCGCGATTCGCGCTGGTATGGGCGTACCTGTGCTTCCCGTGACGCGTCAGTGCTCGGCCGGCGCAGCGGCATCGGCCGGCGGTAGGCCGGCCGCTGCGCTTCTTTCGGCGGCTTCTTCGGCGGCTTCGTCGCCGTACTCGGTGGCGAACGCCTCCGCCTGCACGCCTTGCTCGCGCAGCCACCGCACCAGCACGTCGACGTAGCCGTGCGTGACGATCACGCGCTGCGCGCCGGTGGCGGCAATGGCCCGCTGCAGGCCTAGCCAGTCGGCGTGGTCGGACAGCACGAAGCCGCGGTCGAGCGCGCGGCGGCGGCGCACGCCGCGCAACTGCATCCAGCCGGAGGCGAAGCCGTCCGAGTACTCGCCGAAGCGCTTCAGCCACGGCGAGCCCTGCGCCGACGGCGGCGCCAGCACCAGCGCGCGGCGCAGCGTGGCCTTGTCGGCGACGTCGCCGGCGCGCAGCGTGACGGGAAGCCGCACGCCGCTGGTGCGATAGGCGGCGTTGAGCAGTTCGACCGCGCCGTGGCAGACGATCGGCCCGATGGTCGCGTCCACGCCGGCGAGGATGCGCTGCGCCTTGCCGAAGGCGTAGCAGTACAGCACCGAGGCGCGGCCGGCTGCCGCGTTGGCGCGCCACCAGGCGTCGATCTGCGCGAACACGTCATCGGCCGCCGGCCAGCGGTACACCGGCAGGCCGAAGGTCGATTCGGTGATGAACGCTTCGCAGCGCACCGGCTCGAAGGCGGCGCAGGTGGCATCCGCGCCGAGCTTGTAGTCGCCGGAGGCGACCCAGACCCGGCCGCGGTGCTCGACGCGCACCTGCGCCGAGCCGAGCACGTGCCCGGCCGGATGCAGCGACACGCGCACGCCCTGCATGTCGACAGCCTGTCCGTAGTCCAGTGCTTGCAGCGCGATGTCGCCGAGCCGGGCGCGCAGCACCTGCCTTGCCGGCGCCGCGGCGAGGTAGTGCGCGTGGCCGGCGCGCGCGTGGTCGGCATGGGCGTGCGTGATCACCGCCCGCTCGACCGGCCGCCACGGGTCGATGTGGAAGCCGCCGGGCGGGCAGTACAGGCCTTCGGGGCGAAGCACGATCAGGTCGTCGTTCATGGCGGGGCGCCGATGGTCGCGTCGCCTGGTGTGGCCCGGCGCACTCAGTAGTCGCGGCCGCGCGCCAGCACGACCGTGGCCAGGCGGACGACGAAGAACGCGCACCAGTCGCGGGCCCGGGCCAGCCAGCCGCGCCGGGCGTAGCCGGCCGGGTCGACGCGCTGCGAGTCCCGCCCGATCGCCTCGGACAGCACCGCGGCCAGCTGGCGGGCGAAGCCGGCATCGTGCACGCCGACGTTGGCCTCGCGCGCCAGCAGCAGCGAGTACGGGTCGATGTTCGACGAGCCGACCGTGGCCCAGGTGTCGTCGACCACGGCCACCTTGGCGTGCAGGTAGCTCACCCGGTACTCGTGGATCTCGATCCCGCCGGCCAGCAGCTGCCCGTACAGCGCGCGCTGGGCGTGGAACTGCAGCGCGTACTCCGGCTGGCCCTGCAGCAGCAGCCGAACCCGCACGCCGCGCGCGGCCATCGCCAGCAGCGCGGCGCGGAAGCGCCGGCCGGGCAGGAAGTAGGCGTTGGCGACGATCGCCTGTTCGCGCGCCGCGGCGAACGCGCGCAGGTACGCGCGCTCGATCGTGTGCCGGTGGCGCAGGTTGTCGCGCAGCAGCAGCGACGCGGCCATGCGTCCGGCAGCAGGCGGCTGGCGCGGCATCCGCCGCAGCGTCGGCAGCGGACCGGCGCCGCCGCGCAGCCGCGCCACCGACAGCGTCCACCACAGCCGGCGCACAGCGAGCGTCATCGCCTGCACGATCGGCCCCTCGCAGGCCACCGCGAAGTCGAAGCGTGGCCCGAGCCGGCCGCGTACGTGCGCGGGCACGTTGTGGTCGTCGATGAGGTTGATGCCACCGATGAACGCCAGCTGCTCGTCGAACACAGCGATCTTGCGGTGCAGCCGCCGCAGCAGCTTGCGTTCGAGGCGCCACCAGCGCTCGGGCCGGTAGATGCGCACCTGCACGCCGTGCACGCCGAGCTCGTCGACCAGCCGCCGCGCGTAATCGCCGCCGCCGAAGCCGTCGATCAGCAGCCGCACTTCGACGCCGCGTCCGGCCGCGGCGGCCAGCGCGAACATCACGCGCAGGCCGATGTTGTCCTCGGCGAAGATGTAGGTCTCGATCTCGATGACGCGGCGCGCCGCGTCGATCGCCGCCAGCAGTTCCGGGAAGTACTGCTCGCCGTTGACCAGCAGGCGGAGGCGATTGCCGCCGTGGACGACCGGCGCCGGCGCCGACCACGGCATCCGTCTGCGCGCGTCCGCCGCCGGCGGAGGCGTCATTTCAGTTCGAGGTCGGCGATCAGCGGCGCGTGGTCGGAGCGGCGCGCCCAGGTCAGCCCCTTCGGCACCTCGACGTTCCTGACCGCGAAGCCGCGCACGTAGATGCGGTCCAGCGTCAGCCAGGGCGCGAAGCTCGGGAACGTGCGCGACACCGACGCGGCCGCGTCGCGGCCATTGCGCCAGGGCAGCACGCGGTCGAGCACCGAGCGCGGGCTGGCCCAGAAGCTGCCGTTGGCCTTCAGCTCGGGGACGCTGACCTCCCTGACGTCGAGCCGGCCGCGCAGCGTTTCGTCGACGCGGCGCTGCCAGTCGTTGAAGTCGCCGGCGATGATCAGCGGCGCCTCGTCCGGGATCTCCTGCTCGACGAAGTCGGCCAGCGCTGCCGCCTGCCGCAGCCGGCTGCGCTTGATCAGGCCGAAGTGCACGCAGATCAGGTGCACCTCGCGCACCTTGCGTCCGCGCGGCGGCAGGACTTTCGACACCGCGTGCAGCATGCCGCGCTTCTCCAGCGCGTGGTCGGAGATGTCGTGGTTGGTGAAATGGCGGATCGCGTGCCGCGACAGGATCGCATTGCCGTGATGACCGTGCGGGTAGACCGCGTTCATGCCGTAGGCCAGGTGCTCGTAGCCGCCATGGGCGAGGAAGTCGAGCTGCCGCCCCGAGGGATAGCCAGCATGGTGGCGCAGCGTCTCGTTGCGGTCCTGCACCTCCTGCAGGAACACGATGTCGGCGTCGATGCTGGCCAGCGCCATCCTGACATCGTGGATGCGCGGCCGTCGGCGGATGCCGGTGACGCCCTTGTGGATGTTGTACGTTGCAACGCGCAGTTTCATCGTCAATCGGTGGCCGCGCCGGCTGCGCGCAGTTCGAAATACCGGTCCAGCAGCCCGGCCTCGTCGAAGTGGCGGCGGCCGACGAAAGCGGTCGCGTGCCGCCCCCACTGCCGCATCTGGCCGGCGCTGGCGATGCCCATCGGCCAGAACAGCCAGCGCTCGTCGCGCTCGCTTCCGGCCACGAATCCGGCCGCATCGTACGCGCTGCGCGTGCCGCCGGCAGGCCAGGAGAGCAGGCGCAGCGCGCCTTCGTCGCGCAGCGCGTAGCCGAGGCGCTCGCCTGCGGCCGGCGCGCGGTCTGCCGCCGGCGCGACCGTCACGCGCTGCAGGTAGTGCGTGCGCGACTGGACGCGCAGCACGATGCGTTCGCCCGCCGCCGCCACCCGCAGCGGCGCCTGCGGCGCGAACAGGCCTTCGTCGAGGGCGTCCGGCTGCGGCCGCGCCGCGACGGCCTCGGTCGGGAAGAACAGGTGGTGGCAGCCGCAGGGGTGGATCGTGTCGTAAGCGAGGGGCGCGCCGCGCTCGTCGAGCGTCACCCGCCACAGCAGGCCGTCGAGGCGGCCGGCCAGCAGGTCGAAGCCATGCTCGGCCGGACGCGCCGGAAACCAGAACGTATAGACGAGCTGCAGCCGGATGCGGCCGGCGAAGTGGGTGAACGCGGCGCGCACGTAGGCCGTCGGCTCGCGGGTATCGATGGCGATCCGCGGCTCGCCGGCGACGGTCCAGTGCGGGGCGCCGATGCGGTCGTCGTCGCTCGCGGTATCGACCTCGAGCAGTGGCGCATGGCGCCGCACCCAGTCGGCGAACTGCGCGCGCGACGGCGTGGGCAGCGCGAAGGCCGCCGAGCGGGGCGGAGCCGCGATCTCGCCGTGGCCGGCGGCCGGCGCGTAGCGCACGAGCGTGCCGGCCTGCGGCAGCGCCGCCGGCGGCATGGCGAAGGTCTCGCGCGTCTGCTGCTGCCAGTTGCGGATGCCGAGCGCAAAGGCAAGCCGGGTCAGGGGATACAGGCCGGCAGCGCGCAACGCATCGCTGTAGTCGTCCGGTACGACCGCGGCGGCCTGCAGGCGCGGCAGCTGGCCGCCATCGGCCACCGCGAGCGCGTAGCGGCAGGCATCGATCGCCGCCGTGCGCTCGGTCTCGCCGGCATTGGCCAGTTCGACCGCGCGCGCCTGCCGGTCGGCACGCGCCATCAGTTCGCTCCACGCGGCGAAGCCGGCGCCGCGCAGGCGTGCCGCGGCGTCGCCAAGGCTGGCCGTGAAGCGGTCCGCGCGCAGGTAGGGGAAGCCGGGCACGCGCGGCGTGCCGGCGTCGCGCACGCCGAGGGCGTCGATGCGGGCGTCGACTTCCCGCAGCAGGCGCGCGCAGTCGCCCACCGCGTCGGCACTGCGCAGATGACCGTCGATCGGCGGCTGCGCGTACGGATCGACCGTCGCGCAACCGCCGGCCAGCAGCGCGACGCCGAGCACTACGGTGGGCCAGACGCGGACGGAAGCTCTCAGGACCGCGAACATGCCGCCTCGCGGCGGCCTTCCGCCGCGGCTCATCGCGATGCCTGCTGGGCGCGGCCCGGCGCCGCGCGGCGCTCGATCTCGGCCACCAGGGCGCGGAACTGCTCGCTGCTCGTGTGCCGCACGGCCAGCGTGCCGAGCACCGGCAGCAGCGGCTGCGCCGGCTCGAGGCGGGCGCGATAGACGAGGCGCGTGCGGGTGGCGTCGATCGCCTCCAGTTCGTAGCTGCCCTCGAAGTCGCGCAAGGTGCTGCGCTCGTTACCGACGCCCGACGGACGCACCGAGCGGGCGAGCACGCGCCGCGGCGGCTCGTGCACGACTTCCAGCCAGACCCGCACCGGCTGCGAGAACCAGAACCAGCGGAACTCGCCCGACTGCTCGACCAGCAGCCGCTCCTTGCCGCCCTGCGTCACGCGCGCCAGCACGCGTGCGCTGGCTATGCCGGGCACGAACTGCGGCAGGTGCTCGTAGTCGGTGACCGTGAGCCAGGCGGTGCGCAGGCCGGCCTGCAACTGCGCCTCGGCGCGCAGAACGTAGGCGCCGCCGTCGCGCTCCACGCCGACCTCGGCTGCCGGCGCCGCCGCGGAAGTCTTGACCGCGCGGCCCGCCGCCGCGTCCCCGGCCTCAGACGCCGGCGCCGCGACCGCCAGCGGCAGCAGCGCGAAAAGCCAGCAGGCGAATCGCCTGCGCGTTGGTCCAGGAAAAACAGGCATCCGCCGCGTCACGCCAGTTCAGCCACTGCCAGCGCCGGTGCTCGCGCGGCGCCAGCTGCGGCGCGAAGCGCGCCTCGACGGAAAGGCCGAAGAGATGCTCGACATTGTGCGTGACCCCGGGTGCGTAGCGATGGCGCCATTGCGGGTAGATCGAATAACGGAGGCTGAAGTTCCAGTCTTCGAACTGCGCCGCCGTCCGGGCCAGCCCGGTTTCCTCACGCACTTCGCGCGCGCAGGTCAACGCCAGCGGCTCGTCGGCCGAAGCGCGGCTGCCGGTCACCGACTGCCAGAAACCGCCAAAGTCCGCGCGCTCAAGCAGCAGCACGTCGAGCGCCGGCGTGTGGATCACCACCAGCACCGACTCGGGGAGCTTGAACGCTGGCACGGCCCATTGTCCCGCGTGTGTTCCTAACTGCCCACGTACTGCGCCAGCAGTTCATCGACCTCGCGGATGGCGCCATAGCGGCGCAGCTGTTCGACCACGGCCGGCGGCAGGCGGTCGTCGGGCCAGGGCGAGGCGAGCAGCCGCGCCAGCAACGAGTCGAGGGTGCGCACGCCGCTCTTGCGCACGATGGCGCGGTCGATGCGGTCCCAGAACGCCGCGCCGGCGGCGCGCAGCGCTCCCCTCGCCTGCTCGTCACCGGCCTGCAGCCGCGCCTGCGCTTGGCGCAGCTGAACGGTCGGCGCGCGCGGCAGATCGACGAGGCGCCGCTCGACCGCACTCACCGCCTCCGGCGGCAGGCCCGAGCGGCGCATCGCCTTGACGGCGTAGAACTGGGCCAGGCTCTCGCGCGCCCACAGCGGCACCCGCGACGGCATCAGCTGCGCGAACTCGCCGCGCAGCAGTTCCGCCAGGGTCGCCTCGGCGTGCTGCACCCGGCCCCGCCTTGCCGCAACGGCCAGCAGCACGGTGCGGTGCCCGGCCTCGACCACCGGCGTGCCGCCGTCGTCGGCGCCCGGCAGCCAGACGACCGCGGTCTCCCACGACAACCCCTTGCGCAGCGCCGCGGTCTGGATGAAATAACGCAGGGCGCGCCGGTGCTCGGCGGCGAGGTCACGCAGGTCGACGCCGGCCGCATCGACGTGGCGCACTTCGCCGCCGCCGACGCGCAACGCGGTCACCGGCAGGCGGCCAATGACGTAAAACTCCACCGCCTGCCCGCTCGCCGGCACGACGCGCCGAGCGGTGCCGGCGACCGGCGCGCCGCCGTGCACCGGGCCGCCGCTGAACTCGACCTCGCCTGCAGCGGCCGCGTCGACCGGCCGCAGCAGTGAGCTGGCCTCGCTGAAGATCCAGAAGCGCGCCTGCGGCTCATACACGCTCTCCCGCGCGCGCGGGTCGATGGTCGCGGCGGCGACCGCCTTCATCGGCACCTGCCAGGACAGCCGCACGCAACTCCAGCCCTGCACGCGCCAGGCGCCGGCGGAATCGGCCGCGATCGGCACGCCGTCGCAACGCGGGTCGGACACCTGCGGTGTCAGTCGCATGGCCATGCCGCGCACCTGCACGCTGAAGTCCTCGGCGCGGTGCGCGGCCGGCAGTTCCACCGTGACACGCGCGACCTGCGGCGTCGACGGGTCGAGCGCGACCCGGTAGAGCCAGCCCTCCGCCTGCGCGGCCCCGCAGGCCAGGGCCAGCAGCGCGGCGGCGCGAATCACGCCGGCTTCGGTTCGCCGGGCTGCGCGCCGCGCACGCGGATGTGCAGTTCGCGCAACTGCTTCTCGTCGACCGCGGAGGGCGCCTGCGTCAGCAGGCACTGCGCCCGCTGCGTCTTCGGGAAGGCGATCACGTCGCGGATCGACTCGGCGCCGGCCATCATGGTGACGATACGGTCCAGGCCGAAGGCGATGCCGCCGTGCGGCGGCGCGCCGTACTGCAGCGCGTCGAGCAGGAAGCCGAACTTGGCGCGCGCTTCTTCCGGGCCGATCTTCAGCGCCCGGAAGACCTTGCTCTGCACGTCCTCGCGGTGGATCCGCACCGAGCCGCCGCCGATCTCCCAGCCGTTCAGGGCCATGTCGTAGGCCTTGGCCAGGCACTTCGACGGGTCCGTCTCCAGTCGCTCGATGTGCTCGTCCTTGGGGCTGGTGAAGGGGTGGTGCGCGGCGACGTATCGCTGCGCCTGCTCGTCGTATTCGAACATCGGGAAGTCGATCACCCACAGCGGCCGCCAGCCGGCCTCGAACAGGCCGTGCGCCTTGCCGAACTGGCTGTGGCCGATTCTCAACCGCAGCGCGCCCATGCTGTCGGCAACGATCCTGGCGCGGTCGGCGCCGAAGAAGATCACGTCGCCGTCGGCGGCGCCCGTGCGCTTCAGGATCTCGGCCAGCGCCGTATCGTGCAGGTTCTTGACGATCGGGCTCTGCAGCCCGTCGCGGCCCTTGGCCTTCTCGTTGACCTTGATGTAGGCGAGCCCCTTGGCGCCGTAGATCCTGACGAACTCGGTCATCGCGTCGATTTCCGAGCGCGGCATCTCGCCGCCGCCCGGCACGCGCAGCGCCGCCACGCGGCCGTCGGAGAGTTCGGCCGCGCTCCTGAAGACCTTGAAGTCGACGTCGCGCACCGCGTCGGTGAGGTCGGTGAGCTCCAGCTTCACCCGCAGGTCGGGCTTGTCGGAGCCGTAGCGCGCCATCGCCTCGGCGTACGGCATCACCGGGAACGGGTCGGGCAGCGCCACGTCGAGCACCTCCCGGAACACGGTGCGGATCATGCTCTCCATGATCGAGCGGATCTCCTGCTCGGCGAGGAAGCTGGTCTCGACGTCGATCTGGGTGAACTCCGGCTGCCGGTCGGCGCGCAGGTCCTCGTCGCGGAAGCACTTGACGATCTGGTAGTAACGGTCGTAGCCGGCGATCATCAACAGCTGCTTGAACAGCTGCGGCGACTGCGGCAGGGCGAAGAACTGCCCGGCGTGCACGCGCGACGGCACCAGGTAATCGCGCGCGCCCTCCGGCGTGCTCCTGGTCAGCATAGGCGTCTCGACGTCGATGAAGCCGTGCGCGTCGAAGAACCTGCGCACTGCCATAGTCACCTTGTAGCGCAGGCGCAGGTTCTTCTGCATCGGCGCCCGGCGCAGGTCGAGCACGCGGTGCGTGAGCCGTGTGGCTTCCGACAGGTCCTCGTCGTCGAGCTGGAACGGCACCGCCACCGACGGGTTGAGGATCGCAAGTTCCGTGCACAGCACCTCGATGCTTCCCGAGACGAGGTTGGCATTGGCGGTGCCGGCCGGCCGCTCGCGCACGGTGCCCACCACCTTGACGCAGTACTCGTTGCGGATCTTCTCGGCGCTGGCGAACACTGCCGGCCGGTCGGGATCGCAGACCACCTGCACCAGCCCCTCGCGGTCGCGCAGGTCGATGAAGATGACGCCGCCGTGGTCGCGCCGGCGGTGCACCCAGCCGAACAGGGTGACGTTCTGGCCGATGAACCTCGTGTCCACCAGGCCGCAGTATTCGGTACGCATGAAAGCTCCAGTCGGGTTGCGCAGCCGCTGGCGGGCCGCGCGGGGTTTCGGTGCACTGCCTGGGGTGCGATCAGCTCGGCGGTCGATTCCCGCGAATCGACAGGCGACCGGACGGCGCTACACGCCCGGCCGCTTGCGGTTTCGGTCGTGCTCGGGGGCGGGCGCGTACCGCCCGGCGCGGCCAGCAGGCAGCGATCGGCGGCTCGGGTCGGCAATGGCGGTGTTCTTCATCGTGCGCGCCGTCGGCGGTGCAGGGCGGATTCTATCGACCCGGCGTCGCTGCCGCCTCGCCGGCGGGAAGCGTCCGTGGCTGCTGACCGCGGCGACGGCCGTCGTCGGTCGGGATCACCACGCCGAGCGAGACGTGGAACTTCAGCGCATCGTCGACCGTGATGTCGACTTCGCGCACGCGGGCCGCCGGCATCAGCAGCACGTAGCCGGAGGTCGGGTTGGGCGCCGTCGGCACGTAGACGGTGACGAACTCGCCTTCGAGCCCGGCGCGCATCTGCGGGCTCGGCTCGCCGACGACGAAGGCCAGCGTCCAGTGCCCCGCCTGCGGGAACTCGACCAGCACGACCTTGCGGAAGGCATTGCCCTTGGGCGAGAGCATCGTGTCCGAGACCTGCTTCACGCTGGCGTAGATCGAGCGCACGATCGGGATGCGGCCGAGGAAACCCTCCCACCAGTGCAGCAGGCTGCGGCCGACGAAGTTGCGCGCCAGCACCCCGGTCACGAAGACGACCACGAACGCCAGCACCGCGCCGAGGCCGGGAATGTGCACGCCGAGCATCGCGTCCGGCCGCCATGCCGGCGGCAGCAGGCGCAGCGTCTGATCCATCCAGCCGATGATCGTGTCGAGGATCAGCAGCGTGATGGCGAGCGGCACCCAGATCAGCAGCCCGGTGATCAGGTACTTCTTGATCATCGCGTTTCGCGGAGCGCTCGGTTCGGGGCGGGAATGCGCGCTTCGATGCTCGCGCGGTCTCGGCCGCGCCCCTAGCCGGCTCCGCCGCCAT
>Ga0114939_10001788_pt1 | contig 16709 bp, 16 predicted proteins | sample AshMeaCrysSpring_FD_87196 | JGI IMG/M metagenome (GOLD analysis project Ga0114939, IMG submission 87196) | Groundwater microbial communities from Big Spring, Nevada to study Microbial Dark Matter (Phase II) - Ash Meadows Crystal Spring | ecosystem: Environmental > Aquatic > Deep subsurface >... | reverse complement strand
GGCTGTCGCGATCCAGACCCTGCCGCATCGCGCTCAAGCCTTGTCCAGCGCTGCGTCCTCGTACGCGCGGCGCTTGTCGGAGAACAGCGCCGGCAGGCGCCCGAGCAGCGCGGCCACCCCCGTCTCACCGCGCCGCCACGCCTGAAACGCTTCGAGCACCGTCCACTGGCCGCACGTGACGCGAGCGCGCTTCCAATTCCCCGCGACGTACTTGTTCGCCTCGGCGAGCGTCGGATAGACGTGGATGGTGCCGAGGATCCGGTTGAGGCCGATGTCATGGCGCATCGCGGTGACGAACTCGCCGATCAGCTCGCCCGCCTGCTCGCCGACGATGGTCGCGCCGAGGATCGTGTCCTTGCCCGGCATGGTGAGCACCTTCACGAAACCGTGCGCGGCGCCGTCGGCGATGGCGCGGTCGAGGTCGTCGATCCCGTAGCGGGTGACTTCGTAGGCGATCCCCTTCGCCTTCGCCTCGCTCTCGTTCAGGCCCACGCGCGCCACCTCGGGATCGGTGAAGGTCGCCCACGGGATCACGTCGAAATCGGCCCGATAGCGCCGGAAGCTGCCGAAGAGTGCATTCACCGCCGCGTACCATGCGGTGTGCGATGCGACGTGCGTGAATTGATAGGGACTCGCGACATCGCCGCAGGCATAGATGTTGGGGAAGCGCGTCGCCATGAACTCGTCTACCTCGATACGCTGCGCGGCGCTCACCGGAATGCCGAGCGTCTCGAGCCCGTAGCCGGCGGTGTTCGCGACCCGGCCCAGTGCGACAAGCACGCGGTCGAACGCGATCCGCACCTCGCGACCCTCGCACTCGGCGACGAGCACCTTCTCGCCCCCGTAAACGCGCTCGAAGCGCTTCGCCTCGTGCCCGACGAGCACTTCGATGCCTTCGGCGCGGAAGCGTTCCGCGACGAAGGCCGACACCTCGGGATCCTCGCGCGTCATCAACCGCGGCAGCTTCTCGACCTGCACCACCTTCGCCCCGAAGCGCGCGAACGCCTGCGCGAGCTCGCAGCCGATCGGGCCGCCGCCGAGCACGAGCAGCCGCGCCGGCAGCGTGCGCAGGTTCCACACCGTGTCGGAGGTCAGGTAGCCGGCCTCCTCCAGCCCCGGGATCGGGGGCACCAGCGGCCGCGCGCCGGCGGCGATCACGATTCCACGCGTGGTCAGGGTGCGCGGCGTGCCGTCCGCCGCGCGCACTTCGACGCTCCACGGCGAGCGGATCGTCGCCTCGCCCTGGACGCACTCGACGCCGAGCGCCGAATAGCGCGCCACCGAATCGTGCGGCTCGATGCGTGCCACGACGCGCTGCACGCGCTCCATGACTTCGCCGAAGTCGAAGTCCGCCTCGGCGCGACGCAGCCCGAGCGCACGCGCCTGGCGCATCGATGCGAGCAGGCGCGAAGTGCGGATCAGCGCTTTCGAGGGCACGCAGCCGGTGTTGAGGCAGTCGCCCCCCATGCGGTGCTTCTCGACGAGCGTCACCCGCGCGCGTACCGCGGCGGCGATGTAGGCGGCGACGAGGCCCGCGGAGCCGGCGCCGATGACGACCAGGTTGCGGTCGAAGCGCGCGGGGCGCGGCCAGCCGGCGTAGACCCGGCGTGCCTGGAGCCGGTCGATCGCCTTGCGGGCGATGAGCGGCAGCACGCCGATCGCCGCGAACGCGAGCAGCAGTCCCGGGGAGAACACGTCGCGCACCGAGCGAAGCTGCGCGATCTGCGTGCCGGCGTAGACGTACGCCGTGGTGTGCAGGAGCATGCCGATCTGGCTCGCGAGGTAGAACGTGCCGGTGCGGATCGGCGTGAGCCCCATGAGCAGGTTCACGGCGAAGAACGGCAGCAGCGGCACCAGCCGCAGCGTGAAGAGGTAGAGCGCGCCGTCGCGCTCGATGCCGCGGTTCACCGCCGCCAGCCGTTCGTGGAAGCGCGCCTGCACCGCGTCGCGGAAGAGGTAGCGGCTGCCGAGGAACGCGAGCGTCGCACCGATGCTGGACGCGAACGAGACGATCACCGTGCCGACGAGCAGGCCGAAGATCGCCCCTGCGGCCACGGTCACGATCCACGCCGCCGGCAGCGACAGCGTCGCGATCGCGACGTAGAGCAGGAAGAACGCTGCCGCGGTCGCGAGCGGCTGCGCCTCGTACCAGCCGCGCAGCACCGCCTGCTGCGACCTCAGGAGCTCGAGATTCAGATACCGGCCGAGGTCGAGCAGGAAGAAGGCCGCGAGCAGCGCGGCGACAGCGACGAGCAGGAGCCAGCGGCGGGGCATCATGGGCGCGAGTCCTCGTGACCCTCGTCGCGGCGGCCGCCGAGACGATGCCGGCGACCCGGAACGCGCGCGGGCACGCGTTTTTAGCACACGCCCGCCGGCGGGCTGCGCGAGCGGCCCCGGACGCCGACCCGACCGGGCGCCGGCCTACTGGCGGCTGCCCACCCCGCCAGACACGACGCGCCCGGGCATGCGGATGTCCGCGTCGGGATTCCGGGAGGATCGCGTGCGAGCGATGCTATAGTGCGGCCGCGTCACGGAGTCCGGAGCTTCGCAGCAGAGCGCTTCCGGGCGGCCTGCCAGACGGCGTGACGCCTCCTTCGAGACCAGTGCCATGGGGCATCGCCTCTCTAAGATCACCACCCGCACCGGCGACCGCGGCGAGACCGGCCTCGGCGACGGGTCGCGTGTCCCCAAGGACAGCGCGCGGATCGCGGCGCTCGGCGACGTCGACGAGCTGAACTCGACCCTTGGCGTGTTGCTCGCCGAGTCGATCCCCGAGGACGTGCGCACGCTGCTCGTCGAGGTACAGCACGACCTCTTCGACCTCGGCAGCGAGCTCGCGGTGCCGGGCTTCGATGCGCTCGCCGAGAGCCGCATCGAGCGGCTCGAAGCCGCGATCGAGCACCACAACGGCAGCCTCGCGCCGCTCAAGGAGTTCATCCTGCCCGGCGGCACGCGGGCCGCGGCGCTCGCCCATCTCGCGCGCACCGTGTGCCGACGCGCCGAACGGGCCGTGGTCCACCTCGCTGCGGCCGAGGGCGTGTCGCCGCGGGCGCAGGTCTATCTCAACCGGCTATCCGACCTGCTGTTCATTCTCGGCCGCATCATCAACCGCGCCGCTGGCGCGGGCGACGTGCTCTGGCACAAGAACCGGCCGGCCTGAGCGGATGTCGCCGGCCGACGTCGAACAGCTCAAGTCCCTCCTCGCTGCCACCGCCCGCCGCGACGAAGCCGCGTTCGCCCGGCTCTACGAGGCCACGTCGGCGAAACTGTTCGGCGTCGCGCTGCGTATCTTGCGGCGGGAGGATTGGGCGGAGGAGGTGCTCCAGGACTGTTACGTGAGCATCTGGAACAACGCCGCGACCTATTCCGCAGCGCTGTCCTCGCCGATGACCTGGATGACGAGCATCGTGCGCAACCGCTGCCTGGACTGGCTGCGCCGGCCGGTGCTCGACACCGTCTCGGCCGCCGCAGACGACGAGGTGGATCCGCTGGACCAGATCGCCGGCGACGAGCCGGGGCCGCTCGCGAGACTCGCCGCGAGCGCCGACGCGCGCGCCCTTGCGGAATGCCTGGGGCGGCTGGAGGCGAAGCAGCGGCAGGTGATCATGCTGGCGTTCTTCCGGGGCCTCACGCACAGCGAGCTGGCGGCACACACGCGCGAGCCGCTGGGCACGGTGAAGACCTGGATCCGGCGCGGGCTGGAACGGCTGAAGGGCTGTCTCGGCACGCTCGGCGTCGCGTGAACTTGCGTATCAACTGGAGCATCGCCGGGCGCTCGAGGGCGTGCTCGAGGACGCTCGGGGGCGCGCTGGCGCCGCGCATGGCAACGCAGGAGCGCGACGCCCGGCGACGAGCCGCCATCGCGAATGAGGGAAGACGTTGAGGTATCGCGACAAGCCCGAGCTGCAGGAACGCCTTGCGGCCGAGTATGTGCTCGGCACGCTGCGCGGTCCGGCGCGTGCGCGCTTCCGGGCGTGGATGCGCGAGGACGCTGCGCTCGCGCGCGCGGTGCGCGAGTGGGAGGCACGGCTCAACCCCATGACGGCGGCCATCGCGGAGGTGAAGCCGCCTCGGCGTGTGTGGCGCGGCATCGAGGCGCGCATCGCGCCGGCTCCACCAGCCACCGAGGGCCGCGTCGCAGCGAGCGCGGCGGCGCCGCCCTCGCGAGGCGGCCTTTGGGAGAGCCTTGCATTCTGGCGCAACTGGGGCCTCGTGGCCTCCGGCCTCGCGGCAGCGCTCGCGCTCGGCATCTCCCTGCAGCGCCCGCCGCCACGCGAGGACCTTGCCATGCGGCCGTCCTATATTGCGATGATGGAGGACGCGGGCCGTACCATGAAGGTGATGGCCTTCGCGCCACGCGGCTCCAGCGAGCTCTGGATCAAGACCGAGGGCATGCACCACGAGCCCGGCAAGAGCTTCGAGCTCTGGGCGCTCTCGTCGCGTCCCGGACAGGCGCCGGTGTCGCTCGGCGTGCTGCCGCAGGCCTCGCCGGCACCGATCCGGCTCGCTGCCGCGGTCGAGCACACGTTCGCCGACGTGCCCTGGCTCGCGGTGAGCGTCGAGCCCGAAGGCGGCTCGCGCACCGGGCAGCCCACCGGTCCGGTGGTCGCGAAAGGCGACTGCGTCCGCTTCTGGTAGTGCACTGCGAGGGCCGGTCGTCCTCGCGCCTCCGGGAGCGTGCAGAAGCGCTCGTCCCTCGCGCATCAGGATGCGCCGGGGAGCGCAGCCTCCCCGGTGCCGTCTCGCCATGACAAGGCCGCGGGCCCGGAGCGCGTGCAGGGCCCGGCCCTTGCCGTGTCCGCGGCGCACGCAGAGCCTTGCCGCCTGTGCCAAGCGACGTGTCGGCGACAAAGGATGCGGCGTCCCGCTTCAGGGTGAACAGCGCCGCGCCCGGTGCTCGGTGCTCGCCGTCCGCGGCGAACACTCAATCGCCGCCGCCGTCGCCGCCGCTCCCCCCGCCGTCGCCACCCGCCGCGCCGCCGTCGCCGTCGCTTGCGCCGTCCGCGGCATCGTCGTCGTGGGCAAGAGGGCCGTCGTACCCGCCGAAGACCGCGTCGTTGCCGCTCGCTGCCAGGGCGCCCGCGGCGAGCGCTGGGGCCGATGCGGCGCTCGCGCGTCGGCGCCGACGACGGCGAAGCGACGCGGCGACGGCAACGCCCGCGACGGCGCAGAACACGATCAGCGGAATCGCGGCCGGGGTCATGCGCGCTCGCTCAGGGATCCGTCCGCCACGGCGTCGTCAGGTGCGCCGGAGCCCCAAGCATCACGCTGCGCCGCGGCGCACGTCGAGCGCCATGCGCAGCGCGGCCTCGCGACCGCTGTAGTAGAACGGCACGTAGCCCGTCTCGACGAAGCCGAGCGCCCGATAGAAGCGGCGCGCCGGCTGGTTCACCGAGCGGAGCTCGAGCCGGATCACGGCAATGCCGGCCACGAGGGCGGACGCGCGCATCCATTCGAAGAGATTCCGGCCGACGCCGTCGCGCTGGTACGGGCGGTCCACGGCGAGCAGGTTGAGGTGCGCGTCCTCGGCACCGAAGTACATGATCGCGAATCCGGCGACGTGGTCGCCGTCGTGCGCGACCACCGTCGAGGTATCGGCGTTGGCGATCGACCGCGTCACGCGCTGCGGCGTCCACGACCATCCGAGCCCGTGCTCGATGAGGTCGCGCGAAAGCTCCGCGATGGGGCGGGCGTCCCTGGCAGTGCCGAGTCGGAGGGTGAGGTGCCGGGTGCGCATCGGACCAGCGTGCTTCGGTCCATGGTAGTCGGCGCGTCGGGGCGCTGCAAGCGGCCGGCTCCTTCCCCCTCCCAGGGGGAAGGGGGGATGGGGGTGCGGCCCGCGCACGCCTCGACAACGCGGCGTCACAACCCCCACCCCAACCCTCCCCCTGCAAGGGGGAGGGCGGCCCTGTTGTCACGTGCGACGCGATCGATCCGAGCGCGGTCAGTAGTCGAGCCAGAGCGCGAGGCGGTCGCGGGCCGCGTGCGCGCAGAGCCCGCTGAAGATGGCATAGCCGCGGCGCGCCAAGTCCTCGAGCTTCGCCGACGAACGGTCGATGCCGTCGCGCCACGCAAGCGCCTCCTCGGTCGCCGCCCGCCAGGTCTCGGCATTGAGCGCTTCGAGCTCGAGCGCGAGCGCGGCGAGGCTCGCGGTCGTGACGTCGTCGCCGGCCGGTGCGGGCAGCGCGACGATCGCATCGCCGGAGTACGGCAGCCAGAGCTCGACGCCGCGCACGAGCGTCGGGAAGCGCGCGCGGAAACCGGCGGCGAGGCAGCGCGCGAGCGCAGGGTCCTTGTGCCATTCGAGCGGGTCGAGCGGCGGCCGCGCGAGCTGCGGCTGTTCGAGGTAGGCGGCCCAGAGCACCAGCGACCCGTACGGCCCCCAGTCGAGCTCGGCCGCGAGCTGCGGCGCATCCTCCTCCATCGCTGCGACCTGGACCTGCGCGGCCGCCAGCGCGCTATCGAACCGTGCGCGCCAATCGCGCGCCGCCAGTGGGCTTTGGATAGCAGCGCCTTCCGCGCCGAGCATCCCGGCGTGGTAGCGGGCAAGCGGACCGGCGCAGAGCTTCAGCATCGGATCGGTCGTGCAGAGGGTGGGGCCGAGGAAGGTCGGCACGCCGCGCAGGACGGGACCGGCGCGGGCGGAGCCGCCTGGAACGCCGACGAGCGCTGCCGGCGCCGCTCCACCGAGACGGCCTGATCGCACGCGCGATTCGGGCACACCGCCGGAGTACGGCCGTCCACCGCGCCCGCTACTCCTGGAACGCCTCCTCCCGCTTCTTCCGCACCGCCGGGGCCACGACGATGATGAGCAGGAAGACCGACATCGCGAGGAGGCTCGCGCTGATCGGCTTCTGCAGGAAGGTCATCGGGTCGCCGCGCGAGAGCAGCATCGCGCGGCGCAGGTTCTCCTCCATCATCGGCCCGAGGATGAAGCCGAGGATGAGCGGCGCGGGCTCGCACTCGAGCTTCACGCACACGTACCCGAGCACGGCGAAGAGCGTCATCACGAGCACGTCGAACGAGCTGTTGTTGATCGAGTACACGCCGATGCAGCAGAACAAGAGGATCGCGGGGAACAGGAACCGGTAGGGCACCGTGAGCAGCTTGATCCACATGCCGATGAGCGGCAGGTTGAGGACCACGAGCAGGAAGTTCCCCACCCACATCGAGACGATCATGCCCCAGAAGAGATCGGGCTTCTCGCTCATCACCTGCGGTCCGGGCGCGATGCCCTGGATCATCATCGCGCCGATCATGAGCGCCATCACGGCGTTCGACGGGATGCCGAGCGTGAGCAGCGGGATGAACGAGGTCTGCGCCCCGGCGTTGTTCGCCGACTCCGGTCCGGCGACGCCGCGGATGTCGCCCTTGCCGAACTGCGACGCGTCGCGGGCGACCTTCTTCTCCACCGTATAGGCGGCGAACGACGCGAGGAGCGCGCCGCCGCCGGGCAGGATGCCGAGCGCCGAGCCGAGTAGCGTACCGCGCGCGATCGCCCCCGACGCGTCCTTGAAGTCCTTCGCTGTCGGCAGGAGCTTGCCGACCTTGGCGGTGAAGACCTCGCGCTTCTCGCGGTGCTCGAGGTTGGCGACGATCTCGGCGATGCCGAACATGCCCATCGCCACGGTGACGAAGCCGATGCCGTCGGCAAGCTCGGGGATGCCGAAGTTGAAGCGCGACACGCCCGAGTTGACGTCGGTGCCGACGAGGCCGAGGAGCAGGCCGAGGACGACCATGGCGATCGCCTTGATGAGCGAGCCGTGGGCGAGCACGGTGGCGGCGACAAGGCCGAGCACCATCAGCGAGAAGTACTCTGCCGGGCCGAACTTGAGTGCGAGATCGGCGAGCGGCGGCGCGAACAGCGCGATCAGCAGCGTGGCGACGCAGCCGGCGATGAACGAGCCGATGGCCGCGATGCCGAGTGCGGCGCCGGCGCGCCCGCGGCGCGCCATCTGATAGCCGTCGAGGGTGGTCACGACCGATGCCGCCTCGCCGGGGATGTTGACGAGGATCGCCGTGGTCGAGCCGCCGTACTGCGCGCCGTAGTAGATGCCGGCGAGCATGATCAGCGCCGACACCGGCGGCAGCGTGAAGGTCACCGGCAGCAGCATCGCGATGGTCGCGATCGGGCCGATGCCGGGGAGCACGCCGATGAGCGTGCCGAGCAGCACGCCGAAGAGGCAGTAGAAGAGGTTCTGCCAGCTCAGCGCGACCTGGAAGCCGAGAGCGAGCTCGCCGAAGAGTTCCATGGACCGTCCTCAGCCGAGCGCGGCCGGCCAGACGCTGAAGGGCAGCTGCAGCGCGTAGTTGAAGACGAGCACCGCGAAGGCCGCGAGCACCGCGGCGAGGATGAGCACCTCCTTCCAGCGGAACTCGTGGCCGGCGTAGGCACCGACGATGGTCAGGACGAAGGTCGAGAGCACCAGGCCGAGCGGCTTCAGCAGCAGCGCGAACAGGATGATCGCGAGCAGCACGAGGAAGAGCGGCCGGAACGCGAGCGGCGGAACGGCGGCGCGCTCGCCGGAGAAGGACTTGAACAGGATCACGGCGCCGAGCACCGCGAGCACGACGCCGAGCACCGTCGGGAAGTAGGACGGCCCCATGCGCACCGCGGTGCCCATCGAGTACGAGCGGGCAACGACCACGAAGCCCAGCCCGAAGGCGAGGAACATGAGCCCCGCCCAGAAATCCTTGGCGTTCTTGATCTTCACGCTCCCTCCTCCTCCGCGCAGCGTGCCGGGGCATTGTGCCACGAGTCCTCCCGGCGGCTTCGTCACTGTTTGTGGAGCCACGCGGTGCCGGCCGCCGGCATGCACGCGACTTCTCGACTCGATCCGGGGGGCGGCCCGCCCGGGAAACGCCGGGCAACGGGAAACGTGACGACCGTGGGAGTACCGCATCGCCCCACCGCGACGGGGGCGGCCGGCAGCCCTTCACACGAGTCCGGCGCCCTCCTCGGCGGGGCCCGTCATCGTCCCTACCTGCTCCTCGAGCGACTGCACCAGGCGGGCGCTCGTCGCGCGCAGGCGGCTCGACATGAGGACGATCAGCTCCATAAGCACCTTGGCGCCGAGCAGTGGCTCCTCGAGGACCACCTTGGCGAGGTTCTCCCGCGTCAGCACGCCCACCAGCGTCGGCGCGGCGGCGACGCAGGTCGCGAAGCGCGGCTCACCGTCGATCATCGACATCTCGCCGAGCGTCTGGCCCGCCTCGACCACGGCGATCATGCGCGGCAGCTTCTGCCGGTCCTGCTTGAAGACCTCGACGCGGCCCTCGACGATGAACATCATGAAGTCGCCGGCCTCGCCCTCGCGGATGATCACCGCCCCCCCGGGCGCGCGGTAGATCTGGATGAAGCGGGCGAGCCGATGGATCTCGTCCGCGTTGAGGTTCTCGATGAGCGGCGAGTACCCGACCATCCCATGCAGGGCGCCGGCGAACGCGACCGCGTCGCCGAGGGGCTCGAGCTGGGGCAGACGTCGGTCTTCGGGAGCGATCAAGCAGGGCGTCGCGGGCCTTGGCCTGAACAGATTATGCCGGACGCGACTCCGGTCGCCAAACCGGGCAGCCGCTAGCCGAGACCGCCGCGGAGGAGGAACAGCGTCAGCCCGACCCACGCGAGGAGGGTGACGAGCAGGTGCCGATCGGTGAAGAGGTCGCGCGACGGGTCGCCGGCGCCGCCGCGGCGGTGGAGGAGGTACAGATATCGGAAGAGCCCGTAGAGCACCAGCGGCACCGTGTAGACGAGCTTGTCGGTGCGGTGGATGGCCACGGTCGCTGCGTCCACCGTGTAGAGGCTGTAGGTCACGAGCACGCCGGCGGCGCAGACCGAGATCATGTTGTCTAGGAACGCGGGACCGTAGTCCTCGAGGGCGCGACGGTGGCCGCCTGCCTCGCCCTTGAGCGCGAGCAGCTCGGCGCGCCGCTTCGCGAAGCCGAGGAAGAGCGTCACCATCAGCCCGCACAGCAGCAGCCAGCGCGACGGCACGATGCCGACCCCGATCGTCCCGGCGAGGAGGCGCAGCATGAAGCCGCCGGCGATGATGAAGACGTCGAGGATGACGACGTTCTTGGCGCCGAGGCTGTAGGCAACGTTCATGGCGCCGTACGCGGCAACCAGGGCGAGCGCCGTCGGCGACACGCGCGCCGCGAGCACGGCCGCACCGACGGCGAGGACCAGGCCATACGCGGTCGCGAGCGGCACGCCGACGGCGCCGCTCGCGAGCGGCCGGTGGCGCTTCTGCGGGTGACGCCGGTCGGCCTCGCGGTCGAACACGTCGTTCAGCACGTACACCGCGGAGGACGCGAGACAGAATGCCGTGAACACCTGCGCCACTGCCAGCGCCGAGGGTGCGTCGGACCAGCCGCGCGGATAGAAGAAGAACCCGAGCAGCACGAAGCCGTTCTTGATCCACTGGTGCGGGCGCGCGAGCCTCACCAGCGCGAGCGGCAGGCTCGCTTGCGCCGCGTCGGCAGCTCTCGGGCTTGCGGGAGGCCGGTCGTTCATCGCGTCGGGCACGGACCGCCGAAGTAGCGCTCGCAGTAGGTACAGCCGCCCTGGGGCAGGAATGCGGGCACGCGGTAGTAGCGGTCGCGCACGCCGGCCAGCACGCGGTCGCGGTAGGCCGCAAAGTCGAAGCCGCGCCCGAGCGTGACGTAGAACGGCGCGCCGCGCACCTCGATGCGCTTGTACTCCACCTCGCGGAAGTACGGGTCGTATTCGCTCCGCGGCGGCTCGCTCTTGCGGATCACCAGCAGGTTGCGGCCGTCGAGCCGGCGCAGGTCCTGCAGCGAATCGTACTGCCGTGCGTTGTGCGAGCCGGCGCCGTAGACGATGAAGAAGCCGCGCGGCACCGGCGGTTCCCCGGGCGTGTCGGAACCGAAACCGGCGCGCTGCGCGGCGTAGGTCAGCGTATATGCAGGCGTGTAGCCCTCGGCGGCGAGCTCGTAGTCCTGCGTGTACCGGGCGAGGGCGCGGAAGAGCTCCTCCGGGTACACCGTCATGACGATGCCCTGGTACCACTTCGTGCGCGCGTACGTCTCGACGGGCAGCGCGAGGATCACCGCGACGACCAGCACGTGCAGCGCGGAGAACGCGGCGAGGAAGCGCACGTTCGTGCGCAGCGTCGCCGCGGGCAGCATGAACGCCGCGAGCGCGAAGAACGGCGGCACGAACGCGAGCAGCCAGTGCAGGCCGATCTGCTTCGCTACCGAGAGCGCCGCGAACAGCGCGAGCGGCGCGAACGCGACGACCGCGAGGAAGCGCCGCTGCGAGTCTCCTCGCCAGCTCGACCACGCCTTGCGGTCACGCAGGAGCCCCCAGACCAGCACCGGCGAGAGCAGATACAGCAGCGTGACAAGATAGAGGAGCGGCGTCCATGGCGACGGCTTCGCGGAACCGTGCCGGTTGTAGGCGTTGAAGAGGATGTTCGACCAGCAGTGGCCGTAGTTCCACGCGAGGTTCACGAGGCCGAAGGGGACGGCGCACGCGATGACCAAAGCGACGCCGCGCCAGCGCCGCTCAGTGGACGGCGACACCAGCCCGAACACGACGTAGGCGAGGCCGAGCAGCACCGAGAAGTACTTCGACAGGAACGCGAGGCCGAGGAACACGCCCGCGAGCGCGTAGAGGCCTGCAGGGAGCGGGTTGCCCTGCCCGCGCGCCGCGGCGGCCCCCTCGCGCCGCAGCGCCGCCGCGAAGGCGACCACGGAAAGCGTCGCGAACAGGATGAGCGGCGTGTCGGTGGTGACGAGCGCGAAGAGCACCTCCGCGGGCAGGAGCGCGAAGCCGATCCCCGCGAGCCACGCACGCTCCTCGCCGGCGTCGCGCGCGAGCGCCACCACGGCCAGCGCGAGCACGGTGGGCACGAGCAGCGCCGGCAGCCGCAGGAACCAGGCGGCATCGGAGATACGGCGCGTGAGCGCGTGGATCCAGCCGATCATCGGCGGGTGGTCGTAGAAGCCGAAGTCGGGATGCACGCCCCACGAATAGAAGTACGCCTCGTCCCCGGTGAAGGGGATCGCAACGGCGAGCGCGAGACGGATCGCGAGGGTGAGGAAGAGGACGATCCAGAAGATCGTCCGCAGCCGCTCCGCCGGAAGGGCGATCAGGGGCATGACTGCGTCGGGATTATATCGGCGCGGGCGCGGCGCTTCGCGGCGGCACCTTCACCCGGCCGCCGCCCGGACGACGAGCGAGAGGCCGCTCGCGACGAGCAGGGCCTGCACCACGAGCCGCGCGCGCGCTGGCGCGATCGCGCGATTCAGCCGGCTCCCGATCGCGACGCCCGCCGCCATGAACGGCAGCAGCAGCACGGCGAGCGCGAGCAGCCCGGGCTGCCCGAGCAGGCCCGTGACCCCGAAGAGCACGAGACGCGCGACGGCGGAGAACAGGACCACCGCGGCGATCGTCGCGCGCAGCACGCCGGTATCGCGGATGCGGCGCGCGAGATAGATGACGTAGACGGGGCCGCCGGTGCCGAAGAGGGCGCTCACCACGCCGCCGAACGTCGCGATCGGTGCCGCCCACGCCCGCGACCACGATCGCTGCGGCGCGCGTCCGAGCAGGCCGAGCAGCCCGTAGACGAGCGCGAGCAGGCCGAGCGCGGCGAGCGTCGCACGGCGCGGCAGCCGCACGAGCAGCGTGACGCCGGCCACCATGCCGACGAGCATGAACGGCAGCAGCCACGCCATCTCGGCGCGGTCCACCTGCGCCCGCACGCGCGTGCCGAGCGCGAGCGCCGCGATGAAGTCGAGCACGAGCTGCAGCGGCACGACGAACGACAGCGGCAGCAGATGCGCGAGCAGCGGCACGGCCACCACCGAGGAGCCGAAGCCGGTGAGCCCGAAGACCGTATAGGCGGCGAGCACCACGAGCGGAACGACGATCGCGCCGCCGACGCCGAGCGTCGCAACGGCGGCGTCCAGCCCGAAGGGCAGCGTCAAGCCGCAGGGCGACCGCGGACGCGGCGGATCAAGCGCACTTGCGCTGCAGCCCGCGACGCTCGCGCACGGCGCGCGCCAGCGCATCGAGGAGCGGTGTCGATTCGTCCCAGCCGAGGCAAGCGTCCGTGATGCTCTTGCCGTACTCGAGCGTTGCACCCGGCACCAGATCCTGCCGGCCGGGCTCGAGGTGCGACTCGATCATGACGCCGACGATGCGTCGCTCGCCGGCGGCGATCTGCTCCGCGAGGCTCGCCGCGACCTCGCGCTGGCGCCGGTAGTCCTTGCGGCTGTTCGCGTGCGAGCAGTCCACCAGCACGCGCTCCGGCAACCCCGAGGCGGCGAGCATGCCGCACGCGGCGCTGACGCTCTGCGCATCGTAGTTGGGGTGCACCCCGCCGCGCAGGATGACGTGGCAGTCGTCGTTACCCTTGGTCTCGACGATCGCGACGTGGCCGTTCTTGTGCACCGAGAGGAAGTGGTGGCGCTGCCGCGCCGCGAGCATCGCATCGACCGCGACCTTGACGTTGCCGTCGGTGCCGTTCTTGAAGCCGATCGGGGCGGAAAGCCCGGAGGCGAGCTCGCGGTGCACCTGGCTCTCGGTCGTGCGCGCGCCGATGGCGCCCCAGGACACGAGATCGCCGATGTACTGCGGCGAGATCGTGTCGAGAAACTCGGAGCCCGCCGGGACGCCCGCCTCGTTGATGCGCACCAGCAGGTCGCGCGCGATGCGCAGACCCTCGTTGATGCGGAAGCTCTCGTCGAGGTACGGGTCATTGATCAGGCCCTTCCATCCGACCGTCGTGCGCGGCTTCTCGAAGTAGACGCGCATCACGATTTCCAGCTCGCGGGCGTGGCCGGCGCGCTCGCCCGCCAGCCGGCGCGCGTATTCGATTGCCGCCTGCGGGTCGTGGATCGAGCACGGCCCGATGATCACGAGCAGCCGGTCGGAGTGCCCGCGCAGGATGTCGCGGATAGCGTGGCGGGTCTCGCCGATCAGGCGCTCGCTCGGCGTTCCCTGGATCGGGAAGAAGCGGATGAGGTGCTCGGGCGGCGGCAGGGGCACGATGCGCTGGATGCGTTCGTCGTCGGTCTGCGAGGTGCGGTCCGCCTCGAGCAGCGGGGGCTGGTGGGGGTTCATCGTTCTCGATCCTGTCGCGCCAAAAAAAAACCGCCAGCCCTTGCGGTGCTGGCGGTCCGGGAGGCTCTCGTCGCTCGATCGCTAGCCTTCCTCCGCCAGCGGCTTCGGAAAGAACGACCAGTAGAAGAAGACGGAGGCCATCACGGTTTTCGCTTCGTTCCCCATCATTGGATCACGAAAGCGAGGAAGCCGGCAAGCGAGTCCTCGCGAGCCTGTGCACCGTCCCTGCGCAGCGCGGGCGCGCGCAGGCACCAGCACTGTGCGACGAGGCCACCTGCGGACGAGCGCTCGGCGCTGCACCCGGCGGTGTCCGGCAGCCCCTCAGCTCTAGAGCGGTCCGCGACCCGGCGCGTTCACGCCTCTCTCTTCGTGAGGGCGCCCCCCGAGTCGCGCGGGCGATCCTCACGCGGCCGGCGCTTGCGAACGTCAAGAGGCTCCATGGGGGCTCCGCTTCGTGCGCCTTGCGTCACGAACGCAATGCACAACAGTGACGGTAGGCCTGCTTGTTGCTAAGCCCCGTTGACAGCGGCCGACGACGTGCTAGCTTTTTCGCGCGGTCAGTGCGCGACGCGCGTTGATCAGAGGACGACGTTCTGGAGGTCAGGGTCATGGGCACCGCGATGAACATTCCGATCGCCGGGTTCAAAGACGTCTACGACGTCGGCGTTGTCGAGCAGGCGCTCGCGGAGCTCGCGCCGGGCGCGAGCGAGTCGCTCAAGAACACCTACGAGAAGATGATCAAGGCGGGCGGCACGCGCCTCACCGTCAAGCCCTCGGGCGTGCCGGCGATGGACCCGCTCTACGACGAGCTGCCCAACTTCCACGAGCCGCTCGACGACATCAAGAAGCAGATCGCGCTCGCGGTGTCCGGCACCGACGCGATGGAGCTCACGCCGATCCTCCTCCTCGGCGAGCCCGGCATCGGCAAGACCCACTTCGGCAAGCGTATCGCCCAGCTGCTCGCCACCGGCTTCGGCTTCATCTCGATGAGCTCGATGACCGCCGGCTGGGTGCTCTCGGGCTCCTCGTCGCAGTGGAAGAACGCAAAGCCCGGCAGGGTCTTCGATGCCTTCCTCAACGGGCAGTACGCCAACCCGGTGATGATGGTCGACGAGATCGACAAGGCGGGCGGGGACACGCAGTACGACCCGCTCGGGGCGCTCTACACCCTGCTCGAGCACGACACGGCGTCGCATTTCATCGACGAGTTCGTCGAGCTGCCGATCGACGCGTCGAGCGTGATGTGGATCGCGACTGCCAACGACGCGGCGCGCATCCCGGAGCCGATCCTCAATCGCATGAACGTGTACGAGATCGAGCCGCCGGACCGCGACGGTGCCGTGCGCATCGCGACCACGATCTACCGCGACATCCGCGACAACCACGACTGGGGGAAGCGGTTCCCCGAGCATCCCTCGCTCGGCGTGCTCGACAAGCTCGCCGACTACGCGCCGCGCGAGATGCGGCGCGTGATCCTCAACGCCTTCGGCAACGCCCGCCTCGCCGGCCGCGACGCGGTGAAGGAAGCGGACGTCGAGGATCCAAGGGCGGGGCGAAAGCCGCGCATCGGGTTCTGACGCTCAGAGCCCCTTCCCCCTCCCGGGGGGAAGGTCAGGATGGGGTGCCAGGGCCTGCCCCCTGCCTGCGTCGGGCGTCTCCGGGCGTGTTGGAATGCGACCCTGTCGAGGGCGAACGGGTAGCCGGGTAGGCAACCTCCACGGCCCTCGGGAACCGGGTCCCAACGCGCTCATCCTTTCCCCGTTCGCGGGGACGTTCTACGATGACGGGCATGCGCGCCGCCGATGCCCTGGCCTTCGACCCTCTGCGCTTCGCGCGCAAGCTCAACCTCGGCTGCGGCTTCGACCGTCGCGAAGGCTTCCTGAACGTCGATCTGCACGCCTTTCACCAGCCCGACCTCGTGTGCGACGTGCTCGAGCTCGCGCCGCTCCCTTCGGGCCACTACGAGCACGTGCTCGCGCAGGACGTGCTCGAACATCTGCCGCGGCTGAAGACGCGCGCCGCTCTCATGGAGTGGAACCGCGTGCTGGCGGTCGGCGGCACGCTGGAGTTGCGCGTTCCGGACGTAAACGGCCTCGCACGGCTGCTGGAGTTGCCCGAGAACCAATCGCCGGCGCGACAGGAGGAGCTGCTGCAGAACCTGTTCGGGACTCAGGCCTATCCCGGCGACTTCCACTATATCGGCTTCACCGAGCCGTTCCTGCGCGCGTTGCTGGAGGAGTGCGGTTTCGCGATCGAGCACCTTGCGCGCGAGGAGGGCTGGCTCTTCCATGTGGTCGCGCTCAAGCTGCGCGACGTGCGCCGCAACCCGCTGCTGGCCATCGCGGATGATGCCGAGTTCGTGCGTGCCGCGTACCGCGACCTGCTCGGCCGCGAGGCCGACCCGGGCGGATTCGACTATCACCTCCGGCTGCTGGCTGAAGGGGCGAGCCGCGAGAGCATCCTCGAACGCTTCACGTCGAGCGAGGAGTACCGGGCGCGTCACGGCGTGCGTACATGAGCAGCCGCCTTCGCCTGTGCGGGTCGCGCCGGTCACCGCCCCGGGTGCCGTTGACCGAACAGGGTCGCGGCGCCAGCCGGCGCAACCGTAACGGGCCGGATCTCG
>Ga0114939_10001787_pt1 | contig 16712 bp, 14 predicted proteins | sample AshMeaCrysSpring_FD_87196 | JGI IMG/M metagenome (GOLD analysis project Ga0114939, IMG submission 87196) | Groundwater microbial communities from Big Spring, Nevada to study Microbial Dark Matter (Phase II) - Ash Meadows Crystal Spring | ecosystem: Environmental > Aquatic > Deep subsurface >... | reverse complement strand
CTTCACCTTCGTCACGAACTCGCCGACCTTCTCGACGCCGCCCTCCTTCTGGATGTCCATGAGCATCTGCAGCGCCGCCTCGTTGGCGCCGCCGTGCGCGGGCCCCCACAGGCAGGCGATGCCCGAGGCGATGCAGGCGAACGGGTTGGCGCCGGAGGAGCCCGCCAGGCGAACCGTGGACGTCGAGGCGTTCTGCTCGTGGTCCGCGTGCAGGATGAGGATCCGGTCGAGCGCGCGAACGAGGACCGGGTTCACCTCGTACTCCTCGGCCGGCACGCCGAACATCATGCGCATGAAGTTGGAGGTGTAGTCGAGGTTGTTCTTCGGGTACATGAACGGCTGGCCGATCGAGTACTTGTAGGCCATCGCCACGATGGTCGGCAGCTTCGCGATGAGGCGGAAGGCCGACACCTCGCGGTGCTGCGGGTTCGTGATGTCGAGGGAGTCGTGGTAGAAGGCCGACAGCGCGCCCACCACGCCCACCATCACCGCCATCGGGTGCGAGTCGCGCCGGAAGCCCTGGTACAGCCTCGCCAGCTGCTCGTGCACCATCGTGTGGCGGGTCACGGTGTAGTCGAACGACTTCTTCTGTTCCGGCGTCGGAAGCTCGCCGTTCAGCAGCAGGTAGCAGACCTCGAGGAAATCGCAGTGCGTCGCCAGCTGCTCGATCGGGTAGCCGCGGTACAGGAGCACGCCCTGGTCGCCGTCGATGTAGGTGATGGTCGAGCTGCAGCTCGCCGTGGAGAGGAAGCCCGGGTCGTAGGTGAACTTGCCGGTCTTGCCGTACAGGGCCCGGATGTCGATCACGTCCGGACCGATCGTCCCCCCGTAGACCGGCATCTCCAGCGTCTTCCCGTCGTCGTAGGTCAGCGTGGCTTTGCTCTTGGCTTCCATGCGTCTCTCTCCTGTAGCCGCCCTATGCGGCTCTTAGTCGTTGCAAAAGCGGCTCGACGGCCGGGTCGGGGCACGACGCGCGCGCCATGACGAGATCGAGGAGATCGTTGTCGGGCAGGGCGAGCAGGCGCGCGAGCAGGCGCGCGTCGGCCTCGTCGAGCTCGCGGCCGGCGCCGGCCCAGAAGCGCTGCAGCACGATGTCCAGCTCGAGAAGCCCGCGGCGGCTCCGCCAGCGGAGCCTTTCGCGTTCGCGCGTCCCGAGGGTCATGGCCGCTACACCGCCCTTCGCACCATCAGTTCCTTGATCTTGCCGATGGCGAGCGACGGGTTGAGCCCCTTCGGGCAGACATCGACGCAGTTCATGATCGTGTGGCAGCGGAACAGCCGGTAGGGGTCCTCGAGGTTGTCGAGGCGTTCGTTCACCGCCTGGTCGCGGCTGTCGGCGATGAAGCGGTAGGCGTTGAGCAGCCCCGCCGGGCCGACGAACTTGTCCGGGTTCCACCAGAAGGAGGGGCAGGACGTGGAGCAGCAGGCGCACAGGATGCATTCGTAGAGCCCGTCGAGCTCGGCGCGCTCCGCCGGCGACTGCAGCCGCTCCCTTTCCGGCGGCGGGTCGTTGTTGACCACGTACGGGCGGACGGAGTGGTACTGGTCGAAGAATTGCGTCATGTCCACGATCAGGTCGCGGATGATGGGCAGTCCCGGCAGCGGCTTGATGACCACGGGCTCCTTCAGGTCCGCGAGCTTGGTCACGCACGCGAGCCCGTTCCTGCCGTTGATGTTCATCGCGTCGGAGCCGCACACCCCCTCGCGGCAGGAGCGCCGCAGGCTGAGCGTGTCGTCGACCCCCTTGATGCGCACGAGGGCGTCGAGGAGCATGCGGTCGGCCGGGCCCATCTCCACGTCGTAGTCCTGGAAGTACGGCTTGGCGTCGCGGTCGGGGTCGTAGCGCTGGATGCGGAATTTCATGTCGGGTCGCGCAGGTCGGGTTAGTAGACGCGGGCCTTCGGCTCGATCGAGTCCACGGTCAGGGGCTTCAGGTTCACCGGCTTGTACGCGAGGCGGTCGCCGTCCTTGAACCAGAGCGTGTGCTTGAGCCACTCGGCGTCGTCGCGCGAATGGAAGTCCTCGCGGTCGTGGGCCCCGCGGGTCTCCTTGCGCGCCTCGGCCGAGACCATGGTCGCGCGCGCCGCCTCGTACAGGTTGTCCAGCTCGAGCGCCTCGATGCGCGCCGTGTTGAACACCTTGGACTTGTCCTTGATCCCCGTACGCGCCATGCGCTCGCCCAGCGCGCGGATCCTCTCCACGCCCTGCCGCAGCATGTCGGGGAAGCGGAAGACGCCGCAGTGCGCCTGCATGGTGCGCTGGATCTCGTCGCGCACGGCGGCGACTTCCTCGCCGCCGTGCTGGCCGTCGAGGCGCGCGAGGCGAGCCATCGCCTCGTCCCCGGCGCCGCGCGGCAGGTCGCGATGCGCGCCCGCCTGCCCGCGGATGTACGCCGCCATGCTCAGGCCCGCGCTCTTGCCCATGACCAGCAGGTCGGTGAGCGAGTTCGTGCCAAGGCGGTTGGCGCCGTGGATGGAGGCGCAGCCGCACTCCCCGGCCGCGTAGAAGCCCGGCACCACGGCGGCCGGATCGGCGCCCCGGGGAACGACGACCTCGCCGCGGTAGTTGGTGGGGATGCCCCCCATCTGGTAGTGGCAGGTGGGCACCACCGGGATGGGATCCTTCGCACAGTCCACGTTGGCGAACTTGAGCGCGATCTCGCGGATGCCCGGCAGGCGCTTGTCGATCACCTCCGGGCCCAGGTGGTCGAGCTTGAGCAGGATGTGGTCCGCGTGCTCTCCCGCGCCCCTGCCCTCCTTGATCTCCGTGGCCATGGCCCGCGAGACGACGTCCCGCGAGGCGAGGTCCTTCATCGTGGGCGCATAGCGCTCCATGAAGCGCTCGCCGTTCCTGTTGAGGAGGATGCCGCCCTCGCCGCGAACGCCCTCGGTGATGAGGACGCCCGCGCCCGCCACGCCGGTGGGGTGGAACTGCCAGAACTCCATGTCCTCCAGCGGGATGCCGGCCCGCGCCGCCATGCCGAGGCCGTCGCCGGTGTTGATGAACGCGTTCGTCGACGAGGAGAAGATGCGCCCCGAGCCGCCGGTCGCGAAGAGCGTGGCCTTGCCCTGGAAGAGGACGGCTTCACCGGTCTCCATCTCGAGGGCCGTCACGCCCATCACGGCGCCGTCGGCGTCGCGCACCAGGTCGAGGGCCATCCACTCGACGAAGAACTGCGTCTTCGCCATCACGTTGCGCTGGTACAGGGTGTGCAGCATGGCGTGGCCGGTGCGGTCGGCGGCGCAGCAGGAGCGCTGCACCGGCCGCTCGCCGAAGTTCTGCGAGTGGCCGCCGAACGGGCGCTGGTAGATGGTGCCGTTCTCGTTGCGGTCGAAGGGCATGCCGAAGTGCTCGAGCTCGATCACCACCTCGGGCGCCATGCGGCACATGAACTCGATGGCGTCCTGGTCACCCAGCCAGTCCGAGCCCTTGACCGTGTCGTACATGTGCCAGTGCCAGTTGTCCTCGCCCATGTTGCCCAGCGAGGCGCCGACGCCGCCCTGAGCGGCCACGGTGTGCGAGCGCGTGGGGAATACCTTGGACAGCACGGCAACCCGCAGGCCCGCCGTGGACAGCTCCAGCGCGGCGCGCAGCCCCGAGCCGCCCGCGCCAACGATCACTGCATCGAACTTGCGAACCGGAAGCGCCATGTCATCGGCCCCAGAGGATGGATACGGACCACACCAGGTAGAACACGAGGGCCGTGCCGACCAGCGCCTGCAGGCCGAGCCTCAGGCCGGTGGGCTTCACGTAGTCCATGATGATGTCGCGCACGCCCACCCAGGCGTGGTAGAGCAGCGCGAGGAAGAACAGCATCGTCGCGAGCCGGACGAACGCGCCGGAAAAGAGGCTCTTCCAGTCCGCGTGGCTCGCCGGCGGGTACCACAGCAGCAGCGCCAGCAGGAACACGGTGTAGGCGGCCATGACGACGGCGGTGAGCCGCTGCAGGAGCCAGGCGGCCAGCCCGTAGTGGGCGCCGACGGGGTGCTTGGCGTAGGCCTTCACCAGAGCCTCCAGCCGATGAGAAGCGTGGCGACGGCGCCGAGCGCGAAGACCAGCTTGGCCGACGCCTGCGCGGATGCCTTGGCCACGCCGACGTGCAGGTCGAGCAGCAGGTAGCGGATGCCGGCGAAGAAATGGTGCGCGTAGAGCCAGACGAAGCCGAGCAGGATCACCTTGACCGCCGGTTCCGAGAGGAACCGCTTCCAGTGCAGCCAGCCGGCCTCGGAGCCGAGGGTCGACTGCATGACGTAGAGCAGCAGCGGGATGGCCGGCAGGAAAAGGAGCGCGCCGGAGATGCGATGGACGATCGAGGCGAGCCCGGGAGCGGGCAGGTTCGCGAGATTGAGATCGTAGTATTTCGGTCTCGGCTTGGTCGCGGTGGTCATTTTTCGTTCCTGGGTGGCGTTGCGGCGGCCAGGCGCGCGCGGGAGGGAAATGGTTGCACGATCCCGCTTCGCCCAAAGCCCGGCGATTCTACCGTGGAATTGCTGCAACCGCACATGCGGAAGGCGTCGTTTCGTGGCGCCAAAGTCCCCATTTCCGCGCGCCGACGGCGAGGCCTCAGGCCAGCTCGTTGTAATAGGAGAAGCCGTCGGTCAGGCAGAGCCCGCGCCGCCACTCGACCGGCATGTCGCCATAGGTGAAGGCGATGCGGTCGACGCAGAGCAGCGGCGTGCCGGCCGGGACGCGCAGGTGCGCGGCCGCGTCGGCGTCGGCCGCCACGGCGCGGATGCGCTCCTCGGCCCGGATCATGCGCAGCCCGTAGGCGGCCTCGTAGAAGCTGTACATCGAGCCCTTGAACTCGTCGAGCTTCGCCATGGTGAGGCCCGGGAAGCGGCCGGCGGCGAGCACGATGTCGTCCAGGATCAGCGGGCGACCCTGGAACTCGAGGATGCGCCGAAAGTGGAGCATCGCCGAGCCCGCCTTGACCGCCAGGGCGCGCGCCACCTCGGGCGATGCCTTCGTCCTGCGCAGGCCGATCGCGACGTTGTGCGGATGCAGCTTCTCGCCGCTGTCGGGCATCACGCGCAGGAAGCGGTACTGGTAGGACGGCTCGCTGTGCGAGGCGACGAACGTGCCCTTGCCCTGGCGGCGCACGAGGATGTGCTCGGAGGCGAGCGCGTCGATCGCCTTGCGCACCGTCCCCTGGCTCACGCGGTAACGGGCGGCGAGCTCGATCTCCGAGGGGATCGCCTCGCCCGGCTTCCACTCCCCCGCGACCAGGCTCTGCGTGAGCAGGATGCGGATCTGCTCGTAGAGCGGCCGGAACGCCGGGGTCTGCGGCGGCTTGTCCATGACCGCGATCGTACCATGGGCCCGCGAATCCTTTGTCTTATATAAGATAGAAGTCCTGTTGACAGCGCGCGCCCGCGCGGCGTAGCATGCTGCACAGCAGCAAGCGCCCCCGCCTGCCGCCGGCACCCGTCCCGACGGGGGCGGTCCCGGAACCCGCGCCCAACCGAAAGACCCGCCCCATGACCGCCTATTTCCGCCCCCGCCGCTCCATGCTGTACGTGCCGGGGTGCAGCCCGCGCTACCTCAACAAGTCCCGCACCCTGAAGGTCGATTCGGTGATCCTCGACCTCGGCGACCCGATCCTCGTCGAGGCGAAGGCGGAGTCGCGCCGCAACGTCGTCGAGGCGGTCCTCGCCGGCGGCTTCGGCCGGCGCGAGGTCGTGGTGCGCGTGAACGACCTCGACTCGCCGTGGGGCGAGGAGGACGTGAAGGCCGTGGCCGGCATCGGCGCCGACGCCATCCTGTTCCCCAACATCGAGTCGCGGGCCGACGTGCAGCAGGCCCTCGCGGCCCTCGACGCCGCCGGCGGCAAGCACCTGCCGATCATGGTGATGGTGGAGAGCCCCATCGCCGTGCTTCGCGCCGAGGAGATCGCGGCCGCCTCGGACCGCATCGCCTGCATCGTGATGGCCACCTCGGACCTCATCTCCCAGCTGCACGCCCGGCGCACGCCGGACCGCAGCGCCCTGCACTACTCCCTCTCGCGCGTGCTGCTCGCCGGACGCGCCTTCGACCGGTCGGTGGTGGACGGGATCTCCACGGACCTGAAGGACATGCAGTCCTTCGAGTACGCCTGCCGCCTGGCGCGCGACCTGGGCTTCGACGGCAAGAGCCTGGTGCACCCCTTCCAGCTGCCGTACTGCAACGACGCGTTCACGCCGAAGCCGCACGACCTCGCCGCCGCCACCGAGGTGATCGCGGCGCTGGAGAACGCCCACCAGGGAGGCCGCGGAACCGTGGTCGTCAACGGCCGGCTCATCGAGATGCACCACGTGAAGTCGGCGCGGCGGCTGCTCGCGCTCGCCGAGATGATCCAGCAGCTCGAGGCGGGCCAGTGACCGACGCGGGCGCCGCCCCGGCGGCCGCACGGCCCCCGCAGGGCTGGTTCTTCGAGGACTACCGCGTCGGGCAGCGCTTCGCGCACGCAACGCCGAGAACCCTCACCACCGGCGACTGCGCGCTCTACATCGCGCTCACCGGCGCACGGCAGCCCGTGCACTGCGCGGAGCCGGTGGCCCGGGCCCTCGGGCACCCCGCCTGCCCGGTGGACGACCTGCTCGTCTTCCACGTCGCCTTCGGCAAGACCGTCCCCGACATCTCCTACAACGCCGTCGCCAACCTCGGCTACGCCGGCCTGCGCTTCCTCGAGCCGGTCTACGCCGGCGACACGCTGCGCTCCCGGACCGAGGTCATCGGCCTGAAGGAGAACGCGAGCGGCAAGAGCGGCGTCGTCTACGTCACCTCGCGGGCCTTCAACCAGCATGGCCGCGAGGTGCTCGCCTGGACGCGCTGGGTCATGGTGGCCAAGCGCGACCCGGCCTCGCCTGCCCCCGCGCCTTCCGTGCCGACGCTTCCCGCGCAGGTCGCACCCGGGCAGTTCTGCGTCCCGCCCTTCCTGCGCCCGGCCGCGCTCGACCCCGAGGCGACGGGGGGCGCGCGGCTTTGGGAGGACTACGCCCCCGGCGAAACCATCGACCACCCCGGCGCCATGACCGTCGAGGAGGCGGACCACATGTCGGCCACGCGCCTGTACCAGAACACGGCGCGCGTCCACTTCGACGCGTTCGCCGCGCAGTCCGGCCCGTTCGGCAAGCGGCTGGTCTACGGCGGCCACGTGATCTCGCTGTGCCGGGCGCTGGCCCACGACGGCCTCGAGAACGCCTTCGCGATCGCGGCCCTCCACGGCGGCACGCACGCCAATCCCACTTTCGCCGGCGACACGATCGCGGCGCGCAGCGTGGTGGTCTCGCGCGACGCGATCCCCGGCCGGGCCGACGTGGGCGCCCTGCGCGTGCGCCTGCTGGGCGCCAAGAACGTCAAGCTGGCCGCCCTGCCCACGCCCGCGCCGGGCGCGAAGGATCCCGCGGTCGTGCTGGACCTCGACCTCTCCTTCCTCGTTCCCCGGCGCCCGGAAGCCTAGAATCACGACAGCCACGGAGGTTCCATGACTCGTCCCGTCCACCCGAAGGATGCCCTGTTCGCCGGGGAGAAGCCCTTTCCCGTGATCCCCGCCTGCGAGCACTTCGCCGGCTCCGAGAAGCTCATCACCAAGGCGCTCGACCTGCAGGAAAGGCTTGGCGCCGTGTTCGACATCACCTGCGACTGCGAGGACGGCGCCGAGGCCGGCAAGGAGAAGGCGCACGCCGAGATGATCGTGGACCTCCTGCACTCGCCGGCCAACCGCTTCGCCATGGCCGGGGCGCGCATCCACGACTACACCCACGCGCACTGGAAGAAGGACGTCGACATCCTCGTCGGCGGCGCCGGCAAGGTGATCGCCTACGTGACCATCCCGAAGTGCACGTCGGTGGCGCAGGCCGAGGAGATGATCGCCTACATCCAGTCCGTGGCGAAGCGCAAGCGCCACAAGCGCGTGATCCCGGTCCACGTCCTCATCGAGACCCACGGCGCCCTGCACGACGCCTGGGAGATCGCCCAGCTGCCCGGCGTGCAGGTGCTCGACTTCGGCCTGATGGACTTCGTGAGCGGCCACCACGGCGCGATCCACGCCGCCAACATGCGCTCCCCCGGCCAGTTCGAGCACCCGCTGGTGGCCCGAGCCAAGGCGGACGTCGTCGCGGCCGCCCTGGGCAACGGCGTCGTGCCGGCGCACAACGTCTCGCTCGACCTGAAGAACGCCTACAACGTCTTCCGCGACGCCTGGCGCGCGCGCAGCGACTTCGGGTTCCTGCGCATGTGGAGCATCCACCCCTCGCAGGTGCAGCCCATCGTCGACGCCATGAAGCCCGACCTGAACGAGGTGGCCACCGCCGGCGCGATCCTCGTCGAGGCGCAGAAGGCCAACTGGGGTCCGATCCAGTTCGCCGGCGAGCTGCACGACCGCGCCACCTACCGCTACTTCTGGGAGCTTCTCCAGAAGGCGCGCATCACCGGCGTGAAGATGCCCGAAGAGGCCTCCCGCGCCTTCTTCGACTGACCGACGAAAGGCTTTGCCCATGGCCACCCCGACCCCCGGCGCAAGGTTTCGCGCCGCGCTCCGCGAAGAGAAGCCGCTGCAGGTTCCGGGCGCCACCTGCGCCTACCACGCCACCCTGGCGAAAGCCTCCGGCTTCAAGGCGATCTACCTGTCGGGGGGCGGCGTGGCCGCCGGCTCGCTCGGCCTTCCCGACCTGGGCATCTCCAACCTCGACGACGTGCTGACCGACGTGCGCCGCATCACCGACGTGTGCGACCTGCCGCTGCTGGTCGACGTCGACACCGGCTTCGGCGCCAGCGCCTTCAATGTCGCGCGGACGACGCGGTCGCTCATCAAGGCCGGCGCCGCGGCGATGCACATCGAGGACCAGGTGGGCGCCAAGCGCTGCGGCCACCGCCCGAACAAGGAACTGGTGAGCAAGCAGGAGATGGTCGACCGCGTCCGAAGCGCCGCGGACGCGAAGACCGACCCGGACTTCTTCATCCTCGCCCGCACCGACGCGCTGGCCGTCGAGGGCCTCGAGGCCGCCATCGACCGTGCCTGCGCCTGCGTGGAGGCCGGCGCCGACGGCATCTTCCCCGAGGCGATCACCGACCTCGACATGTACGCGAAGTTCGCCGCCGCCGTGAAGGTGCCGATCCTCGCCAACATCACCGAGTTCGGGAAGACGCCCCTCTTCTCCGTGCCGGAGCTCGCCGCCAGCGGCGTGGCCATCGCGCTGTACCCCCTGTCGGCCTTCCGCGCCATGAACAAGGCCGCGCTCAACGTCTACCAGGCCCTGCGCCGCGACGGCCACCAGCGGGCCGTCGTGGAAACCATGCAGACGCGCGACGAGCTCTACAAGTACCTGGGCTACCACGAGTTCGAGCAGAAGCTCGACGCCCTGTTCGCCAAAGGCAAGTAGGCCGCGAAGTCCCGCCGCGCGCCGCCAACCCCACGACCCGAGGAACCGCCATGTCCGAAGCTGCCGCCCCCACCGCCGCGCCGAAGCCCAAGAAATCCGTCGCCCTGTCCGGCGTCACCGCCGGCAACACCGCGCTGTGCACCGTCGGGCGCACCGGCAACGACCTGCACTACTGCGGCTACGACATCCTCGACCTCGCCGACAAGTGCGAGTTCGAGGAGGTCGCGCACCTCCTCGTCCACGGCAAGCTGCCCAACGCGGCGGAACTGGCGGCCTACAAGGCCAAGCTGCGCAACCTGCGCGGCATCCCGGCCGCGGTGCAGGACATCCTCGAGTGCATTCCCGCCTCGACGCACCCGATGGACGTGATGCGCACCGGCTGCTCCGCGCTCGGCGCCGTCCTGCCCGAAGGCGAGGACCACAAGCTGGCGCCGTCGCGCGACATCGCCGACCGGCTGATGGCCTCCTTCGGCTCGATGCTGATGTACTGGCACCACTTCTCCCACTCCGGGCGCCGCATCGACGTCGAGACGGACGACGACTCCATCGGCGGCCACCTGCTGCACATGCTCCACGGCCGCCGGCCGTCGGAGCTGTGGGTGCGGGCGATGCACACCTCGCTCATCCTCTACGCCGAGCACGAGTTCAACGCCTCCACCTTCACCGCCCGCGTGGTCGCGGGCACCGGCTCCGACATGTATTCCGCCGTCACCGCCGCCATCGGGGCGCTGAAGGGGCCGAAGCACGGCGGCGCCAACGAGTTCGCCTTCGACACCATCGGCCGCTACGACAATCCCGACGAGGCCGAGACCGACATCGTCAAGCGCATCGCCGAGAAGCAGGTGATCATCGGCTTCGGCCACCCGGTCTACACCCTCTCCGACCCGCGCAACCAGGTGATCAAGGAGGTGGCGAGGAAGCTCTCGCAGGACGCCGGGAACATGAAGCTCTTCGACATCTCGGCGCGCGTCGAGGAGGTGATGTGGCGCGAGAAGAAGATGTTCCCCAACCTCGACTGGTACAGCGCCACCAGCTACCACATGATGGGCGTGCCGACCGCGATGTTCACGCCGCTGTTCGTGATCTCGCGCACCTCCGGGTGGTGCGCGCACGTGATCGAGCAGCGCATCGACGGCAAGATCATTCGCCCGAGCGCCAACTACACCGGCCCGGAGGACCTCGCCTTCGTGCCGATCGAAAAGCGCAAGTAGCGCTGCGCCGCCCGCAGCGCTGGAATGGAACACCGAGGACGCAGAGGCAGCACAGAGGAACTCCTCTCTTGGTTGGAAGCCTTTCCGATGACGAGAGCGCCATTCCTCCGTGCAACCTCCGTGTCCTCCGTGATGAACAACCCCCCACCCTAAAACGCCCATGTCCGCCCATATCTCGAACGTCCGTCCCAAGCCCGACCAGGTCCTCGTCGACATCGCCGACTACGTGCTCAAGTACAAGGTGAGGAGCGCGGAGGCCTACGCCACCGCCCGCTACTGCCTCATGGACACGCTCGGCTGCGGGTTCGAGGCCCTCGAGTACCCGGCCTGCACCAAGATGCTCGGCCCCGTCGTCCCCGGCACCGTCGTGCCGCACGGCGCCAAGGTGCCCGGCACGCCCTTCCAGCTCGACCCCGTCAAGGCCGCCTTCGACATCGGCGCCATGATCCGCTGGCTCGACTTCAACGACACCTGGCTCGCCGCCGAGTGGGGCCACCCCTCCGACAACCTCGGCGGGATCCTGGCCACGGCCGACTGGCTTTCGCGCAATGCGGTGGCGGCCGGCAGGAAGCCCCTCGCGGTGCGCGACGTCCTCACGGCGATGATCAAGGCGCACGAGATCCAGGGCTGCATCGCGCTCGAGAACAGCTTCAACAAGGTGGGGCTCGACCACGTGGTGCTGGTGAAGGTCGCCTCCACGGCCGTCGTGGCCGAGATGCTCGGCCTCACGCGCGACGAGATCATCAACGCGGTCTCGCTCGCCTGGGTCGACGGGCAGTCGCTGCGCACCTACCGCCACTCGCCCAACACCGGATCGCGCAAGAGCTGGGCGGCCGGCGACGCCACCAGCCGCGCGGTGCGCCTCGCGCTCATCGCGAAGACCGGCGAGATGGGCTATCCCTCGGTGCTCACCGCCAAGACCTGGGGCTTCTACGACGTGCTCTTCAAGGGCAACGCCTTCAAGTTCCAGCGGCCCTACGGCAGCTACGTGATGGAGAACGTCCTCTTCAAGATCTCCTTCCCCGCGGAGTTCCACTCGCAGACGGCGGTCGAGGCGGCCATGACGCTGCACGGCGAGCTCGCCCGGATGGGCAGGAGCGCCGCGGACGTCAAGAAGATCACCATCCGCACCCACGAGGCCTGCATCCGCATCATCGACAAGAAGGGGCCGCTCAGCAATCCGGCCGACCGCGACCACTGCATCCAGTACATGGTGGCCGTGCCCCTGCTCTTCGGCCGCCTCACGGCCGCCGACTACGAGGACGCGATCGCCGCCGACCCGCGCATCGACGCGCTGCGCGACAGGATCGTCTGCGTCGAGGACCCGAAGTTCACCCGGGACTACCACGATCCCGACAAGCGCTCCATCGCGAACGCCCTCACCGTGGAGCTGAACGACGGCAAGAAGCTCAAGGAGGTGGTCGTGGAGTACCCGATCGGCCACAAGCGCCGCCGCAAGGAAGGCATGCCCGTCCTGGTGGAGAAGTTCAAGACCAACCTCGCGCGCAGGTTCCCCGAGAAGCAGCGCAATGCCATCCTCGACCTGTGCCTCGACGCCAGGCGCCTGGACGTGACGCCGGTCAATGCGTTCGTGGACCTGATGGCTGTCTGATATCGTCCAACGCCCAACGACACCGAGACTCCCATGCCCCACAACGCCTTCAACACGCTGCAGTCCTTCCAGCCCGCTCCCGGCAAGACCGGCCAGTTCTATTCCCTGCCCGCCCTGGCCGAGACCTTCCCCAACGTGAAGCGCCTGCCCGTCTCGATCCGCATCGTGCTGGAATCGGTGCTGCGCAACGTCGACGGCAAGAAGGTCGCCGAGGAGCACGTGCGGCAGCTCGCCAGCTGGCGTGCGACGGCGGCCCGCACCGACGAGATTCCCTTCGTGCTGGCGCGAATCGTGCTGCAGGACTTCACCGGCGTGCCGCTGCTCGCCGACCTCGCCGCCATGCGCAACGTCGCGGCCACGATGGGCAGGAACCCGAAGGTGATCGAGCCGCTGGTGCCCGTGGACCTGGTCGTCGACCACTCGGTGCAGATCGACCACTACGGCGGGCCGAATGCGCTCGACCTCAACATGAAGCTCGAGTTCGACCGCAACCGCGAGCGTTACGAGTTCATGAAATGGGGCATGCAGGCCTTCGACACCTTCAAGGTCGTGCCCCCCGGCATCGGCATCGTGCACCAGGTGAACCTGGAGTACCTGGCGCGCGGCGTGCACCAGAAGGCGGGCATCTACTACCCCGACACCCTCGTCGGCACCGACAGCCACACGACCATGATCAACGGCATCGGCGTGGTCGGCTGGGGCGTGGGCGGCATCGAGGCCGAGGCCGGCATGCTCGGCCAGCCCGTCTACTTCCTGACCCCGGACGTGGTCGGCGTCAACCTGACGGGCAAGCTCCGCGAAGGCGTCACCGCCACCGACTTCGCGCTCACGGTGACCGAAATGCTGCGCAAGGCCAAGGTGGTGGGCAAGTTCGTCGAGTTCTTCGGCGAGGGCGCCGAGACGCTCGCCGTCACCGACCGCGCCACCATCGCCAACATGGCGCCGGAGTACGGCGCGACCATGGGCTTCTTCCCCGTCGACGCGCGCACGATCGAGTTCTTCCGCAATACCGGCCGCACCGCCGAGGAAGTATCCGCGCTCGAGGCCTACTTCAAGGCGCAGGGCCTCTTCGGCATGCCGAAGAAGGGCGAGCTCGACTACTCGACCGTACTCGAGCTGGACCTCTCCTCCATCAAGCCCTCCGTTGCCGGCCCGAAGCGCCCGCAGGACCGCATCGACCTCGGCGACCTCAAGTCGAGGTTCACCGAGCTCTTTGCGAAACCCGTGGCCGAGAACGGCTTCTCGAAGAAGGCCGAGGACCTCGCCCTTCGCGTCAAGACGTCCGACGGCACGGACCTGGGCTCCGGCGACGTGCTCATCGCGGCCATCACCTCGTGCACCAACACCTCCAACCCGAGCGTGCTCATCGCCGCCGGCCTGCTGGCGAAGAAGGCCGTGGAGAAGGGCCTGACGGTCAAGCCCCACATCAAGACCTCGCTGGCGCCCGGGTCGCGCGTGGTGACCGAGTACCTGCGCGCCGCCGGGCTCCTGCCCTCGCTCGAGAAGCTGGGCTTCAGCGTCGCGGCCTACGGCTGCACCACCTGCATCGGCAACGCCGGGCCGCTCGCCGAGCCGGTCGAGAAGGCGGTGGTCGACAACGACCTCGTGTGCGCGGCGGTGCTCTCCGGCAACCGCAACTTCGAGGCGCGCATCCACGCCAACATCCGCGCCAATTTCCTCGCCTCCCCGCCGCTGGTGGTCGCGTACGCGATCGCCGGCACCGTCCTGCGCAACCTCGAGACGGAACCGGTCGGCCTGGGCAAGGACGGCCCGGTCTACCTGAAGGACATCTGGCCCTCCTCCGACGAGATCCAGTCGCTGATGAAGTTCGCCACCGACCCCGCCGTGTTCGGGCGCATGTACGCGAACCTCGGCGACACGAACCCCCTCTGGAAGGGCATCGCCTCGGCCACCGGCCAGGTCTACGACTGGCCGAAGTCGACCTACATCGCCGAGCCGCCCTTCTTCCAGGGCTTCGGCATGAGCGCGGGCACGGCCAAGGACGTCACGTGGGCGCGCGTCCTGGGCATCTTCGGCGACTCCGTGACCACCGACCACATCTCGCCCGCCGGCGCCATCAAGGACACCTCGCCCGCCGGCAAGTACCTCATCGGCAACGGGGTGATGAAGCCGGACTTCAACAGCTACGGCGCGCGGCGCGGCAACCACGAGGTGATGATGCGCGGCACCTTCGCCAACGTGCGCGTGAAGAACCTCATGCTGCCGGCGAAGGCGGACGGCACCCGCGTCGAGGGCGGACTCACGCTCTTCCAGCCGGGCGGCGAGCAGATGCCGATCTACGACGCCGCGATGAAGTACATCGCCGCGGGCACCCCCACCGTCATCTTCGGCGGCGAGGAATACGGAACGGGCTCGTCGCGCGACTGGGCGGCCAAGGGCACGCAGCTCCTCGGCGTGAAGGCCGTGGTGGCGCGCAGCTTCGAGCGCATCCACCGCTCCAACCTCGTGGGCATGGGCGTGCTGCCGTGCCAGTTCAAGGGTTCCGACTCCGCAGAATCGCTCGGCATCCGGGGCGACGAGGAGATCGCGATCACCGGCCTGGAGAACGGCATCAAGCCGCAGATGGACGTCACCCTCGTCATCCGCCGCAAGGACGGCCCGGCGCAGGAGGTGCCCGTGCTGCTGCGCATCGATACCGCGATCGAGGTGGACTACTACCTGCACGGCGGCATCCTGCCCTTCGTGCTGCGGGAACTGGTCGCCGCGTAACGGGCGTCGCCGGCGCGCGAGGGGTCGGGCCGCGAGGCCCGGCCCCTCGCTGCTTTCCGTGCCCGCAGGCCATGGACTTCCTCTCCACCAGACTCGCCGCCGGCTGGGCCCTCGCCTCCGGGATCGTCGCCGCCTGGCTGCTGGCGCGCGCCATCGGCCGCGCGCCGTGGACGCTCCTTGCCGACGGTTTCCGGCTGCACGGCTGGATCGGCGCCGCCTTCACGATCGCCTTGGCCTGGATCCTGTCGGCGCGGGTGAACGAGGGCCTGCCCCTGCACCTGCTCGCCACGCCGCTGGTGTCCATGATGTTCGGGCGCGACCTGGCCGTGGCCGCTGCGGCGCCGGCGGTGGCCGCGGCCTGCCTCTGGCGAGGCGATGGCTGGACCGGGGCGGGGGCCACGTGGCTCCTGGCGGCGTGGCTTCCGGTCACCCTCCAGCACGCGCTGCACGGCACGGCCGACCGCTGGGTGCCGAGGAACATCTTCACCTTCATCTTCCTGTCGGGCTTCTTCGCGCCGGGAGCAGCCTTCGCGGCCACCGTCGTCGCCGCCGCGCTCGCGCACTCGGCGGCCGGCACGGCCGAGTGGTCGCGGCTCGTCGACGGCTTCCTGCCGTTCGGGCTCCTGCTGGCGTGGGGCGAGGCCTTCCTGAGCGGGCTGCTGACCGCGATATTCGTGGTCTACGAGCCGCGCTGGATGGCGACGTTCGACGACCGGCGCTACCTGCAGCCGCCGCGCGATCCGCGCTGACGCGGGACCGTCCGCCGGCACGCCGCCCCTGCCGGCGCAGCCGCGCGCGGCCGGCGCGCCTATAATCGCGCCTCTCCCGGCCTCCCCGGGGACCGAGTCGCGAATCGCGCTGGTGGCGCGAGACGGCCCGCGAAAGGGACCAGAGCCCGCCCACGAGGCCGGCGAACCACATGAACGCGCTCATCGAGAAGCTCCACCCGCGCCGCTGGCTCACCGGCCTGTGGCGGAGCCCCGACTTTCTCAAGCTGTGGGGCTCCCTCACCATCACCCACTTCGGGGGGCAGGTGACGTTCCTGGCCTTGCCGCTCACCGCGGCGCTGGTCCTCGACGCCACCCCGTTCGAGGTGGGCGTGCTCATCGCCCTCGAGGCCCTCCCCTACCCGCTGTTCGGCCTCTTCGCGGGCGTCCTCGTCGACCGCGCCCGCAAGCTCCCGGTCATCATCTGGTCGGACATCGCCCGCGGCGCCGCGCTCGCCGCGGTGCCGGCCTGCGCGTGGCTGGGCGTCCTCTCGATGCCGGTCCTCTATGGCGTCGGCTTTCTCGTGGGGGTGGGGACGGTGGTCGGCTGGCCGGCCTACCAGGTGTTCATGACGGAGCGCGTGGGCCGCGACAACCTGGTGGAGGCCAACGCCAAGATCGGCGTGTCCGACTCCGCGGCCCAGCTGGTCGGCCCCGGGCTCGCGGGCGCGCTCATCCAGTGGCTCACGGCGCCGGTCGCGATCCTGCTCGACGCGCTCTCCTTCGTCGTGTCCGCCGCGATGCTGCGCGGCATCCCGCCCGCGGCGTCGGACGAACCGAAGCTCTCCGGCGAGAGCGTCTGGCGCGAGATCGGCGAGGGCCTGCGGGCCGTCTGGTCCAACCCGACGCTGCGCGCGCTCGCCTGGTCGCTGGCCGCATGGCAGGTGTTCCGCCACGCCTACATCGCCGTGGTGATCCTCTTCGCGGCGCGCGAGCTGGGCTTTTCCGCGGGGCACGTGGGCGTGCTCTTCATGCTGGCCGGCGTGGGCTCGCTGGCGGCCGCCGGCGCGGTCGCCCCCCTCAACGCGCGCCT
>Ga0114939_10001786_pt1 | contig 16715 bp, 11 predicted proteins | sample AshMeaCrysSpring_FD_87196 | JGI IMG/M metagenome (GOLD analysis project Ga0114939, IMG submission 87196) | Groundwater microbial communities from Big Spring, Nevada to study Microbial Dark Matter (Phase II) - Ash Meadows Crystal Spring | ecosystem: Environmental > Aquatic > Deep subsurface >... | reverse complement strand
GGCGATGGAGTGCTGTTGGAGAGCATTGAGACGTTCCAAGGCCCGCTGCTTCTGATAGGGCACCTGCTGGCGGTTCCGAAGCGCCTGCACCGGCTGACCGTGGAGATGCTCGATCAGATCAAACGGCATTCCGAGAGCTGTGGACCGGAAGGCGCGAGATTGGCTTGACACCGCGGAATCGAACGCAGGCCTCGGCAGCAGTGGTGGCGGGGCCCGGCGTTCAGGCGTTGGCGGCCCGATCCGATGGCAGGGCGCAGGTCGTTGTATCGGGGTCCGCGTCTTTCAGGAACTGGACCACCTGCCGGGCCAGCTCTCGCCCCACGACATTTTCCTCATCCACCGCGAAGGCGGCCCCCATCTCCCACAGCTCCGGCGTCGCGATGTGGTAACGACTCCTGACGATCACGCTGGAGCTCGGGCTCATCGCGCGGATGTTCTGGAGAACGCGCTTGGCCGTGCGTGGGTCCGGAACCGTCACCACGATCACGCAGGCCCCCTGGATGCCGGCATGGGTGACGATGTCCGCGTGCGAGGCATCCCCCAGGTGCACCTTAAGGCCCATTCTCAAGGCCGCATTGACGGATCGAGGGTTGAGCTCGATCACATGCGGCTGGATGTCCAGCTCCAGCAAGGCCCGCGCCACCTTGCGGCCGGCCGGACCGAAGCCGACGATGTAAACGCCCCCCTGCGGCTCGTGGACACGCTCATCCTGCGGGTCGGCATGCCGTTGCCTGGCCGATCTTCCTCGGTTGATGACCCACCGGGCGGCCGGCCGCGCAAAGGTGACCATGTACGGCGCGAAAAACATCGAGAGGATCGTCACCGATACGGCCAGTGAGAAGACGTGCTCGTCGATCAGGCCGCCGTTTCTGGCTTCGCTCGCCAGAACGAAGGAGAACTCGCCGATCTGGGCGAGGGTGATTCCGGTCGCCAGGGCGTAGACGGGGCTCATCTTGAACAACACTCCGATCCCGAAGATGACAAGCGCCTTGCCGAAGAAGACCACCGCCAGCCACAGAAACACGATGGCCCAGTTGGCGAGGAACCACACCGGATCCGCTAGCATCCCCACCGAGGTGAAGAAGAGCGTCACGAAAAGCGTGCGCAGCGACCCCACATCCGCCCGGATCTGGGAAGCAAACGGCGATTCGGCGAGCAGCATCCCGGCCAGAAAGGCCCCCAGCGCCGGGGAGAGCCCCAGCGAGTGCGCCGCCCAGGCCGATCCGAACGCCAGAATGATGGCGAGCAAGACCACCAGCTCGCGGTCGACGAACAGCCCCCTGCGCATCAAAATCCCCGGGATGACGTGATAAAACATCCCGTAAAACAGCGCCACCAGCCCGCCGGCGGCGGCCGTGGTTTGAGCGATCTTGAGAAGGATCTCGCCGGCGGTGCCGCCGTGGCTCATCACGGTCAGGGAGAGCACCAGGGGCACGACGGCGATGTCTTGAAGCAGAAGGATCCCCATCGCGGCGCGTCCGGAGACGGAGTCCATTTCGGCCCGGTCCATCAGCGTCCGCAGAACGATCGCCGTCGAACTGACCGCCAGCATCTCGCCCAGGGCCACGGCCGGCCCGATGGGATGGCGCGTGGACAGAAGCAGCGCGAACAGCGCCAGCGTGACCACCACCTGGAGCGTCCCGCCCAGCAGGGCGATCGAGCCCATGCGTTTCAGCCTTCCAAATGAAAACTCGAGGCCGATCGAAAACAGCAGCAGGGCCACGCCCAGTTCTCCCCACTGCGAGAGTGCCTGGCGGTCGAACAGGGTGGGGCCCAAAATCGTCCCGGCGAGCAGGTAGCCGACGATGGCGCTTTGCTTCAGCCGCTGGGCGGCGGCGCCGAGCACGAAGGCGACGGACAGAAGCAGAACCAGCTTGGCAAGCGTCTCCCAGATTTCCATGTTCACACGCAGGATGAACGGCGGCAGAGAGCGGCGTTCTTGGGCCTCAGGCCTTGGGCCAACATAAAACGCCGCCGGGGGAAAGACAACCGTGAAGACAAACGTCAGATGGGGTTGAAGATGCCCTGAAGCCGGATCGACAGATCCTGAAGGGTAAAGGGTTTCTGGATGAAACCGACGCACCCGCGGTCCATGATTTCGCTGGCCTGACCTTGCATGCTGTATCCGCTGGCGAGCAGCACCTTTACCCGCGGCTGGATCCGCTTGAGCTGATCGAAGACCTCGCCCCCGCCCATCCCGGGCATGATCATGTCCAGGATCACCAGACTGAAACCGTCAGGGTTCTCCCGGAAGCGTTCGATGGCCTCGCGTCCGCTGCGGGCCTGAGTCACCACGTACCCGAGCCGCTCGATCATCTGGGCCGTGATTTCCAGAACCGCCTGCTCGTCATCCACCAGCAGAATCCGGCCGCCTCCGGCCGCCAAATTCATTTGGGGGGCGGCACGGTCAGCGGTGGGCGCTTCTGTCGCCGGCAGATACACGGAGAAGGTGGAACCTTTGCCTGGTTCCGACTCCACCTCTATGTAGCCGCCGTGGCTCTTGACGACTCCGTAGGCCGACGCCAGCCCCAGGCCGGTGCCCCGGCCCATTTTCTTGGTGGTGAAGAAGGGATCGAAAATGCGGCGGATGGTCTTCGGCGCCATCCCAATTCCGGTGTCGGCCACCGTGAGCATGACATAGGGGCCGGGATTGATGACGTAGCCGGAGGACGGGATCTCCTTGTGCGACACGTTGCGCGTTTTCAGGAAAAGGTCGCCGCCCTTGGGCATGGCGTCGGCGGCGTTCACGAAAAGGTTGAGCAGCACCTGTTCGAGCTGGCCCTTATCTGCAATGATGCCCATCAGGTTCTCGGACAGGTCCTGATGGATGGTGATGTCCTTGCGCATCCGGCCGAAGGTGTCGGAAGTCTCCCGGACGAGGTCGTTCAGCGCCATCGACCTGGATTCATATTTGCCTTTGCGGGCATAGCCCAGCAGCTTGGAGGTCAGATCTGCGCCGCTGCGGATCAGGTTTTCAATAGTGACCATGATGCGGCGATGCGGATGGTCGGCCTCCATGTCGAACAGGATCAGGGACACGTTGCCCTGGATTGCCATGAGCAGGTTGTTGAAATCGTGGGCGATGCCGCCGGCCAGGGTTCCGATCGCCTCCATTTTTTGGGCCTGCTGGAGGTGTGCGGTCAGCTTCCTGCGCTCCTCCTCCGAGCGCTTCTCCTCGGTGATGTCTTTTCTGATGAATACGAGCATGACGACATCACCCGCCTCGGCGCCAACCGGATGAAACGCGTTTGAAAACAACTTGCCGCCCGCTTCCTCCTCGAAGAAGACCGGCGTTGCGGATCTGACGGCTTCCTGAAATTTCTGCCGATGCCCTTCCGCCGCCTCCACCGGCAGACAATCGGCGAGCCACCTGCCCGGCAGGGTATCAAGGGGGGTCCCGGTCATCCGGGCGGCTTCTGGATTGGCGAGCAGGATCCGCCCATCGAGATCGATGACAAAGGCGGCATCCCGACTGGCGTTCAACAAAACGCGAGCGATGTCCTGATTCAACCTCCAACGCTGCTCGTCGGACAGAGGTTTCATGACGGAACCACATCCCATGGGGGTCGTTTTCGATCCCGGATCCGCCTGCCTGCGCTTCGGTTCGGCATGCTGACAAGGAAAAGAATTTAAACCTGCCCGTTTTCAGCATAAAACATGCCATAATGGGCGGAAGTGGGACGCCCGAGGGGGTGAAAAGTAATAAAACCGAATGGTTATAATGGGTTAAATCCGAAGCGAACTCTGGTGTCGGAAGAGAAGCGCAACCAACCGGTCTTGATACGTCATTTTCTTGACCGCATTCAAGCTGCCGATAGCGTTGCGGTTCTTTACCGGTGGGGTCGAACACCCTGCAGTGGTTTTCGACGTGGTGGCGGAAGTGCTGTGCCGGTCCCTGCCCAGGACCAGCGCGGAAACCTTTCTGCGGACGCTGTGGATCGCGGCCCGCCGGCCGGCGGGGCCGCTGCCCAGGATGCGGCATCCAAGAGACATGTTTCGGTCATCGGCCTTCTTCCTTTTGGATATCCTCCAGCGCCTGCAGCGCCAGCATCCTTTTTTTTAGATGCGGCGGATAACGGCGCTCGACATGTCCGTTATCGAGATGGAAGCACCGGATGTAAAGCCGCCGTAGCGGGCGGCCATAGACGCTGACCATCAAGGTGCTGCCGTCTGCCGGGTTCCCGGTGCGATGGATGCCCTCATCGAAGGGCAGCGTCGTTTCGACTTCGCCCGGGCGGATCACACGGCGCGCGGCGACCCTCAGCACGCATCGGTCCGGCTCCGGGTCCTCGCCCTCGCGGCGATAGCGAACCACTTCGAGGCGCCCGAAAGCCGGCCCCGAGACTCCCCAGGCGGAATGATCGTGCACCGGGGTGTGCTCATTCGGACCGAACAGGTAGAGCCGCAGCGAGAATAGGCGCCCGAGGTCACGGAAAAGGACCAGTTCGTTGTCGAACAGGGTTTCCTGACGCAGATCGGGGAAGGGCCTGCCGGCCTCTATCCCTTTGAGAATTCCCTCGAAGAGTCCGCGCCGCGAGAGCAGGGCCGGCAGCTCGCTGCGGATATGCGCCATGCGCAGTTCCCATCCGTCGATGGCCTTCAGTTCGGACGACCATTTCCGGCAGACGGCCTGCAACTCCTGCGGGGTGCAATCTTCCATAAACCATATGGCGCTGGAGAATCCCCCTTCGGGGCTCAAGCGCGGCGATTCTCCAGCCTGACGTATTGGTCGTAAAACGGCGCCCCGGCGCCCAGGTCCGTCAGGCCGGCGGCGATCAGCTGGTTGGCGCCGCCGCCGCGGCCCATCCAATCCCCACGGCGGTAGACCACTGTGCCTGGGTGCAGACCGGGCATCATGCGCACCTTCACCGGCAATCGTCCCGTAGGCGAGACCAGCTCGGTCGGTTGGTCAGGATCGAGGCTTGCCAGGACGGGGCACTCCGGGGCTACCCACACCGAGGGCGGCGGCAGCTGGTCCTCCGGCAGGATTTGGGAATGGATGGCCGTGCGCCGCACGAGGGTGAGCAGGCGCAGCGGATAGCCGTCGGGCGCCGCCGGTTCGTCGTGCAATTGGCCCGGGAATCGGTACTTCCCGTCGCCGTGAGCGAACTTCAACCCCGCGTAGGCGACGCGCGGCCGCTGGGAGCGCACGAAGCCCTTGGCCCTGAGCTCCTCCAGAGTGACCTGGAGATGGGGCGAAGCCAAGGCGGCCCGCAGGCAGTCCTCCGGCGTCGGCATGACCACCGGCGGGTTCAGGCGCCTGCCAAGCTCGCTGACGATCCACAGATCCGTCCGGGCCTCCGGCGGCGGAGGCAGCACCGCGGTGACATACTGGACGTGCTCATGCAGAAAGGAGCCGACGATGTCCTCCTGTTCGAGCATGAGCGCGCAGGGCAGCACCAGGTCGGCGCGAGCGGCGGTGTCGTTCATGAAGGCATCGACCACCACCTTGAACGGCACGGCCTCGAAGGCTCGCACGGTCTCGAGCGCCCCCGGCGCCTGGTTGACGACGTTGGCGCCGTTGACCCAGAGCATCCGGACCCGGGGGTCCCGGGCCGCGAGGATGTCCCGGCCGATGGTCGCGATCGCAAAGGCCCTGCGGCCCTTGTGGCCTTCGCCCTTGATCCATCCGAGGTCCAGATTGCGGTAGGAGTGCAAATGGAAATAGGCACCCCCGCCGCTCCGGCCGACGTTGCCGGAGAGCAGCGCCAAGGCGTTGATGAAGCGCACGTTCTCGCCGCCGTAGCGGTAGCGCTGCAGCCCTGCGCCGATGAAGGTGGCCAGGGGCTTGACCGTGGCGTACCAATCGAACAGCAGATCGGCATCCGCCGCCGGCACCTCGCAGGCGGCCAGCAGCTCCGCGAGCGGCCGGCCCAGGATCAATTCACGGAATTTTTCCGGGTGCCGGGCGCAGGCCGCCGCTGCTTCGAAAACGGACGGGTCGGCGATCAGCCGCTGGATCACGGCGGCCGCCAGAAAACGGTCCGTCCCCGGGCGGATGCGGATGCGCCGGTCGCTGAAGGGATCGTTGCCGTCTCCGCCCGGGGAGATGGTCAGCACCCGGGCGCCCTTGCGGCGGGCCGCGTGGAACAGCGCGGCCGTGTGGATCGAGCTGCGCCAAACGTCCTTGCCCCAGTTGACGATGGCGGCGGCGTTGGCCAGATCCTCGATGTCGTTGTTCTCCCGGGAGCCGAAATCCTCCACCCCGGCGATGTAACCGGCCGCATCGCAGAGCGAACCCATGATCCGGCTGGTGCCCAGTTTGGAGAAAAACAGGTTGACCGCCTCCTTGAGCACGCCCTTGGCCCCGTCGCTGTGAATGTGCAGGATGGAAGTCGGCTCCCCGCGGAGGCGCTGGATGTTTTCGGCGCACAGGTCGAGTGCCGCCTCCCAGCCGATCTCCTCCCAGCCGGACTTGGTCCTGCGCCTGGGGGTCCGGATGCGGCTGGAGCTCCTCAGCCGCTGAATCTGGCGCCGGGTTTTGGCGCACATGACCCCGCGGGTGAAGGGGCTGTCGGGGTTTCCCAGCAGCCGCAGGCGTCCGTCCCTGCAACGCTCGAGCACCAGCGAGCAGGCATCCGGGCAGTCGTAGGTGCAGGCGGTCAATTTTCGCATGCGCAGATACTACGTCCGCAGCGCCGGTGGTTCAAGGGTGAAAACGGGTCCGGGGGCCAACGTCTTTCATAATTTTTCCTCCACCGATTGGACCTTGCGCTGCATCCGCCCGCCGGGCCCTTGGCGGTAGTCGGCCTTGAGGGACAGGACCACCCGGTTGCAGTCCCGGCGCATGGCTTCGAAACAGCGCTTGACCACCTCCATGACCTCCTCCCATTCGCCTTCGATGCTGGTGCCCATGGAGCGGAACTCGTAGGGCAGTCCGCTTTCCTTGATTATCCGGATCGAGCGGGCCACGTAGGGGCTCAGGCTTTCACCCTTGTCCAGGGGGTACATCGAAAAATCCAAAATGACGCTCACGGGGCGCCTCCTTCCTCGGGTTTGACATTCCGTATCTCATTTTTTAGTAATGGGTCTATCACGACTTGCATTCGGTGTAAAAGCGCTGACGCCGCCTTTTGCCGGGCCCGCACCCACGCGGCGACATGGGCGCTGCCCGCAGCGGATCGTCGCTGCATCGCAGCCAGGGTGCCATGACGTGCGCGACCGAAGCCCGGCCGGCGACACCCCCGGCCGCAGGGAGAACCCGATGCCCGAGATCCTGCCGTTGAATTATCGCCTGCGCCTGGTCCCCGACCTGAGCCGCTTTGTCTTCGAGGGCCGGGCCGACATCCGGCTGCAGCTTACGGAACCCGCCGGCGAAGTGGTCCTGAACGCTGCCGAGCTCGCCATCTGGAGCTGCAGCTTCAAGCGCGGCGACGATTTTGTCGCGTGCGCCTTCCGCGTGGACCCGGCGGCCGAAGAGCTGCGTATCCAGCTCCCCGAAGCCGCCGTGGGCGAGATGCTGCTGAGCATCGATTACGCCGGACGCATCAACGACCGGATGGCCGGGTTTTACCGCAGCCGTTACATGCACAAAGGCCGACGCCGCCACATCGCCATTACCCAGTTCCAGGAGAGCGACGCCCGGCGGGCCTTTCCCTGCATCGATCACCCCGGACGCAAAGCGACCTTCGACATCGAGATGGTCGTCGGCCGCTGCGCGGCCGCGGTCGCCAACACCGAGATCAAGGCCCAGGAGATGATCAAAGGGGGCAAGAAGCGCGTGATCTTCGAGACCACCCCGCCGATGTCCACTTATCTGGTTTTCTTCGGCGTGGGCGAGTTCGAAACCCTCCAGGATGCGATCGACGGCCGCATGCGGGTGCTCACCCTGCCGCCCGCGCAGAAGCACGCCCGCTTCGGGCTGGAGTTCGGCCGCCAGGCGCTGGCCTTCAGCGAATCCTACTACGGGGTCCCCTATCCGCTGTCCAAGCTGGACCTCATCGCGGTCCCGGATTTCGCCTTCGGCGCCATGGAAAACTGGGGCGCCATCACCTTCCGCGAAAACCTCTTGCTGCACTATCCCGGAATCACCTCCTCTTCCGGGGAAGAGCGCATCTGCGAGGTCATCGCGCACGAGATCGCCCACCAGTGGTTCGGCAACCTGGTCACGCCGTCGGACTGGAAGTTTCTCTGGCTCAACGAGAGCTTCGCCACTTATTTCGGATACGGCGTGGTCGCCCACTTCCATCCCGGCTGGGGGATCTGGCGGCAGTTCCTGCAGGGCACCACGGCCGGCGCCATGAACCGCGACGCCCTGATCGAAAACGTCGCCATCGAGATCCCCGGCGGCGAGCATCTCGTGATCAATACCAGCACCGCTCCGATCATCTACAACAAGGGAGCGAGCATCCTGAGGCAGGTCGAGGGCTACATCGGGCCGGCCAATTTCCGCAAAGGCCTGCAGCGCTATCTGCCGGCGCATGCCTACCAAACCGCCGAGAGCCGCCATCTCTGGGAGGCGTTGGAGGCGGTCTCCGACCGACCGGTCACCGCCTTGATGAAGAACTGGGTCGAACAGCCGGGGTTCCCGCTGGTCACCGCCGCCCGCGAACAGGACGCGGTCGTGATCTCCCAGCGGCGCTTCAGCTACCTTCCCGGCGACTCCGGACAGAAGTGGCTGATCCCGCTCAACCTGCGGGCCTTCGCCGCTGCCGGGGAGTCGCGCGCGGTTTCGATCCTGATGGACTCGGCCGAAACACGGGTCGCTATTAACGACGACACGTTCGCCTTCAAGCTGAACGACGGGCAGACCGGCTATTACCGGGTGAAGTACGCCGACCCCGACAACGCGCAGCGCCTGGGCGAAATGGCGCGGCGGAAGGCCCTGCCTCCGGAAGACCGCTGGGGGCTCCAAAGCGACCTTTACGCCCTGACCGTCGCCGGCGACGCCCGCCTCGACGACTACCTCACGTTTCTGGAGTACTACCGTGAGGAGGACGACTTCCTCCCGCTCGCCGGCATCGCCGCCAACCTCTCCCATGCCCATTTCACCTGCAGTCCGCAGACGGCCGCACGCATCGCGGAGCTGGCCGGGCCCTGGCTCGGCGCGGTGCTCGATCGGATCGGCTGCGCGCCCCGGGCGGACGAGGCGCATCCCACGGCCATCCTGCGCGACCAGATCCTCTTCGACGCGGCCCGATACGGCAGCCGGGAAGCAGCGGCCTTTGCACTCGACCAGTTCGAGGAGCTCCGCCAGGACCGGCCGGTGCACCCGGACATTCTGCGCAGCGTGCTGCAGGCCGGGGCCTGGACCGGCGACGGACGCGTTTTGAGCTGGTTCGAACGGCGCCTCCAGAAGTGTGAAAGCGAGCATGAACGCATGAACCTGCTTGCCGCCCTCGGGTGCTTCCGCGGGCGGGCCGAAATCGAAAAAGTGCTCGACGACGTGCTGACGGTGGTCCCGCCGCGCAACAAATTCATTCCGGTGGTGGCGCTTGCCGCCAACCCGGCCGCCGTCTCCGTCCTGTGGGACTGGTATGTCGACCGCCTGCCGCAGATCGAGCAGTTTCATCCGATGCTCTACGAACGGGTGGTCGCCGCCATCGTGCCGGCCGCCGGGCTGGAGCGGCCCGAGGAGGTGCGGGGGTTCTTCGCTGACTACCTGCAGAAGGCCGGAACGCCCCGCGACGTGATCCGCCTTTCCCTCGAACGCATGGAGATCAATTGCAGGATGCGGCAGCGCTGCAGCCCTTGACACGGTTCGAAGGTTTCCGCTATAGAGCCAACATGTGGTGTTTCCACGCCCGTCTTGCCCGAGCGCGTCCGATGGATCGTGCGTCACCCTTCATCTTCCCGGCCCCAGTGAACCACGGTTGGAGCTTGTTGCCGCCATGAACCGCCGCACGTTCCTGAAGCTGGCCAGTCTGAGCAGCGTTGCGTTCGCCGCCGGCTGCAGCCCAGAATCACCCAAGCATCTCTACAGTCTGGTTCAGGCGCCTGACGACATGGTGACCGGCAAGGCCACCTGGTACGCGTCCACCTGCCGCGAATGCCCGGCCGGCTGCGGCGTCATCGTCAGGAACCGCGAGGGCCGGGCGGTCAAGCTCGAGGGCAACCCCCTGCACCCGCTCAATCGCGGAAAGCTCTGCATGCGAGGCCAGGCGGCGCTGCAGGCGGTTTACAACCCGGACCGGCTGCGGTCGCCCCTCCTGAAGGAACAAGACGGCTTCACCCCGATCGGCTTCGAGCAAGCGCGCGCGCTGCTGAAAGAAAAGGCCTGGGCGGCGGCCCGCAAAGGCCCCGACCGGGTGCGGCTGGTGACCGAAACCGTCGGCGAGAGCCAGATGGAGCTTTTCCAGGCCTCGCTCCGCAACTGGAATTCACGCGGCCCGGTGGTCTTCGAAGCCTTCGCCTACGAGGCGCTCAAGACCGCCAACCGGGACGTGTTCGGCGTGGAAGGCTTGGTGTCCTATCGCATGGACCGTGCGGATGTGCTCCTGTCCTTCGGCGCCGAGTTCCTGGAGACCTGGCTTTCACCCGTGGAATACGCCTGGAAGTTCAAGACGATGCATGCCGCCAGCGGTGCGCACAAAGGTCTTTTTTTCCTCGTCAGCCCGCTGCAGACCCTGACGGGCGCCAACGCCGATGATTGGCTCGGCTGCGGGCCGGGCAGCGAGGCCGTGGTGGCGATGGGCCTGGTGCGGCGGATGCTGGACATCCGCCGCGGGGAGCGCCTGGCGCCGGCCCTGCGTCAGGCCTTGCTGCAGGCCACCGAAAGCTATTCCCGGGAGGCCGTGCTCAAGCTCTCCGGCATTCCGCCGGAGGCGTATGAGCGGCTGGCGGTCCGGCTGGCGGAAGCCAAGCGCCCCCTGGTGCTGGGCGCCGGCAGCGGGCTTTGCGACGAAAACGGGCTGCGCACGAACCTGGCGGCGAACCTGCTCAACCTCATCCTCGATCCCGAGCTCACGCTCATCGACGCCTCCCGCCGTCACCGCGTGGAGGCCGCCGCCCGGCGCGCGGAGGTGCTGGAGGCCTTCCGCACACTGGCCTCAGGCGGCGCCGATCTGCTGATTCTCAACAACGTCAACCCGATGTTCAGTCTGCCTCCGGAAAGCGGGGTGGAAAGTGCGCTGGAGCGGCCGGAGCTCTTCGTCGTGAGTTTCACCAGCTTCCTGGATGAGACCTCGCGGCAGGCCGATCTGATCCTCCCGGTCAAGCTGCCGCTGGAAACCTGGGACGACTACTGCGGCTGGTCGAACGTCGTCTCCATGGTTCAACCCGCGACGGGCGCGCTTTCGCAGGCGCCCCACCTGGGGGATCTTTTCCTGGAGGCCGGTTTTGAGAACCAGCCGCCGGCCCCGGATTTCAAAACCTACCTGGCGCGCCGGCTGCAGGGCGAAGGCCGCATCCGCGACGAGCTCGATTGGCTGCGGACCTTGCAGCAGGGCGGGGTGTTCCCGCCGGCCGGGCAGGCGCCCGCCGCCGCTCCCGCGGCCGTTGCGGAACAGCTGCCCGCCGCGCTCGCGACCGCCTACTCGCCGCCGCCGGCGACGGGGCTGGCGTTTGCCGCCGTGCCTTCGGCTCGGCTGTTCGACGGCCGCGGGGCGAACAAGCCCTGGTTGTCCGAAATTCCGGACCCGATCTCCCGCGTGGCCTGGCAGTCGCCGGTCTGGATGCATCCCGTCACGGCGCGCCAGCGGGGGCTTGAGTCGGCCGATATCGTGCAGGTCCGTTCGCGCGCGGGCAGCCTCGAGGCGCCCGTCTACGTGACGGAGGTGGTCCGACCGGGCCTGCTCGCCATGGAAGCCGGCAGGGGCCACAGCGCCTACGGCCGTTATGCCGAGAAGGTCGGGGCCAATCCGTTCGCGCTGCTCTCCGCGGCGACCCACTTTGGATGCGGGGGACCGTCCAGCCTCCTGGTCGAGGTCGCCCTGGAGTCCACCGGCCGTCGGCTGAATCTGGCCAATACCGATGGCAGCCGCACCCAGCACGGGCGGGCCTTCATTCTGACCACCACGCCGGCCGAGCTTCTCAAGGGCGGCCCGCCCGCCAGGACCGGCCTGACCATGGACAATTTCCCACTGACGCTGCCGCTGCCGGAGGGCTACGATCCCCGGCGCGATTTCTACCCGCCCCACGATCACGACCACTACCGCTGGGGCATGGCCGTCGACCTGGACCGCTGCATCGGCTGCGGCGCCTGCGCGGCGGCCTGTTACGCCGAGAACAACATCGGCATCGTCGGCGAGACGCGCATCACGCAGGGGCGCGAAATGGCCTGGCTGGAGATCGTGCGCTACCACGACGAGCGCCGCATGCAGCGGGTGATGTTCATGCCCATGCTCTGCCAGCACTGCGACAACGCGCCCTGCGAATCGGTCTGTCCGGTCTATGCGCCCCATCATTCCGCCGAGGGGTTGAACAACCAGATCTACAACCGCTGCATCGGGACGCGCTTCTGCTCCCAGAACTGCCCTTACAAGGTGCGGCGCTTCAACTGGTTCGACTGGGAATGGCCGGAGCCGCTGAACCTGCAGCTGAACCCGGATGTCACCGTGCGCAGCAAGGGGGTCATGGAGAAGTGTTCGTTCTGCATTCAGCGCATCAAGGAGGCGCGCACCCGGGCCAAGAACGAGAACCGGCCGATCCGCGATGGCGAGATCACGCCGGCCTGCGTCCAGACCTGCCCGACCGACGCGCTGGTCTTCGGGAACCTGATGGACCAGGACAGTCGCGTGCGCCGGCTCTGCGACGACCCGCGGGCCTACCAGGCCATGGGGTATTTGAACACGAAGCCGGCGGTGATCTATTTGAAGAAGGTGCTGCACGAGATTTAAAGATAAAGGTACCGGATACTGGATGCTCGATACTCGATAAAGACGAAGCATTCTTTTCATCCAGCATCGAGGATCGAGCATCTGTTGGCCGACAAATCATAACAGCAACGAATTTGGCAGCAACCGCTTAACGTCGACGGAACCCATGTCCAACCTCACCTACGCGCAGATCGACCAGACCGTTCTGAACACCCTGGAGCGGCCGCGGCCGCCTTACTGGGTTTGCGTGGCGCTCCTGCTGGGCGGCGTGCTGCTCGGCGCCGGCGCCTGGATCTACCAGATCTTCACCGGCATCGGCGTCGGTGGCCAGAACATCCCGGTGGCTTGGGGCACCTACCTGATCAATTTCGTGTTCTGGGTCGGTATCGCCCACTCGGGAACGCTCATTTCGGCGATCCTGCACCTGTTCCGGGCCGGCTGGCGCAATCCGATCGCGCGCGCCGCCGAGACCATGACCGTCTTTGCGGTCTGCTGTGCCGGCCTGTTCCCCTTTATTCACCTCGGCCGGGTCTGGCAGGTCTACTACATGCTGCCGATCCCCAACCAGCGGCTGCTGTGGCCCAATTTCCTGTCGCCCCTGATGTTCGACGTCGTGGCCATCAGCACCTATCTCACGGTGAGCTCCCTGTTCTGGTACACGGGGCTCCTGCCGGACCTGGCGGTCGTGCGCGACCGCTCCACCGGCGTCAGGCACCGGGTCTTCCGCATCCTCTCGCTGGGCTGGACGGGAGCGCACCACCAGTGGCTGAACTACGGCCGCGGCTATCTATTTTTTGCGGCGCTCGCCACCCCGCTGGTGATCTCCGTGCACAGCGTCGTGTCCTGGGATTTCGCGCTCGGCATCGTGCCGGGCTGGCATACCACCATCTTCGCGCCTTACTTCGTAGCCGGCGCCATCCACTCAGGCCTTGCCATGGTGCTGACCCTGATGATCCCGCTGCGCCGCATCTTCCGCTACGAGGCCATCATCACCCTGAACGTCCTCGAAAACGTCGCCAAGACCATGATCCTGACCGGCCTCATCGTCGGCCTGGCCTACGGCACAGAGTATTTCATCGCCTGGTACAGCCACAACCCGGTGGAATGGGATTCCTTCCGCTGGCGGGCGGTGGGCGAATACGCCTTCGGCCTTTATTTCATGATTTTATGCAACGTCCTGCTGCCGTCGCTTTTCCTTTTCAAGGCGGTGCGACGCAGCATCCCCTGGCTGTTCGCGTTGTCGCTGGTGGTGAACTTCGGCATGTGGTGGGAGCGCTTCGTCATCATCGTCGGCGGCGTGGCCCATGACTTCGCTCCCCACGCCTGGGGTCTCTATGCCCCCGCGCTGGTGGAATACGGCATCATGGTCGGCAGCTTCAGCCTGTTCTTCTTCCTGTTCCTGCTCTTCTGCAAACACCTGCCGTCGGTGTCCATGACCGAGATGAAGGAAAGCGTCAATCATGCCGGCTGAAACCTGCATCATGGGCCTGTTCACCGATGAGGGCAAGGCCGCCAAAGCCATAGCGGATCTGCCGGCGGCGGGCTTCCGGCTGCGCCGCGCGCACAGCCCCATTCCCAGCCGCACGATTCAGGACGCCTTGAAACCGGGAAAAAGCCGCGTCGGCTGGTTCACGCTGGCGGGAGGCATCCTCGGGTTTTTCACGGGCTTTGCCCTGGCCATCTTCACCGCGGCCCAATGGAATCTGATCGTCAGCGGCAAGCCGATCGTTTCGCTCATTCCCTTTTTCATCGTCGGCTTCGAGTTCACGATCCTTTTCTCGGTCTTCGGCAACGTGATCGGCCTCCTGGTCTGCGCACGGCTGCCGGACTACCGCGGGCTCGATCGTTACGACCCGCGCTGCTCCGGGGAGCATTTCGGGCTGCTGGCCGCCTGCGAGAGCGGCCGCGAGGGCGAACTGATGGATTTTTTCCAGAAGAAGGGCGCGGAGGTCAAGGTATTCGCATGAACGCGACCCCCCCATCGTTCGAACCGGCCGCGGCCGCCGCGCCGCGGCGTTCGCTGCTAACGCTTGGCATGGTGTTGGCCGCGGCCGGCCTGGTGGGCTTCATCGCCGGCCTTGTGGGGCCTCAGCCGCAGAGAGCCTGGCAGGCCTTTCTCATCAACTTTCTCCTGTGGTCGGCCATGGCCCAGGGCGCGGTGCTCTTCGCGGCGCTCACCCACACGGTCAAGGCCCGCTGGGCCGGTCCGCTCGGCGGGCTTTCGCAGGCCTTCGCCGGTTTTTTTCCGCTGTCGTTCGTCTGCTTCCTGGCGCTGCTGATCGGCCGGAACCATCTTTTCCCCTGGCTGCACGAAGACCTGCACGGCAAGGAGGTCTGGCTGAACATCCCGTTCCTGTTCAGCCGGGACGGGATCGGGTTTCTGGCGCTTTACGGGTTCGGATGGGCCTTCCTGTCGCAGGATCTGAAGCTGCGGATCAAGGCCGTTGAATCGGCCGGCGGCCTGCGGCGGCTGATGGCCGGCCGGCTTCCGCAGACCGAGGCCGAGATCGAGCGCACGCGCGGCCGCAAGACGCTCTGGGGCGGCCTCTACTGCTTCGCGTTTGCCCTGGTTCTCAGCCTGATCGGCTTTGATCTGGTCATGAGCATGGACCCGCACTGGATCTCGACCCTCTTCGGCGCCTACCATTTCGTGAAGGCGTTTTATGTGGGGCTGGGAGCGCTGATCATCCTCGCCGCGATCGTTCATCTGCGCCAGGGCGGCCGCACGGCCATCGCCGCCGCCCATTTCCACGACATCGGCAAGCTCTTCTTCGCCTTCTGCCTGCTGTGGGCGGACTTCTTCTACGTGCAGTTAACGGTCATCTGGTACGGGAACATCCCCGAGGAAACCAGCTATGTGATCCTGCGCACGGTGACTCCCCCCTGGAACACGCTGGCCTGGATTGTTTTCATCGTCTGTTTCGTCATTCCATTCATCGTGCTGATCAACCGCCGCGTCAAGACCATGCCCTGGGCCATGATCGCGCTCTGCGGCATGGTGATCCTCGGGATCTGGCTCGAACATCTTCTGCTGCTCGGCCCGGCCCTCAACCACGCGGCCGCGGAGCTGCCGCTGGGGGTGAGCGACGGGCTGGTGTTCATCGGTTTCTTAGGGATGATGGTCCTGGCCGTGGCCTACACCCTGAAAACCTTCCCGGAGCTACTGCCCTCGGCCGGCGAAGGAACGCGCTGAACCGTGACGATCGGAATTGGGTGACATGTCGAAAGGAAACCGCGCCGCGATCCTGATCACGATGGGCAGCGTTCTGTTCACCGCCGCCTTTCTCTATTTCTTCTACGTTTGGCCGGAAAAGATCGGTCCGGAGCAGCCGATCCCCTTCAGCCACAACGTGCACAGCGGCATCAAGGAGATTCAATGCCAGTATTGTCACCCTTATGTGGCCTACTCGAACTTCCCCGGCATTCCGCCGGTGGAGAAATGCCTGCACTGCCACAACTACATCATCGTGAAGCATCCCTGGATCCAGGAGGAGCACCGCTATTTCAATACCCGGACCCCCACGCCCTGGGTCAAGGTGAACGTCATTGCCGAGCATGTGTTTTTCAACCATCAGCGCCACATCAACAGCCGGGTGGCCTGCGAGGAGTGTCACGGCGAAGTCAAGCACTCGCAACGGCTGCCGGAGAAGATCTGGCGGATGGGGCAGTGTCTGGAGTGCCATCACAAGAAGAAGGCGAGTGTGGACTGCTGGCTGACCTGCCACAACTGAGGGCTGGCTTCGTAAAAAGGCCAAGCCGTCAATACGAAACGAAAGCAGCCATCAGGACCGAATTGAAGACAGGAGTGCGAAGTGAGCACCGCTGAAGAAAGCATACCCCACGGCGACCAGACGGCCAAGGCGTTCACGCTGACCTCGGCCTTGTGGTTCGCCCTGGCCACCACCTTCGGCATGATCGCCGCCGGTTATCTGATCGCCCCCGATTTCATGGCCAACATCG
>Ga0114939_10001785_pt1 | contig 16716 bp, 10 predicted proteins | sample AshMeaCrysSpring_FD_87196 | JGI IMG/M metagenome (GOLD analysis project Ga0114939, IMG submission 87196) | Groundwater microbial communities from Big Spring, Nevada to study Microbial Dark Matter (Phase II) - Ash Meadows Crystal Spring | ecosystem: Environmental > Aquatic > Deep subsurface >... | reverse complement strand
GCGCCAGCGCGGGTCGGTCCGGCGCAGGATGGCGCGCGCCAGCAGCATGCCTACCGACTTGCCGCCGATGAGGCCCGTGCCGATCATCCGCTTCCACACGGCCACCAGGTCGCCGAGGTCCAGGTATTTCTCGGCCAGCGCGAGCACGCGGTCCTCGCGGCTGAAGACCATCCGAACGAGCTCGCGGAAAATCTCGCCCGCCTCGTCGCCTACTGCCTCGTCGCGCAGCTGGCGCTCCCAAACGCGCTCGGCATGCAGGAAGGTGCGGTTCCACTTGCCGAGGCGGAACCGCACGGCATCGAGCCCAGACCACGGCTTGGCCGTGAGGATCTCGGCGATCGTCGAGCTCTCCGAGATGGGGGTGAACTGCTCGCCCTCCCAGGCGTGCAGCATGTACATCGTCGGCGAGTAGCGGTGCTCCACCTTGCTCGGCTGGATGTACACCGCGCCCTTGTGCCGGTAGACCTCCGTGAAGATCTGCGTGGTGCGCGAGATCGGCCCTGTCGCCTGCACCGAGTGCAGGTTGCGCAGCAGCGGGAAGTAGGCCAGCGACTCCATGTCGTAGACGTAGGGGCAGGTCAGCATGAAGAAGTTGCCGAGCATGCGGTCGCTCGACCAGGTTTCGGCCAGCTCGGAGAGGCAGTCGAACAGGAAGAAGGCGCCGCGCCCGGCCTCGCGGATGGCAGTGCGCACTTCCGTGATGAAGCGCTCGAAGCCTTGCGACAGATCGAGGTGCCGCACCTCGCCGACGTCGCCCTCGGTCAGCCAGGGCCGATGCCTGGCGAAGCGGAAATAGATCAGTCGCCGTCCTGCCTTCTGTGCGGCGCGGCAATAGGCCGGCACGAAGGGCACGAAATCGCCCACGCCGTCGATCTGCCAGACGAGATTGTCGCCGGGCAGCAGGCCGCGGAATACGCGATCGAGAGCGGTGATGCCGGTGCTGAAGTGCGATTCGATCATGACGCGCTCAATCCAATCCGATACGGCAGCGGCCCACGGCTCGGGTCGCCTATCGGATACCAAGGGATCCTGACCGCCGCATCCGTGGCGAGGCCGTCCCCTGACGTGGGTCAAGGCCCGGACCTTTGCGCGGGCCCCTCGGCGGGCCTATCGTGCCCCGCGGCGTGACCCGTCCTGGTGCGCGCCCCCGGGTGCGTGATCCCTTTCGGGTCATTTTTACCGGCATGGGCGGCGGGTCGCCCTCATTCACCCAGTTTCAACGGGCCCGGCCCGAGGGAGTCAGCATGTCATCGCAAGCCGTTGAGCAGTTCGTGGCGGATGTCGTGGCCAGGAACCCGAACGAGCCCGAGTTCCACCAGGCCGTGCGCGAGGTCGTCGAGTCGGTGTATCCCGTCGTCGAGGCCTCGAAGGCCTACCGCGATGCGCGCATCCTCGATCGCCTGGTCGAGCCCGAGCGCGTGATCATGTTCCGCGTGCCCTGGGTCGACGACCAGGGGCAGATCCAGATCAACCGCGGCTTCCGGATCGAGATGAACAGCGCCATCGGTCCTTACAAGGGCGGCCTGCGCTTCCACCCCACGGTCACCCTCGGCGTGCTCAAGTTCCTTGCCTTCGAGCAGGTGTTCAAGAACAGCCTGACCACGCTGTCCATGGGCGGCGGCAAGGGCGGCTCGGACTTCGACCCCAAGGGCAAGAGCGACAACGAGGTGATGCGCTTCTGCCAGTCGTTCATGACGGAGCTCTACCGCCACATCGGTCCTGACACCGACGTGCCGGCCGGCGACATCGGCGTGGGCGGCCGCGAGATCGGCTTCCTGTTCGGCCAGTACAAGCGCATCGCCAACCGCTTCAACGGCGTGCTCACCGGCAAGGGCCTGCCCTATGGCGGCTCGCTCATCCGTCCCGAGGCGACCGGCTACGGCGCGGTCTACTTTGCGAAGGAAATGCTCGCGACGCGTGGCGAAGGCTTCGAGGGCAAGGTGGCGACGGTGTCAGGCGCCGGCAACGTCGCCCAGTACACGGTCGAGAAGCTGATCGAGTTCGGCGCGAAGCCCGTCACCCTCTCCGACTCCGGCGGGACGATCGTCGACGAGGACGGGATCGACGCCGAGAAGCTCGCCTGGATCATGGACCTCAAGAACGTGCGCCGCGGCCGGATCAAGGAGTACGCCGACAAGTTCCCCCGCGCGCGGTTCCTGGCCGGCCAGCGTCCCTGGGGCGTCAAGTGCGACCTGGCGTTTCCGAGCGCGACGCAGAACGAGATCGACGGGAACGACGCGAAGACCCTCGTGGCCAACGGCTGCCGGTGCGTCTCGGAGGGCGCGAACATGCCGACGACGCCCGAGGGCGTGGACGTCTTCCTCGCCGCCCGGGTGCTCTACGGCCCCGGCAAGGCCGCGAACGCGGGCGGCGTCGCGGTGTCGGGCCTCGAGATGACGCAGAACGCGGGCGTGGTGCGCTGGCCGCGCGAGGAAGTGGACATGCGGCTGCAGCAGATCATGAAGTCGATCCACGCGAACTGCGTGCGCTACGGCTCGGCCGACGGCTTCGTGAACTATGTCCGTGGCGCGAACGTCGCCGGCTTCGTGAAGGTCGCCGATGCGATGCTGGCGCAGGGGTGCGTGTGAGGTAGCAGACGAGTCGGCCAATTGTGGGCGGTGGCGGAGCCGCAAGCAGGCCGGAGCCGGGTAGCCCCGAGCAGCGCACAGGGACGTGCGCGGTAGCGAGTGGATCGTGGATGATCCATCGAGCGGTGAGGGGCTGCCGGCGCAAGGCCTGCGTTTTCTGGATCGGCGGCAGCCGCGCATGACCAGCGCGGACACGCCGTGAATACGTCCCTGTAGGCTCGAAAGCGGCATCCATGCCGCTTACGGTCCGCGCCGGTCAAGACGCGCCTGCCACCTCCAGCGCGGGGTTGGGCCCCCGGTGCAAAACCCGCAGCTTCGTTCCGACCCGCTCGAGGCTTCAGCGCGGAAGCTCCGACTTCCCCATCAGGTATTCGTCGACCGCGCGGGCGCACTGCCGGCCTTCGCGAATCGCCCAGACGACCAGCGACTGGCCGCGGCGCATGTCGCCGGCGGCGAACACGCGCGGCACCGAGGTGTGGTAGGCCTCGGGGCCCTCGGTGCCGCCCTTCACGTTGCCGCGGCCGTCCAGCTCGACGCGCAGGCTGGCGATCAGGCCGTCGTGCACCGGGTGCACGAAGCCCATCGCCAGGAGCACGAGATCAGCCTCGAGCTCGAACTCGGAGCCCGGCACCTCGGCCATCTTCCAGTTGCCGGCCTCGTCCTTGCTCCACTCGACCCGCGCGCACTGCACCGCGCGCACCCGGCCCTGGCCGTCGTCGAGAAAGGCCTTGGTGGTGACCGACCACATCCGCTCGCAGCCCTCCTCGTGCGACGAGGACGACCGCAGCCGGTTGGGCCAGTTGGGCCAGGTGAGGGCCTTGTTCTCCTTCTCCGGCGGCCTCGGGAGGATCTCGAGCTGGGTGACCGACTGCGCGCCGTGGCGATTGGAGGTGCCGATGCAGTCCGACCCGGTGTCGCCGCCGCCGATAACGACGACCCGCTTCCCGGTCGCCAGGATGCCATCGATCCGGTCACCCGCCACGCGGCGGTTCTGCTGCGGCAGGAAATCCATCGCGAAGTGGACCCCGCCGAGCGCACGCCCGGGGATGGCGAGGTCGCGCGGGTGCTCCGAGCCGCCGGCGAGCACCAGGGCGTCGAAGTCCTCGAGCAGCCGGCTGACCGGCAGGTCGACGCCGACGTGCGTCTGGGTGTGGAAGGCGACCCCCTCGGCATGCATCTGCGCGATGCGCCGGTCGATCAGGAGCTTCTCCATCTTGAAATCGGGGATGCCGTAGCGCAGCAGCCCGCCGATCCGGTCCTGCTTCTCGTAGACGTGCACCTTGTGGCCGGCGCGCGCGAGCTGTTGCGCGCAGGCCAGGCCCGCCGGCCCCGAGCCCACGATCGCGATGCGGCGGCCGGTGCGGTGCTCGGGAATCTGCGGCTGGATCCAGCCCTCCTCCCAGGCGCGGTCGACGATCGCGCATTCGATGGTCTTGATGGTCACCGGGCGATCGTCGATGTTGAGGGTGCAGGACGCCTCGCAAGGCGCGGGGCAGATGCGGCCGGTGAACTCGGGGAAGTTGTTGGTGGAGTGCAGCACCTCGATCGCCCGCTGCCAGGCGCCGCGATACACCAGGTCGTTCCAGTCGGGGATCAGGTTGTTGACCGGGCAGCCCTGGTGGCAGAACGGGATGCCGCAGTCCATGCAGCGCGCGCCCTGCTGCCGGACGGCCTCCTCGGCGAGCGGGATGACGAATTCCTGGTAGTGCGTGAGGCGCTCCGCGACGGGCGCGTACACCCGGTCGCTGCGCGAGTACTCCATGAAGCCGGTTGCCTTGCCCATGGTCTGCTGATCTCCTACGCGGCGTCGCTGCGCGCGGCCGCCTGCTCGGCCTGCAGCTGCCGGATTGCGCGCCGGTAATCCACCGGCATCACCTTGACGAACTTCCGAAGGCTGCCGGCCCAGTCCGCGAGCAGCCGCTGCGCCACCGCGCTGCCGGTGTAGCTCTGGTGGCGCTCCACCAGCCGGAGCAGGCGCGTGGCGTCGAATCGCAGCGGATCGCGGGCGACGTCGGCGTCGCTGGCCTCGTCTTCCGGCGCGATGGGCTCGAGCTCCACCATCGCCGGGTTGCAGCGCTTCGCGAAGTCGCCTGACTCGTCGAGCACGTAGGCGATGCCGCCGCTCATGCCGGCCGCGAAGTTGCGGCCCGTCGGCCCGAGGCAGACGACCACGCCGCCGGTCATGTACTCGCAGCCGTGGTCGCCCACGCCCTCGATCACGGCCGTCGCGCCCGAGTTGCGCACCGCGAAGCGCTCGCCCGCCACGCCGCGGAAGAAGCACTCGCCGGAGATCGCGCCGTAGAGCACCGTGTTGCCGACGATGATGTTGTCTTCCGCTCGGGCGAGCGCCGAGTCGGCGGGCGGGCGCACCACGATGCGGCCGCCGGACAGGCCCTTGCCGACGTAGTCGTTCGCCTCGCCCTGCAGGTCGATGGTCACGCCGCGCGCCAGCCAGGCGCCGAAGGACTGGCCGGCCGTGCCCCGCGCCTGGATCAGGATCGTGTCCTCCGGCAGGCCGGCGTGACCGAAGCGCTCCGCGACCCGGCCGGACAGCATCGCGCCGATGGTGCGGTTGTAGTTGCGCACGGCGATCTCGATGCGCACCGGCTTGCCGTCTTCCAGCGCGGGCCCGGCCTGGCGGATGAGCTCGTGATCGAGCGCACGGTCGAGGCCGTGGTCCTGCGCTTCGCAGTGGCGAGTTGCCACCCCCGGCTGCGCCGCCGGCAGGTGCAGGATCCGCGAGAAGTCGATTCCCTTGGCCTTCCAGTGGCTCACCGCGCGGCGCACGTCGATCAGGTCGGTCCGGCCGATCATGTCGGCGAAGCGGCGGAAGCCGAGCCGGGCCATCAGCCGGCGGACCTCCTCGGCGACGAAGAAGAAATAGTTGACCACGTGCTCCGGCTTGCCGGTGAAGCGCTTGCGCAGCTCCGGGTCCTGGGTCGCTACGCCGACCGGGCAGGTGTTGAGGTGGCACTTGCGCATCATGATGCAGCCCGAGACGATCAGGGGCGCCGTGGCGAAGCCGAACTCGTCGGCGCCGAGCAGTGCGCCGATCACGACGTCGCGCCCCGTGCGGATGCCGCCGTCCACCTGGACCGCGATGCGGCCGCGCAGGCGATTGAGGACCAGCGTCTGATGCGTCTCGGCGAGCCCGATCTCCCACGGCGAGCCGGCGTGCTTGATGGACGTCAGCGGCGAGGCGCCGGTGCCGCCCTCGTAGCCGGAGATCGTCACGTGGTCGGCGTGCGCCTTGGACACGCCGGCGGCCACCGTGCCGACGCCCACTTCGGAGACCAGCTTCACCGAGATGCGGGCCTTCGGATTGACGTTCTTGAGGTCGTGGATGAGCTGGGCCAGGTCCTCGATCGAGTAGATGTCGTGGTGCGGCGGCGGCGAGATCAGGCCGACCCCCGGCGTCGAGTGGCGCACGCGGGCGATCTGCTTGCTGACCTTGTGCCCGGGCAGCTGGCCGCCCTCGCCCGGCTTGGCGCCCTGCGCCATCTTGATCTGCAGATCGTCGGCATTGACGAGGTACTCGGTCGTCACGCCGAAGCGTCCCGAGGCCACCTGCTTGATCGCGGACCGCGCCGGGTTCGGCGAGCCGTCCGGCAGCGGCTCGAAGCGCTCCGGCTCCTCGCCGCCCTCGCCCGTGTTCGACTTGCCGCCGATGCGGTTCATCGCGATCGCGAGGTTGGTGTGCGCCTCGTAGGAGATCGAGCCGAAGGACATCGCGCCGGTCGCGAAGCGCTTGACGATCTCCTTGGCCGGCTCCACTTCCTCGAGCGAGACCGGTTGCCGGTCGAGGTGCAGGTCGAACAGGCCGCGCAGGGTGAGCAGCCGCTCGCTCTGCTCGTTGATCGTCCGCGAGAAGTCCTCGTAGGTCTTCCAGTCGTTGGCGCGGGTCGCGTGCTGCAGCTTGGCGATCGAGTCCGGGCTCCAGGCGTGCGCCTCGCCGCGGATGCGGAAGGCGTAGTCGCCGCCGACGTCGAGCGCGTGCTCGTAGATCGGGTTGGCGCCGTAGGCATCGCGATGCCAGCGTGCCGACTCCTCGGCGATCTCGGCGAGGCCGACGCCCTCGATGCGCGACGCCGTGCCGGTGAAGTAGGCGTCGACGAACTCGCTGGCGAGCCCCACGGCGTCGAAGATCTGCGCGCCGCAGTAGGACTGATAGGTCGAGATGCCCATCTTGGACATCACCTTGAGCAGGCCCTTGCAGACGCCTTTGATGTAGCGCTTGTGCAGATCGGCCTCGGCGATCCTCTCCGGCAGGGAGGGCCGCAGCGCCGAGAGCGAGTCGAAGGCGAGATAGGGGTTGATCGCCTCCGCGCCGTAGCCGGCGAGCACGGCGAAGTGGTGCACCTCGCGCGCGGCGCCGGTCTCGACGACCAGCCCCGACTCGGTCCGAAGGCCCATGCGCACCAGGTGATGGTGCACTGCGGCGGTCGCGAGCAACGCCGGGATCGGGAGGTGGTCCGCGTCGGTGGCCCGGTCGGAGAGCACCAGGATGTTGTAGCCGTCCCGCACCGCGCGCTCGGCGGCGGCGCATAGGGCGGCGACCGCAGGCTGCATGCCGGCGGGACCCTGCTGGGCCGGGTAGCAGATGCAGAGGGTCTTGGTGCGGAAGGCCCCGCCCGTGTGATCCTCGATGTGACGGATGCGCGCGAGGTCGGTGTTGGTCAGCACCGGATGGTCCACCTCGAGTCGCAGGTGCGTCCCGGCCTCGTTGATGCCCAGCAGGTTCGGGCGCGGACCGATCAGCGAGACCAGCGACATCACCAGCTCCTCGCGGATCGGGTCGATCGGCGGATTGGTGACTTGCGCGAAGTTCTGCTTGAAGTAGTTGAACAGCGGCTTGGGCCGGTTCGAGAGGACGGCGAGAGGGTTGTCCGCCCCCATCGAGCCGACCGCCTCCTCGCCGTTCAGCGCCATCGGCGCCATCAGGAACTTGAGGTCTTCCTGTGTGTAGCCGAAGGCCTGCTGCCGATCGAGCAGCGTCCGGGCATCGGGCGCCATCGGGCCGATGTCCGGCGGCAGCTCGCGCAGGCGAATCTGCGTTCGGTCGAGCCATTCCTGATAAGGCCTGGCGTCGGCGAGCGTGGCCTTGAGCTCGACGTCGTCGATGATGCGCCCCTGCTCGATGTCGATCAGGAACATCTTGCCCGGCTGCAGGCGCCACTTGCGCACGATGCGTTGCTCCGGGATGTCGAGCACGCCCATCTCGGAGGCCATCACCACCAGGTCGTCGTCGGTGACGAGATAGCGCGCCGGCCGCAGGCCGTTGCGATCGAGGGTGGCGCCGATCTGGCGGCCGTCGGTGAAGGCCACGGCCGCCGGGCCGTCCCAGGGCTCGATGAGCGCCGCGTGGTATTCGTAAAAGGCGCGTCGCCCCTCGTCCATCAGCGGATTGCCCGCCCAGGCCTCGGGGATCAGCATCATCATCGCGTGCGCCAGGGAGTAGCCGCCCGCGACCAGCAGCTCGAGCGCGTTGTCGAAGCAGGCCGAGTCCGACTGCCCCTCCGGAATCAGCGGCCAGACCTTGTCCAGGTCGGCGCCCAGGATGTCGGAGGCCATCGAGTGACGGCGCGCCGCCATCCAGTTGAGATTGCCGCGCAGCGTGTTGATCTCGCCGTTGTGCGCGATCATCCGGAAGGGATGGGCGAGGTCCCAGGTCGGGAAGGTGTTGGTGGAGAAGCGCTGATGGACCAGCGCCAGCGCGGACACCATGCGCTCGTCCGAGAGGTCGCGGTAGAAATCGCCCACCTGGCCTGCGAGCAGCATGCCCTTGTAGACGAGGGTGCGCGACGACAGGGAGGGGACGTAGAAGAAGCCCTTGTCGGTGAATTCCGAATCGCGGACCCGCTTCTCCAGCGACTTGCGAATGACGAAGAGCTTGCGCTCGAAGGCTTCCTGGTCCGCGCAGCCGGGGCCCTTGCCGATGAACACCTGGCGGATGAACGGCTCTGTCGGCAGCACGGATTCACCGAGGCCGGCGTTGTCGACCGGCACGTCGCGCCAGCCGAGCACGCGCTGCCCCTCCGCGGTGACCAGCCCCTCGACCGCCTTCTCGATCGGCGCCCGGCCCGCCGGGTGGGGCGGCAGAAAAATCATGCCGACCGCGTAGTCGCCGGGCGGGGGCAGGTCGATGCCCGACACCGCGCGGAGGAAGGCGTCGGGGATCTGGATCAGGATGCCGGCGCCGTCGCCGGCGCGCGGATCGGCGCCGACGGCGCCGCGGTGGGTCAGCCGCGCCAGGATGCCCAGGCCCTGGCGGACGATGTCGTGGCTCTTCTGTCCCCGGATGTGGGCGACAAAGCCGACGCCGCAGGCATCGTGCTCGTTGGCGGGGTCATAGAGCCCCTGCTTCGCTGGCAAACCGACCTGGCTCATCCCAACCTCTCGTGACGAGAACCCGGCCGGGCGCCGCCCGGCCGTTGCCGCGGCCGCACATCACCTGTCCGCGCTGCCGGCCGCAGAGAATCGCGTAGGGTAAAGAAAGGACTGGGGGCCTTCCAGTCCCAAATGCCGCCCGCCGGCCCTTTTCCCTGCGCCGGCGCTTGATTCGGCTTGCGCCATCGCCTATCCTCCGCGGCCTTTCCGCGTCGGCCCCTGTCCGGCGCCGGGCAACGGAGACCGACGATGAAGGCCGATATCCACCCGAAATACACCGAGATCAAGGTGTTGTGCAGCTGCGGCAACCAGTTCACCACCCGCTCGACCCTCGGACGCGAGCTGCACGTCGAGGTCTGCTCGGCGTGCCACCCCTTCTACACCGGCCAACAGAAGATCGTCGATGCCGGCGGCCGCGTGGACCAGTTCCGCAAGCGCTATCGCCGCGCCTGAGCGGCGCCGGCCGAAGTGCACGACGAAGGCGCCCGCAGGCGCCTTCTTTCGTTTCGGGCGGTGGCGGCATTGCAGGGCGCTACCTACAATCGACCAAAGATGGACCTCGCGCATCCGTTACCGGGCCACTGGCGTGTCCTTGGTATCATCATCGCAACGGGCATGCGCAACGCCCTGGAGTTGCAGGGGGATAACCCCTGCGGCCTGCGCTGAGGGCCGGGGAGAGCCGGACGACCGTAGGAGAGACGGCATGGCCGACGACAACCGCGACGTGGTCATCCTCAAGCACGGCGATATGCATGCCGAGCTGGAACTGCAGCACGGAACGGTCGGTCCGCACGGCATCGACATCACGCCCCTGTTCCAGAAGACGGGCCTGTTCACCTACGACCCCGGCTTTGTCTCGACGGCGAGCTGCCGCAGCGCCATCAGCTACATCGACGGCGACCAGGGCATCCTGCGCTACCGCGGCTATCCGATCGAGCAGCTGGCGGAGCGCAGCACCTTTCTCGAGGTGGCCTACCTGCTGCTCAACGGCGAGCTGCCGACACAGGCGCAGCTGGAGGGCTTCGTCAGCGACGTGACGCACCACACGATGCTGAACCAGTCGCTGCTCAAGTTTTACAACGGCTTTCACCACAACGCCCACCCCATGGCGGTGATGGTCGGCGTCGTCGGCTCGCTGTCGGCCTTCTATCACGACTCGCTCTACATCCATAACCCGGAGCACCGGGCGTTGAGCGGCCTGCGGATGATCGCCAAGATGCCGACGATCGCGGCGGCCGCATACAAGCACAACATCGGCGAGCCGGTGATGTACCCGCAGAACCACCTGAGCTACGCCGCAAACTTCCTGCACATGATGTTCGCCACGCCCTGCGAGCCGTACGAGCGTTCGCCGCTGGCCGAGGAGGCGTTGGACCTGCTCTTCATCCTGCACGCGGACCACGAGCAGAACGCCTCCACCTCGACCGTGCGCATGGCGGGCAGCTCGGGCGCCAACCCCTTCGCCTGCGTGGCCGCGGGCATCGCCGCCCTGTGGGGGCCGGCCCACGGCGGCGCCAACGAGGCCGTGCTCGACATGCTCGAGGAGATCGGCGACGTCCGTCACATCGACAAGTACATCGCCAAGGCGAAGGACAAGGACGACCCCTTCCGGCTGATGGGCTTCGGTCACCGCATCTACAAGAACTACGATCCGCGCGCGAAGATCATCCGCAAGATGTGCCACGAGGTGCTGCACGAGCTCGCGAGTGACGACGATCCGCTGTTCGAGCTGGCCCTTCGCCTCGAGGAGATCGCCTCGCGCGACGGGTACTTCCTCGAGCGCAAGCTCTACCCGAACGTCGATTTCTACTCGGGGATCATCTACCGAGCGCTCGGCATCCCGCGCAACATGTTCACCGTGCTGTTCGCGATCGCGCGCACGGTCGGCTGGGTGGCGCACTGGATGGAGATGATGGCCGACCCCAAGCACCGCATCAGTCGGCCCCGGCAGGTCTACCACGGCGCCGATCGCCGCGACTACCTGCCGATCACCGAGCGTTCCTGAGGGGGCGACTGCAACGCGGCCCGAAGCCCCGCTGCGTCCAGGGCGGGCTCCGGCCGGCCGGTGGCCGGGTCCCGCGGCGGGTCCGACCGGTCCGCGGGGCGCAGCACCACCAGCTCGACCCCCGTGTCGCCGATGCGGCAGCGGAAGGCGGGACGAATCTCGCGTCGACCGCTGCCGAAGCTGAGCCGGCACTCGGCCTCCTGCCAGTCGATCCGACGGTCGAGGAGCCGGAATACCACGTGCTCCGGTGCGTCCGCATAGAGCCGCAGGACGATGCTGCTGTGGGCATCGGCCATTCCGGCAGCGAGGCTGCCGACCAGTTGGGGGTCGAAGTCCGCGAAGACGGTCATCACGTCGAGGGCGATCTGGCGGAGCCGGCCGGCATGATCGATGCCATCGGCGGGAGCGAACAGACGTCTTCGCTCGGCCCAGGCCTCCTCGACCTCCCGGAGCTCCGGCCAATCGCGCGGGTCGGCGAAGCCGCAACGCCGGGCCGCTTTGCGGCGCGCGGCATCCACGCTGGGGGTGCCCGCCTCGGCGAGCAGGCGCACCGCCTCCTCGGCGATGAGTCGCCGTCGACGCTGGCGCTCCCGGTCCGATGCCATGACTTCCTCCGGCCCGGTCTCAGAACAGATCTTGGAGCGGGGCCCCGGCGCCCGTCCTGCTCCCAGAGGATCGCGTCGCGCCGGTGGTCGAGCCGCCGAGCACACTGGGGCCATTCGGCTCGCCGTCCTCGCCGTACTCGACCACCCGCGGCACCTCGGTCGCGCGGAAGATCTCGAACACCCCTTCCTCGCCCGGACCGGCCTTCAGGCCGGTGCCGGGATCGATCTTGACCGCCACGAGCCCCGCCGGCATCGGCAGCGGGGTGTCAGGCGCCTCCTTGAGGGCCTCGCGCATGAAGGCGATCCAGGCCGGCAGGGCGGCCTTGCCGCCGACCTCCCCCTTGCCGAGGGGCTTCATGGAGTCGAAGCCGACCCAGGAGGAGGCCGCCAATGTCGGCGTGTAGCCGTTGAACCAGGCGTCGCGCCAGTCGTTGGTCGTGCCGGTCTTGCCGGCGATGTCCTTGCGGTTGAGCACCCGGGCCGCCGCGGCAGTGCCCCGGCGCGTGACGTCCTGCAGGACGGAGGTCGTCATGTAGACGTTCTCGGCGTTGAGGACGCGCGGAGCGACCGGCTTGCCGCCCGGCGCCGCGCCCCCCCGGCAGTCCCGGCAGACGGTTTCGGGCGTCGCCAAGTACACGACGCCCCGCCCTTCTTCCTCGACGCGCTCGATGAGGTAGGGCTGGATTCTGAATCCGCCGTTCGCCAGGATCGCGAAGCCTCGCGCCATGTCCAGCGGGCTGACCGTCGCCGTGCCCAGCGCAATGGTGAGGTTGCGCGGCATGGCGGCGGGGTCGAAGCCAAAGAGCGCCAGATGGCGCAGGGCGGTATCGACGCCGATGGCCTGGAGCAGGCGGATGGACACCAGGTTGCGCGACTGGACCAGCGCCTCGCGCAGCCGCATCGGTCCCTTGAAGCTGCCGTCGTAGTTTTCCGGGCGCCAGACCTTGCCCTGCCCCGGTTCGTAGATCTCGAGCGGCGAGTCCTCGATGAGGCTCGCCGTGGTGAAGCCGTGGTCGAGGGCGGCGGAGTACACGAAGGGCTTGAACCCCGATCCGGGCTGCCGCTGCGCCTGCACCACGCGATTGAACTTGTTCCGGGCGAAGTCGTAGCCCCCGACCAGCGCGCGGATTGCCCCGTCGACCGGCTCGATCGCGACAAAGGCGCCTTCCGCCTCGGGAATCTGCACGAGCCGCCAGCGCGCCTTCTCGCCCTCGCCTTCCTGCCGCAAACGGACCAGATCGCCGATCCGCAGCACGTCGGATGGCTTCCTCGGGGCGGTGCCGCGGCGGTCCTCATCGAGGTACCTCTGGGCCCATTTCATGTCGTCCCACGCCACCCGCACGCGGCGATTCCCGCTGATGACCGCCTCGGCGTAGCGATCCTTGTCGTTCACGCCGGCCACCAGGCCGGCCGAGAGCCCGCCGTAGGGCTTGAGCTCGGCGAGTGCCACTTCGACCGTGTCCGGCCGGTCGAACAGCGGCTTTGCGACGCGCGCCTCGGGCCCGCGCCAGCCGTGACGCCGGTCGTAGTCCTCCAGATTCAGCCGCAGGGCCTGCTCGGCGGCGGCCTGCAGACGCGGGTCCAGCGTGGTGTAGACCCGGTAGCCGCCGGTGTAGGCCTCGGGACCGAATCGCTCGACCATCTCGCTGCGCGCCATCTCCGCCACATAGGGCGCCTCCACTTCGACGGGGGCGAGCTGCACCCGGGCCGATTCCGGCCGGGCGATGGCGTCCGCATAGGCCTCCTGCGGGATGTAGCCGAGGTCGCGCATGCGGCCGAGGATGTAGTTGCGTCGGAGCAGCGCCCGTTCGGGGTTGGCAACGGGGTTGAAGCGTGAAGGCGCCTTGGGCAGGCCGGCGATCATGGCCATCTCGGCGAGGTCGAGCTCCTGGACCGACTTACCGTAGTAGATCTGTGCCGCGGCCCCGACGCCGTAGGCCCGGTGGCCGAGATAGATCTTGTTGAGATAGAGCTCGAGGATCTCGGGCTTGGCGAGCTCGCGCTCGATCCGTAGCGCGAGGATGATCTCATTGAGCTTTCGGGCGAAGGTCTTCTCCGAGGTCAGGTAGAAATTTCGGGCCACCTGCATCGTGATCGTGCTGCCGCCCTGCCGTCGCTCGCCGGTCATGACCAGTTGGTACGCTGCGCGAAGCAGGCTCTGGTAATCGATACCCGGATGCTCGTAGAAGCGGTCGTCCTCTGCGGCGAGAAAGGCCTTCACCAGCGGCTCGGGGATCTCGGCGAGCCGCAGGGGGATGCGACGCATCTCGCCGAATTCGGCCATCAGCCGGCCGTCGCGGGCGTACACGCGCAACGGCACCTGCAGGCGGACCTCGCGCAGGCTTTCGGTGGACGGCAGGTCCGGTTCGAGGTAGAGATACAAGCCGAGGGCGAGCCCCGCGGCCAGCAGCACGGCCGTGAAGGCGAGAGAAATAAAGAACCGGAGGAAGCGGACGATCCAGGTCATCGGATTTGGGGCTCGCGGGTGCCGGGTCGGGGCCGTAGGGAGCGGTCCGCGCGGCGCCCCGATACGGAAAGGGTGGGGTATCGTAAGCCATCGCGCATTGGCTTGACCGCCTTCACAAAAATATCCTTCCCAAAAAAAGTATGTGCTGCTATATAGTTGTGTGCGCTTGTTAAAGAAAATGCACAAGCGCTAGGCCAAAGGGGGGCGACCGCAGGCGCGTCATGTCTTTCATGAGACGAAAGAAACCCGCGATCCTCGGGATCGACATCAGTTCCTCTGCAGTGAAGCTCCTCGAGCTAACCCGCAGCAGCGGACGGGGCGGCTCTTCCTATCGCGTGGAAAGCTACGCGGTGGAACCGCTGCCTGCCAACGCCGTGGTCGAAAAGGCCATCAAAGATCCGGAGGGGGTCGGCAACACGATCCGCAACGTCGTCCGCAAGTCCGGGACGCGGGCGAAGCACGCGGCGGTGGCCGTGTCCGGCTCGGCGGTGATCACCAAGGTGATCTCGATGCCGGCCGCCATGTCGGATCGCGAGATGCAGACCCAGATCCAGCTCGAGGCGGACCAGTACATCCCCTATCCGCTCGAGGAGGTGAACCTCGACTTCTCGGTGATCGGCCCGTCCGAGAAGGCGCCCGAGATGGTCGACGTTCTGCTCGCCGCCTCACGCAGCGAAAACATCGACGCGCGCGTGGCGGCGTTGCAGGCGGCGGGCCTCACCGCGGCCGTGGTCGACGTCGAGGCGTACTCCATGGAGAACGCCTGCAGCCTCATCTCCCAGCACTGGCCGCAGGGCGGCACGGATCAGACCGTGGTCGTGGCCGACGTCGGCGCGATGAACACGACCATCCACGTGGTGCACAACCACCGTCTGGTCTACACCCGCGAGCAGAATTTCGGCGGCCGGCACCTCACCGAGGAAATCCAGCGCCGGTACGGCCTGTCCTACGAAGAGGCCGGCATGTCCAAGCGCAAGGGCGGCCTGCCGGACAATTACATCCCGGACGTGCTCGACCCCTTCAAGGAGGCCATGGCGCAGCAGGTGAACCGCGGCCTGCAGTTCTTCTATTCCGCCACGGCCTTCCGCAGCGTAGACCACATCGTGCTCGCCGGGGGCTGCGCCGCGATCACGGGCGTCGATGAGCTGGTCGAGGAACGCCTCGGCATCCCCACGTCGATCGCCAATCCGTTTGCAGACATGACGCTGGGGCCGCGGGTCAACGCCCAGAACCTGAGCAACGACGCGCCGGCGATGATGATCGCGGTCGGCCTCGCCCTGCGGAGCTTCGACTGACATGGCAAGCATCAACCTACTTCCCTGGCGCGAAGCGCTGCGCAAGAAGCGGCAGCGCGACTTCGGCCTCCTGGCCCTGGGCGGCATTCTGGCCGCATTGGCCGTCATGGGCGGATGGCACCTCTACGTCGACGGGCTGATCGCGCATCAAAAGGAGCGCAACGCCTACCTGCAACGCGAGATTGCGGCGCTCGACGAGAAGATCAAGGAGATCCGCGAGCTCGAGAAGGTGCGTTCCGAAATCATCACCCGCATGGACGTCATCCAGCGGCTGCAGGAGAGCCGGCCGGCGGTGGTGCACATGGTGGACGAGCTGGTGAACACGATTCCGGACGGCACCTTCGTCACCCAGATCACGCAGAAGGGCAGTGGTCTCACCCTGACGGGCCGGGCCCAGTCCAACGCGCGGGTGTCGAGCTACATGCGCAACATCGACAAGAACGCGTGGCTCGCGGGGCCCGACCTGCGCTACGTGGAGAACAAGGACCAGACCGGCACGGGCCTCAGCCACTTCCAGCTGAACGCCCAGAATCTGACCAAACGGCGGGACGCGTCCAAGTGAACCTGCAAGATCTCAACAACCTCGACTTCAACGACATCGGCGAGTGGCCGGCCGGCGTCAAGGCGTTCATCGTCCTGCTGCTCGCGATCCTGGTCGGCGTGGGCTGGTACTACTACGACACGCAGGAGCAGTACGCCGCGCTCGAGCGCGTGCGGCGCGAGGAGAAGGATCTGCGGGCCAGCTTCGAGGAGAAGCAGGCCAAGGCGGCGAACTACGAGAAGTACAAGGCCCAGCTCGCCGAGATGCAGCAGACCTTCGGCGCCATGCTGCGGCAATTGCCGAACAAGAAGGAGGTGGCGGACCTGCTGGTCGACGTGTCGCAGACCGGCTTGGCGGCCGGGCTCGAGTTCCAGCTCTTCCAGCCGCAGAGCGAGATCCCGAAGGACTTCTACGCCGAGCTGCCGATCAAGCTTCGCGTCGTCGGGGACTACCACGAGTTCGGGGAATTCGTGAGCGGGCTGGCGGCCCTGCCCCGCATCGTCACCATCCACGACATCGACATCAAGCCGATCGCCGGGCAGCGCGCGGGCGGTCTGGTCATGGAGGCCACCGCGGCCACCTACCGCTACCTCGAGGAGGGCGGTGCCGCGGGGCAGGCTGCGCCGCAGGCGGGGGGTAAGAAATGAGTCGCGCGTGGTACCTCTTTGCCGTGTCTGCGTTGGCGCTTGCCGGGTGCGCCGATACCAGCATGAAGGACCTCAAGTCCTTCGTGGCGGAAGTGAAGGAGCGGCCCGCCGGCCCGATCAAGCCGGTGCCCGAGTTCAAGCCGGTCGAAACCTACACCTACCAGGCCGGCGGCCGGCGCAG
>Ga0114939_10001784_pt1 | contig 16721 bp, 10 predicted proteins | sample AshMeaCrysSpring_FD_87196 | JGI IMG/M metagenome (GOLD analysis project Ga0114939, IMG submission 87196) | Groundwater microbial communities from Big Spring, Nevada to study Microbial Dark Matter (Phase II) - Ash Meadows Crystal Spring | ecosystem: Environmental > Aquatic > Deep subsurface >... | reverse complement strand
TGGGCACAAGCCACACCCAGGAGCGCTACCGGACCGCGTTTTTTTCGCCCACTTTGTCGGACCGGCGCGGTTATGATGCCTGGGCAGTGGCCGGTAGTGAGGACACGGCCCGGCGCGCGAACCGCATTTGGAAGGAAATGCTGGCGCATTATGAAGCGCCGCCGTTAGACCCGGGGATTGCTGAAGCGCTGGATGATTACGTGGCGCGGCGAACATTAGAACTGGCCGGAAGCAATCTGTATGAATGAACTATTCACCCAAACCCGATCAATACCATTAATATGACCCAATATTTCCTATACGACGACCTAACCTGGCCTGAAATTGCCGACCTGCGACGGAATACGCCTTTGGTTATCCCCATCGGCGAGGGCTATGAACAGGAAAAGCTGGCCGAAGCTCTGGGCGATCCGCCAATAGCGGGGCTGCTTCCGGCCATTCCCTACGGCTGGCCGGGCAGTGGCCTGGCCGTGGCCACCGAGCCTTTTGCGCGAATGGTGTCGAACCTGCTAGACAGTCTGCAGGATGACGGCTTCAGCCGGGTCTACGCCCTGCACCCGCAAGGACTTGACTTGGGCCTTGGTTCGCGGGCGATTATTCAATGGCATCCCAGCCAGTTACGCGCCAATCCACAAATGCCGCCGGACAGCGATCGCGGCAGGTGCATTCTCATCCCCATCGGCCATACCGAGCAGCACGGCTACCACCTGCCGCTATCGACAGACACGATCATCATTGGAGCGATCGCCAATGGGACGGCAGTTGCCACGCCTGACTTGGCGGTCACCTTACCCGCATTCCCCTATGGCGCGAGCACTCACCGCCCATCCTTCGCCGGCACGCTCAACGTCGGCGGCCGGGCATTCGAAGACTTCTGGCTGGCGGTGGTCGATGCGCTTGTCCAGCGCGGATTCCGGCTGATGTATCTGCTGAGTGGTCACGGCGGGAACTGCTCTTTTCTGGTCAATGTCGTCAAGTATGCCGGGGAACGCCACCGGCGCATCTTTTGCGCCACGGCCTGGTTGCATACCGCCGGGCATATCGCCGCGCCGGTTGTCCAGCAGTTCCGGCTTTCCGGCCGCGGCGGCATGGGCCATGCCGGGGAATTGGAAACGAGTTACATCCTCCATCTACGGCCTGATCTGACCCACATGGATCGCGTTGTTGATGAAACGGATTTTGTGGCTACCGAAAACTACTACATGGACTGGATCGAGGGCGGGGCACTGATCGCCAACCCACCGTGGGATGACGACACCGCGACTGGCGCTTACGGCGCGGGGAGCCTGGCGACGGCCGAGAACGGTCGGTTATGGCTGGAGGCGGCCGTGGCCGAGAAAGTTGCCCACGTCCGTGAAATTCACGAACAGCACCGGCGGCGGGAGGAACGGCGTTCGGCCGGTCACGGCTTGTGGGGAAAAGGAATGGATGGCTGATGACGCTGACTATGAGCTGATCTTCGCGAAAGCCTCATCGCTCGTGGGGAGCACATGGCTGTAGTTGAATTTATCGCTTCAGTTTTTCAGCACATGAAGTTTAACGCCGGATTCGCTTCGTATAGGATAGGCCTTTCAAACGAGAATGGCGCGACGTCGTAATTTGTGCGCCTGTCTAACGCCAACTCACTCAAGATTTTGCCGATCAAGCTGGCGAATTTGAAGCTATGGCCCGCGCCAATGGCCAGCGAGACGTTCGGTTGCTCCGGCAAGGTACCCAACACGAAGTTGCGGTCCGGCGGTAAATCGTACAGGCAGGTCTTGGTGACAATCTGCTCACCCAGGATGCCGGGGATCACCTTGTCCAAGAAGGCTTCGGTCCTGGCCAGCGTCGCTGCATTCGGCTCGTAGGTGCGCGTCTCCGTTGTCACATGCTCCCCACCGACGTCCTGGGCTACTTTTGGTCCCGCCTCGCCGAATACGGGAAAGCCGTAGAATGACGGCTCATCCATCCAAATCCAAACCGGGAAACGGTCAGGCATGAAATCCGCGACATTTGGACTGCGGTAATAGGTCACCTGCTCTTGAGTGATAGTCAGATGGACCCGCCGGCCGAAATGGGCCAGGATGTGATTGGACCAAGCCCCAGCGGCGATCACCAGGTGGCGGCAGCGATAAGTGATCCCCCCGGCGATGACCTCCAATTCATCACCCAGCGGATGGATGCTCTCGACCGGAGCGTACTCGCGAATGGTCGCGCCGTAGGCCAGGGCCAGCCGCCGGTGGGCGACGTTGCTCTTATTTGGGGTGGCGATACCGCCGTCAGCCTGGTAAATACCGGCGACGTCATCCGGGAGGCGAAACTGCGGCCAGCGACGCATGACCTCACCGGCCGTCAAACGTTCGTAGGCAACGCCGCAGGCATCCATGCTATGGGTATAGTCCGACATGGGATAAGCGGGGTTTGCCGGCCAGAGGTCCAGGCCGCCGGTTTTGAAGATCAGTTGTTCGCCGGCATCGGCTTCGACTTCAGCCCAGGCAGCGTAGGCGTGTTTGGCCAGTTCGACGTAGCCGGGCGTGTGGTAGGACAGGCGAATGATCCGCGAATGATCCTGAGATGAACCACGGCCGTGGCCTAGCTCGAACTGTTCCAGACCCAGAACTTCTCCCCCACGACGGGCGATCCGGTACAGGGCGGCGCTGCCGAGGGCACCTAAACCCAGAACGATCGTCTCGAATTCCTGGTTCATGCTTGTCTGCCTATTGGTGATATGGACCACGTGAATACTGGCGGGGACCATCGTGCCAATGCTGATCGGCCATGATTCGCTGCAATTCGTCGTGAGGTAAGCTGTGAGCTGTACGATCTTGCCAGCCGGTCATCGTCTCGGCGGCGACGACGGCGTTGACGATGGCTTCTTCGACCGCTTCGGCCGTGGCCACAAAGAGCGGGTTCATATACCGGTTGGGCAGCATTTGCAGCGAAACCATATCCTGCCCCTGAACCAGGTAGTTGCCGGTCGCGAAGGCGATGAAGATATCGCCGCTGCCGTTGTGGCCCACACCCCCGGCCCGCGCAAAGCCGACTGTGGCCCGCTTGGCCAGTCGCCGGCATTGGTGGGGCAGCAACGGGGCGTCGGTGCCGATGACAATGAGGATGGAACTGCTCTCCTGCGCTTGAGGCCAAGGTAACGGCGTGTGAGCGGCGTCGATCAGTCGCCCAACCGGGACACCGTCGACCCGGAAGTCTTCGCGCGAGCCGTGGTTGGCCTGAACCAGGGCGCCGACTGTATAGGTACCACCTCTAGTCTCAACAATCCGTGAGGATGTGCCGATGCCGCCCTTAAATTCATGGCAGATCATGCCTGTACCACCACCGACATTGCCCTCGGCAACCAGACCATCGGACAGGTTAGCCAGCGCCTGGTAGACATGTTCTTGTTTGAGATGGAAACCATCCATGTCACTGAGCCAGCCGTCCCATGTTTCACCCACCACCGGCAAGCTGGAGTCTTCGGTATGGCCGTGTTCCTGGGCATAGGCCACCAGCGCCTCATGAACCGTGCCGACATGGTGGGTGCTGGTCAGGGCGATGGGATGGCTGAGTTGGCCCGACTCTTCCAGCCACAGCAAGCCGGTCATCTCGCCGCAACCGTTGAAGGAGTGATAGGCGGCGAAAGCCGGGCGACGCCAAATATCTCCTCCACGGGGCATGATAATGGTCACACCGGTGCGGGCGACACGGGGTTCATCATAAGTAATCGTTGAATGCCCGACCAAAGTGTCGGGCACGTCGGTAATGGCGTTGTGGGGGCCGGTGGGAAATTCTCCAATTATGACACCGAGGTCGCGCAATCTAGGCTTGGTCATAGGCTCCTCCATGTGGTTAAACAAATGCGCGTGGAATGGCTTTCGTCGAGGCTGTGGTGAAAACCCGCGCGTCGCCTTCGTAGGCGTCAAGCTGATTGCTCACATGAAAATGCGTCATATCAGCGGTCATCTTACTGGTGGTTTCGATCCGAATTCGCCAAGTACCGCGTTGTAGCTCCAATTTTCGCGATATGGCGACTACCAACGACAGCGGATCGCCGTCCTTGATCCGGTATACCTCGCGAACGTAATCGTCGACTTCCATCCCGCTGCTTGTATATCGTAATCGTCCCTCATCGTACTCGATACAAAGCTCGGTGTACCCACCGATCAGGTCATGCGTGAGCGTTTTTTGGTTTTTTCCGGTGCGCAGCTGCTCGCGGGCGATCGGCGGAGCAACTTCAGGCGGCAAAAATTCCGGCAAGTGTGCATCCACAGGCGAAGGGCGGCGAACGGGTAGGGACAGCCGGCTATTTTGGCCGCCGAACAAGCGCAATGTGACCGGAACAGGCGACGGCCAGGCATGGCGGACATAGGTTGGCGTCAGGCTAACACGCCAGCGATGCCCGGCGGCAATACGATGGCCACAGACGTTCAGCTGAACCGTTACCACAAAGCGGCGGCCCGGCTCCAATAACACCGGAAATTCATGGCTATCTCGGTGGGTCAAGTTGAGCAGTCCCCAACTCACCAGGCTCGAGGCGCCATCAGGCGCGACATCGCACAGGCGCACCGCCACCAAGGCCAGCGGCTGGTCAACGCTCAACGAAAGGTCAACGGTGGGATAACCCAGGATATCGACCGGCTCAACCAACGGTAGACTCGTAAACGACAGTGATGTACCATCGGCCGGACGCTGATCGCCGGGCCATTCGCCGGGGTAGCCATAGGCTCCCCACTGGCCAACGTCCAAGTTGTCACCTTCCCGACCCCGAAAATCGACTTCCTTTTCCCGGCGCGCCTCATGGTCCAACGTACCGGCCGGGCCATCGCTGTTAAGAAAGTAAACGTGATCATGGATGTTGGGGGATGGCCATGACGGCTCGGCTACCCAGCGACCAGGGCGTTCGGCGTAGTAGGTGGCCGGCGGCAGGCTGTCCTGCAGCCACACCCGGAACATCGGTTCATCCATGAGACCAGTGTCGACCCCCTTCAGCCAGTGATCCCACCAGCGCAGGCTTTCCTGCAAAAAACCGATGGCCGGGCCGGGCTCGCCTATCTCCGGGAAGGTGTGGGCCCAGGGACCGATCAGCCCTTTACGCGGGACGGTCAAACCAGCCAGCAAGCGGGGAACCGAGTTGTTGTAACTATCGGCCCAGCCGCCAACAGCATAAACCGGCACTTGGATGGCGCTGTAGTCTTCGCCAACCGATCCGTGTTTCCAGTAGGCGTCGCGGGTCTGGTGCGCCAGCCAGGTCTCGATAAACGGCGGCGCGTTCTCTAAACGCTCGAACCACATGGCCCGCCAGCGGTCACCGACCCAGCGCGGGTCGGGCGGCAGGGCGTTGTAGGCGTACATGACCGAGGCCCAGGAGAGCATCTGCGAGGTCAGGACGCAGCCACCCATATAATGGACATCATCGGCATAGCGGTTATCCGTAAAGCCGATGACAAGAATGGCTTTCAACTCCGGCGGCCGGCGGGCGGCGACCTGCAGGCTGTTGAAGCCGCCCCAGGAAATCCCCATCATGCCGACATGGCCGTCACACCACGGTTGCCGGGCGATCCAGGCGATGCAGGCCAGAGCATCGTCGTGCTCCTGGGTCGTGTACTCGTCAAACAAAACGCCATCCGAGTCGCCGCTGCCGCGCATATCCACCCGCAAAACCGCGTAGCCGTGCCCGGCATAATAAGGCGCGCGCAGGGCATCGCGAATGACGGTTCCGTCGCTCTTCCGATAAGGGATAAACTCAAACAAGGCCGGGACCGGCCGGGTCTCGGCATCTTCGGGCAGCCAGGCTCGCGCCGCCAGATGACTGCCATCGGGCATGGGGATCCACAGGTTTTCGATTTCGCGGATGGGGTTGGGAAACTCGGCCCGGATATTCATAACAGTAGCCTATCGGCCGGAAGGGTACCGATGAAGTCGTTTGGATATCTTTCAACTATAACAGTCTGTGGTACAATCGGCAAAATAGTATGAACAATCCGTTCACAATATGAACGACAGTCAATGGTAATCTGAATGTCGCATATCAAAAGTCGAATGAATCAGTGGCGACAAAGCCCGCGCGTCATCCATGCCGCCGAAATTGGCTGGGACTATTTTCTAATCCTGGTTGGATCGACAATCCTGGCCGTCAGCATGCACCTGTTTTTCATCCCCAACCAGCTGGTGGCCGGTGGACTGAGCGGCACGGCGCAGATCATCAACAGCTTTACCGGCTGGCCTATCGGCACGCTGACCTTCGTGCTCAATATCCCCCTCTTTATCCTGGGGTGGCGCTATCTGGGTGGGCGGCGCTTCCTGGCCCGGACAGTTATCGCTTCATTTCTATTTTCCGCCATCCTCGATGGACTAAAATTATTGTGGCCGGATGTTCACCTCACCGATGATCTGGCCCTTAATGCCCTCTACGGTGGCGTCACCGCCGGGGTGGGGGTCGGATTGCTATTCCGAGCCAGAGCTACCAGCGGCGGCACCGATATCCTGGCCCGCATCCTGGAAAAGCGACTGGGGCTGCCCCTCTCTCAAGCCTATCTATACACAGACGGGCTGGTGGTCTTCGTCGCCGGGCTGGCCTTCGGCTGGGAACGCGCCCTCTACGCCGTCATCGGCCTCTACGTGGGCGGCGTTGTCACCGAGGTTACGGTCAACGGATCGAACATCATGCGAGTCGCGACGATCATCACCGGAAAACCGGAGGCGGTAGCTGAGCGAATCCTGGCCGAAATGGAACGCGGTGTCACTGAATGGACCGGCAAAGGCATGTACACAGGCCGGGAAAGGCATGTCCTGCTCTGCGCCGTCAGCCGGGCGGAGATCGTGCCACTGAAGAGTATCATTCACGAAGCCGACCCGGAGGCATTTGTCATCATCGGCAAGGCTCAAGAAGTGTTGGGTGAAGGGTTTCGTAGCTTAACGGAGTCATCAGCTTGATGCTGAAATGTTTGGCAGCGCCGGTCATTTATGGTAGAATATTATGAACATATCGTTCACAATGTGAACAAGTCATCTTAATCATCGCCCGGCGAGCAAAACGGAGGCGCATGCGGCCGCGATTAAATGTCCTCGATGAACCGCTCATCAACCGGATACTGGATGAAGCCCGTCGCATTCTGGCCGAGGTTGGCATGGAAGTGCGCGGACCGGAGCTCCGGCGGCGTCTCTTGGAAGCCGGGTTGCCAACCGACAGCAGCGGCACGCGCATCCTGTTCCCTCCTGAGACAGTCGACCGGGCTGTTGCCACTACCCCTCGCTCTTTCACCCTATTTGACCGGGACGGCCATCCCCATGCCGAACTAGGCGGGGACCGCGTCCATTTCGTGCCCGCCTCGAGTGGTCTGAAGATCCTTGACCATCGCACCGGCCAGACCCGGCTGGCCTCCACCGCGGATTTCGCTGAGTATGTGCGCGTGGCCGACGGGTTGAATCACATCGCCTATCTGGCCACGGCGTTTTCAACCCATGACGATATCGAGGCCATCGTCTCGGATGCCTGGCGCTTGTATTTGTGCTTGACCCACTCGCGCAAGCCTGTTGTATCCGGGGCCTTTACCGAGCACGGCGTCGGCCGCATGGCCGAGATGATGCAACTATTCCGCCACGACCGGGCCGACCTGATCGCCCGGCCGATGTCGATCTTCACCATCACGGCTACGGGCATGTTCCGTTATAGCGAGGACTCCTGCCAGAACCTTATCGATTGCGTCGAGTGGGGCATTCCGGTCGAAATCGTTCCGGTGACGCTGATGGGGCTCATCGCGCCGGTCTCGCTGGTCGGAGCCACCGTCTTCCACACCGTCGATGTTCTGGCCGGGCTTACGATGGCCCAGATCGTAAAACCAGGCGCGCCGGTGCTTTTCGGCGGCGCGCCGGCCGAGTTTCATATGAAAGCAGCGACCTCGCCGATGTTGGGTATCCAGGCGCTTCACCTCGATGTCGCCTACGCCGCCGTGGGTAAGGCGCTCGGCCTGCCGACCCAGGCCTACATGGCGCTAAGCGATAGTAAATTCCTCGATGCCCAGGCCGGAGCTGAGACGTTTGGCAGCGCTCTATTGGCGGCGTTGGCCGGGATCAATTCCGTTTCCGGTCCGGGGATGCTCGATTACGTTCTGACCTTCAGCCTGCCCAAGCTGGTCTATGATGACGATCTCTGCGGCCAGGCACTGCATTTCGTCCGGGAGTTAAAGCCGGTTGATGACTTGCCGACGATGGACCTGGTACGGGAGTTGATGGTCGAACAGCATCTGATCACCGCCGCGCACACCATGACCCATTGGACACAAGAGCTCTATATGCCATCGCCTGTGACCGACCGCGAGAATCGGGAAAATTGGGCCAAAGCGGGATCAAAAGACCTGGTCCGGCGAGCAACCGAGGAAGTGGAGCGCCGGTTGGCGAGCTATCAACCTCTGGCTACCGACCCGTTGATTGAGGCCGAGATGCAGCGAATCATCACAACCGGCATGAGCAACCCCGCGACTCTCCCTCCAATACCCGAAGTCAACCCGCGGACGGATGGCGGTGAAGAGGATAGCCGGCGACGCCGGCGACGGTTTGCCCGATGATCACCACCCGCCAGGAGCCGATGGCCGGCACGCAATCGGTCATGAGAGCCGTGGCCATGCTGGAGGCCTTCAGTGACGAGCGGCCGGCCTGGTCGACCAGCGATCTTGCCGAGGCGGTCGGCTTGAACCGGACGACAGCCTACCGGCTACTGACGGCCCTGGAGAGCGTTGAATATGTCGTGCGCGATCCGGCGACCGAAACCTACCGATTGGGGTCGGGGCTAATCGCTCTGGGCAGTCGGGCGCAACGCAATAACTCCATTCGGGTCGTCAGCGTGCCGGAATTGAAGGCACTGGCGACGCGCACCGGCGAGACGGCGACATTGGAGATCCTTTCCGGTCAGGAGACAGTCATCATCGAGGAAGTGCTCGGCGATTACGTGACCAGCGGCAGCCAGCATATCGGCACGCGCTGGCCGATCTACGCGACCTCGACCGGCAAAGCCATCCTGGCGCATCTGCCGCCGGCCGACCTGGGGCAATTTATCCCGCCGTCATTCTCCCCACTGACGACGAAAACGATCGTCACCGCGGACGAGCTAAAGACCCACCTGGAAGAAGTTCGGCGGGCGGGATACGCGGTGGCGATTGAAGAATTGGAATTGGGATTTGTCGCCGTCGGCGCGCCCATCTATAACGCCGACCGGCGGGTTGTGGCCGCCATTAGCCTCGGAGGAACGCGTATTCGCCTGACGGATGAACGCGTCCCGGAGATCGGCGCGATGGTGCGCGACGCGGCGAACAGGATTTCCCATCGCCTGTGCTATCGAAAACGTTAATCTTGGATCAGCTCCTGAGGTTTGATCATTAATAGGAGGAATTATGCCGATACCGACACCTTTTCACTCGCGGACAGCGGCTGTTTGTGAAAGTTATGAATGGCGCAACTGGTCCGGGTTTCTGTCGGCGGGTCTCTATGAACCGACCCATGAGCGGGAATATTATGCCATCCGCAACAGCGCCGGGTTGATCGATGTCACCCCGCTCTACAAGTATGAGGTAACCGGCCCGGACGCGGCCCGGCTCGTCGACCGGATCATCACCCGCGATGTGACCCGGCAACAAGTCGGCCAGGTTTATTACACCCCCTGGTGTGACGCGCACGGCAAAGTCATCGACGATGGGACGGTGTCACGATTGGACACCAACCATTTCCGGATTACCTCGGCCGACCCCAACGGGCGCTGGTTCCAAGACGTGGGCTACGGCTTGAACGCCCACGTGGTCAATGTCACCGACGACCTTGCCGCCCTGGCTTTACAGGGACCACGCAGCCGGGCGATTCTGGAATCGTTCGTCAAGGGTATCGATTTATCCAAACTCAACTATTTCCACCTGGCCGAGGGGAAGGTCGACGGCTTTCCGGTAACTGTCACCAGGACCGGTTACACCGGCGATCTTGGCTACGAACTCTGGGTGCGACCAGCATATGCCGTGCGCCTGTGGGACTGTCTGATGGAGCACGGATCTCGACATGGCATGCTGCCGGCGGGTATCATCGCTCTGGATGTGGCGCGGGTAGAAGCGGGATTGATCATGATCGCCGTTGACTATATTTCCAGCCACCACGCTGTCATTGAGAGCCAGAAGTCCTCGCCCTACGAAATTGGTCTGGGCTGGGCGGTAAAGCTCGACAAAGGCGACTATATCGGCAAGCGGGCATTGATCGCTGAAAAGGCGGCCGGTTCGACCTGGACATTCGTCGGCGTGGAGTACGATTGGAAAGCCCTGGAACGCTTGTTTGCCGAAGAGGACTTACCGCCGGGCGTAGCCGGTCGGGCATCGCGGTCGGCTGTTCCTGTTTACGAACAAGCGGCCGGACCACGCCACCAGATCGGACAGATCACCAGCCACACCTTCGCGCCGCTCTTGAAGCAATACGTCGGCATCGGCACGATCCTGACCCCGTACGCCAAGATGGGCAGCCAGGTAGACATCGAAGTCACGGTCGAATACAAGCGGAAGTTCTGCCCCGCGACGATTGTACCCACCCCGTTCTTTGATCCACCGCGCAAGAGAGCGTAATTCTCAGTGTCGCAGAGGAGCTATCACGCACATGAACAACAATCACTACGATGCCGTAGTTATCGGCGGAGGCCATAACGGCTTGGTCGCCGCGGCCTATCTGGCACGAGCCGGCAAGAAAACGCTGGTCCTGGAAAAACGCTACCTCGTCGGGGGCGCGTCTGTCACCGAAGAACTCTACCCTGGTTTCAAGTTCACCGTGTTCTCGTACGTCGTGAGCCTTTTCCGGCCGGAGATCATCCGCGAATTGAACCTGCCGGACCACGGTCTGACGATTCTACCCCTGGAGAGCACCCTGACGCCGACGCTGGACGGAGATTACCTCTATCGAGATGGCGATCACTACGCGACGTTGCGCAACATCGCCCGGTTTTCGCCGCGCGACGCCGATGCCTATGACGAGTATGCCCGGTATATGTATTTCATGGCCAAGGCGGTCAAATACATCCTGGGCATCATTCCCCCTGATCCAACCGCCCTGAATCCGAAAGATCTGATGGGCTTAGTTGACATGGCCCGGCACTTTCTGGGGCTAAGCCAGGACCAACTCTATGTCCTGGCCAAGCTGATGACGATGAGCGCGGCCGATTTTGTCGAGCAATGGTTCGAGTCAGAACCACTGAAAGCGACCCTGTCAGCCAGCGGCATCATCGGTACATTTCTCGGCCCACGCTCGCCGGGGACCGCCTATGTCCTCTTGCACCACTATATGGGCGAGATAGACGGCGCTTACCGCGCCTGGGGCTTTCACAAAGGCGGCACCGGCGGCCTGGCCGAAGTCCTGTCACGCGCGGCCCAGGCCCAGGGCGCGGAAGTGCGGTGTAATGCCGGTGTTGCCCGCGTGCTGACCAAAGACGGACGAGCCTATGGCGTTGTGCTGGAAAACGGCGACGAAATCCGCGCCCCGCTTGTTCTGTCCAGCCTGGATCCCAAGCAGACATTTCTTAACCTTGTCGACCCAAACCAGCTTCCCGATGACCTGGTCGGCGCGGTACGCCGGTTCCAGACCCTCGGTTCGTCCGGTAAAGTCAATCTGGCGCTCGACGCTTTGCCGGAGTTGGCTTGCCGGCCGGGACCTGGCCGGCACATGGCCGGCGCTATTTCGATTAGTCCCAACCTGGAATACATCGAGCGAGCCTACGATGATGCCAAGTACGGCAACTTCTCGCAACGACCCTATATTGACGTTATCTTGCCGTCGATGATCGACCCGGATATGGCCCCGCCCGGCAAACACGTCATGTCCTGCTTTGTCCAATACGCACCGTACAAGCTAGCCGACGGTGAGTGGACCGATGCCAAGCGCGAGGCGTTCGGCGACGCGGTCGTCAACGTGCTGGCCCAGTTTTTCCCGAATATCAAAGACCTGATCTTGCACCGGCAAGTGCTGACCCCGGTCGATGTGGAACGAATGACGGGTATCACGGAAGGCAACATCTTCCACGGCGAACTCAATCTGTCGCAACTTTTCTTCCTGCGGCCCGCCGCCGGCTATGCCAAGTACCGGACGCCGATCAAAGGCTATTACCAGTGCGGGTCCGGCACTCATCCGGGCGGCGGTATCATGGGGGCGCCCGGGCGTTTAGGCGCGCTGGAAGCGTTGAAGGACGGCAGGTAACAGGAGGCATCAGATGAGCGAACGATATGACGCCATTATCATCGGCGGCGGACACAACGGCCTTGTCGCGGCGACCAGCCTAGCCCAGGCGGGCAAACGAGTGATCGTCCTAGAACAGCGCGCTGTTCTGGGCGGCGCGGCGGCCACTGAGGAGATCTTTCCCGGTTACCGAGTGAACACCGGCGCGGCCGACGCGGCCTTGTTCCAGGATGAAATCATCGGGAAACTGGGGCTATATAACTTCGGCCTGGTCTTTCGGGAAGCGCCCGTCCTCCTTTTTGCCCCGCAACCAGATAACCGCGCCCTGACGATCTGGGGCGATGAAAAACGGACGGCGGCCGATCTCGCCCCGTTCAGCCAGCGCGACGCCGAACGTTTTCCGGCTTTTACCGACCAGGTCGGGCGAATCGGGGCGATCCTGCGCGAAATGGTGAACCTGATTCCGCCGGATCTGTCCGGCTTGCGCCGGGGTGACGCCCTCACCTGGGGGCCGCTGGCCCTGCGACTGCGGCGCCTGGGCGGCGATGACATGATGGAACTCTTCCGGGTATTGCCGATGGCCGCGCAGGTCTACCTCGATGAATGGTTCGAGAGCGATGCCCTCAAGGGCGCTCTCGGCGGATCGGCGATCACCGGCACGACACTCGGCCCGCGCGGCGCCGGCACCAACCTGATATTCTTCTATCAGAATATGGGTGGTTTGCTGGCCCAGCGTTTTGTCGCCGGAGGCATTGGCCGTTTGTCCGAGTCGCTCTCGGCCGCGGCACGCGCCTCCGGAGCGGTGATCCGGACAGGCGCCGGCGTCAGCCAGATTCTAATCGGCGGCGACAGTGAACCCCTAGCCGAAGGCGTCAGGTTGACCACCGGCGAGGAAATCCGCGCCGAAACGATTCTCTCCAGCGTAGATGCCCGCCGGACGATGTTGGAGCTGGCCGGGCCGCAACACCTCGATCCGGAGGTCATGCGCCAGGTGCGAAACATCATTTACCGCGGGAGCACAGCCAAGATCGACCTGGCGCTCGACGCCCTGCCGGTCTTTACGGGTCAAACGACCCCTGAACAGCTCCACGGGCGAATCCGGATCAGCCCCAGTCTGGATTATCTGGAGCGGGCTTATGACGCCGCCAAGTACGGTCGGACCTCTGATCAGCCCTACCTTGAAATCCACATCCCGACTTTGCTCGACCCATCTCTGGCACCGGCGGGCAAGCATATCATGTCGATCTCGGCGCAATACGCCCCTTACCATCTACGCGAAGGAAGTTGGGAGACCCACAAAGCAACGTTCAGCCAGACGGTCCTCGACGCAGTAGAGGTCTATGCTCCGGGCACGCAAGATCGAATTCTCCACCAGCATGTGACGACACCGCTCGAATGGGAAAGCGAGTACGGCTTGACGGAGGGCAGCATCTTTCAGGGGCAAATGAGCCTGGATCAATTACTGGTGATGCGGCCGATTCCTGTCTGGAGTCGTTACGAGACGCCGATAAAAAATCTATATTTGTGCGGGGCCGGCGCCCACCCTGGCGGCGGGGTCACTGGCGCCCCCGGCCACAACGCGGCGCGTGTTGTCCTCGGGTCTAACTGATGAATAGCCGGGACGCAAGGTTTTAGAGCGCTATCTTGATCGTTCCGCACACTTTACCCGTGAGGTGACAATCCTCAGGCCTTTGCCTGACGATTGTCACTATACCACTGCTCCTGGTTGGGCCATAATGATATGAGTTTTGCCGAGAAGCTCGGATACCGCTGCAGCCTGCAAAGCAAATAGACGAATCATCGGGAAACACGCTGAATGGTGACAGCAAGCACAACCAGCGAGGTGAGTGATAGCCTCGCCCAACCGGCAATGTCCGGTAACAGCGGGCTATTGCTTACCAAACTGTACATCCCGCCTCTACGGTCGCGCGATATCACCCGGACTCATCTTTTAAGGAAACTCAACGCCGATGACCAGGCGCAACTGATCCTGATTTCTGCTCCGGCCGGCTTTGGGAAGACGACGCTCGTCGCTGAGTGGTTCAACGTGCTGAATCAGATACCGAACGGACCGCGGGGTGTCTGGGTAGCGCTGGAAGAGAGCGAGAACGACCAGGGCCGCTTCTGGCGCTATCTCGTCACCGCCTGCCGGCAAGTAAGCCCTCAAATCGGGCAACGACTTGATGGGCTATTAAGCCAGTCCCCAACCCCCAGCGCCGAAACATGGCTGCCTGTCTTCATCCACGATTTGGCGTCGCTTGGCCGGCCGGTTCTGATCGCCCTTGATGACTATCACCATATTCACAATCGGACCATCCACCAAAATCTCAGTTTTTTCCTCAACCATTTACCCTCATCGATGCGAGTGGTTATGGTGACGCGGGCTGATCCTCCTCTGCCTCTGGCCCGGCTGCGGGTAGAGGGTGGATTGGTTGAATTGCGCGCTTCTGACCTGCGCTTCACCCTTGAGGAGATCGGCCGCTTTCTCAATGACATATCGACACTCGACTTGTCCGCGGAGGATATCGCCGCATTGGAGCAACGAACCGAAGGCTGGCCGGCCGGCGTGCAACTGGCGGTTCGGTCATTAATGGGATTAGAGCCATCCGTCCGCCATGATTTTATCCGCTCATTTTCCGGTTCCAATCGGTTCGTCCTGAGTTACTTGCTTGAAGAGGTTCTGCAACAACAGCAACCCCATGTCAGGGATTTTTTATTGAAAACCTCCGTCCTGTCACAGTTAACTGCCCCACTTTGCTCGTCAATTACAGGCCAGGCGAACAGCGCGAGTATCTTAGCCCAACTGGTCCACGACAATTTATTCACTTCTCCGCTAGACCCGGATGGTACCTGGTATCGTTATCACCCGCTCTTGTCCGAATCACTCTCCGCTCGTCTGCGTGAAGACGATCCGGCTCTATGGAACGAACTCCATCGCCGGGCCAGCGACTGGTGCGCTCATAACGGACATGTGGAACGAGCGATCAATCACGCTATCGTTTCAGCCAATTATGAACTGGCCGGAGAATTGATCGTGCAAGTAGGCGAGCAAACCTGGACAGGCGGCGAAATCGCGACACTCTTGCGCTGGCTGGATGCTTTGCCGCCGCCGGTAATCGACAGCCGCATTGCCCTGAGATTGCTCTATGCCTGGGTGCTCTTCCTTCATGATCGGTGGGACGATGCGACCCGGCAATGGGAGGATGTTGGCCGGGCATTAGAGCAACTAGACGAACCCGATAAAAAACATTGTCGCGGCCGGTGGGCGGCTATCGGGGCGGCCATGGCCGCGCATCGCCAGGAGGCGGATCGAACCCTGCAATTAACTCAACAATCGTTGGCTGATTTGCCCGAAGACGACCCAAACTGGCGTATCGTCAGCAACATCAACCTGGGACTGGCCCACGAAACACTGGGTGATGTCGGCCTGGCGGCGAGGGCCTACAACAAGGCGGCTGATCTGAGTATAGCCCGGCAAAATGCCTATTTGGCTTTTGCCTCGCTGGGGCATTTGAGCGAAGTATACATGGTACAAGGCCGGTTATTCGAAGCCCAAGCCACCTGCGAACGCCTCAAGCAGTGTGAAGAACTGCCGGGCGGCAAGACGCTGGCTTTGGGAGCGAACGGCGACATCGGCCTGGCACTGGTCGCCTATGAACGCAACGATCTCATCACAGCCGAACGATTGTTCCTCCATGCGCTGGAGCGTATCTGGCCGGGGGGACAACCGCGAGTCGTATTGCGAGGGCGGCTTGGCTTGTGCCGCCTTTATGCCGCACAGCCGGCTTGGGATAAGGCTAACAAACAACTCGATCTGGCGATGGTCATGGTCACCCAGTTGCAAATGGCAGCCGAGCGCAATCTTGTGGCTGCGACTCAAGCCTGGCTGGCTCATCGCCAAGGGCATGATATCGCCGTGACGAAATGGAAAGCCGAAAACCAATCCATATTACAAGATACCTCCGATTTCCGGCACGAGATCGAGCATCGAATCATGGCTGAGATACTCATCGCTGAAAGGCGATACCAGGCGGCTGAGACCCTGTTGCGAGCGCTCTCCTCGGCCGCCGGACGTACCGGTCGTTACGGCCGCCAGATCGCCATTCTGTCGCTGTTGGCTCTAGCCCTGGCCGGACAGAACCGGGCCGATGAAGCAGAGTCCACGCTAAAACGAGCCATCTCGCTGGCCGAGCCACAGGGTTTCATGCGTACGTTTATCGATTTTGGCCGCCCGCTCATCGATTTATTGCGACGACCGTCGGTCATGCGCGCCGCGCCGTCATACATTAAACAATTGTTACAGGCTTACGAAGCGACCATTCCTGCCGAACTCTCCGCCGACAAGCCGGATGATGGCGACGAGCCGGTGTTGTTAGAAAAACTCACGCCTCGCGAATGGGAAATCCTTCTATTAATCGCCGCCGGAGAGTCAAACCAGGATATCGCTGACCGGCTTGTTTTGAGCGTCGGAACCGTTAAAGGCCATATCAACCACATTTTCAGTAAACTGGATGTGCACAGCCGCACGGCAGCCGTCGCCAAAGCTCATGAACTGGGTTTGA
>Ga0114939_10001782_pt1 | contig 16726 bp, 11 predicted proteins | sample AshMeaCrysSpring_FD_87196 | JGI IMG/M metagenome (GOLD analysis project Ga0114939, IMG submission 87196) | Groundwater microbial communities from Big Spring, Nevada to study Microbial Dark Matter (Phase II) - Ash Meadows Crystal Spring | ecosystem: Environmental > Aquatic > Deep subsurface >... | reverse complement strand
GCGTCGGTGAGCGTCCCCGGCGTCACGACGCGGACGATCTTGCGTTCCACGGGGCCCTTGGACGTCGCCGGATCGCCGACCTGCTCGCAGATGGCGACCGACTCGCCCAGCTTCACCAGCTTGGCGAGGTACTGCTCGACGGCGTGGAAGGGGACGCCCGCCATGCGGATCGGCTGGCCGGCCGAAGCGCCGCGCGTGGTCAGTGTGATGTCCAGCAGCTTCGCGGCGCGCTCGGCGTCACCATGGAAGAGCTCGTAGAAGTCCCCCATGCGGTAGAAGAGCAGCATGTCCGGGTACCCCGCCTTGAGGGCGAGGTACTGCTGCATCATGGGTGTATGAGATGCGGCAGCCTTCGGCTGCTCGGGCGTATGAGGAACAGCGGCCGTCGGTTTCTCGGGGGGTGTCGACATCATCGTGAGGTGGGCGCGGCTACTTGATCACCAGCAGCGCCTTGATTCGAGCGCGTACCTCGAGCACAACAGCCTCGGGAACGGCTCCCTTCTTTTTTGCGCGGCGAACTTTCCAGTCGAGCGACTTCACCTGGTCCGATAGCACAACGCCGTCCTGTCCATCCAATTGCATGGGGACCTCGAAAGGGTAGCCCTTGATCCTGGTCGACAAGGGGCAGCACACCATCAGCCCGGTCTTGCCGTTGTAGAGCGCAGGGCTCATGACAAGCGCAGGGCGATGCCCCGCCTGTTCATGCCCGGCCTGAGGGTCGAACTCGAGCCAGACCACGTCGCCCACGTCGGGCACATAGGCCCGGCTTGCCACTACAGCGCCTCCTTGCCGACGGGACCCCCGAAGGCGACTTCATCGTGAACGTTGGCGCGAGTGATACCCGCCACCAGATCCTCGAGCTTGAATTCCAGCTTGTCGGCTGGCTCGATGACGATGCGCCCCTTGGTTGCCTTGATCGTCACGCGCTGCTCGATGTCGAATGATGCGATCTTCATGATGGTGGCGTTGATTCGCAGTGCGGGGCTGTTGCCCCATTTCCGGATGACGGCCTCCATGGTCTTGCTACTCCCTTGCGCGGCAATGTAGAAACATTGTATAAACAAGTTGAGGCTGGGTCAACATTGCAGGATCACTCTTGGCCGGCAGGGTGCAGTGCGCAGTGCGCATCCCGGGGCGCCAAGAGGGCTCCGGTCGCCCATGCAGGTGAGCCCAGGTGACCACATTTCGCGGTGTCCCAGGGGGTGCCTGATCGGAGCGGGGTACAAAGCAACGTCCTGATGCAAAAAGCGAAATGAACGCTTCAGCCGTGCTGGGGCATCATGGGGGTGTGGGCGGCCGACTTTGCGTGCGCCGGAATCGGGCCTGATGTCGAAGGTCGTTCAGTCATGGCTTCCCCAGATCGGACGCCAGAGTCAAGAGGTCAATGCCTTCGAATGACTTCCGTGCGAGGAGGCCCTTGTCTCCGGTGGCGATCGCGTGGGCGTTTCCCGCCAAAGCACACTCAATGATCCGATTGTCTGGATCGTCCAACACGACGCGCAGCCGGCGGGTTCAAGTGACCGCACCGGCATGGATACGCGCGGGTAGCCGGCAGAGGGCGCGCCGTCGGAAGCCTGCGCTATGATGGCGCGCCATGTCAGGAGGCCCCATGCGTGCAAAGCGGATCGCGGCATTGCTGCTGCCCCTGTTCGTCTCCGTGCTGCCCGCGTCGGCGAGGGGCGACGAGGCCGACGAGCTCCGTGCCCAATGGCGCAAGGAGTCGCTGCACGACCTCGAGCGCGGCAATGCCGCCGAGCAGATCCGGGCCGCGAAAAGCCTTGACGTGGCGTTCGCGGCGCAGACCGCGCCAGTGCTCGCGAAGCACCTGCCCGATGCCGATGCGGCCATCCGGCTCTCGGCTGCTTCCGTCCTCTGGACGCTCGCGGGCAAGGCGCCCGCGGCGTTCGAGGCAGCTCGTCCGGCTCTGCGTACCGCACTCGACGATCCGGTGGGTGAAGTGGCGATGAACGCGGCGGGCGCGCTGTCGGCGATGAAGGAACCGGCCGAGGCGCTGGCACCCGCGCGCAGGCGCGTGCTCCAGTCGCGGGCCGAAAGGCCCTACGTCGCGTTTCTCGCCGCCCGCGGCCTCATCGGCATCGACGCGCCGGACACGCTGGCGCCCGCGCTGCTGCGCTATCTCGAGGAGACGACGGCCGCCCGCCAGCGAGGGGGCTCGCGCGAAAATGTCCAGCTTGCCCGTCGCGCCCTGGAGCGGCTCGTGGACACCAAGGACCGCGCGATCCTCGAGCCGATCCGCGACCAGCTTCGCATCACGCGCAGCGCCTGGGCCGAACTGCTGCCGATCCTGCACCGCTTTTCGCCGCGCCCGGACGCGTGGACGGAAGTCCTCCTCGACCACACCTCGCATGCCGATCGCGACACCGTCTACACGGCCTGGGGCCTGCTGGGCCAGCAGGACGATCCCGCGTCGCTCGCCCGGTGGCCCCCACGTGCCGCGGTGGCGCTGTCAATTCCGGACCAGCGCGATAACGCCATGCGCGCGCTGGGCCAGGTGGCGGGCCGCACCGTCGCGGGCCTGCCGGAACTCGCGGCCATTGCGGCGAACCCCGCCGTTTCCGAGGAACAGCGGCTGCGGGCCATCGAGATCCTCGGCAACGCGGCAGACGCTCGCGCGACGGGGCGGGTTCCCGAAGCGACCCGCGCCGCCAATGCCCATTGGCTGGCCGTTTGCGAACCCGTCTTCAAGGGCGGCAAGCCCGGCAAGCTCCTCGACACCTGCCTTCGTCCGTCCTCCATGGCGTGGACGGATGACAAGGAGCGGGCGCGGCATCTCGCCAGCTGGCTCTCGGCCAATCCCGATCCCGCCGTGAAGGTGGAGTATCTCGGACGTCTCGAAGGCTTGTGGAGCGCGGCCTTCGACGCGACGGACACGGTGCGCGCCGAGTTGGCCAACAACGATCCGCGCGTGAAGCAGGCGGCGGAAAATGCCCTCGACCGCATCCGACCGGCCTGGCGCGAAAGCGGCGCCCGGCAGGCGAAGCGGGCGGCAACGCCCGCCCCGAACGCCGGCGCCGCGCCGGCAGGCAGCGGCCCGGGCGCCGACGGCGCAGCCCTTTACGGGGCCATCCGCGTGGGCGACGTGGCCAAGGTGAAGGCGCTGGTCACGCGCGCCAACGTGCTGCAGCCGGTGCGCTTCCCGCAGATGCAGATGCCACCGGCGCCGCTGGTCGTCGCGGTGAGCTACTGCGGAATCCCGACCGTGGCGCCGGCGCAACTCGCGGAGATCGTCGCCTACCTGGTGTCCCTGGGCGCCGATCCCGAGATGAAGGATGCCCAGGGTGACAACCTCTTCGATCGCGCGAAGCACGCCTGCCCGCCGGAAGTGATGAAGGCGCTGGGCAGCTAGAGGACGATCGCCGGGAACAGGTCCACAGTGCTGGCGCAGTCGTCCTGTTGACGGCTCGTGCCGTGGTCGAGCGTCGCTTCACGTGGCGTCGGCTGCCCCCGCCCGTGTGCGTGCCGTGCCCCGTCAAAACGCCTGGTCCCAGGGAATGCTGAGCCGAGTCGCGCTGTTGATGAGACCGACCATGCTGTAGGTCTGCGGGAAGTTCCCCCACAGTTCGCCCGTCTTCGGGTCGACGTCCTCCGACAGGAGCCCCAGGCGGTTGCGCCGGGCGAGCGTCGCCTCGAAGAGCTCGCGGGCCTCCTCCCGGCGGCCGAGGGCGGCTAGCGCGTCGACATACCAGAACGTGCAGACCAGGAAGGCGTTCTCGGGGGCGCCGAAGTCGTCGGGCTGCGAATAGCGGAAGATGAAGTCGCCCCGGCGCAGCTCCCGCTCGATGGCGCCCACCGTCGCGGCGAATCGCGGATCGTCGGCGCGCAGGAACCCGAGTTCCGTGAGGAGCAAGAGGCTCGCATCCAGCTGGTCACCCCCGAAGGTCGACACGAAGCTGCCGCGCCGTTCCGACCACGCCTGTTCGAAGACGGTCGCCCGGATGCGGTCGGCCTCGCCCCGCCACTGCTGCGCCGCCTCCCCGAGGCCCAGCCGGCGCGCGATCTTGGCCAGGCGGTCGCAGGCGACCCAGCACATGACGCTGGAGAAGGTGTGCACGTGCGCGGAGCCGCGCAGTTCCCAGAGACCCGCGTCCGGCGTGGCGTGCAGCTGCACGGCCTTCGCACCCAGCACTTCCAGCCGGCGGAAGAGCCCCGCGTTGCCCAGCGACGTCATGCGCCGGTCGAAGAACGCATGGGTAGCCGCGAGGATGGCCGAGCCGTACACGTCGTTCTGCACCTGCCGCCACGCCTGGTTGCCCACGCGGACCGGGCCCATCCCGCGGTAGCCGGGAAGCGAATCCACGACGCTCTCTTCCAGGTCGGCGCGCCCGCTGATGCGATAGACGGGCTGCAGGTGCCCCTCGGCCCCCGCGGCCACGTTGATGATGTAGCCGAGGTAGCGCTCCATCGTGCGCGTGGCGTTCAGCCGGTTGAGCGCGTTCACGACGAAGTAGGCGTCGCGCAGCCAGCAGAAGCGGTAGTCCCAGTTGCGCCCGCTGCCGGGGGACTCGGGAATCGAGGTGGTGAGCGCGGCGATCACGGCGCCGGTGTCGTCGTGGGTCGCGAGCTTGAGGGTGATGGCGGCGCGGATGATCTCGTCCTGCCACTCGAAGGGGATGGACAGGTCGCGCACCCAGTCGTGCCAGTAGTCGGTCGTGAGCTCGAGGAAGCGTCGCGCCACCTCGGCCACCGAGCCCTGCATCGTCTCGTCGGGACCCATCACGAACGCGACCGGGTTGCGCAGGACGAAGGGCATCTCCTCCAGGACCGCCGTGACCGAGCAGTCGGTGGTGAGGCGCAGCACGTTCGACGACCCCACGTAGCGGATGTGGTTGGAGCCCGAGGTCACGTCCGGCCGCCGCCGGCCGTAGTCGTCGGCCGGCCGCATGCGGATCCGGATTCGCGGGCTGCCGGACAGGGGCCGGACGATCCGGACCAGCTGCGCCGGGCAGAACAGGCGGCCGAACTGCCGGAAGCGCGGCGCGAAATCCACGATCTCCACGGCGCCGCCCCGGTCGTCGAGCAGCCGCGTCGCCAGCACCGGCGTGTTCGGCAGGTATTCCTGCTCGGCGCGCGCGAACCAGCTCAATTCCACGTCCATGAACCCGAAGGCGTCGTCGCCCGCCTGCTCGCGCAGCAGGGAGCAGAAGACCGCGTCGCCGTCGGGGCGTGGCAGGCAGCCCCAGACGATTTCCCCGCGACCGTCGACCAGCGCCCCGACGCTGGAATTGCCGATGGCGCCCAGTTGCAGGTTCCTCATGTCACTTCCCCCTCGTTGCCGGTCCGCAGGCGGGATTCCAGCCGCGAGAGCCAGTGGCGGACGGCCCCGGCATCCGCCAGCCGCCAGCGCGCGCGGGTGGGTCCCGGCCCCACCTTCACGGCGTCGCCGCCGATCCGGTTCACGCGCTCGAAGCCCAGCTCATCGGTCAGGTCGTCTCCCACGAACACCGGGCGGCGCCCGGCGAACGGCGCTTCCGCCATGAACTCGTCGATGGCGGTGCCCTTGTCCTTGCCGCTCGGCTTCACCTCGAAGACGAGCTTGCCCGCCTGCAGCTCGAAGTCGTCGCCGAGCGCCACGACCGCCTGGCGCGCCTCGCGCTCGGCCAGTTGCGCGAGCGCGGGGGCGCCGCGGTAGTGGAGCGCGAGGCTGGCACCCTTCTCCTCCAGGAGCAACCCGGGACGCTCCCGGACCAGGGCGCGAAGGGCGGCCGCCGGCCCGCCCAGCCGCGCCGCCAGGGGCGCGTGGTAGTGCAGGGTTCCGTCAGCCGAGCGCCGCTCCGCGCCGTGCTGGCCCGCCATGGCGAAGCGGACGGGCGCGAACAGCGCGTCGATGTCGGCGATCGAGCGGCCGCTGATGAGGGCGACCGCTCCCTGCGTCGCCGTCCGCAGCCCCGCGAGCAGCGCATGCAGTCCGGCGTCGATGGTGACCGCGTCGGGGCGCTCGGCGAACGGGACGAGGGTGCCGTCGATGTCGAGGAAGAGGGCGACATTTCCAGGTAGCGGCGGCCCTTCCGATGCCCCGCCCGGGTTCCGCCGCCGCCTTTGCGCTTCCATGCTTGGCATTCTTGCGTGAAACGGCGCGTCCGTCATGGGCCCAACGCCGCCGATGCGAACGGGCGCGAGGTGCGCGACAGGCGCCGGCGATTGCGATTGCGGGCCGCGTCCAGCAGCATCCGGCCCGCCCAGCGGTAGACGTTGAACTCCTGAAGGAGGGCACGCATGCTGCGCATCCGCGCCCGCTGTTCCTCGGGCGGCATGGTGAGGGCGTCGCGCACGGCCGCGGCGCACTGCTCGGTATCGTAGGGATTGACGATGAGCGCTTCCGGCAGCTCCCTTGCGGCGCCGGCGAACTGCGACAGGATCAGCACGCCACGCTCGTCCTCGCGCGTGGCAACGAACTCCTTCGCCACGAGGTTCATGCCGTCGTGCAGGCTGGAGACGAAGCAGAAATCCGCGGCGCGGTAGTGGCGGTAGACGCGCTCGGCGTCATGGTGCTCCACCTTGAGGACGATCGGCTGGCAGCCCGGCGCGGCAAAGCGGCTGTTGATGCGCTGCGCCGCCGCGCGCACGCGCGCGTCGAGCGACTGGTACTCGTCGATGCTCGAGCGGCTGGGGGCCGCGATCTGCAGGAAGGAGATGTGCCCGATCCAGCGCGGCTCGATCTCGAGCAGCCGCTCGATGGCGGCGAAGCGCTCGAGAATGCCCTTGGTGTAGTCGAGGCGGTCCACGCCGACGCCCAGCCGGACATCGGGCGCGAGCCCGAGCTCCTCCCGAACCTGCCTGCGGCACTCCGGGACGGGAGGCAGCGTGTCGAGGCCCTGCAGCGGCCACTCGATCGAAATGGGGTAGCGGTGCACCTCGGTCGGCTCGCCGCCGCAGGAGATGGTGAAGGTCTCGCGGTCCACGCGCGCCTCGAGGTAGCGGTCCACGGTGTCGAAGAAATTGTTGCAGTGGAACTGCGTGTGGAAGCCCAGGATCGAGGACCCGAGCAGCCCCTCGAGCAACTCCTTGCGCCAGGGGCAGACGCCGAACGCCTCGGGGTTGGGCCACGGGATGTGCCAGAACGCGATGATCGTGGCTTCCGGCAGGCGCTCGCGGATCATGCGCGGCAGCAGGGCGAAGTGGTAGTCCTGCACGAGGACGATGGGATTGGGCGTGCGCGATTCCGCCACGACCGTCTCGGCAAAGCGCCGGTTCACGGCGCGATAGTGCTCCCAGTCGCCGGCGCGGAAGACGGGGCGCGTGTGCGCGATGTGGCAGAGGGGCCACAGGCCTTCGTTGGCGAAGCCGTCGTAGTAGCCGGCTTCCTCCTCCTTGCCGAGCCAGACGCGTCGGAGGGTGTACGAGGGGCTCTCGGGGGGGACGCGGAGCCGGTCGCCCGCGTCCACCACCTCGCGGTCCGCGTTGCCCGCGCCGTGGGCGATCCAGGTTCCCGAGCAGGCCCGCATGACGGGCTCCAGCGCGGTCACCAGGCCACTGGCCGGGCGCTGCACCTCGATGCGATCGCCCTGCCTGACGTGGCTGTAGGGCTCGCGGTTGGAGACGATGAGGATCTCGTCGCCCTTGAGATCCTCCCGGAGGATGGTGCGGAGGGTCTCGGGCACCCAGCTCATCTGCGACTCGTCCCGCATCCGGCGCTCGGCCTCGAGGTCGCGCACGAGGGCCTCGAGGTCGCGCGCGATGGGGCCCAGTTCCCGGGAGCGCGGACCGGAGAAGTCCGCCAGCAGCTGTCCCCGGATCAGCGCCTTCATGCCCGCCATCCAGCCGCGCCAGGACAGTTCCGCGATGACCACCGTGATGAGCGCGATCACGGCGCCGATCCCGGTGAACAGGTACACGATGTACTTCTTGGTGTCGGCGCTGCGCCGCTCGATGAAGCTCATGTCGTGGACGATGACCAGTTCCCCCAGCCGCATCCCCTCCACCGACAGCGGATTTGCCGCCACGTGCAGCGAGCCGCCCGCAAACGTGTGGACGCGCCCTTCCTCGGCGGGCTGGCCGGGAGGCCTGCACGCGATGTCCCTGGGCAGGGTGACGGTGCGGTACGCGAACTTGCCGGCCGCGTCGCAGTAGCCGATCGCGAACAGCCGTTCGTCCTGGACCAGCCGGCCGAAGACCGCCTCGAGGCGCTGCTGGCGAATCCGGGGGCTCAAGTCGTCGGTGATCGCCGCGGCCAGGGGCTCCTGCACCGCCGAGGTGATCAGTTTCGTGCGGATGTCGAGGTCGCGCACGAACCACTTGAGGGTGAGGTCGTCGACAAGGGGGGCGACGCCATAGGCGATGGCGCCCAGGGCCAGGACAAGCGGAATGATGAAGCGCAGCGAAAGCCGCATGACCGTGGCTCCTGGCGCTTGCCGGCGGGTGGCGTGGCGGGGCGCGCACAGCCCGGCCGCGCCGGCGCGATTTCGAGCGTGCTGGTCGCCCAAAGGATATTACACAATGAAGTGCTGCCTGATGAATTCCTGCTTCGCTCGGTCAAGCGCCAGTACCAGAGCGTCGAGCGGCGGGCGAAGCTGCGCGGTTCGCAAGTCTTGGCGTTGTCGGAAATCACGGCGAATCCCGACATCGGCAGCGCGACCCGCGCGTCGTCCGGCAAGGGATCGCCGAAGCCGGAAGCGCGGCACCCGGCGGCTACCCGGCGCAAGCCCGCCAAGCCTTGAAAAGCAGCCCTCCCCGCGGCACGTGTGAGATCCCGTAGGATGTCACCCTCGCGATCCCCCGATGGGACTGCAAGGATTGCCCGGAAGGTCGGGCAACATGCGCTTGCACGCTTTGGAACAGGCACGGCGAAGGCGCACCGGGCCGCTGCCCGAATCTCAACGAAGGCCAACCGAACTCACGCCCCATGCACGCCACGCTTCCCCTGCTGCAGCAAACCGACTTTCCGCCGCTGCGCCGCCGCCGGCTCGAGACCGTTCAGCTGAACCTCGGCTACGTCTGCAACCAGTCCTGCCTGCACTGCCACGTCAACGCCGGCCCCACGCGAACCGAATCGATGTCGGGCGAGACCGCAGGACAGGTGCTGGCCTTCCTCGCGGCGACGGGTGCCCGCACGCTCGACCTCACCGGGGGCGCGCCGGAACTCAATCCCCACTTCCGCCCGCTGGTCGCGCGGGCCCGGGAAGCGGGCGTGCACGTGATCGATCGTTGCAACCTCACGATCCTCGAGGAACCGGGTCAGGAGGACCTCGCCGAGTTCCTGGCGGGCCGCCAGGTGGAAGTCGTGGCCTCGCTTCCCTGCTACACGGAGGAACTGGTGGACCGGCAGCGCGGCAAGGGCGTCTACGAGAAGAGCGTGCGCGGCATCCGCCGCCTGAACGCACTCGGCTACGGGCGCGCGGGCACCGGCTTGGTGCTCAACCTCGTCTACAACCCGCAGGGGCCCCAGTTGCCCCCGCCGCAGGAAAAGCTCGAGGCGGACTACAAGCGCATCCTGGGCGAGACCTTCGGGATCGCTTTCAACGGGCTCTTCACGATCACCAACATGCCCATCCAGCGCTTCGGCTCGACGCTCGTCTCCAAGGGGCAGTTCCACGAATACATGGGGCTGCTGCGCGGGGCGCATCGCGACGAGAACGTCGAGGGCGTGATGTGCCGCAGCCTTGTCTCGGTGGACTGGCAGGGGTACGTGTACGACTGCGACTTCAACCAGATGCTGGGGCTGCCCCTGCGCGTGGCGGGTATGGGCCGCCCGCACCTGGCCGACCTCGTCGGCCGCGACCTCGACGGCAACCCGATCGTCGTGCGCGACCACTGCTACGGCTGCACGGCGGGGCAGGGCTCCTCCTGCGGCGGCGCGCTCTGACATGAACGCCGAACTCCCGAAGGGGCGCAGCTGCCCCACGGCCTACCGCTACCCGCCGCGCGTATTCGATCGCCCGCCGGACCTCGTGGCCGACACGCTCTACGTCGCGGGCGGGCTCTACGGCAATGTGGAGGCGCTGGAGGAACTCCTGTCGATGGTGTCGGGCGAAGCGCACCCCGCCGTCCTCGTCTTCAACGGCGATTTCCATTGGTTCGACATTGCCGCGGTTGACTTTCGGCGCGTCTCGGACGATGTGCTTCGCCATACGGCCATCCGCGGCAACGTCGAGACGGAGATCGCCGGGGAGGACTCGGGCGCCGGCTGCGGATGCGCCTATCCCGCCGACGTGAGTGATGCCGACGTCACGCGCTCCAACGAGATTCTCGGACGGCTGCGCCTCACCGCCCGGGATTTCCCTGCGCTGCGCGAGCGGCTCGGACGGCTTCCCATGCACCGGGTGGCGCGCGTGGGCGACGCACGCGTCGGCATCGTGCACGGCGACTGCGCCTCGCTCGCGGGCTGGGGCTTCGCGCAGGACGCCCTCGACGACCCGGGCTGCCGGCGCTGGATCGAGAGTGGCTTCCGGGATGCTCGCGTGGACGTCTTCGCCAGCAGCCACACCTGCCTCCCCGCCACGCGGGCATTCGACTTTGCGCATGGCCGCGGCGTGGTGGCCAACAACGGCGCCGCGGGCATGCCCAACTTCGCGGGCGAGCCCTTCGGTCTCGTCACGCGCATTTCCGTGCACCCGGCCCGGGATGCGCTCTACGGGACGGAGGCGGCGGGTGCGTTCGTCGACACGCTGGCCGTCCGCTACGACGCGCAGGCCTGGCAGCGCCGCTTCCTGGCGAACTGGCCCGCGGGCTCCCCCGCCCACCAATCGTATTTCCGACGTATCGCGCAGGGACCGGGCTTTGCGCGCCACCGGGCGCTGCCGGTCGCCGCCTGACGCCCCACCCTGACGGGAGATTGCCATGAAGGGCAGCAAGCTGTTCGTCTTCGCTCTGATCGCTGCCGCCGTGGCCGCGTTCTTCGCGTTCGACCTCGGGCGGTTTCTCTCGCTCGACTACTTCAAGGCCCAGCAGGCGGCGATCGAGGCCCACTTCCAGGCGCATCCGTTGCGGACGGCGGCGATCTACTTCGCGGGCTACGTGGCGGTCACGGGGCTGTCGCTGCCGGGCGCGGCGGTGCTCACGCTGGCGGGCGGCGCCGTCTTCGGCCTCGTCTGGGGCGTGGTGCTCGTATCCTTCGCCTCCACGATCGGCGCAACCCTCGCCTTCCTCGCCTCCCGCTTCCTCCTGCGCGACTGGGTGCAGGCGCGGTTCGGGGACAAGCTGAAGGCGATCAACGACGGCATCGCGAAGGAGGGCGCCTTCTACCTCTTCGCACTGCGGCTCGTGCCGGCCTTCCCGTTCTTCGTGGTGAACCTGGTGATGGGCCTCACCCCGATCCGCACGGGGACGTACTGCTGGGTGAGCCAGGCGGGCATGCTCGCCGGGACGGTGGTCTACGTGTATGCGGGCACGCAGCTCGCGCAGATCACGTCACTGAAAGGAATTCTCTCGCCGGGCCTGCTCGGCGCCTTCGTGCTGCTCGCGATCTTCCCCTTCATCGCCAGGCGCATCGTTGCCGGGCTGAAGGCGCGCAAGGTGTACGCGAAGTGGACGAAGCCGACAAGCTTCGACCGCAATGTCGTCGTGATCGGCGCCGGCTCCGCGGGCCTCGTCACTTCCTACATCGCCGCGGCGGTAAAGGCCAAGGTGACGCTGGTCGAGCGCCACAGGATGGGCGGCGACTGCCTCAACACCGGCTGCGTTCCCTCGAAGGCGCTCATCCGTTCGGCCAAGTTCCTTTCCCACGTCAGGCGTGCGAGGGAATTCGGCATGCGGGGCGCCACGGCCGATTTCGACTTCGCGCAGGTGATGGAGCGCGTCGCGTCCGTGGTGAAGCAGGTGGAGCCGCACGATTCCATCGAGCGGTATACGGGACTGGGTGTCGAAGTCCTGGCGGGAAGCGCGAAGATCACCGGCCCTTGGACGGTGGACGTCGAGCTGGCCGAGGGCGGCCGCCGGACCCTCACGACGAAGAACATCGTGATCGCGGCCGGTGCCCGCCCGTTCGTGCCGCCGATCCCGGGCCTGGCCGACGTGGCGCCCCTCACCTCGGACAACATCTGGGCACTGCGCAAGCTGCCGGGACGTCTCGTGGTGCTGGGGGGCGGGCCCATCGGGTCCGAGCTCACCCAGGCCTTCGCGCGCTTCGGCGCGAAGGTGACTCAGGTCGAGATGGCGCCGCGCATCATGGTCCGGGAGGACCCCGAAGTCTCGGAGCTGGTCAAGCGCAGCTTCGAAGCCGACGGCGTCGAGGTCCTGGTCAACCACAGGGCGAAGCAGGTGGTGGTCGAGGGCGGGGAGAAGTACCTGGTCGTCGAGAGCGCGGGCGCGGACAGGCGCATCGCCTTCGACGAGATCCTGGTGGCCGTCGGCCGCGTGGCCAACACCACCGGCTACGGCCTGGAGGAACTGGGCATCCCCGTCACCCCGCAGCGCACGGTCGAGGTGAACGCGTTCCTCGAGACGGCCTATCCGAACATCTTCGCCTGCGGCGACGTGGCAGGTCCCTACCAGTTCACCCACACCGCTTCGCACATGGCCTGGTACGCGTCGGTGAACGCGCTGTTCGGGCGCTTCCGCAAGTTCAAGGTGGACTATTCCGTGATCCCCTGGGCCACCTTCACCGAGCCCGAAGTCGCCCGCGTGGGCCTCAACGAGCAGGAGGCGAAGGAGAAGGGCATCCCGCACCGCGTGACGGTGTACGGCATCGACGACCTGGACCGCGCCATCGCCGACGGCGAGGCGCACGGCTTCGTGAAGGTCCTCACCGTCCCGGGAAGCGATCGCATCCTTGGCGCGACCATCGTCGGCGAGCATGCCGGGGACCTGATCGCCGAATTCGTCTCGGCCATGCGCCACGGACTGGGCCTGAACAGGATCCTGGGCACGATCCACATCTACCCGACGCTCGCGGAGGCCAACAAGTACGCGGCGGGAAACTGGAAGCGCTCGACCGTCACGCAGGGACAGATGGCCTTCCTGGCCGCATTCCAGGGCTGGACGCGCGGCGGCAACGGCCTGGGCGCCGTGCTCGGCAACCTTCCCGCGCTGCTGCGCGACAAGCGGCCATATCATCCGCCGGCCGGCGGGCACGGCGACTGACCGCGCACGCCATCCGGGGCAAGGCGCGCGACGGCGGCGGGTCCTACAGCCCCAGCTGCCTGAAGAAGTCGTTTCCCTTGTCGTCCACCAGGATGAACGCCGGGAAGTCCTGCACGTCGATCTTCCAGACCGCTTCCATGCCCAGCTCCGGGAAGTCGATGCATTCGACCTTCTTGATGTTCTCTTCCGCCAGCACCGCCGCCGGGCCGCCGATGGAGCCGAGGTAGAACCCGCCGTACTTCCTGCAGGCGTCCGTGACCTGCTGCGAGCGGTTGCCCTTGGCGATCATGATCATGCTGGCGCCCTTGCTCTGCAGCAGGTCCACGTAGGAGTCCATCCGGCCCGCGGTGGTCGGACCGAAGGAGCCCGAAGCCTTGCCTTCCGGGGTCTTGGCCGGTCCGGCGTAGTAGATGGGGTGCTTGAGCAGGTATTCCGGCACGGGCTTGCCGGCGTCGATCAGCTCCTTGAACTTCGCGTGCGCGATGTCGCGGCCGACCACGATGGCGCCGTTGAGCAGCAGCGGGGTCGAGACCGGATGCCTCGACAGCTCGGCCAGGATGGCCTTCATCGGCTGGTCGAGGTCGATGCGGACGCCGTTCGCCTGCTTGCCCCGGAACGCTTCCGGGATGAGGCGACCCGGATTGCGGTCCAGCTCCTCGATGAAGATGCCGTCGCGCGTGATCTTTGCCTTGACGTTGCGGTCGGCCGAGCACGACACCGCCATGCCGATGGGGCACGAGGCACCGTGGCGCGGAAGCCGGATCACCCGGACGTCGTGGGCGAAGTACTTTCCGCCGAACTGGGCGCCGATGCCGAGCTTGTAGGCCTCGTCGAGCAGCCTTGTCTCCAGTTCCACGTCGCGGAACGCCTGCCCGTGCGCGTTGCCTTGCGTGGGAAGCGCGTCGTAGTACCGCGCGGAGGCGAGCTTGACGGCCTTCAGGCAGGCGTCGGCGCTGGTGCCCCCGACGACGACGGCGATGTGATACGGCGGGCAGGCGGCGGTGCCCAGGGTCTTCATCTTGCCGACCAGGAACTTCAGGATGCCTTCCGGCGTCAGCACCGCCTTCGTCTCCTGGTAGAGGGCGGACTTGTTGGCCGAGCCGCCCCCCTTGGCCATGAAGAGGAACTTGTAGGCGTCGCCGTCCACCGCCTGGATGTCGATCTGGGCCGGCAGGTTGGTGCCCGTGTTGACCTCCCGGTACATGTCGAGCGCGACGGTCTGGGAGTAGCGCAGGTTCTCCTCGGTGTAGGTCTTGTACACCCCCTTCGCAAGGGCCTCCTCGTCGCCGCCGCCCGTCCAGACCTGCTGGCCCTTCTTGGCGACGATGGTCGCGGTGCCCGTGTCCTGGCAGACGGGAAGGGCGAATCGGGCGGAAATCTCGGCATTGCGCAGCAGCGTCACCGCCACGCCCTTGTCGTTCGGCGAGGCCTCCGGGTCGCGCAGGATCCTGCCCACCGATTCGTTGTGTTCCGCGCGCAGCAGGAAGGAGGCGTCGCGCATCGCCTCGTGGGCGACGACGGTGAGCGCCTCGGGATCGACCGCGAGAATGTCCCTGCCCTCGAAGGACTTCACGGTGACGTACTTCTCCGAACCCGCCACCTTGCGGTACGCGGTCGGGTCCTTGCCCAGCGGGAAGGGGTCCTGGTAGACGAAGGGTTTGGTTGCCATGGAACGCTGCTCCGTTGCCTTGCGTAGGGGATGACCGATTCTGCCACCGGCCCCGGGTGCCGTTTCTGACTCAGCGCAACAAGTGTTCCGGCCGGCGGAACCGCGGTGCCACAGGCCCTCGACGGCGATCTCCTGCACGGCACTTCCTCTGTGCTACCTCTGTGTCCTCTGTGATCATTGCGCCGCCCAAGGGCGCGCCGATGAGTGCGCCGGCGGCAGTTTCAACACAGAGGACACAGAGGTAGCACAGAGGAAATACCGTGGGGTGAATTCCGAGTCCCTTTGGATGCCACACACGAGATATCGCGGTGAGGGGGCGTCGGAGGCGATGGGCGGGATTTTCCCGGCGAGGCGGTTGGGGCGGAGGGTCCTCAATACATCCGGTGCCGGAACAGCCAGCTCGCGATGCCTAGCGTCGTCGCGCCGATGAGCGCCATGGGCCAGAACTGGTCGGCCACGAGCGCGAACCCGGCGCCCTCGAGGAAGACCTTGCGCACCACGACGAGGAAGTAGCGCAGGGGATCGACAAGCGTGATCATCTGCACCGCCTCCGGCATGTTGGCGATGGGCGTGGCGAAGCCGGAAAGGATCACCGCGGGGACCATGAACAGGAAGGCGCCGAGCAGGCCCTGCTGCTGCGTCGCGGAGAGCGCGGAGATCAGCAGCCCCGCCCCGACGCCGGAGAGCAGGAAGAGGGCGAGCCCCGCATAGAAGGCCGGCAGGCTGCCCAGGAACGGCACCTTGAACCAGAGCCGCGCCACCAGCAGGATCAGCGTCGCCTGCAGGATGCCGATGACGAATCCCGGCACCGTCTTGCCGACGAGGATCTCGCCCGGCCGCAGCGGCGTCACCAGGAGCTGGTCGAAGGTGCCCTGTTCCCGCTCCCGGGCCACGGTCAGCGCGGTGACGAGGATGGTCACCACCAGGGTGAGGATGCCGACGATGCCCGGGATGAAGAACCAGCGGCTCTCCAGGTTCGGGTTGAACCAGGCGCGCGTCACCAGCCGCGCGGGCGGCTGCGGCATCCCGCGCGCCGCCATCCAGTCCTCGTTGAAGCGCTCGACGACGCTGCGCACGTAGTTGAGCGCGATCATCGCGGTGTTCGAGTTGCGGCCGTCGACGATGACCTGCAGCGGCGCGGGGCGCCCCGACAGCAGGTCGGCGGCGAAGCGCGGGCCGACGTGGATCACCACCAGGACCTTGCGCGCGTCGACGAGGGGGGCGATTTCGCTCTCCGCGTGCAGGTCGGCGACCTTCCGGAACGTGGTGCCGCCGCCGAAGGCCGCGAGCAGGTCGCGCGAGGCGGCGCTGCGGTCCTCGTCGTAGACGGCGTAGGGCACCTGCTTCAGGTCGAAGGTCGCCGCGTACCCGAACACGAGCAGCTGCACGATGGGCGGCACGATCAGGACCATCCGGCTCTTCGGGTCCTTGAGGAGCGCGAGGAACTCCTTGCGCACGAGGGCGAGGATGCGCCGACACATGTCAGTCGAGCCGCTTGCGCGACTTGCGCCAGGTGATGCCGAGGAAGAGGGCCGCCATCAGCGCCAGCGCCAGGGCGTTGGGCACGATCACGGACCACACGTCGCCCGCGAGGAAGAGGGTCTGCACGATGGCCACGAAGTAGCGCGCGACGATGAGGTGGGTGATCGCCTGCACCACGGGCGGCATGCTGCCGATGTCGAAGATGAACCCCGAGAGCAGGAAGGCGGGGAGGAACGTGCCGATGATGGCCACCTGCCCCGCGACGAACTGGCTGCGCGCCAGCGTCGAGATGGTGAGCCCCATGCCGAGCGCGGCGAGCAGGAAGAGGCTCGAGCAGCCCCACAGCACCCAGAACGAGCCGCGCAGCGGCACCTCGAAGAGCCACACCGCCATCCCGACCGTGAGCAGCATGCCGCCGGTGCCGAGGGTGAAGTAGGCGGCGAGCTTGCCGAGCAGCACCTCGCTCATGCTGGCCGGCGTCACCAGCAGCGCCTCCATGGTGCCCCGCTCCCACTCGCGCGCCATCACCAGCGCGGTGAG